>JAAUYH010102173.1_pt1 | contig 23634 bp, 16 predicted proteins | sample 7278061 | NCBI WGS metagenome assembly JAAUYH01 (sample SAMN14350203, study PRJNA611818) | marine sediment metagenome | isolation source: surface marine sediment (0.6m) | place: French Polynesia: Moorea | collected 2018-08 | reverse complement strand
GTCTCGCAGGACTTCAAATTCTTCTGCTTTCGATGTCACGGGCTACCCAAGGGTAAAACTATAGTTACGACGCAATTCTGAGTTTAGCCATTTCGGGATGGGAACGAGCTAGTCGACACCCCGTTTTGGTATGATCCTACATACGACGACTCCCCTTCCACGATCTTGGCGACGATAGTGCCACCAGCCGACGTGACCACTCCAGCATGTAGTGCTGCGCGACAAAGGCGTGAATCATCAGTGTATACGTCCGTGCCCCAGACACTTCCACTCTGCGTCGCAGCGGAGGAACAGTAGCATTCTATGTAACGATTCGCGTTCGCGCGGAAAGACACGAGATTCGAGGGGCAAGACGCTGCAACGGGTAGAGCCGTCCTCGGAGGTTGATATGCACACAGGGCAATCCAGTCTCCTCCAGCTCCTTCATTCAGATCCCCGTGTATCACGTGGGTCCAGGCCAATACATCGAGTCCCCATCCTTCGTGATAACGTACTTCGTTTATGCATCGCTCCCGCGCGTCATACGCCGACGAATCGCTTGCCCCCACAGCAACGCGCGCGATCTGAACGTAGTCGCCCATTATATCGGGCTTACCTCTATAGCAAAGCCTCATTCGCTGATCATCAGTTCCTTCGTTCAAATCAAATGCCTTGCTATAGACTGCGTCCATGGTAGTCCGAAATGCTGGCCAATGGCAAAGTTCATGTACCCAGTACGCGTCGTAGCAGTAATCCGGTTCGGCTTGATTTCCAATGCAAACCTCTGGGATATAGGTGCTCCCTGCAACGTACATGCTCCCAAGCGATGTTCGCGTCTGGGATCCTCCAAAGTATGGTGTATACGGAACATCAACCACACATAGGTAAATATAGTCTCCGCCAGCATCTCGATTTAGATCTACGCTGATTCCCAAATAGGATACGTCTGAGGGATGGTCGTAAGCTGGTGCAAGATTACTGCAGGCCGCATCAACGGTGGAGTATCCGCAAAACTCATTGTCGCACGAAATACCCCGGAATTCGTAGAAATCTGTCGTGATGACGGAGTCTGCAATACCACCGGCCCAAGCATTGGAGCCCAAGAAAACGCCCAATAACGTGGCTGCTACCAAGACCATCTTCGTGTGAGAGATTCGTCGAGCATTTGCCATTCTTTCACCTCCAGTTCCGCGTTGGCCATGCAGAGCCAGGGCTAGTCTCTATTTGGGGCCAGGCACCTGATTTCTGCTGGTCCAAGGCAGCCATCTGACTTTCTATTTTCATTGGATTTACAGAAATGATGCCCCTTCAATGCATCTCATTGCGGTATTGACGAAATCGCTTCATTTCGCCGAGATCTGGTAATTCTTGCGCCGTAATGCCATTTGCGCGAAACGCGTGCGCGCTTCGGGTCATTTATGCTCCTGACTGAATTTCCATCCAAGGAGACGCTGCAGCGGCTCCGCGCTCCGCTAATTGCAGAATTGCCATTTGAGACAACTTCACAATATCGAGGCGTCCGGTAACGGTAGGTACAGCCCCTCAGCCGGGCGCAACATCTGGCAGATATACGCAGAAGCGGGCCCCGCCTTCACTGCTGTCCACAAAAATGCGACCGCCATGCTCGCGCACGATGCGCTCGCAGGTCGCGAGCCCCAAACCGCTGCCGTGGCTCTTGGTAGTAAAAAATGGATCGAAGATGCGGGCATAATCCTCGGGCGAAATCCCGCCGCCGTCGTCGCGCACCTCAATCACGGCATGCCCGTCATCACGGGTCAGCGACACCCGCACCTCGCTCGATGCCGCCTCGGCCCCATTGCGCAGGAGGTTCCACAAGACTTGCCGTATGCGGCCCGGATCGGCGCAGATGCGCACCTCCTCACTGCCGCCGTCCTCGCTCTCTGGCAGGTCCGCCTCCATAGTGATCTCGTCGTAGCTGCGGTCTTGGGCAAAGAGTTTCACGGTCTCGTCAATTAAGATCGCCAGATCAAAGTTGAGCAATTCCCGGGGCTGGGGATTGGCGTAGTCGAGGAAGTCGCGAATCAGGCCCTCGAGTCGGTCTACTTCGCGGGTGACGATGTCCATCAGGGTGTGGCGATCGTCGTCGTCGCTCTCGCCGCTAGTGCTCGCCAGCGGCGTGGCCCGCAATAGCTCGATGGAGCCGGAAATCGATGCTAGTGGATTGCGGATCTCGTGCGCCACCCCCGCGGCCAAAGTGCCCAATACCGCCAAGCGCTCGGCCTGGCGCATCTGTTGCTCCATGGCCCGCAACTCGGTCAGGTCTTGTACGTGCACGATCCAGCCGGTCATGATATCGCGGTTGTTTCTCAGCGGCGATAGAGCCACGCTCAGCGAGCGCTCGCCATCGTCGCGCGACAGTGCAATATCGCAATGGGCCCGCTCTACCCGCTCGCGCAAGTCCGTGGTTTCGGCCAGCTCCGCCAATTCAGGGCTGCGGCTTTCGCCGTCGCCGTCACTTCCGCCGTCGTTTCCGCCGTCATTTCGTCCTTCGATGCCGCCCGCCAGCGCCCGCCCCACGCCGGGCAGGACGTCTTCGAAGGGCCGCCCCACAGACTCTTCGGGCGCCATGCCGAGAATGTCACAGGCGGCGCGATTGAGGCTGAGAATCCGGCTATCGCGGTCGACGGTGATGAGGCCGCTCGACAGCGAACGCACGATGTCCTCGTTGAGCGTGCGCAGGTCGGCGACGGCCACCCGCTGGCTCTCAAGCGACGCGCTGGTGAGTTGCACTTGCGCGCCGAGATTATAGGCCAACATGCCCACGGCCGCACACGCTGCGAGATTGAGGGCCAGGGCCCGGCCAAATTCCACTTCGGATAAGTCCGAGGGCAAGACCCGCTGTCCGGCGGGCACTGGCAAGAGTTCGAGCCAGCCAAAGACGCTCACCAGGGTAAAGAGCGAGATGGCGGCCGCCGACAGCATCACGGCGCCAGCGCGGAAGTGCAATATCGCGCCGGCAATAATGGATAAGGGGAAGAAAAACACGTAGCCGCTCTGGGCCCCGCCGGTAATGTGGACCAGGATCGTGGTCATGACGAGATCGAGGGCCAATTGGGTGTCGGCGAGCGGACGCAGGCGCCGCATGCGCCCGAGAGCGAGCGCGTACACAATGGTCAGCAGATAAGTGGCGGCGATGATGCCGTAGACCAAGAGCGAGCTGGGCGCTGCCAGGTCCACGTCACTGGCCCACCACAGGAGCAACGTCGACCCCATCACCAGGGTGATGACGATGAGGCGAAACAGCATCAGGTAGACGATGCGGCGCCGCAAATCGACATCGTCGCGGTCGCTCACCGGGCCGGATTGTGTCGCCGCCACGTGCACTGGGCCGGCCTGCACCGAGCCGGTGTGCACGATACCGGCGCTTTTGCCCTTGCCGGGGTCGCCCACGCGCTGGGCCGACGCCCGACCGGTGTCGCGATTTGCTCGGCTCACCCAGCGTTGATGTTGCCGGCCAATTCGAAGACCGGCAAATACATGGCGATGAGCAGGCCGCCGACGACCACGCCCAAGAACGCCATCATCAGGGGTTCAATGGCGCGGGTGAGACCGGTCACCGCAACGTCGACTTCCTCTTCGTAGAAATCGGCGATTTTCTGCAGCATCTGGTCCATGGTACCGGTCTGTTCACCCACGCCGACCATCTCGATGACCATGGAGGGAAACACCCGCGACGCGCCCAAAGGACTGGCCACATCCTGACCCTCCGATACGCTCTTACGCGCCGTCATGATGCCGCGCTCGACCACCCGATTGCCCGCGGTGCGGGCGCAGATATCGAGGGCATCGAGAATGGGCACCCCCGAGGCCAGAAGCGTCCCCAGTGTGCGGGTGAATCGGGCGACGACGACTTTACGCATCACCGACCCGATCACGGGTATCTTGAGGATGAAGGCATCGAATATGTCGCGGCCCTTGTCGGTCGATAACCCCAGCGATACGCCGACGACAATGGCCGTTCCCACAGTCATCCAGACGTACCAATAGGCGATAAAGCCGTTGGAGAGGCCGATGACGATCTCGGTAGGTCTGGGCAGGGCGGCGCCGCTGAACTGGCTGTACATGCCCTGGAATGATGGGATCACTTTGGCCAGCATGATCACCACCACGCCGATGGCGACCACGAAAATCATGACCGGGTAGATGAGCGCGCCCTTGACCTGGCTGCGCAATTTGGCCGCCTTCTCGATGTAGGTCGATAGCCGGTTGAGGATGGTGTCCAAAATACCGCCGACTTCGCCGGCAGCGACCAGGTTGGTGTACAGCTGGTCGAATACCTTGGGATGGCGGGCCAGGGCTTCGGAAAACGCGCTGCCCGACTCGATGTGGGCTTTGATGTTGAGCAAAATCTTGGCAAAAGCGCGGTTGTCGTTCTGATTGCCCAAGATGTCGAGACTCTGCACCAGAGGTAGACCCGAATCGACCATCGTCGCGAGCTGTCGGGTAAAGACCAGGATGTCCTTATGCGTGACCCCGGTGCCGAGCTTGAGTTCAATGTCGCCAAAGCCCGCCGATTTGACGCGCTTTGGCGTGATCTGATCGGCGCGCAGGCGGTTGGCAACCGCATCGGCGTCGGCGGCCTCCATTACGCCCTTGCGCTTGGTCCCGTTTCGATCAGTACCTTCCCAACTGAATTTGGCCATGTTCTTGTATCACTCTCCTGGTATATATGCCCCGCGCCGCTCGCCTGATCAAGTTTTCATCCTCGCCCCGGCCGGGTTCGCTGCCGCGGCATGGAGCGCGCACGCGGTAGGCCCGTGTCTCCAGCGGCCTGCGCTGCAGCGATGAGGCTCTTGAGCTCCTCCACGTCGGGCGATCGACCGAGCGCACTCTCGAGGGTGATGAGTCGGCGCACAAACAGGCTGCACAGGGATTGATTCATGGTCTGCATGCCGTACTTGGATTGTCCCATCTGCATCTGGGCGTAGATCTGATGGGTTTTGTCTTCGCGAACCAGATTGCGAATCGCGGCATTGGGAATGAGTACTTCGGCCGCCATGGCCCGCCCGCTCTCGTTGGCCCGCGGCAACAGGGTCTGGCTGATGACCCCCTGCAGCACAAAGGATAAGACCGCCCGCACTTGCGGCTGTTGATGGGGTGAAAACACGTCGATGATGCGGTTGATGCTCTGGGCCGCTGAGTTGGTGTGCAAGGTCGCCATGGTAAGATGGCCGGTCTCGGCCAGGGTCAGCGCGGCCTCGATGGTCTCGAGATTGCGCATCTCGCCCACGAGCACCACGTCGGGGTCTTGCCGCAATACGTACTTCAGGGCTTCGCCAAAGGACTTGGTGTCCTGGCCGACTTCGCGCTGATTGATGAGGCACTTTTTGTGCTCGTGAACGAATTCGACCGGATCCTCAATCGTGACGATGTGGTAGCGGCGGGTCTGATTGATGTAGTCTATCATGGCCGCCAGGGTGGTCGACTTGCCCGAACCCGTGGGCCCGGTGACCAGGATGAGGCCCGAGGGTCGGTCGAGCAGGGCCTCGACCGAACGCGGCATACCGAGCTCGCCCAGCGGCGGAATCTGGTAGGGAATGATGCGGAATACCCCGGCGACCGCGTTGCGCTGCATGAACAGATTGGCGCGAAATCGAGCCAGCTTGCGCACGCTAAAGGAAAAATCGACTTCCATGTCCTGCTCGAAGCGCATCTTTTGCTGTTCGTTGATGGCCTCGTAGCAGATCTGCTTGGTATCGGTGGCCGTGAGGGATTCGGTGCGCAGCGGTACCAGCGAGCCGTCAATGCGCAGCTGTGGCGGCGAGTTGATGGTCACATGGAGGTCCGACGCCCCTTGATCGAGCATGGATTTGAGCAGTTGATGCAGCGTAGGGGTAGGCATGGTTTCGATCGGCCTCAGTCTGCCACGGTGGTACGCAATACCTCTTCGGGGGTGGTCACGCCCTCGATGATCTTATTCACTCCCGACATCCGCAGGGTCTGGACCCCGCTGTGAATCATTCCGGCTTTGATCTCGGCTGCCGACGCCCCCTGCAGGACCAATTCCTTGAGATCGTCGACAAAGGGCATCACTTCGTATAGCGCCACACGGCCGCGATAGCCGGTGTTGGAGCAGTATTGACAGCCCTGGCCGGCATAGAGGGTCGCAGCATCGATCTGCTCGGGCGTCATGCCCATGTCGATGAGGGCCTCCGGATGTTTCTCTGCCGGCTCCTTGCACTCGGCACAGATCCGCCGCGCCAGGCGCTGGGCCAAAACCAGGTTGACCGAGGCCGTGACCAGAAACGGCTCGACACCCATGTTGAGTAGACGGGATACCGTCGAGGGAGCGTCGTTGGTGTGCAGCGTCGATAGCACCAAGTGGCCGGTCAAGGCCGCCTTGACTGCGATCTCCGCGGTTTCGAAGTCGCGAATCTCGCCCACCATGATGATGTTGGGGTCTTGGCGCAAAAACGAACGCAGCGAGGTGGCGAAGTTGAGGCCGATGTCCTCGTGCATCTGCACCTGGTTGATGCCGGGCAGGTTGAATTCCACCGGATCTTCCGCAGTGCTGATGTTGCACTCGCTGGTGTTGAGTTCGGCCAGGGCCGAATACAGGGTCGTGGTCTTGCCCGAGCCCGTGGGACCGGTGACGAGCACCATGCCGTACGGCAGGTGAATGGCTTTTTTGAAAAACCCGAGCGGTCCGGGCTCAAAGCCGAGCTTGGTCATGTCGAGCTGCAGGTTGGAGCGATCGAGCAGACGCATGACGATCTTTTCGCCAAAGAGCGTCGGCAGGCACGAGACGCGGAAGTCCATCTCGCGGTCGCGGCCGATCTTGAGCTTGATACGGCCGTCTTGCGGCAGCCGGCGCTCGGCGATGTCCAAGCTGGCCATGATCTTGAGGCGGCTGATGATGGCGTTGCGCAGCTTGAGCGGCGGATGCATGACTTCCTGCAAAATGCCGTCTACGCGAAAGCGCACGCGAAAACTCTTTTCGTAGGGCTCGATATGGATATCCGAGGCCCCTTTTTTAATCGCCGATAACAAGAGGGCGTTGCACAGCTTGACCACCGGGGCCTCGCCGGCCTGGTTCTCTAGGTCGACGACGTTGACGGCCTCTTCCGTCCCAGTGGTGAAGTCCACTTCCTCGTCGAACTCGTCTATCACCTCGGACAGATCGGGGCCGCGGTCGTAGTGACGGGCGATGGCCTCTTCGATGGCGAGCTCAGAGGCAACCACGGGGCGGATATTGTACTGGGTGAGGAATTTGAGTTCGTCGATGGCGTAAATGTTGGACGGATCTGCCATGGCCACCGCCATGGTCGAACCCGATCGCGCCACCGGAATGATGAAGTGCCGCTGGGCCACATCTTTGGGCACCAACTTGAGGAGTTCAGGATCGATCTCCTGAATGTGGAGGTTGATGGTGTTGAGGCCGTATTGCTTGGCGACGAAGGTACTCAGCTCATTGTCGTCGACATAGCCAAGGGTTGCCAGCGTCGCGCCCAAACGCCGGCCGCTGCGCTTGGCTTCATCTTGGGCTGTTTGCAGCTGCTGGAGCGAAATTACTTGCTCTCGCACGAGGAGCTCGCCTAGTCGGCTCATGCTCTAGACTCCCGTAACAATTAGAGGTTTCGCACGAGAGTAGCCTGTGCAGAAAAGCCTGTCAAACGACGAGGAGCCGCTTACTCGCCCTCTGTAATGGTCAATGGCGCAATACGCGGAATAGGGCTGGTGGCCGGCCCTGGGCACCCATGCGTCATCGTGGGCCCTGGGCCCACGCGATGCCGGACGCAGTCGCGGCGGGCGCAGTCGCGGCGGCGGGTTGAAGTTGCCTCGATCAGCATTAATGGTCCGCGGGCGACAACGCGCGCATTGACAGCGACAAATCCGGGGCTAGGATGCCGGACTCATGAGCACGAGGGATCGCGGCCCAGGCGGGCCAAATCGGGCCGGGGGCCATCGTCGCAAGTCGGGCAGACCGGGCAAACCAGCCAGGTCAAGTCGCCCCATTGTTCGTCGCGGTACGGTGCGCCTGCCAGCAGACGTGGCCCAGCAGGTGCGTCTGGGGCATCCATGGGTGTATCGCGACGCGCTGGGGGCCCGGCCGCTGCGCGAGGCCTCCGGCGCCCCGCTTGAGCTGGTCGATAGCGATGGCGAATTTGTCGGCCGCGGCATCTTCGACAGTGCCTCTCCGGTCGCGATTCGCGTGATGACGCGCCTCCGCGATGAGCGCATCGGCCCCGACCTCATCGGCCAGCGGGTGGAGGCCGCCATCGCCCTGCGCCGTCGCTTGCTCGATTGGGACACCTTGGACGCCATGCGACTGATCAACGCCGACGCCGATGGCCTGCCCGGCATCGCGGTGGAGCGCTATGGCGATTATCTAATGGTCCAACTCTATTCCGAGGCGATCATGGGCTTTCGCCAGGCACTGTTCGACAAGCTGGAAGAGGCTCTCAGCCCGGCCGGCATCTACGAGCAGCGCCGCTTTCGCCCGCTCTCAGGTCAGGCGCCCAAAGGCGGGGCCGAGCTGGTGCGGGGCAAAGCGGCGCCCGTGGAGCTCGAGGTGCGCGAGGGCGATCTCAAATTTTGGGTCGATGTGAGCGCACCGCTGGCGACGGGTCTGTTTGCCGATCTGCGCGAGGGCCGGCGCGCGATCGGCCGTTGGGCCAAGGGGCGGCGGGTGCTCAATCTATTTAGTTATACCGGCGCGATCACCCTGTATGCGGCGCAAGGCGGTGCCAGCGAAGTGACGGCCGTGGATGTGGCGGCCAAGGCCCATGCGCGCGCGCGCCGCAACTTTGCCCTCAACGGATTCGCTCCTGAGACCCCGGAACACATCGTCGGCGATACGTTTAAGGTGCTGGCGCGCTTTCGCGAGCACAAGCGCCAATTCGATATGGTGGTTCTCGACCCGCCGGCCTTTGCCAGTGCCAGCCGCGGGGGCCGCCCCTGGAGCGCGCAACGGGATTATGCCGAATTGGTGGCAGCCGCCCTCGATGTCTTGGCCCCGGGGGGGCTATTGGCGGCGGCATCATCGACGCGCAAGCTCTCGCTTGAGGACTTTGAAGCCTCGTTGGCCGAAGGGGCGACGCGCGCGCACACCTCGCTGCGCATTGTCGAGCGCTGCAGCCTGCCGCCTGACTTTCCCACCCTGCCGGTATTTAGCGAGGGCAACTACCTCAAGTTCCTCATCGCCATACGTGATTAAATGGCGGCGGCAGCCCCGGACGAAGCCGATTCGGCGTATAGTCGCCAGCGTACGGTCGCCGGCGCATAGTCGCCGACATACGGCTACCCCGAAGGGGAGATAGGACAAAGATTATGGACCGACGTAAATTTCTGCGCAACGCCGCCGCGGGCGCTGCGGGCGTGGCCGTCATCAGCGGTTGTAAATCGGCATCGGAGGCCACTGGCGAGGGCCAGGGTGAAGGCGGCACAGGCGGCCAGGGCAAAGCGGCCTCGGGTCCTGCCGTCCACACTGGCAAAAAGATACGGTGGCGTCTGGCTTCGAGTTTTCCCCGCTCTCTCGATACGATTTACGGCGCCGCCGATGTGGTCGCCGAGATCGTGAAAAATATGAGCGGTGGCCAGTTCGAGATTCGCGTCCATGCGCCGGGCGAGTTGGTGCCGGGCCTGCAGGTGATGGATGCCGTGCAGCAGGGAACGGTGCAGGCCGGCCACAGTGCCGGTTATTATTATATCGGCAAAAATCCGGCCCTAGCCTTTGATACCTGTGTGCCCTTTGGGCTCAACTCCCGCCAGCAGAGCGCATGGCTGCTAACCGGCGGCGGCATGGAGCTGATGGGTAAGTTATACGGCGACTTCGGCATCAAAAATTTTCTCTGCGGCTGTACCGGGGTCCAAATGGGCGGCTGGTTCAATAAGGAAATTTCCACGGTCGCCGACTTGCAGGGCCTGCGCATGCGTATCCCGGGCCTCGGTGGCAAAGTGATGAATCGCCTGGGCGCCAGTGCCCAGGTCATCGCTGGCGGGGAGATTTACACCTCGCTTGAGCGTGGCGCTATCGATGCTGCCGAATGGGTCGGGCCATATGACGATGAGCAGCTCGGCTTTCATAAAGTGGCGAAATATTATTACTATCCGGGTTGGTGGGAGCCGGGCTCGACGCTGTCGCTCCTGGTCAACCAAAAGGCTTGGAACGATTTGCCAGCCGAATATCAGGCCATGCTGCAGGCCGCGTCGATTCAGGCGCATACCCAGATGCAGGCGCTCTACGATTCCCGCAATGCGGCCGCAATCGCGCGTATGCTGGCCGGCGAAGATGGTCAAGGCGGCATCGACATGCGGCCTTACTCGGAAGAGATCATGACGGCGGCAGCCAAGGCCACAAACGAGCTCCTGGAGGAGCAGGCCAGCTCTGATGCTACCTATCGCCAGATCTACGATCAGTGGAAGAAATTCCGCGAGGATAGCCAGCGCTGGTTTGGCACCGCCGAGAGCGCCTTTGCCCAGTTCGCATTTGGCCGCTAGAACTAGTCGCAGGACTAGTCATTGCTGACATGGACGGCAATTTGCTATGCCGTCATCCATGAACGGTTTCCTGGACGAAGTCTATTGGGATAATTCGGTCCGGCAATATTTGGTGGCGGCCCTGACGATGGTGGCCATTATCGCCGCCGTGTATCTCTTCCGCGGTGTCATCGTGGCCCGCATCCGTCATCTGGCGGACAAGACCGACACCCAGATCGACGACACCTTGCTCAAGGTGGCCGCCAATACCCGGATGTGGATCTTTGCCATTGTCGGTCTGGCAGCAGGCTCGGGCATGCTTGAGTTGCCGAGCTCGGTCGAAAACGCCATGCCCAAGATCGCGGCCACCCTGTTTTTTATCCAAGTTGGCATCTGGGTGTCGTGCTTCATCGCCGAAAGCGTTCGCCACTATCATATGCGCAAACAAGATAGCGGCGAGACTGAGACCCTGCCGACCATCAACATCGTCGGCGTGAGCGCCCGCATCGCCACCTGGGTGGTGGTGACTCTCTTGATACTGGCCAATTTTGGCGTCGATGTCACCGCGCTGATTACTGGCTTGGGTATCGGCGGGATCGCGGTGGCACTCGCGGTGCAAAAAGTCCTATCCGATCTCCTGGCCTCGGTGACCATTGTCCTCGACAAGCCCTTTGAAGTCGGCGATTTCATCGTCGTCGGTGAGTTGCTCGGCACGGTGGAGACGATTGGGGTAAAAACCACGCGCGTGACCTCACTAGGGGGCGAATGCCTGGTCTTCCCCAACAGCGACTTGGTCAACTCGCGCCTGCGCAACTACAAGCACTTGCGCGAACGGCGGGTGGTCTTTGACGTCGGCGTGGTCTATCAGACCCCGGCGGCGGTGGTGCGCGACATTCCCGCGCTGTTGCAGGCGGCGGTGGAGGGACAAAACCAGACGTTTCGCGGCGAGGCAAGCGATGCGCCAACAGACTCGTCTGCGAGCGCAGAATCAGACGAAGCAGCCGCAGACAAAGCAACACCAGACAAAGCAACACCAGACAAAGCAACACCAGACAAAGCAACACCAGACAAAGCAACACCAGACAAAGCAACGATAGACGAGGCCGACATGCCGCTCATCCGCTTCGATCGGGCCCACTTCAAAGTCTACGCCGATTCGGCTCTGAAATTCGAAGTGGTCTATTACGTTCTCACGCCCGACTACAATGTCTATATGGATATTCAGCAGGCCGTTAATTTCGCCATTATGGATGCATTTCAAGCCCGCAGCATCGACTTCGCCTATCCCACGCGTACCTTGTATATGCACGCGGAGGAGCGCGCGCCATCAGCCGTTACTGGGGAAGCTAAACAATAGGCGCCACGACAGACGTCATTATAGACGATAGGCCAGGCGCAAAAAGCCGCTGAAAAACGTATTGTCCTGGCTGTCGTCGGATCCGTCAATGCCGCCGATGGCGCCGGGTTCAAAGGTCTGCAAACCACCATTGACCGATATCAGGGCAAACACACTGCGATGCAGCCGCCAGTAGATTGTCGTAGCGCCCGCCAATGTCGTGACCTTGGTATTCCCAGTGATAGGCAGGTTGCTCACGTCGCCACCAGGCTCATTCAGCTCACTCGGTGGGCTGTCTTCGCTATTCAGGTAGCTCACGTCAGCCTCCCACTCCAAGCGATCTGACAACAGCGAGCGCGCAATTGAGGCCCGGCCCAGCCACCATTCCGAATCGCGATACACGTTGCTATCGCCGAGGGGAATCGCGGCGACGAAATTGAGGCCCAAGCGAAAACCGGCCAGCGAACGCCGATCGAGTAGCGATGCGGCGACTTCCCCGCTCCGGGCCGCCGATAGAGTGGCTCGGCAATCGGCCGCCGCCGCGCCAGGGGGACAAAAATCGACTTCCTCGCGCTGGCGCACCTGAAAACTGGTCGAGACCTCGAAGCGCCGCTTGAGAAACCCCATGCTCAGGCCCAGACGGGCCGAGTCCGAGGCGATGCGCTGAATGTCGACTTCGTTCTGCACCACGTTGGTGCCAGTGGGATCGACCAGGCGATTGCGGGCATAGGCGTCGAGGGTATCGGTGTCGATGCGATTGTAGGAGGCGTTGATGCGCACGTCCCGCACCGGCTTGACGTTGACGCCCAAACTGGCGTTGGTGATACCGGCGCCCGCAGCGCCCGTCAGATCGATAATGGCCAGGTGATAGACGTCGGCCATCGCGACTGGCCGCCAATAGCCACTACTGCTGATAAACGTGCGAGTGTCCTCAGTGACCTCGGTATTGGTCAGCGGATCATCATAGCTGTTATTGGGCAAGATGCTCGAAAACGCAACGGAGCCGTAATAGCGATCGTAGCGATAGCTGCCGCCAATCCCGGCCGCGATGGGCGTGATGGTCTCCTCGTTTTCCGTAATCTCGGTTGAGACCAGACCGCCGTCCTCGTCGAGCATCGGTGTGACGGTATAGGTCTTGATACGATAGTCGTCGAGCAGCGATCGCGAAATCCGCGACGGATATAGGCCGCCAAACCCCAAGACCGACCACGACTCCCCCAGTTTATACTGAGCCTTGAGGCCGTCGATTTTGAGCGCGGCCACTTCGGCGATGAATTGCCGACCGGCGACGACTTCTAGCGCGCTGCCGCCGTAGTGCGTGTATAGCTCGCGGACTTCGTACTCATTATCGTCGCCAAAGGTGCCCGATTGGGTCCGGCATTGGTCTTGGGCGTAAAACATGGTCGCCACGCCCTCGAGATCGCAGCCGGGATGGACCCGGCCGCGAACGTCGACGCGTGCATGAACGCGGCTTGCAGCGATGTTCTTGATGCCCAATTGGATCCGCGCATCAGCATACATACGGTTGACTGGGCTGGCATTATCGGCCACCTCAGTGGTATCGCGATTGATGCTATCGCCGCTCTCCTGAAAGTAAAAGCTCGACAGTACCAAGCTACCGTCAATCGTGGTCTTCGGGGTCTCGGTCTCTGTGGCTACAGCTGAAGCGAAAAACGCATCGTCGTTGCCGCCAAAGCCCTGGGCCGCGGCGTCATCCATGACGACGACCGCAGAGGACATCCCCATCAACATTGACAAATACAGCACCCTCATCGACATATCGATTCGCTCCCGAAGCTGGTCTGCCCCGAAGCATTGCCCGGCAACCAAGCATTGGTGTTATGGCAATTGCCACAGGTGACTTGCGCCGGATGGTTGACGCCGCCAAAGCCGCCCAAGGTACCGGCCAAGTCGCGGTGACAGCTGACGCATTCAGATGATAGGCCGCCGAAGTTGCCGGTCTTATGGCAGTCATAGCACGGCAAGGTGCGGTGGATACCGGTTAGGAAGCAACCCACGGTGCTGTGGTCAAAGCGCGCCGGGGCAAAGCTCCATTGGGTATGGCACTCGCCGCAGCGGGGCGACAGCGCGTTGGCGTGGATGTCGTCTTGCCGGTGGCAGTTGATGCACAGATTGCCCGAGCCCTGTAAGGGGCGGTTATCTTTATGGCAGCTCACGCAGGCCACGTTGTCGTGGGAGCCGCGCAGCGAGAAATCGCCCACGTCGTGCAAGGCCTCGATATCGACCCAATTGGCCGTGGAATGGCAGTCTTCGCATTGGGTGCCGTATTGGCCCTTATGCACGTCGGGCTCGGGATGGCAGCCGTAGCAGTCGGTGGGTTGGGGCTTGAATTCAATCGACGCGTGGCACTCATTGCACCCCGTGGTCACGTGGGCGCCGTCGAGCTTGAAGGCCGATTGCTGGTTGTGGTTGAAGGTGTTGCGGCCGTCGGTCTTATGGCAGTTTTCGCAGGTGGTGCCGAGCTTGCCCAGATGGGCGTCATCTTGGGCATGACAGCCCTGAGCGCTGCAGTCCTTGGGCGTGTCGGCGTACTCGCGCGCCGGATGACAGCTCGAGCAATCGGGCACCAATTGATGGCGTCCATCCAGGGGCCATTCGGTGTCCTCGGTGTGGTCAAAGGTCACGGCATCCCATTGGCCGCCAGCGTGACAGCGCAGACAGTCGTCGCCGAGCGACCCCTTGTGCAATTCATCCTGATGGCAGCGGGCGCCGCATTGCAGGGGCGTATTTAGGTAGACATCGTTGATGTGGCACTTTTCGCAGGCCACGTCGGCATGGCCCTGCACCAGGGGAAAGCGCGATTCGGGACCGTGGTAGTTGTCTACGCTGCCCTCGGTCAGGTCTTTGATCCCGGCCATCTGATGGCAATCGAGGCACTTGCTGTCCTCGAATTCGCGATTGTGCACATTCTCATGGGCATGACAGCCCATGCAGCCGACGGTCTTGGGATCGAAACGCTCGAAGTCGGCGGGATTTTTGCCGCGATGGCACTCGCGACAGCCGAGCTGTGAATGCTTGCCCGTGAGGTCAAATTGGGTCTCGACATCGTGATTGAAGATGTCGGGACTCCACTGGCGCGAGGCTGGATGGCACACGTCGCATCTCGCCGTCGAGCCCGGCGGATTGCCAAAGGCGTTGAAGCGCTCTTCGTGGGGATTGTCCACGTCGTGGCAGGTCTCGCAGGCTTGCTCGGGCGCGCGACGGGCCAATTTGGGGGTATGGCAATCGTAGCAGCGGGCCGCGCTATGGGCCCCGGTGAGGGCGAAGCGGGTCTCTTGCCCGTGGTCGAATCGGTGGCCCTTTAAGGTACGAAACTCGGGGGTATGGCAGGTGCGGCAATCTTTGGTGCCAAATAGATGGTTGTCGTGCGGACTTTTATGGCAATTATCGCAAGCTGAAGGATCTTCGAACTTGAGATTGAATCGGCTCTTGGGATGACATTTGCCGCATGCGACCTGCTCGTGAGAACCGAGCAGCGGCATGTCGGTGTCATTTGGGCTGTTGTGGTCGAAGTCCATGTCGCGCTTGGCCGGTTTCCACACGCGCTCGTTATGGCAGCGGGCGCAGTCGAGCTTGTCTTCGCGCACAAAGTCGTGGGGTTGATCGTCTTTATGGCAGCTGCCGCAGGAGTCGGCTTCGCCGAGGAAGATACGCAGACCTTGGCGGTTGGTGCGGGCATGACAGCGGGCACAGTCGAGGGAGGCGTGGCGGCCGTTGAGGGGCCAGTCGGTGAGATCGTGGTCGAAGTTGTCCATGCCGCCGACCGAGCGCCATCCCATGATGTCGTAACTGCGTCCCTTATGCTCGAAATGGCATGATTCGCATTTCTTGCCCACGACTTCCGCCGACGAGTGAAACCCCTTACCGGCACGAATTTTATCGCGCAAGTCGTTGTGGTCGTGGCAATCGAGGCATTTGTCGTTGGACAGCCCGCGCCCCGAGGTATGACAATCGTTGCAATTGTCGCGACCATCGATCTCGGCGTGACTTTCACTGAGCGGACCCGGTGAGGATTCGAAAAAATCTTCCAAATCCTGTTGTGCATACACGGGTGAACTAATCAGCGCGAGCACTGCACCCACGAGGGCCATCCATCGCAGGGGCGATCGCGAGCGGATAGGACGGCGGGCGCCCTTGGCCATAGCCGTAGCCGTAGGATACCGGGACGCGGCCCCGGCATAGAGGCGGCGCAGTAGAGAGAGAGGCCGTATTTTCATCATGCAAATGGACAATCGACAAATGGACAATCGGCGACGGGAGGCGCGCTCAGCCGAAGAACAGCTGGTCGAGAAATGCGCGCTGGTCCCAGATATGAACGATGGAGATGATCACCATGACGATGGTGAAAGGAACGTGGACTTTCTTCCAGGAGTGTAAGAGCAACTGAGCCCGCGGTACCAACACCCCGCGGCGGTCTATCAATAACATACGGCCGACGCGGCGAATCAGATCACGTTTCACCGCTGCTGGCGCCGAGGTTTTGCCGATGAGGCGACGGCGGCGCAACCAGCGAAACGGGCGTTTGAGGTCTTCCATCATAATCCACCACATGGCGCCGATAAGGCCAGCCCGCTGGGCGATGCGGTCGGAGGCCAGACGGTGGCGGTTGAGCAAAGCATCGGCGGCGCTGGCGGTGTCGGGATAGGTCTGCCGCAGCGAAGTCAGCACCCGCTTATGATCCAGCTCCTCAAGTTCGCGACCATTGGCTAAATCGGGCACCTGGGTATAGAGATAGCGTCCGATAACGCCAGAGATGACCACAATGACCATGCTCCAGAATGCCGCAGCCACCCAGTTGTCGAGCTTGAAGGCCGCGTGTATGACGATGAACATGGGCCCGACCGTGCCCGTCATCATGTGAAAATCGAACCACATGGTGTTGCTGGCCAGGAAGCGAAACGCCCTGACCCGACGCATCACCGGATATAGGGTGGCGATAATCATGAGCACGGTGCCGATGTAGCCCGAGAGCATGGCCAACTCGCCGCCGGGCACCAAACCCGGCAAGACGGTTTGGGTATCCTGCATTTTCTGCAAAATCATCGCCGGCACGGCGCTGGGATCCTGCATGGCCATGAAGTACTCGACCGAGCTCTCGGGCCAGTAGGCGCGCAGCACGATCTCGGCCACGCAGAGGAGAAATGCGGCCAAACCGACACCCCAAAAGATCACGGGCAGAATGCGGCCACGGCGAATCTTCGCCAATCCGCCATCGCGCACATCTACGCCGCGGGTAAACGGATTGGTCGGCAAAAGTTCGCGCTTGTCGGGACGGACGTCGCGGTCGTAGCCGGCTTTGGCCACCAGCTTGGAGCGCTCCGAACGCTCGCGAAAAAGTTCCAGAGGCGCGATCTCAATCAGTGCCCCGGTCGGACAGGCAGAGATACAGGCTTGGTCGCCGTAGGCCATGCAGTGGTCGCACTTGTTGGCGATGCGGCGCGCGCGGGCCACGCGTGGACTGCCGGCGCCGAACTTGAGTGAGCCGTCGGCATCGAGGCGGGATTTGAATGCGGTGCGATGCGTGGGATGGGCTGGGTCTTCGACATCGACCATCTCGATGGCGTGAAAGGGGCATGATTGGGCACACAGCGTGCATCCAACACAGGAAGCCTCGTTGATGACGACTTCTCCGAGCTCCTGATCGTACTTGATGGAATCGTACTCGCAGGGCGTGATGCAGCGCTGGTCCTCGCAGGTCCGACAGGTGTAGACGAAGTCGAGCATGCCGAGCTGGTAACCGCCGAGGGTCAGGCGCTTGGAGCCGTAGCGCTGCTCGCATGCGATTTCGCATAATTTACAGTCGATACAGCGATCGAGCTGGCGCACCCGCACCTGCGGTCCAGCGACCGAGATGCCCTGGCGGACAAAGAAATCGAGCAGCTCTTGTTTGACCCCGGTGACGTTGCTCAGGCGGGCGTGGGAGGCCTCGATAGCGCGGCGAAAACGATCTTCGAAAAAGGAGAAGCGCCCGGCCAGGTTGGCCATGCATCCGTCGTTGATGACGGCCACTTCGGCCGGACCAACGGCATAGAAGGCCACGGCATCGTCGCCATCGAGATTGAGGGTCGCCTTGGCGTTGAAGAGATCGCCCTCGATAAACAAGGCCACGTTCTTTTTGGCCACCCGCGCCAGTGGCGGAGGCGGCAAGAGCGAGAGCTCTTCGCGCTCTTTGTCGCTCATGGCCTCGTAGCGCTCCTGGTCGGCGCGTCGATGAGCGAGATCGGTGCGGTTAAATACCGCGGCCGAGATCTGGCCCTCGGTGACGTAAAAAATCGAGGCGCCCGCTGTGGCGATGGTCTCAGGATCGGCCACAAACATGTCGCGGTCGTAGCGCCGACGCTCAATGCTGCCACTGGCGATCGCTGCACTGAGTACGTCACTGGGGATTCCGTCGAAGATATTGAGTTGGCGAAACTGCTCGTAGCTCTCCTGCAGCTCGGGTGTTAGCATCGCTTGCGGATCGTTGAGGCCGCTACCTTCTATGTGTAGTTCACTCATCTGGGATGTATCGCGGAACGGGTTGGGTGACGCTTGGAGCGCCAATCATGGCGAACCGACGCAGGGTCCGCCGCGCCTGTCTATTTTCCTGCGTGGCTTCATGCGGCACTTCATATGCTCGGCAGTAGAAACTACCACCGAAGCGAGAACCGACGGCGGATCGCATGGAGCTACTTTCGGGATTATTGGTGGGATCATGGGCAGGATCGCGTGCGGCATCATACGTAGAATCGCAGGCAAGGTCGCCGGTGAAGTCGGGAATGAGGACACGCAGTCGGTCTTGAAAGCAATTGTCGCGCCGCGCCAGATGATCCTTGGTTGACCGTCGCTGACGGCGAAATCCTAACAATTTGTGCATCTACATGGGGTATTTTCGAGCATGGGTTCTTCATTCAGTGGCAACAGCTAGGGGCTGGCGGCTACTGGACAGGGGTGCATTGTCCCCAAAAGTGGGACGTCTGTCGCACACGCTGCCAGTCGAGGCTTACGGCTCAATAGCCGTGCGCATCGAGGAGCCGCGAACTCGTGCGGTTGCCGTGCCCGGTTGTGCCCGAGGCGCTGATGGCGGGCTGTGTGCAGGTGTTGCCTCGCTCGCGGCTCTGCTCTCACTGCTATGTGGCCTGGCGGATGTACGCGCCGAGCCTCGGCCAGAACCGGCGCCAGGCCCATCTCCGAGCCTGTCGGCGGCGGCAAGGTCCCCCGCCTACGGGGCGCAGCCGTCTTCAGCGCCCGATGTGGCACCCAACATGGAGCCCGGTGTCGAGCGCAGTGCATCATCCCAGCCCGCGGATGCGGTGACCGTCGTCAGCAGCGGCGGCACCGTGCTGGCCCTGGGCCCCATTGCGGCGGCTGTACGCGCCGAAGACGGCTGGGATAGTGGCTTTGGTGCGACGCTTCTCTTGGTATACGTGCGCGATCGTCATCGCTACGGCGGCCCGCAGCGTCTCCCCATGCCGGGCGCTGCCGGGATCGAGTTGGGAGGCATGCGCCTCGCGGCCTGGGATCGCGGCCGACTCTGGCTGAGTGGCCAGGTGGCAACGCCAGCACTCAAGCAACTCATGGGCCTCGCCGTCGGCGCGAGCGCTGGTGGTCTGATCGAGTTCGACGGCGCGACCCCGCCTCGCCTCGGGGTTCAAGGTGGGATTTGGTTCTTTGCCGGGATCGTCCCTTACGTGCGTATCGGTCGAGTACAGGACCGAGGCAATTTCGCGGATTTTGGCATCAAAATCACGTTGCCGGCCCTCAGGATCCCCGCGGCTAGCCACCAGGTCGAAGCGGCAAAGAAACACCCCCTGTAGTGGATTGTAAATTTTCGCTGTTGACACCGTCTGGTTCGAGGCTATAAGCCGTTAAGCAGTGGTCGAAATAGCCCACAACTCTCGGGGCGTAGCGCAGTCTGGTAGCGCGCATGGTTCGGGACCATGAAGTCGGAGGTTCAAATCCTCTCGCCCCGACAAACCCATTTTGATAAATTGATTTGCCGAATCAATGTTGAATCCAGGATAGATACAACGAGATCTCGGATTTGATAGTTTTCCCGCTTCGAGTACCTCCATGCGCCGTGAAGTCCAGCAGATAAACATCCTGGTCGTTGATGACGATAAAGATGTCTGCGAATACTTGAACGACTTTCTTACCTCTGAGGGGTATGGGGTCACGATCGTAAACGACCCAACCAATACCCTAGAGGCTCTGAGGAAAGAGGAGTTTCACGTCGTGGTGCTCGACATCATGATGCCGAAGCTCAACGGCATTGACTTGCTTGAGCAGATCCGTCAAACGGATGACGACATTGCCGTAATTATCCTTACCGGTTATCCGAGCCTTGAAACGGCGACCTCTTCGATTGAGCACGACGTTTCGGCATATATCCGCAAGCCCTTCACGATCAGCGAGTTTCGCGATGCCATTCAGCGCATTGCCAAGAAGAAGGGCCTGATTCTCCGCCGGGAAGATCAGCTCCACGCCACGATCGGTCGCAGTATCCGTGAGCTACGCAAGTCTCGCGGCCTCACGCTCAAGCAAATGTCGCGTCGGACCAGTTTGTCGGTATCGCTGCTGTCGCAAATTGAGCGAGCAGAGTCTTCCGCATCGGTGTCCTCGCTGTTCAAAGTAGCGACCGCGCTCGATGTGCCGATTACCGAGCTATTCGGCAAATTCTGACCAACAACGGTCTCTGCGCTAAGCCCGACTACCGAGCGAAGCTCATTTGTCCAAGCTATATCCTGGACGGCCATCGGCGATCCAGCCCTGGTAGGCGGCTTCCGTGCCGATATCATAGCCCGCTTGTACCGACTTGTTGTAGCGGTAGTGCAACATGTCGCAATATCCCTGTACGGGATCTTGCATGCCCTCAAGCTGGCGGATGCGTTCGAGAAACGGCTCAAAGTGATTGACCCGCCACTGAATGGCAACCACTGACTTCTGCAGCGCGGGGTCGGTGAAGTGGGATTGGTAGTAGTGGAGATCGGATAGAATTTGTCGCGATTGCCACTCAGACGCATCAATGCCAGTGAGCATCTTTAGCTGATGCGAGTGAAACTTCCGACCGCCAAGGCGGACTTTGAGTTGCAACCGATCGCCCTGACCCGTGGGGATGAGATCGATCTCGCGGATGTCGAAGCCGAGCTCGTTGAGTCGCTCGGTGCGCTCGGCGATGCGGTAGCGCTCGTGGGAACCGATGATCTCGACGCGCTGCAGCTCTTGCCATAGGTTGCGGTAGCGGGCCGCCACATCCTCACCCAGCCATAAATCTGCTTCATCAATGGGAATGCCCTGAGCAGCCGCCACATCCGCCATGCCGCCGGCCACGTTCTCAATCATGATGTTGAGATCTTCTTCTCGCTGGCCCGCACTCAATTGTGGTCGGATGATGGCGGTCTCGGCGTCGACCATGATGGTATCCACGGCTTCTGCGTCGTAGCGATATAGGACGTTGGACAGCGAACAGTCGCCCCAAAAACAGCCGGCCAAGTGCAGCTCGACCAATAGCCCAGCAAACGCGTCCAGCATTTGGTTGCGGCGACGGCCGAAGCCCGCGCCCTGGATGAGCTCGCGGTACGAAAACGAAAACTCGACGTAACGCGTAATCAGAGCCGCCGATCGCTCAGCCGTCGGGTCGGAGTAGCGCCCTTCGACGAGCCCCACGGGCAGCACGGCCAAATTATGCTCACTCTCAAGCGCTCGAAGCACCTCATAATCGCGGCGAGCGAACTCACTCGGCAGCTCCTTGACCACGTAGATGCCCTGATCGTAGGTCAAAAAACGAACCGTATGCCGCGATATGCCATGGGGCAGATCGATCAGGCGTGGACTATCCCAGTCGGCGAGAGGTTCCTCCCACGGCAAATCGAGAAAATCGGGATGCCCTGAGCCGACCGTCAGGGTGAAGCGATTGGATTCGGCCATTGTCTCTCATCATGGCGACGTCGCCAGTGCTTCGAGCAGCATGACACCCTGTGTGCCTGCTGTCATCTCTACCATACCACCTGCCACAACTGCGCGTTTCCCAGTCGCAGCATCCTGCACGAGCGTCCCGTCGGCAAAGAGATCTCCGACGGAAACACTGACTTGGTCGCGTACGCCGAGGGCCACAACAACCCGATCTTCCCCGTGGCGACGGGCGAATACGTAGGGCGTTTGACTCAGCGTTGTATGACTGCCTTTGGATAGAGCCACGTGACGACGGCGAAATTGCCCCAGCGCGCGCCAGTGTGCGAGCACCTCTTGGTCTAGTGCGTCCCAGTTCATACTAGAGCGCGTGCCCTGCTGTGGATCGGACTGCGGCGTCGGTCCCACCGGACGAGCACTCTCATCGCCATAGAAAATCTGCACCCCGCCCGGTGCCAGCATGAGCGCGGTTCCGGCCGCGATCAACTGGGTGCGATTGAACAGCTTGGTGTCATGGGAGGAGATATAACTGAGTACGTTGAAGCTCGGATCCGCACTGATTTTTTCGGCGTATTCACTATAGACCGCATCAATGGCCTGCCAGTTGTCGAGCAGGTCGCCACTCAGGAGCTCGTCCAATCGGTGTTGGAAATCGAAGTTGATGATGTTGTCAAAGCCGTTGTCGAAGTAGGCATCGCGGACAACGCCGTGGGGAAAGACTTCGCCCGTCATCCAAAATCCGGCGTCGTCGATGACCTTTTCCGGATTGGCCGCTTTCCATTCCGCAAGCGCTGCGGTGCCGGCCTCCTTGAGCGCAGCCCAGGATGCCAATTCCACATGCTTAGCCGTATCGCAGCGAAAGCCATCAATACCGTATTCACGCACCCATTCGCTCAACCACGACACCAAGTACTGCCGGACGGTGTAGCCCTCCATGGCCCGCGCCCGGGTATCAGCCTTCTTACTCAAAAATGCGGGCAATCCCACGGGCTCGGGCGACTCGGTCTTAAAGTCGGCGAGAAACGCCAACTGCATGGTCAAGTCGTCAGTGCTATCGCCTTCACCATACCCCGGCAAACCGGAACGCACCCAATCCGGCCCCCACCAGGAGGTGAAATTGAAATTGTTGTAGTCGATATAGCTGTGGTAATCGCTGAGCGTCGCTTTCTCCCAGCCGGGCCACACCACGTCGATCCCGTGGGTGACCAAGGACTGCAAGTCGGCGTAGCCCGGGTGATTCATGACCACGTCAAAGACGATGCGTATCCCCTGCTCGTGGGCCAAGTCGACGAATTTGCGCAACTCGTCAGGTGTGCCCATGTTCTGGTCGAGCACGGTGAAGTCGAGGGCGTAGTAACCGTGGTAGCTGTAGTGCTTGAATTCTTTATTGCCGCCGACAACCCAGCCGTGGATCTGCTCGTAGGGGGCCGTAATCCAGATGGCGTTGATGCCGAGGTCGCGAAAATACCCCTCTTCGAGTTTGTTTGTCAGGCCCGCAAGATCTCCGCCGTGGAACGTACCGATCTCGTCCGCGCCATCCCCTTGCCGACCGTAGGAATTATCATTTGCCGGATTGCCGTTGAAGAACCGATCCGTGACCACAAAGTAGACAATGGGATTGTCGGCAAATGAGCCCGGCATTGCGACGGGCTCGGCGGCCACCGAGGTCGGTGACGTATTCCCCTCCAACGACGACGACGACGCACCGCCGCAAGATGAGACGAGGAGGGCTAAAAGGAGCGCGGCGCTGGCGATAACGGCCCGCCACGGGCGCGCACCGACGAGATATTCCCTGCGGGCTTTCGATACATGCATGAACAGATCTCCGAGCTATGTGCTACCAGCCTAAACGGCCGCACGATTGCTGCTACATTTAATGGGGCCGGCCTCAATACGAGCAGGCCTCTGTTTTGCGCTTGGCCAGGCATCTGAGCTGGCGAACCCTCGCCGACAATACTCGGATGCGCAGG
>JAAUYH010118696.1_pt1 | contig 23635 bp, 24 predicted proteins | sample 7278061 | NCBI WGS metagenome assembly JAAUYH01 (sample SAMN14350203, study PRJNA611818) | marine sediment metagenome | isolation source: surface marine sediment (0.6m) | place: French Polynesia: Moorea | collected 2018-08 | reverse complement strand
CGTCAGTTTCGCCGAGGTGCTGCATGCGAGCGATGTGCCGGGCGGCGTGGTCAACATCCTGACGGGCTACCGCGAGGAGCTATCGCCGCAGTTTGCCTCGCACATGGATGTAAATGCCGTCGTGTTCTGCGACGGCGGTCGCAAGGCAGCCGGCGCCATCCAGGCCGCGGCGGCCGACAACATCAAACGCGTCATTCAGCGAAAGGCCGACTGGATGGAGGAAGCTCAGCAGAACCCCTACCTGATTCGCGATACCCAGGAAGTAAAGACGACCTGGCACCCTATAGGGACCTGACGCGCCGGCGCCTCGTCTACGCCTTCGGGTCGTAGTCGTCGAGGAGTCCTGCTTCGATACGCGCGCCGATCTGCTGGATGACGCGCGTCGCACAGTAGGTGCCGATTCTCGCGCATTCGGCCAGCGCCTTGTCGTTGGCCCAGCCGAACAGGAAGCCCGCCGTATAGGCGTCCCCGGCACCCGTGGTGTCGACGACCTCTTTGACGGGCGTCGCCGGCTGCACGATGGTCTCGTCACCGTGTACGATGACCGAGCCTTTCTCCGACCGTGTCATCGCGAACAGGTTGTCGTAGTCGGCGATGGCCTCGAGCGTCTCTTCGAAGGTCTCGGTCTGCATCAGCGCGTTAACCTCGTCTTCGTCGGCGACGATGATATCGACCCCGTTGCGAACGGCGTCGTCGAATGAGTCACGGTGACGTTCGACGCAGAGCGCGTCGGACAGAGACAGCGCAACGGTCGTGCCATTCTGTGTCGCGATATCGATTGCCTTGTCGGCGAGATCCGGACCCTCGGGGATGTCCCAGACGTAGCCTTCGATGAGGATCGCCTTGGGCGCACCCATGGTCTTCGGCGTAATGTCAGGCGTTCCGAGCTCCGTGCATGCGCCGAGATAGGTCTGCATCGTGCGCTGACCGTCCGGCGTGATCAGGACATGGCAGTGCGCCGTCGGCGCGCCGTTCCTCGCGGCCGGCAGGCGCACGTCGACGCCGAGCGTGCGCATGTCGTGATTGAAGATCTCGCCGAGCTGATCGGCGTGTACCTTGCCGATGTACGCAGTCTGCCCGCCGAGATTCGCGAATCCCGCTATCGTGTTGGCGACGGACCCGCCGGACATCTCGGTAGCGGGCCCCATCATTTGGTAGACCTCACGCGCCCGTTCCCGATCGATCAGCGTCATCGATCCCGGCGCTGCATCGATGCGCTCGAGGAACTCCGTGTCCACGTGAGCGAGCACGTCTACGATTGCATTGCTGATGCCGAGGAGTTGTACGTCGTCTGTCATCGGTGGTTCGCCGCTGGCAAAAAAAAGCGGCGCATAGCCTACCATGTTGCAGCTGTCAGCGGTGTCGCCTATTGTTGACGCTGTGATGGGGAGTGACGCGTGAGACGATCTGCCAGCCTGACGATCCCGTTTGCGTGTATCGTGGTGTACTACGCGTTCTGGATCGGGCTGACGGTGTTGTTGCTCAATCGTTTCCCGGGCCTGGAGGAGTATTTTCCGATCGGCGGCGTCGCGGACCTCGCGGCCTCGAACCAGGATACCTTCGAGCCCGTCTATACCAGCGTCGATCGAAACCTGCTCTCACCGTCGGGCCCCGTAAAGCTTGCTTTCGCCACGCTCGGTGCGATCATCCTGACGATCCCGGTATCGTGGGTCTACTTCATCACGAGTCGTGCACGCCGCATCGAACAGTCATTCCTGCAGACGATCATCGTCCTGCCGATCCTTGTGACCGGAATCTCGATGATCGTGCTCAACAGCCTCGCGCTCGCGTTCAGCCTGGCCGGCGTAGTGGCGGCGGTGCGCTTTCGGTTTGCGCTCAGCCAGCCGTCGGATGCCATGTACATTTTCGTCGCCATCGCGATAGGGCTCGGGGCCGGGATCGGTGCGCTGGCCGTCGCGCTCGTGACATCGATGGTGTTCGTGTTTGCCACGCTCATCATCTGGAAGCTCGAGTATGGCAAGACGCTGGCCGGACCGTTTCTCACCATGCTGACCCGCCGCGACAAGGGCGAGCAGGAATATGATTGAATCCGGTTCGCGCAGCCTGCTGCTCGTTCATGGCCGCGACTTCAAACCGAACGCCGATGCCTGGTTCGAGTTGTCCGTCGGCGCGCTGCGGGCCGGCATCGAGCGCGACTACGCGGAGGACGTATCGGAGTTCGATTCGCTGCTCAAGCACCACGCCTGGTATGGCGATCTGACCAATGAGTTACTCGCGGACCATGGTTACAGCTACGACGAGCAGCTCGACATCGGAGACCGGCGCAGCGCGCTGAACCAGCTGCGACAGATCGACACCCGCAAGCGATTCGGCATTCGCCAGTACGATTGCCTGCCCGGCAAGTCGGCGATACGCGAATTCATCGCCGACGTGACGGCCCCCGTCGTTGGCGCGTTCGGCCTGACGATGCCCGTGCTGTCCCGCGTGTCGAAAGACTTCGCGAGTTACCTGCAGGGAGATACCGGGTATTGCCAGGGCGTTCGCGATCGCGTGCGCGGCAAGGTGTGCGAACTACTGGATCGCGGCGACGAGGTCCTGCTGCTGACGCATGGCACGGGATCGGCTATCGCTTACGACATCCTGTGGCAGCTGTCGCACGAAAATACTTACAAAGCTCAGTACGGCGATCGCAAGATTGCGCTCTGGTTGACGCCGGGTTCACCCCTCGGTGACTCGCACATACGACGCCGATTGCACGGCGCGAAGGAAAAGCTCGCTCTACGGTATCCGTCGAACGTCATCGCCTGGCACAACGTGTCGGCCGAAGACGACTACACTTGTCATGACGATACGCTCGCTGACGATTTCAGGAAAATGATGGATCATCGCGTCGTCAGTGCAGTGCACGACTACAAAATCTATAACCTGGCCGTTCGGTACGGCCGGTCGAATCCGCACAGCTCGATCGGCTATTTCATACACCCCAGGGTGTCGAAGATCATTGTCGACTGGTTGCGGAACTGCCGCGACTAGATGCAGGCGTCGGCCATTCGCCGCTTGATCAACTTCGGCTTCGAGACAGTTTTGTAGAAATCTTTAACGTACCGCGCTGCCCTCGTGCGCGTTCCTGCGCTGGGCCCGTCGATCGTCTCGATCATTTCAAGGATGGCAGCCTGGTGGGCGACAAAATGCGCCAGGGTGCCGGGCAGGAGGTCGTTGTTGATGCAGCGGCCGCGATACAAGCGCTCTCTGACAGACTCGAGGCGGAAGCGCGGGTTGGGCGCCGCATGCGGCGCGCTGACGAGACCGGCCATGTCGAAATCGTACGGGATCGACACCATCGGCTGCCCCTCACCGCCGAACAAATCCGAATTATGGCAACAGGTTTCGCCTTCCATGACCGCTACAGGCGAGTAGTCCGTGTTGCCGATCATGTACTGAAACACCGATACGAGATTCGTGTGTGCGGCATCCAGCGAGGACGGCTCGGTGCGCTGGATCTTCACCCTGGCTTTGCCCGTTCGTTTTTCGAATTGCTCGCGATGCTCGAGGATGATCGCAAAACTCGTAATATCGTCTTGCTCCTCGTTGCTGTCGTGATACGTGATCCTGAGCAACCGAGCGTTGAAGCTGAGGTCGGTTAGATGGTTCAGAATCCTGTAGGCCAGGTACTCCCGGACGACACCCTGCTCGTAGCGGCTCGAACCTGTCTTGCAATGCGTAACCACCTTCACCTTGTCCAGGCCGTGCAAGGCCGTGTCGCGGGTTTCAGATTTCCTGAAGTTCAGGCGGATCGGCGGGAAGTCGCAGATCTTCGGATCGCGCCGGAATCGGCCGCGCGCGCGCACCTGCACCTCGTAAATCTCGCCGTCGACAGCAAGCGTGCCGGGTGCCTGCTCTTCGACGCTCCGGTCCTCGAGGACGAACGCCATCGGCGCCGTCAGCGTTGCCGTGACGAGGCTGTCATCGCGAAAAAAGGGGTCGGGCAGTTGCGACTGCTGGGCAGCGACGACACCGCCGGCCAGCGACAGAATCGCCGCGACAGGGAGAGCGAGGGCTCGCATGTGAAAAGTCTAGCACAGGCCCCAAAAGGCACCGCGGTCGCACTGGTCGCGCCCACGCCGAGGCTCTACACTGGTGGCACGGACAACGCAGGAAACACCCATTGAACAGGATTTTGCGTCTGCTCGCCGCCATCGTCGCAACGGCAGGCTTGTTGACGCCGGCGCTTGCCGGTGAGTGGCACTTCAACGGCGTGCAGCGTGTCGTCGCACTGAGTGACGTGCACGGTGCCTATGACGCCATGCTGAACACGTTGCGCGAGGCGCAGGTCATCGATGGCGAGAATGACTGGAGCGGCGGTGAGACACACCTCGTCGTAACGGGCGATCTGCTGGATCGCGGGCCGGACTCGCGGTCGGCCATGGACCTGCTGATGCGCCTCGAGCACCAGGCGATTGCCGCCGGCGGCCGCGTGCACGTACTCATCGGTAACCACGAGGCGATGAACCTCACCGGCGACCTGCGCTACGTGTCGTTGGGCGAATACAGTCGCTTCGCCGATGAAGAGACCGCGGACGAACGTAAGCACTGGCGCGACGCGATCGCAGCGCGCGGCCAGGAACTCAACGTCGAGGCATTCGACGCGCGTTTCCCGCGCGGGTTCTTCGCCCACCGCCGCGCATTTCGTGCGGATGGCCAGTACGGTGAATGGCTGCTCGAGAAGCCTGTTATCGTGGTGATCAACGGCACCGCTTTCGTACACGGAGGCATTCATCCCAATACCGCGGAGCTCGGTCTCGACGTGGTGAACGAACGTCTCGTCGGTGACCTTGCTGACTACGTGACCGATATCGCAACCCTCACCGACGCGGGCGTTTTCCTCCCCGATGACGGCATACGGGAACAGGTCGCCGCGCTCAACGCGTGGGTGGCACCGCCAGACACTTCGCCCGGCACGCTCGACGCCGTCAACCGGCTGCGCGGATTGCAGGACAGTTCGCTTGCCATGCTTGATGAGCCGCTCTGGTATCGGGGCAATGTAGGGTGCAGCGAAGTCATCGAAGCGCGTCGCCTCGAGAGGGCCCTGCAAGCCATCGGTGCATCGCGAGTTGTCATCGGCCATACGCCGACCGACAGCCGACAGGTCCTGCAGCGATTCGACGGCATGATCGTCGAGATCGACACGGGCATGCTTAACGCTTACTACGAAGGTAAAGGCCATGCCCTGATCATCGAGGGTGACGACCTGTCTGTCGTCAGCCAGGCTGGCACCCGGTTCGACGATCCGCTGCCGCATCCGCGGCGTGTCGGCGATCGCCCGAAAGGCATGACGGCTGGCGATATCGAGACTCTGCTTGCGACAGGCGAAGTCCTGTCGCGCCAGGAAACCGAATTTTCCTATGCAACCCGAACGACGGTGGAAGTGAGCGACGGGAGCGACACGATCCGGGCGATATTTTTGCCGAGACCCAGGCGCGGGTTCTACCCGAACGTCGCCGCGTATCGGCTCGACAGGTTGCTGGGTCTCGGGATGGTGCCGGTGGCGGCGCTGCGCGAAGTCGACGGCAAGCAGGGCTCGCTGCATTTCCTGCCCGCGAAAACGATCGATGAGCAGCGGCGTTCGTCGTCGGGATACGGGGCCGGCGCGTGGTGCCCGCTGAACGACCAGTGGCAGGCCATGTACGTGTTCGATGCGCTGATCTACAACGAGGGGCGCAGCCTCGAGCGCATGCTCTATGCGACAGATCGCTTTAAGCTCATCCTCATCGAACATCAGAACGCGTTCGCGAATCGCAAAGGCGTGCCGCGGCACCTCGAGAACGCGGGGATCACGATCACCGAGGGCTGGCGCGATGCCTTGTCGTCGTTGAGCCGGGAGGTGCTGCAGCAGGAGCTGGGAGACGTGCTCGACAAGGGTCGCCTCCGGGCGCTCGATTCGCGCCGCAAGAATTTGCTGTCCGCCGCGGAGTCGCCCTGAGGCACGCTATAATCGCCAGATGGCGGGCCTCACGACACACGTGCTCGATACCGCGAACGGCCGCCCCGCGACCGGTGTGGCCATTCGGCTGTACGCCCTTTCCGAAGGGCGCAAGTTGCTTGCGTCTGCCGAGACGAATGACGACGGGCGCACCGACGAGCCCTTGCTCGACGCCGACGCACTCACGAGCGGAGACTACGAGCTCGAGTTCGACATCGGCGATTACTTCGAGTCGTTCGGTGCCGCGGCAACGTCGCGACCGTTTCTCGGTACCGTCGTGATTCGCTGCGGCCTTACGGCCGGCGAGCATTATCACGTACCGTTGCTGGCATCGCCCTGGAGTTACTCGACGTACCGGGGGAGCTGAACGAATGGCGACAGAGAGCATTCGTTTCGTACTCGACGGCGACATCATCGAACTCGATGAAGTCGACCCGACGCGGACGGTGCTGCAGTTTTTGCGTGAAGACCTCGGCCGCACCGGCACCAAGGAGGGTTGCGCCGAGGGTGACTGCGGCGCCTGTACCGTCGTGCTCGCAGAGCTGACGGGAAGCGGCGACGACATTCGCCTGAGGCCCGTCAATGCCTGCATACAGTTCCTCGGCACGCTCGACGGCAAGGAACTGATCACGGTCGAGAGCCTAGCGCGCGGCAACGCCGGGCTGCATCCCGCGCAGGCCGCCATGGTCGAGCAGCACGGTTCGCAATGCGGTTTCTGCACGCCCGGCTTCGTCATGTCGCTGCTCGTGTTGTACGAAGAGGGTGGGCAGCCGACGCGGCGTCGTATCGACGACGCGCTCGCCGGCAATCTCTGCCGATGCACGGGTTACCGGCCGATCATCGCCGCGGCCCGGGCGATGCACGAGCTGCCCGCAAACGGCGTGCAGCTTACGCATCCCGGGCAACTGAAATCGATCGCGCGCGGGGCCGCCTTCGAAACAGGCAAAGCGGGCCGCCGCTTCCTGGCGCCCACTACGCTGCCTGAAACGGCGCAGTGCCTCGCTGACTTTCCCGATGCGACGCTGCTGGCCGGTGGCACGGATATCGGGCTCTGGGTGACGAAGCAGCACCGCAATATCGACACCGTTATTTACATCGGCAACGTCCGGGAACTGCGGCTCGTGGAGACGTCGAAATCTCACCTCGAAATCGGCGCCGCCGTGCCGCTTGCCGACGCGATACCTCCACTTGTCGCTCTGTACCCCGGGCTCGACGAGCTGTTCCGGCGCTTTGCATCGCCGCCTATTCGCAATGCCGGCACACTCGGCGGCAACGTGGCCAACGGCTCACCAATCGGGGATTCAATGCCGGCGCTAATGGTGCTCGGGACGAGCGTGGTGCTGCACGGGTCGGCCGGCCGCCGCGAAGTGTCGCTCGACGATTTCTATATCGATTACATGGTCAACGACCTCAAGCCCGGCGAATTCATCGAGAAGCTGCGCATTCCTCTGCCGGATGAAACGGACATTGTCGCGAGTTACAAGTGGTCGAAACGCTTCGACCAGGATATATCCGGCGTCTGCACGGCGTATCGGCTGCGCCTCGACGACGATGTCGTTACGTCGATCCGAATCGCCTGCGGCGGCATGGCGGCCACGGTCCGGCGCGCGCACGCCTGCGAAGCAGCGCTCAGCGGGCAAACCTGGTCTCAGGCGACCATCGATGCCGGAATGGCAGCGCTCGCGCGCGACTATGCGCCGATTTCCGATATGCGTGCGACGGCCGACTACCGGCTGCGCGCCGCCCGGAACCTGCTGCAACGTTTCTACCTGGAGACCCGCGGAGAAGCGGGGTCGTTATACGCGTATGGACGCTGAGGCGAAGATGACCGGCCGCTTTGCGGGCAGGGCGCTGCCGCACGACAGCGCGCACCTGCACGTGACCGGCCAGGCGTCGTATACCGATGACCTCGCCGAGCCGAGCGGCTTGCTGCATGTCGCCGTCGGCATGAGTGCCGTCGCCCATGCAAAACTCCGTCGTGTCGATCTGAGCGAGGTTCTCGACGCCGACGGCGTCGTCGACGTTTGCACGTCCGACGATATACGCGGCGAGAACAACTACGGCCCGATCGTTCACGACGACCCGATTCTCGCAGACGGCCTCGTGCACTATGCGGGGCAACCGGTGTTTGCGGTTGCGGCACGAACGGTCGACCAGGCGCGCAGGGCGGCAAGGCTGGCTCGCGTCGACTACGACGAGCTCGACGCCGTGCTCGACCCGCTCGAAGCCGTCGAAAAAGGCTCATTCGTCGTGCCCAGCGAGACGATGGTGCGTGGCGATCCCGACGGCGCGCTTGCCGCGGCTGCGCATCGTCTGCAGGGCCGTACCGGCACCAGCGCACAGGATCAATTCTATCTCGAGGGCCACATTTCGATGGCCCTGCCGCAGGAAGACGGCGGCATGCTCGTCTACAGCTCGACCCAGCATCCCGACGAGGTGCAGACGCTGATTGCAAACGCATCGAAGCGGTCGGCCAAGGACGTTGTCGTGATTTGCCGTCGCATGGGCGGCGCCTTCGGCGGCAAGGAAAGCCAGGCGGCGCTGATTGCCTGCATCGCGGCGTTGATGGCCGACAAGACCGGCAAGCCCTGCAAGCTGCGCCTCGATCGCGATGTCGACATGTTGATGACCGGCAAACGCCACAGTTTCGTCATCGACTACGACGTCGGCTTCGACGACGATGGACGCATCGAAGGCATCGAGTTCATGCTGGCGTCATCCTGCGGGATGTCTGCCGACTTGTCAGGCCCGGTCAACGATCGTGCGATGTTCCACTGCGACAACGCATACTTCCTCGAGAACGTACGAATCGTTTCGCACCGCTGCAAGACCAACAAGGTATCCAGCACGGCTTTTCGCGGTTTCGGCGGGCCGCAGGGCATGTTCGCGATCGAGCATGTCATCGACGAGATCGCCCGCACGCTCGGCAAGGACCCGCTGGACGTGCGCCGGGCGAATTTCTATGGCATCGACGATCGCAACGTTACGCATTACCGGCAGACGATCGAAGACAACGTCATCGACGAGATCATCGACGAGCTCGAGGCGAGCTCGGAGTACCGCGAGCGTCGCCGGGAGATCCTGACCTTCAATGCCAAAGCCGGTGTATTGCGGCGCGGTATCGCGCTGACACCCGTGAAGTTCGGCATCTCGTTCACGTCGACGATCCTGAACCAGGCCGGGGCGCTCGTGCACGTCTACAAGGATGGCACGGTCCGGCTCAATCACGGCGGCACCGAAATGGGGCAGGGACTCTACATCAAGGTCGCACAGGTCGTCGCCGATGAGCTGTGTATCGGTATCGACAAGATTCGCAATACCGCCGCCGATACGAGCAAGGTGCCGAATGCTTCGGCCACAGCGGCGTCGAGCGGCTCCGACATGAACGGTAAAGCGGCGCAGGCGGCGGCGCGCAAGATCAAGCAGCGCATGCGCGAGGTCGCGGCGCGGCATTTCGATGTGTCCGAGGCCGACGTCGTGTTCGCGGACGGGGAAGTGCACGCGGGTTCGCAGACCGTCGCGTTCCCGGAACTCGTGCAACTCGCCTGGTCCGACCGCGTTTCGTTGTCGGCGACCGGATTCTACCGTACTCCGAAGATCAACTACGATCGCGCAACGTTGACCGGCAGGCCATTCTTCTATTTCGCATACGGCGCCGCCGTTACGGAAGTCATCGTCGACACCCTGACCGGCGAGCACCGGATACTGCGGGTCGACATCCTGCACGACTGCGGCAGGTCGCTGAACCCGGCCATAGATATGGGGCAGGTCGAAGGCGGATTCGTGCAGGGTGCAGGATGGCTGACAAGCGAAGAGATCTGCTGGAACGAGCGAGGGGAGCTGACGACGCACGCGCCGTCCACGTACAAGATACCGGTTTGCTCCGACGTCGCGACCGACTTCCGAGTGAAGCTGCTCGAGAATGCGCGCAATGCCGAGGAGACGATCTTCCGCTCCAAAGCGGTTGGCGAGCCCCCGTTCATGCTGGGTATCTCGGTCTTCCACGCCATCCGCGACGCGATCGCTACGGCCGACGATCCTGCACCCGAACTTCGTGCCCCGGCAACGCCGGAATCCGTGCTGCGAGCGATCGCCGGAGACGTCGCGTGAACGAGTGGATCGAGGAACTGTCCGACCTGGCCGCCGCCGGCGAACGCGTCGTACTCGTCACCGTTGCCGGAATTCGCGGGTCCGCGCCGCGTGAGCCCGGCGCGAAGATGATCGTCACGCAACGGGAGACGGTCGGTACGATCGGTGGCGGGCAGCTCGAGTACCAGTGCACGCGACTGGCCGTGGGCATGCTCGGCGAGAGCGAGGGCGCGACACTGCAGTCGTTTCCTCTGGGCAGCGCGATGGGTCAATGTTGCGGCGGGGTCGTAGACGTCCTGTTCGAACCGCTGGCGGGCGGCCTGCCCGGCTGGCTGAGCGAGCTGCGGGCGCTGCACGGACAGCGCATTCCGGCTGTGCTCGAGACCGCGATCGGCGACGGCCACAAAAGTCTCGCCGGCGGCGATGCGGCGCGCGCCACTCTCGATGGACGCAAACAGGCGTTCATCGAGGGCGACGTCCTGTACGAACCCGTGCTCGCCAGCGACATGAACATCGCTGTCTTCGGCGCCGGTCATGTGGGCGGAGCAGTCGTCAGTGCGCTTTCGGCGCTCGACTGCAACATCCGCTGGGTCGACAGTCGCCGCGGCATCTTTCGCAACGTGCCGAAGAACGTGCGGCCGATCGAAACCGAGTTCCCTGCGCTCGAGGTGGCGGCGCTGCCGCCGGCGAGCAGTTTCCTCGTAATGACCCACAGCCACGCGCTCGATTTCGAGATCTGCGACAGGATCCTGCGGCGCGACGATGCGCTGTACTGCGGGCTGATCGGCTCACGCTCGAAGCGGCGCCGTTTCGAAAAACGCTTCAGGCAGCAAGGTATGCGTGAAAGGTCGTTAAAGCAGCTGGTTTGCCCGATAGGGGTCGCAGGCATCGGCGGCAAGAAGCCGGCCGAAATCGCCGTTGCCGTGGCGGCCGATGTGCTGCAGCGCTACGAGCGGCACGCAGCTGCGCCGGACGCCGACTATCCGGACAACGTGCGTCCGTTCAAGAACTAGCATGGAAGCGTTCCTGGTCGACTGGCTCAACCTGCTGGCCCGCTGGCTGCATTTCGTAACCGGTATCGCGTGGATCGGATCGTCGCTTTATTTCATCTGGCTGGACAATCGATTGCAGCCAGTCGACGGCGATGAACGTCTCGCCGGCGAGCTCTGGTCGGTGCACGGCGGCGGTTTTTATCGCGCGGCGAGGTTCCGGGAAGCGCCCGACCGCGTGCCGGCAACACTGCACTGGTTCAAGTGGGAGGCGTATACGACGTGGTTGTCGGGCATGTTCCTGCTGGTCCTGGTCTACTGGTACGGGGCCGAGCTGTACCTCGTCGACCCGGCCGTCCGGCAATTGTCGCCGCTCGCCGCCGTCGGCATCGCTGCGGCGTACATCGTCGGTGGCTGGATCGTGTACGACCTGCTCTGCAAGTCGCCACTCGGCAACGACGATTCGGTGTTCGCCGTCGTACTGCTGGTCTTCGTCACGCTGCTGGCCTGGAGCCTGTGCGAGCTATTCAGCGGCCGTGGTGCGTACATTCACTTCGGCGTCGTGCTCGGAACGATCATGGTGGCGAACGTATTTTTCGTCATCATCCCGGGACAGAAGCAGATGGTGGACGCCCTGTCCCGCGGAGAGGCACCCGATCCGCGACCGGGCGTGCGCGGCAAGCAGCGATCCGTGCACAACACCTACTTCACGCTGCCCGTCCTGTTCGTCATGACGAGCAACCATTTCGCCATGACCTACGGGCACGAGTGGAACTGGCTCGTGCTCGTCGCGATCACAGTCGCCGGCGCACTGATCCGGGTCTGGTTCGTCGCCCGCCACAAAGGCAGCGCCTCGCCCGTGCCTGCGGTCATCGCCATGGTGATCCTGCTGGCCGTGGCAGCCGTAATCGCGCCACGCGACGGCACTGCAACGGTCGAGCGGGCTGTCAGCCTGGGCGACGTACGGGCCGTCATCGAACACCGCTGCGTGTCCTGTCATGCCAGTGAACCGACACATCCTGCGTTCCGCGCCGCGCCGGGTGGCGTCGTCTTCGATAACGACGAGCAGATCGTTGCCGACGCGGGTCGCATATACCAGCAGACCGTCGTGACACGCGTCATGCCGATCGGCAACCTCACAGGAATCACCGAAGAAGAGCGAGGGTTGATCGCCGCCTGGTACCTTGGAATGACGTCGGAGGGATCGCCGTGACCGAACCTGCCTACCCGAGGGACCTGCGGGGCTACGGCCGCGCCGTGCCCGATGCGGACTGGCCCGACGGTGCGCGCATCGCCGTGCAGTTCGTCGTCAACTACGAGGAGGGTGCGGAAAACTGCGTGCTGCACGGCGACAGCGGATCCGAAGCGTTCCTCTCCGAGATCGTCGGTGCCGTCGCTTACGAGGCGCAGCGCCACATGAACATGGAGTCGCTTTACGAGTACGGCGCCCGCGCGGGTTTCTGGCGCCTGCATCGCCTGTTTACCGAACGCGGGCTGCCGGTCACGGTGTTTGGCGTTGCGATGGCACTGGCGCGCAATCTCGATGTCGTCAGCGCCATGCAGGAGGCGTCCTGGGAAATCGCGAGCCATGGCTACCGCTGGATCGACTACCAGTTCGTCGACGAGGATACCGAGCGCAAGCATCTCGGCGAAGCGATCGACGTGCACACATTGCTTACCGGTGAACGGCCACTTGGCTGGTACCTGGGACGTTGCGGCCCGAACAGCCACCGACTCGTCGCGGAAGAGGGCGGTTTTCTCTACAACGCCGATACCTATGCCGATGATCTGCCGTACTGGGACACCTCGTTCGACACACCGCAGCTGATGGTGCCGTATACGCTCGACGCCAACGACATGCGTTTCGTTACGCCGCAGGGATTCAACAGCGGCCGGCAGTTCTTCGAATACCTGCGCGACAGTTTCGACGTGTTGTATGCCGAAGGCGGTCGCATGATGTCGGTCGGCCTGCACTGCCGGCTAGCGGGACGGCCCGGGCGCACGGCCGCCGTCGCTCGCTTCCTCGACCACATTACCGCGTTCGACGATGTCTGGGTGTGCCGGCGTATCGATATTGCCGGGCACTGGCGCGAGAAGCACCCGCCGGGGAGCGACGACGATGGGTGATTTCGTGCAGCGCTACGGCGGGATCTACGAGCATTCGCCCTGGGTGGCCGAACGTGCCGAGTCGATGTTGCCGGAAGATGCCGGAATCGACGAGATCGGCAACGCCATGGCGCAATGTGTGGATGCCGCCCCGGGCGAGCGGCAACTCGAGTTGATCCGGGCGCACCCGGACCTGGCCGGCCGCGCCCAGGTCGCGGGCGAACTTACCGCCGACTCCGAGAGCGAACAGGCCAGCGCAGGCCTCGATCGCTGCAGCCCCGCCGAGTTCGACACGCTGCAGGAGCTGAACGCGGCGTACCGGCGGAAGTTCGGCTTTCCGTTCGTCATGGCAGTGCGCGGCAGCAGCGTCGATGACATCATTCGTGCATTCGGGCAGCGGCTGGAGAACGATTACGAATCGGAGTTCAGGACCGCGATCGGGGAGATTCACAAGATCGCGCGCCTGCGGCTCGAGACGTTGAGGAATGACGGTGACTGACCCGCATCCGTTTCGCGAGTGGGTGCAGCTCGAACAGCCTCGCCTCGGCACGCGCGTCACGTTCGCGACGGACGAGTTCTTCGCCGCCAAGGAGCGATTGATCACACCCGCCGATCCCGTATTCATCGAGGACAAGTACGACAACAATGGCAAGTGGATGGACGGCTGGGAGAGCCGGCGCCGTCGAACGCCGGGCTACGACTACTGCGTGGTCCGCCTCGGCGTCCCCGGCGCCATCCACGGTTTCGACATCGATACGCGATACTTCACCGGCAATTTCCCGCCGCACGCGTCGATCGATGCCTGCGTGAGTGACGAGGATGCGCCGGCCGAGGGCTGGCAGGAGTTGTTGCCGAGGACGGCGCTCGAAGGCGATTCGCAGCACCTCCTGTCGGTCAGTCCGGAGCGCGTCTGGACGCACGTGCGACTCAATATCTACCCTGACGGCGGTGTCGCCCGGCTACGGATCTATGGCGAGGTTCGCCCACATTTCTCTGAGCTCGAGGAACCGCTCGACCTCGTCGCGCTCGAGAACGGCGGTCGTGCGATCGCCTGCAGCGACGAGCACTACGGCCGCATGCAAAACCTCAATGTCGCCGGTCGCGGCGTGAACATGGGTGACGGCTGGGAAACGGCGCGCCGCCGCGGGCCCGGCAACGACTGGGTGATTCTTGCGCTGGGTCACGCCGGTACCGTCGAATCCGTGCAGATCGATACGGCACACTTCAAGGGCAACTACCCCGATCGCGTGAAGCTCGATGCGGGCCGCTTTGCCGATGACGATGCGGCGATACTTTCCAGCGACGGCTGGTCCTCGATGCTCGACGAGACGAAACTCGGTCCGGACAGGCAACATGAATTCAATGAGCAACTTGCAGACTGCGGCGTCGTTTCGCACGTGCGCATGTCCATTTACCCGGACGGCGGGATCAGCCGCGTCCGGCTGTTCGGCTGGCTCGGCGGGAGGCGCGAATGATCGATATCGCGCCCCTGCCGCTGACCGCCGGGCGATTCGCCCCCTTCGGTGACGTCATCGAGGCGCTGCCCGACGAAACGGCCGCGATGAACGAGGCGCGATTCGAGCGATTCGACGATCTTTGCGGCGTCGACGCCGGCGATGGACGGGTTGCCGTGAGCATCGCCCGTTGCAGGACGGCGACCTCGCTGCCGTATTGCGTGGACGTCGTCGAACGGCACCCGCTCGGAAGCCAGGCATTCGTGCCGCTGCAGCGCTGTCGCATGCTCGTGCTCGTCGCGCGCGCAGGTGAGGCCCCGGACGCGGGCGATTTCGAGGCGTTCTATACGAACGGCCGGCAGGGTATCAATTACCATCGCGGCACCTGGCACATGCCGCTCATCGCGTTTTCCGCCGGCGACGAATTCCTCGTCATCGACCGCGCAGTCGGCCAGCCCAATTGCGACATGCACACGCTCGCGACGCCGCTGATGATCGGGGACGTGTGACATGCGGCACGCGTTCCGATCCACGTTGCTGCACTGTCTCGCGGACCCCGGTGAACACGATGATCCGTCCGCCTGGCAGTGCTTCGACGATGGCATCCTGCTCGTCGAGAACGGCAGGATCCTGGCAGCCGGGCCTGCGACAGAGCTCCAGGCGCAGCTGACCGACGACGTGGAAGTGCAGGACCTGCGCCAAAAGGTCATCGTGCCGGGCTTCATCGACTGTCACGTACATTTCTCGCAGCTCGACATCATCGCGTCCTACGGCGAGCAACTGCTCGACTGGTTGAACCGCTACGCGTATCCGGAGGAAATGCGTTTCGCCGACCCGGAACACGCGCGCAGCGTCGCGAACGCGTTCGTCGACGAGCTGCTCGCCAACGGCACGACGACGGCGCTCGTGTTCGCGACGGTGCACGAACATTCGGCCGACGCCATATTCGAGGCCGCCGCCGCCCGGGGCATGCGTTTGATCGCGGGCAAGGTTTTGATGGACAGTCTGTGCCCGGAGGCTTTGCGAGACGATCCGGAGTCGGGCTGCGAACAAAGCCGTCGGCTGATCGAACGCTGGCACGGCAAGGGCCGTCTCGGTTACGCCATAACGCCGAGATTCGCACTTACGTCGAGCGAAGCACAGCTTGCCGCAGCCGGCACGCTCGCGGCGGAGTTTCCGGACGTCTGGGTGCACACGCACCTCGCGGAGAACACCGACGAGGTCAATGCCATTGCGACGCAGTTTCCGTGGAGCAAGAGCTATCTCGACGTCTATGATCGTTTCGGGCTGGTCCGCGAGCGCTCGGTATTCGCCCACTGCCTGCACCTCGCCGAGGGCGAGCGTCGTTGCATGTCCCGGAAAGGCGCTGCTGCCGCTTTTTGCCCGTCGTCGAACCTGTTCCTGGGCAGCGGCCTGTTCGATCTCAGGGCGATCCGGGACGCCGGTGTCCGGACCGGGCTCGGTACGGACGTCGGTGGGGGAACGAGCCTGTCATTAATGCGAACGATGAGCGACGCTTACAAGATGCTGCACCTGCAGGACCAGGCACTGCCGCCGATGCGTGCACTGTATCTCGCAACGCTCGGCGCCGCCGAGGCGCTGTACCTCGACGATCGCATCGGCAATTTCGAGCCGGGCAAAGAGGCTGACTTCGTCGTGCTCGACCCTGCGGGAGCGACGATAACGCAGCGCCGAACGCGGGTTGCGGACAGCATCAGCGAGCGTATGTTCGCGCTTGCGATTCTGGGCGACGATCGCAACGTTCACTCGACCTGGCTCGAGGGCCGTCGGGTTTGAACGGGCGCCAGCGCGGATTTGTGACCACGCGTTTCGGCCAGGTGCATTACTGGACATGGGGCGAAGGACCCGTGCTGCTGATGCTGCACCAGTCGGCGCAGTCGTCGGACGAGTACCTGCGAATTGCGCCGCATCTCGTCGACCGGTTTCGTATACTCGCCATCGACCAGCCGGGCCACGGGCCGTCCGACGATCCGGACCATGAACTCAGTGTCGAGGAACATACGGATGCGATTATCGATGTCCTCGACGAGCTGGGCGTGTATCGCTGTGACGCGCTCGGCCATCATGGCGGCGCCTACCTCGCCCTGAGCTTCGCCTCGAGCTGTCCCGAGCGCGTTGGCAAGGCTGTCTTTTCGGGATTAGGCATACTTCCGCAGTCGACCATTGATACCTTGCTGAATCAGCCGATGAGCCGGGATTTGCCGCTCGACGAAGCGGGCGAGTTCCTGCGACGCACGTGGGAGATTTACCGCCGCATGACCGCGGCCGGCGTGCCGCCCGAGATCACCGCACTGCCGTTTATCGTGAGCCTGAACGCGCGTTCGCGTCCTTACGACATGCACTTCGCGATCCTGCGCTGGGACGCATCAGACGCCCTCGAACGCCTTGCTCAGCCGACGCTGCTCATTCGCGGCGCGGAGGATCTTTACTCGGGAGACGTGCAGGCGGTTCACGCGATGATGCCGAACAGCCGCTTTGAGACGGTCGCGGGCGGTGGTGCGTGGTTGATGTACGAACAACCCGAAGCGTGTGCTGCCCTGATTCGAGAGTTTCTCGACGACTGATCAGAGAACGACGTCTCAGAGGATACTGCCGTCACCGCGCGGCACGTGCTGCAGCAAGTACTCGAGCAGGTCGCTCGTGGTAACGATGCCGACGAGCTCGCCATCATCGTCTATGACCGGTAACGCATGGAACTCGCCGACAGCGAGCTTCTCGGCCGCGTCGCGCAGCGTGGCATCGGTACTGATGACGACGGGATTTCGGTGCATCACGTGCCGCACCCTGGCACCAGACAACGAAGGGCTGCCCTTGTCGAGCAAATGGAGTTTCAGGAAGTCCGACGCCGACAGAATGCCGACGAGGGCACCGTCTTCGACTACCGGCAGATGGTGAATGCTGTGAGCCTCGAACAGCTCGCGGGCCCCGGATAGCAGATCGTCCGGCTTTACCGTCGCCGGCCATTCGCTCATGATGCGGCTTATTGTTTCATTGCGCATTGCGTTCTGACTGTATAAGCCCTATATGGCATTATCCGCGAAGATTACGCTCACGCCTGTGAAGGAACGCACAATGCACGAATTCCCCCATCATTATCCCGTTACGGCGTCGGCCTCGGACACGAGCAACGTCGACGTCACAAGCCCCGGCCTCGCCACGCTGGACACGGCGCCGCCGGCCGAGTTCGACGGTCCGGGTGACGTATGGTCGCCCGAAACGCTGCTGGTAGCGTCGGTCGCCAACTGCCTGATACTGACGTTCCGGGCAATCGCGCGCGCCTCGCGCCTCGAGTGGAACTCACTGCGTTGCGACGTCGTCGGCGAGCTCGACAAAGTCGATCGGGTTACCCAGTTCACGGGCTTCGAGCTCAAGGCGCATCTCGAGGTGCCGGCGGGCACGGATCCCGGAAGGGCCGAGCGCCTGTTGCACAAAGCCGAGCAAGGCTGCCTGATAACGAACTCGCTGAAAGCAGACAGCCACCTCGCTGCCGAGGTGACCGTCGCTGCGTCTGACTAGCTCTCGTTGAGCTGCTTCAGGAGCGCGCGTGCCTGGCCGCGCAGGCCCGGATCGTCCATCGCGCGCGTGAGAGAAGCGCGTGCCTCGGGCTTCATGCCGGCACGCATGGCGCTGATACCTGCAAGCATGTGAATGCGCAACGGGTCGTCGATGAGCAGGTCGCCGTCTTCGTCACGCCGTCCCTCGGACTCGAGGACGCGCTTGAACGACGAATGTGCGAGCCGCCATTCTTCGTCTTCGAAATAAAGGCTCCCCAACAATTCGAAGGTCTTCGGGTCCTTCTTGACATCGGCAGCACGGCGCAGGTAATCCTTGGCTTTGGGGCGGTCACGCGCCAGCATCCAGAGGTCGCCAAGTCGGCGCAGCGTTTCGGCGTCTTCCTCGATGCGCCCCTGTGCTACCCATTGCTCGGTCAGGCGCGCTGCCTTTTCGGGGATCTCGGCGTAGCCGTAAAGCGAGGCCACGCGCTTCAGGTCGGCCGTCCGTTCGAACATTCCCTGCTGGTAGGCGATGCCCATGGCCGCCAGCGCTTTCTTGGATTCCTCGACCTGCATGTGGTGATTGGCCAACATGCGCCAGTAGCGCGGTTCGTTCGGATCACTATCGATCAGCCCGTGCAGGACGACGAGCGCCTTGCCGTATTTCTTTTGTTCGAAGAGGACCTGGTAGTAAACCTGGTACCAGGAATTGTTCGTTCTGTCGCCGCTGTTGATGGCTTGTTCGATGAACATCTCTGCCCGCGGCAGGTCGCCCGTCATGTAGTTGGCGTAGGCGAGCGAGAACAGGTTCGCGCCGGGCGGGTCGCCTTCTTCATTCGCGATCCAGAATTCGAGCAGGCGCTTGGCCTCCTCGTACTCTTCGGCACCGAGCACGATTTGCCCGAGGAACAGGCTCAGTTCCGATTGCAGCTTGATCGGCAAACCGGGCTGCTGCAGGGCATTCTCGAGAGCGGGACGGGCGCGATGGTCCTGGCCCGAGAGGATCGCCGTGTGCGCGACGTATTGCTGGATGATCGCGACATCGAGCGGTTTACCCGCTGCCTTGTTGAGCGCCCCCTGCAGAACGGTGAACGCCTTGTTGTAGTCCTCCTTTTCCCACGCTTCCTGCGCGTCCATGAGTTGCAGGTACGTGCCGCGCGACGGCGTTGCGTCCTGCGCGAACGCAGGCGACCCAAGCGACGTCAACAGCAGCGCCAGTGTCAAAAGAACTGCGACTCTCATTTTGCCTACTCCTCGTCCTTTTCCATTTCGAAGCGCAAGCGCGTGTAGGTCACCACCGCTGCCGGTTTGCCGTCGACGATCTGCGGCTGGTATTTCCACTTGAGCACGGCGCGCTTGGCCGAGCGATCGAATACGCCCGGCGGTTCGGAGCGCAGGATCTCGGGATCGGCCACGGATCCGGTCTCGGTGACCGTGAACCGGACCAGCACCCAACCCTCGATTTCCTTCGACAGCGCGGAGATCGGATAGTCGGCCGGGATGCGCACCAGCGGCGTCAGCTCGCGGGCAATCGCGATCGAGCCGCCGAGATCCAGATCGAGGTCGATATCAGGAATGTCGACGTCCAGGCTCGACATGCCACCCGACGACGAAGCCTGCAGCTTGTGCAGGTCCTGCTGCATCTCCTGCTGCGGTTTCTCGGGTGCTTTCGGGTCGCGCCTGGAGCGAACCTCACGCGATTGCTCCTGCGCGCGAATGAAGTTCGCAATCTCGATGTTGGCGCCCTCGGTCAGGCGCACACGACGCTGGCCGATGAGGTATTCGATCGCCGTGAACAGCAGGATCGTGACAACCACGGCCGTCAGTATGACGATCGGCATCTTGCTTACGCTGCTAGTCTGGTACATGGCTAATCCGGGGTTGCTGCGACGGCGACCTGTTCCACACCGGCGAGGCGCGCCTGGTCGAGAACCTCGATGACCAGCCCGGTTTCGGACTTGTCATCGGCAAGGATCACGACGGCCCCTTCAGGGTTTTCCGCATGCAGGCGCTCGACGTGACCGCGCACACTGCGCGGATCGACGCGCTGCCGATCGACCCAGACCTCACCGGTCTCGGTGACGGCAATCATGATGTTCGCCTTTTGCTGCGTTTCTGCGGAGCGGGCGCTCGGACGCTCGATTTCGACGCCGGCTTCCTTGACGAAGGATGCGTTGACCGCGAAGAAGATCAACAGGATGAATACCATGTCGATCAGCGGCGTAATGTTCATCGCCGTGGGGCCGGCCTCCGATTTCAAATGGTCTTTTGTTGCCATTTACTAGTCCTCTACTAATTCTTGCTCGAAACGGCGCGCGGTGGTTTCGGCGCGATGCTCGAGATCCGACACGAAATAAATGCCGGACAGCGCCGTGAACAGGCCTGCCATGGTCGTAACGAGTGCTTCCGAAATGCCGGAAGCCATACCGCGCGTATTGCCGGTACCGAACAGGGTGATGACTTCGAACACCTTGATCATGCCCGACACCGTGCCCAGCAGGCCCAGTAACGGCAGGATGACCGTCAGTGCCTGCAACGGCACCAGGTTGCGCTTCGATTCGGCCAGCAGGTCGCCCGTGAGCGCCTGGATCTTGCGGAACATCATGACCTCGGTCAGCGTCTGCTTGTGATCCTGCCACTCGTCCTTGAGCTGCTGCTTCAGCTGCGGCAGCTGGCGCCAGTGGAACCAGTAGCGCTCGCAGATAAGAATCCACATCAGGAATGCGGAAAACAGGATTGCCCACAGAGTGGCGCCGCCCTGATCGAACAGGGCGGCCAGGCCGTCTTTCCAGTCCGCGAAGTTCACGGCTAGCGGTCGGTCAACAGGTCGGAGCTGCTCTTGCCGAGCCGCTCAACGAGTCGGTTGACGCGCCCTGTCAGCAGGCTGTGGAAAAGCACCAGCGGGATCGCCACGGCGAGGCCGAGCTGGGTCGTTACGAGTGCCTGCGAGATACCGCCGGACATGAGCTTCGGATCGCCGGTACCGAACAACGTGATCGACTGGAACGTCTCGATCATGCCGGTCACCGTACCGAGCAGCCCGAGCAGCGGACTAACGGCTGCGAGTACCGCGACCGTTGCAAGGCCGCGATTCAGCAGCGAGGCCTCTTCCGCGAGCTGTTCGTCGAGACGAATACCGATCGCGTCGACCGGACTGCCTGTCATGTCGGCAGAGACTTTCCGCAACCTTCCAAGCGGGTTCTTTTCGTTCGGCGATTCCGATTTCTCCTGTGCGTCGATCTTGCGGCGCGTCAGGAACAACCCGACGGCTCGCTCGATGACGATCAGCACGCCGATTGCGCCGAGAATCAGGATCAGGTAGCCGATACCGCCACCCTGCTGCACACGCTCCTTGAGATCCGGAGACAGTACCAGCAGGCTGAGGATGGCACCTTTGGACGGGTCGAGCGCCATACCGACAACGCCGCTGTCGGTGCCTTCCAGGTCCCTGGCCATTGCGCCGAAACGCGGTGGCGGCTGGCGGCTCAGTTCGACGAACTTCTTGGAGTCCGGCAGGTAGCGCAGGAAGTTACCGCTGCTGACGGCGTTGAATACGCCGACGCGTGTCACGGTCTGCTCCTGCTCGTCGCCCTGCGGCGTAATCACGACCGAATCGAACGTCCGGACCTTGCCTGATTCGCTGATCTCGGTCAGCACGGATGTCCAGAGCTCCTTGATGTCGTCGATCGACGGCGGCGTCTCGCCCTTGCCGAGTTCCTCGAGGAACGGCGAGCGCTCGGGATTTTCGCCGGCGACCAGCGAGGTGCTGAGCACGCTATTTGCATTGAGTGCTGTCTGGCGAACGATGGCGAACGTGTCGTTGAGATCGCCGGAACGCTCGCGCAGCTCCTGCTCGTAGCGCGTCAGCGTCAGCTCGTTTTCCTCGTACTCCTCGCGCAGCGCGTCGGCACGGGCATTCTGGCGTGCGAGCTCGGCGCGGGCATTGCGCAGCAGTTGTTGCTGCTCCGCGCGTGTTTCCAGGAACTCGTTGATGCGCTCTTCGTCGTGCGCTGCTTCCCTGAGCGCTTCCTGGCGAACCGATTCAACCAGCGCGTCGACGTCCTGGACGTCCGCATTGACCGCAAAGGGGATGAAGCTGGCTACGGCTGCTACGGCAACTATTCGAAATCTCATGACAAGTCCTCCGGTGCCGGTACAGGAAGCCGAATCAGGTCAGGGGGTAACTGCTTGCGCGCGATACGGATTGCGCGGTCCAGCGGCTGCCGGTATTCGTCATCGAGCTGGACCCACTGGTCCGTGTTCTTGTCGTAGTAACCGATTTCGAGGCCGTCGAGCGTCTGGTAGTAGAGCCCGAGGCGACCGAATCGCAGGAAATTGACGGTGCGCGTCTCGCCCTTGTCCGTCATCTCACCTTCGTAAGCCTCGATCGTATGCCCGTAGTCGAGCTCGACCTGGTAGGCCTCGGTGACACGACGGTATTTCTCGGACGTCGGTACATCCGGTTTTTCCATCAGCCTCTGCAGCTCGGTGACGCGCATGGCACGTTCCTCCTCGAGAAACGGCATGTCGATGCCGACGAACTCGTCGAGCACCTCGATCATGCGTACGATCAGCGGCAGGATGCGCCGTTTCGTAATTTCCAGCTCGTTGAACTGCCGCTCGAAGTCGGCGAGTTCGACGCGCTGCGTGGAAACCAGTTTAGCCAGCTGTTCGTTGTAAGCGATCAGGTCCTGGATCTGGGACGAAGTAGTACGATACTCGTTGAGCATCTCCCTGGTTTCGTCGTCGAGCGCGTTGATGCGTTGCTGCACCGCAATGCTCGCGTCGATGCTCTGTTCCTGCACGTCGAGCGCCTCCTGGACGCCCTCTTGTGCTGGTGCAGTGCTCGCGGCGAAGAGCAAAACGACTCCGACGATCAAGGGTAGTTTGATCTGACTCTGCATGTTTCAGAGCTCCCCTGGGGTTTATAGAAGTTAATGGGTTATCTGGGAGTGCGACTATTTAAACCCAATCCCTTTCGGCGAGTCGTCAGGGAATCTACCTAGGGTGCTTCGGAGCACCTGTGCGGACCTCGGAAAGGCCGCAAGTATCAGATGTAACTATAGAAAACCGACCTCAGCCACGAGATGCGTGCACGAACGGTTCGAGGCGGTCGAGGAGGGCCGAGAGTTCCGGTTTGTTCGTGCGTAGCTCGGCAATGGAGAAGCCGCTGAGTTCGTAGGGCAACACGAGCCAGTCGCTCGTCTCGTGCACGAAGTAGTCGGGTTCGCGAAGGGTCTTTTCCGTATGTCGGTACCAGACGGAGCCGATGCGAATATCGTGGGGCAGGTTGCGCCGGGTCTTCTTCTCGAGTTGCCGGACGACCGCGTTGACGCTCGAGCCGGTGCTGTAGACGTCGTCCACAATCAGCATCGAGTGATGCGCGCAGAGGTTCTCCAGCAGGTACTGCATGCCATGCACGCGGATGCCGTCGGCCTTGCTGACCATCTGCGAATAGTTTCGAGCACCGGAATAAGAGGTGCGAATCGCGATGTGGTCGGTGCTGATGCCGAAGTGTTCGAGCCCTTCCTGCACGGCAAT
>JAAUYH010026157.1_pt1 | contig 23637 bp, 17 predicted proteins | sample 7278061 | NCBI WGS metagenome assembly JAAUYH01 (sample SAMN14350203, study PRJNA611818) | marine sediment metagenome | isolation source: surface marine sediment (0.6m) | place: French Polynesia: Moorea | collected 2018-08 | reverse complement strand
CACTCCGCTTCTAGTCGCATCTCAGTTGGGAAAATCGGATGCACTTGATGCCCTGCTGAAACATGATGCGGATTGTATGGCCGTTGATGATGACGGTACCACCGCGGTGGACCTGGCCATCCGGGAAGGAGTAGATATCACGGACGGCGCAGCCGCGGTGGCAGAGACGCTAATCGCATGGGGTGCCGAAGCCGTAGACTTGGAGAAGACTGCGACCGCGGTGTTGGAGTATAGCCAGAAGAAAGAGTTAGAAGATAGGTAAAGTGCATAGTTGTCAGTATTCATGAACATGGCTGGTACACGAGCCGGTCGATGGCCGGAATCCCATCCCATCTCATCACCCGACTTTCGACGAAGAACAGAGGTGGACTGTGTGTCACCCGACACATACAGTACCGAACTGCTCCATCGCCCGAATTTTAGCTGGAATGTAGATAATAGGCGCGGTCGCGAATCATCTGTAGCATCCCACGCATGAACAACTCCGCTACGCCATGTGAACTCAGCTAGTTCAGAACCACACCCTACGTTAGACTGGTACCCATGTTTTCACTCGCTGCTCACGACATGCCCTCCTACCCGTACTCTAAATTAGACCGCGCCGCGCACTGCCAGATGTAGTGCACATCACCATTTATGACACTACCAAAGTGAGAAATCCGAGCATCAGATTGGCCTCGCTGCTGGTATCCACCGCTGTCTTATTGGCTCCCGTAGGTGGCAATTGCTAACCTCGCACCTTCTTCGTCGATGTTCGCTTCAATGAAATGATGAGTTTCGTGATAGCACGCCGAGCCTATCAACCTGGAGGTCACACAACCTTCCATGCCCCGAGAGCCCTGGGTCGTATCGAACAATCTACCTGAAATTACTTGACTACGCAAAATAGCTGCCATACACGCGATGTACCGCCGGAGTTCTACAACGCCGCGTGAAATGTTTGAGCAGAGTTGGATTGCGCGAGAAGAAGAAAGAGGTACTGTATAAGTACAGTAAATAAGAAGTTGATATCTACTTTATTGGTGTCAATGTCTCACCGGATACAGCAGACGATGTGGAACGCGGAGCATTTTCTACATCTTTGAGTGTCGTACCATACCTATTATGCACTTTCCTCGTGTTGAAACGTAACGTGGTCACATAGGCATGGTAGGCATGGAAGCTGTGCTGAACTGTGCTGAACTGTGCTACTTCGGAACGTCGATTATAATTTGTTTTGGACTTGAGCAAGGAGACACTTCCTCTTTCTGTCAAATATCGGCTAGACATACTGTGGAGGCCGGGAATACTGAACTGATTTCATTATAATAGCAAATTTGACTACTAATACTGCTAAAGAATAGTGCAAATGACAACACCACACGCGAGAAAGGTCGAACTGTCGCAACTTCGCGTTGCCTAGAACCAATTCTTCAGGTACGCAAATCCCGGCGCAACAAGAAGGGACGGACGAATAGCGAACCGCGTCAATGGGGCTTCAACTTCTCCATAGATTGTAACTGATGGTTCGAAAGCGTGACGCCGTGCACGAGCTTGTGCTCGTAGCGCAGCAATTCGCGGGCGTAAAACTTTTTCATCTCGAATCTAGGATTCAGCTGCATCTGGCGGTTCACGTGGGCGATGCCGTAAGAGAGAATCACCGCTCTGATGCCCCCAAGGCGAAGCACCAACGACATCAACCGGAACAAGTCAACATTTCGGCGTTTCGCTCCGCGCCGTCCGCACTCGTGGTTGAGTTCGTTCCAGTCCCGCAGAAACGCGTTCTTCCGGTTTACCCGCGGCACTCGGTTGCGAAGTCGGGCGGATATCATGACCACGCCCAGCTTCTCGTACGCAATGCGATACGGATTGCGCGGGGGCAACTGCCTCCTTTCACTTACAAGATTGAGCCCTTTTCCGCTCCTGACCAGCGTCGTCGCAATGGGCGGCTGAATTCCAGGAGTCCTGATTTCGCCTGCCCAAGATGTCTCTTCGTCCCACACGCGCTTGCGAATTCTCTGAATGGGTTTCTGGATTTTCCGCTGCGTACTAGTCACTTTGAATTTCCTGTTAGCATAGGATTTTCTCAGCAAAACAGCGCCGTTCCCACCGTCAATCACATCTTCGTCGACAGTTCCTGTGAACCTCTTCTTTTGCTTCTTGTGTGCCGCTGGAGATACTCGTGGGACTCGATTACTCTTCAATCCGTGTGCGCTATCGTTTCCCGTGCGGACCAATGGCGTGAGCATTGGTTGCCGCTTGACGACACCATCTTCTAGCGAGCGCGCCGCGTTCAGCATTATGAGCAGGGACGTCATCTGCTTCTTGCACCTGCCGCTGAACTCTTCGAATCCGAACGCTTGCTTGCCATATTCCTGCGCCAACACGCGCTCGCCGTCACGCTTGCGACGTAAGACCTTCACCGCCGCGCGCTTCCTGTCCAGCTCTGCGAACTTTGCAGATACAGGCCCCAGCGCTCGGTCGGCGTATGCCACGGAAGATTCTGTTGCGAGGGAGATTCGGTAGAAGTCCACCGCTTCCTCATGCTTTCGCAACTCGGCCGTTAGCTCGTCTGCTCTTGCTGCGGCTTGCTGCGACGCTATTCGCGCGTGGTTCTCTTTCGCTAGCAGTGCGTCGATTTCCTTTCTTTTCTCGATCACGGATTTGCGAATACCCTCCTCGTCGCCTAGTAACGCGAGATAATCCGAGGCATGCCGTTCTTGGTCGAATAAATTGCTTCTCACTGTCGTGCTCGAATCTCTGTACGCGCTGTTCCCAGCGATTTGCCCGGCGCCGGTCTTCTCGTAATTTCGTGGCTGAATATTAACGTCATCTTCATGGGATGTGGACCGTGGAATTTTCCAAGGAACGTTCGGGAATTGTTCGCCAGTTCCAAACACGCCACCAACTGGGTTCTTCTTCGTTCTCGGGGATGGGAATTCTGTTACTGATTCGTTGTCAGAACTAATCACGATCACTTCCCCGTTCATCGTTGTGTTGGAACGTGAACTTGGTGCGTACGTTCGACCAGCTACGGTTGTAGTCACTAAAGGCCTTGGGTGTTGCTCTCAGTCGGAGCACTTAGGTCGCTGAACTAACGAACTCATGGGTAGCAGAGTGAGAAGCTGAGAGTCGTTCGAAAGTGATTATCGTGGGTGACCGTTGTGGCTTATTACATACTATTCTCTCCAATAAAGCCTAGGTGCAGTTGAGACACTTTGTCTTCGTATGTTGCTAGTCTCAGTTGGCTCGCATTTTCACTAGTACGGATTGCTGATATGACAAGTAGTTGTCGGCAGAAATGTTCGGTACCATTAACTTCAAACTGGTCCTCAAATGGTAGCTTGCTCTTCGATCTTCAACCGTGCATCGTTTCTCATACACATGGATAATTAGGCGTCTTGTTATCCACCGTTCGGGCGAGAACTATTTTACCTGTCGTCGTAGCTTGCTATCGTCGTAGGTGCCTATGTTCCCGAACCGAAACGAAACCATGACGCAGAACCCAGACAACGATTGCTACTATAAGGATGCTGTTCCACCCAAAGAAGAATCTGCTTCTATCGAAACTATCAACAGCGCTACGTACGTCGAAGAAGTGCAATTGATCTCTCACCTCCGACACGGAATCCCAGTCTCCAGTACGCCTTTTGATGGGAATAAGCGATTACTGTCTGAGAAGAGTGAGAGTGGCCAAGGTGCATTCGCAGAAGACATACGATCAGCGGTTCGGGAAATGCAAGATGGGTTGGATAAGTTATTGAAAGTCGCAGAACTGTTGGATTCGTCCGCAAAATCGTGTATGGTACACGGATTCGGGCCCCGCAATTGCCAGAAGAACTTGAAAATCCCGAAGCCAGAATCGGCTCGGATGCTGATCGAACGGCAGCCCTGGACGAAGAACAAACGACCCAAACTGCTTTCTCGAGGAGCCAACATGACTGGGCCAAGCATTCGACCCACTGAAATCACGAAAACACTGACGACGCCACTCCGGAGAGGACCCCGAGGGATGATATGTAAGGGGAGATTGCCAGCGGACAATCGGTACCGTAAAGCGCTCTCGCACGTGGGGAAGAAGATGATCTCGAAAAATTATGAGGGATGGGCACCAGGCGAAGATGCGCGGAATGCATTTGAACTCGACCTCGCGGCTTACAATTGGGAGAACCAAGGCAAGACGTGGAAACAACGCGTATTCAACGGCAGGCCCCTCGACAACTACAAGGTCTTCTGCGAGGTGCTGCGGCTGGGCGGGTGCGAGGCCGTGGTTGAGGCGCTCGGGATGTCGTACGTGGTGAAAAGGCTTGAGCTGGGGGGAAACACGAGCCTAGGATCCACGCTCAAAACTATCTATTTGGCCGACCTTTACCACTATGAACAGGGCTTCGTCAACGGGACTGTCCCATCAGAGCAGGAAATCGAGGCATTGCGCCAAAACTCCTACGACTTCCGTAGCGAGCGAATCTATCGAAAGGCAGATTTGACAGGCAGCACCGGCGTTCGTTGTCATGCATCAAGAGTACTATCCGACCGAGGCTTGTAGCAATGAGAGGAACGGATTTACAGTTATTATGTTCACTATCGTTTGTACAGTATGGTCAATGATTATCGTATTTACGGTTTAAAAAAACTCTATTCCATTCATTGATGTACTCAACGTGGCACTGGACTATGGTAAAAAATGATGAAAAATTTGTAGATAATACAGATGTAGGTCCATTAATATCTGGAACTAGTTTTTTAGTTAAAATGGCTTTCTGGGGGACGATGAGCCAGTTCTCTGTGCTGTGTACTGGACTCCGTAACACCACACAGAAAAATGACACTTGGCAAGTCAGGACTGAGCACTACCAAGACGAGCTCAGGCGGGGCATATGGTAGCTGGATTGGAACAAGGACCAAATTTGGAGAGAAGATATAGCTTTTGTTTAAACAATATTTCTATTTGGTATTCACGCCCTCATGGACGCCATGGCTTCTCACATGAGGCACAGGACTATCGTCCCAGTATCGATAACTTCGGAATAGACCTGATGGAATAGTTGTGAAAGTGTAGGTGACCAATGGCCGCTTGAACAATTCAGGTAGTAAACTTACTAATCTGGTTCCTATGAACATTATAAGACACATCTAGTCACAGCTTCATTCAAATGCTTCCAGGTGGCAGCGAATACCTAATCGATCCTTTGGCCTTCTTGTGATTTATTCCCAAATGAGCGGATGGAAGTCTCAACTGCTGAATCACGCCCATTCGTAGAAACTTTCTAGTCCTTAAATTTCGGTTTTCTTCGTTGATAAACAAATAAGTTAGACCCTTTCCGTTTCTTCTCTATTGCCCAAAATAGAGAGAAAAAACTGTGGAGATTTACGATGAAGACGGAAGATATACTTCGGGATGAATTTCGTGGATTTCCATCATTGAGCTGTCATTAACTCATTTATTCCAGAAATAGTTATGTGAAATAGTGTTATGTCCTGACTGCCGTCGTTAGGAAATCATTGAAGCTATATCAACAGTTTTTCAATGTTGCAGGCATTTGCAAACCACTTTTTCCTCATATTAATAGACAATTTACTTTAGAATCACTGGTTGAATCCTCAACTTAGTACTCAATTCCGGAGAACAAATTACATTAAATTATTTGTTCTCCAATTTATTATAATCAAATATTTAAAATTTTTCTGGTCCAAGAGAAGTGACTGCACAGGCCACCAAGTATTGAGAGGAGAGCAAATTCTCCCGACAATCGTTCTACTACGACATAGGAATTAGAGGACCGCGGTAAAAATTAGTTGGGAAAATGTAAACCGTCTTATCAATCTATGGTTGATGACAGTTACAAAAACTCGAAATCATGGCACCCAGAGATTTTTCTGGGGAATTAGAGTGCATGGAAATCCCACTGTTGATAAATCATTTCATTCTTACCTTCAAGGCCGTAACTGGTGGAACCGAAGGACCGCAACGGCATCCCTGAAGTTTTCATTGGCTCGGCGTTTCAAGTGAAAAAGAACTCTCAATTGCTGAACTACTCTCAGGAAACTGTAACACCCAGGATCGTTTCTGCTGTTTCAAAATGTTCGCTCCTACTCCCGGTGGAGGTCACTGCGCTCTCCGGTACGGCTCCGTCTCACTAGCTGGAATAAGCATAGGTCTTCAGGATGCGGTCATTTTCATTTATTTAGTGGAAACATTGCTACGCTTAGGGTCATCGCGGGTTTCTGCCTTCTTACCATTTGCCATCGCCGGAGCTGTATCTATTGTTAGTACTCCGTTCATTAACATTTTTGCATCACGAGGGGTGCGCAAGCGACAATGCTTTTCGTACACTTTGCTCTTTATTGCAACAGGAGCCAGCATCGGACTTGCCTATGTACTACGGTTACCCGACGGAAAAGTACTTCCAGGCATAGTTCTGGCTGCTGTAAATCGAGTGTGCGTTCAGTCGGCGAATTTCGTTCCTGTGCTTCATGATGCCGCCAAAGTTCGCGGCGATGAAGAAGGCTTGGTGAACCGTCGCGCCATCGCAACGGCGTGGTTCTACGTTACTTATCGAATTGGGTTTATTGCATCATCGGCAGTTATCGCAGCACTTCCGGGCAAGAAACTCAAAGATATGTTCCTCCATTTGCTATGTGCTTCAATCGCAGCATTATTTTTCTTATGTGCTTCTGCTCTCAGCGCACCGGATTGGGATGAAGACAAGCGACCCGAACCAATGGACGTTGAACAGCAGAAAAAAGAGAGTAAGCTACGTGATTATCTCGATCGAGCACTGCTGAAAGCAGATAAGCGTCTGCACGCTATGTACATCGAAACGTTTTTCCACGGAATAGCCTTCGGATTAGTTGCGATAGTGGCCGCGTCATTTTTCAATGACAGAGTTTTTGAAGCATCTCCTGGATTTCCGAAAGGATACAAATGGAGTGCATACTCCACGCTCACTGGATTGGCATTTTCCATTCTGTTGGACGCTTTCCTTCCCCTGGTGACCTTCGCGAAACTGAATATGACTTTATTTTGGGTGGGAGGAGCCATTATAGGTACTGTTATTTTCGTCTACCTACGATCCGTCACGTTCAAAATTACTGCAATGGTTCTGTTTGGAGCTACATCCATTACCAAGTCTACGCACAACTTGTTCTCGTTTCTGGTAGCTGCTGCTTATGTCGAACCCAAATTTCGTGGCACAACATTCAGCATTCGCGCTGCTGCTGGATCTACCGGTTTAGCAATAGGAGGGCTTGCTGGTGGTTTCATTGCTCAAGAATTCGGATTCAACGAGGTGATGCTGCTTTGCGCTGTTGCAACCGGCCTGTCAGCTGTTGCCGCACTGTTTGGAGGCAACGTCTTTGAAGAAGAAATAGATGGGGCTGCAGTGAACGCGAATGCATTAATCAAATATATTTTCGGTATAGAAAGAAAGACTGCATGAGAAATCGAGGTCATGAAAATAAAGCCCTTCAGAGAGCACCGTCAAAATATTGAGAACCGAGACGCCGAAACTATTTGCGCATACTTGTATAGAAAAGGAGTCGTCAAATGCAAATTCGAAATAGTTTCCTGTGACTACAACCTGTTTCTCTAATTCTCTGTTTGCCCTATTTTGCCCTATTCGAAACGTGCAAAGATGAACGAAAAATACTGGTTTCTCAGACCAATTCATTTTCAAGAGTGCTTTTGAAGGGATGGCCCAAATTTTATGATTCTACAGCAAGGTGCAGTCATCTGCAAAGTACATAAGATAACAAATCTATCTGTTCATTGGAACCAACAGAGGAACATTCAATCGTAAATAAATCACATCCTATGATCGTATAAAAATATAGCATCCATGAAAGAAACACCAGTCAGCTGAAGATTTTTTCTAAACATTCTCAGTCAAGAATAATATAAAATATGAAAATTATAGAAATCAAGTTCTGGCAAGATGGTTTAGAGAATAAAGTTAGTCAACTCAGCCCGAATTCTAAATTTTATGGTCAAGTTAATGAGCACCCTAAAATTTTTGTCGTCCTTAAATTGCTGAAAATTTAACTTCCTAGTTAATATAATCAAATATAATCTTTTTAGCTTTTATTTTTGCTATGTTCTGGTCGAAGCCGAAATTGTCTGAAACTGCGTCATTTTCGAAACGTTTGGGCTGGTTGTCATCATCATGTTGTGTTCCGTGAAAGAACTGGTCATTGAAATTCATATTTGACAGTACAGTAGGAACTGGTTTTAAGGCCCCTTTCTGCCAGTGATATCTAGCGAAATGTGTCAACTCGAGAGTACGGCTCTCGGCCAATCATTCCACAAAATGAAAAAAATAATCAATATTCTTGTTTCAATAATTGAAGTTTTATAGTGTGCCAGTGTCAACTGGCGAAAAGTCTCAACTTGTGAGTGTACCCTAAAACGAGGCTAGACTGTATGGCTCACATTCGGGCAGCAACTTGGCATCAAATTTTAACCACGCAAGTTTAACCTACGATAATACCTTTATCGCAAGTATATCACAACGCTTTGATATATGACGCGGAAACTTTAGAATTAATTTGGATGTTCAGACTACTTCTACTTTCCGCAACTATGCCAAAGCAGTTGGCTAAAATACCTTCAATATAGTTGAGAGCAAGCATACGACTGATGCAGCATGCCGAAACGAGCATTCACTTTTTTTGATGGGCAGCATATGCGAGATAAAAAATTATGGTTTTTACATGTCGAATCAGGTGATCAAAGCAGCGGACCATATAATGGACATCGATTGTTTTAAAATATCAATATTCGTGAGAGAATTCCGTAATAGATGCTTGAACCATGTAGACAGACCCTAAGTCATACGTGTACATCAAATAAACATTGAAACGGTGCTAGCGTACAATCAACATCTTCTCGTCTTTGTTTTCTGAAGGCAAATTATCTCCAGAACTTTTCGGTCAGATTTCACTGTATGCTTCCTTAGACCACTCAGGAAAAGCATCAAGTCGAGAACAAAAACGTGAAATCTTAATTATTGTGAAAAGATCTAAAGCGTCGCCCTGTTTCATAGAATAGAGCAGATGTGTGTTCGGGCAAGAGTCTCATTTCTGCTTCCTGAGACGCAGTCATTCTATATCTCTTGCAATCATGTTTCGACTCACAGTTGGATATTAAGCAAAAGAATTCAATGATTGAGGTTAGTGGTGTACATCAGATTCTTACCTAGTATACATAGCATAATTTTTATCGCGAAGTCCAACCCATCTAGTATCACATTTAATGGTGATAAAATTTTTCGACTGGTCTCAAGGCACCTATAAAAGTGGTGAAATTGATTTATGCATCCCTGACGTGGATGCTGTCTGAAACTGTTCGAAATTTCACTAAGCGAATTTCGGACCGCTTTTTCAGAATTCATTCCAGAACCAACTAATGCGAGCAGATTAAAATGCACTGCCTAAATATTCTCGGTGCATACATAAATTCATATAACGAATTCCGAAATAGATGTACCGTTATAAATGAATCCTTAGACTCAAAACATTTTAAGTTTTTATGGACTCCCCCATGAGTCATCTTTCCTTTCACTAATGATAGTTGGATACTGTAAATTGCAAAATTGATCGCTGTACACGCAAATATATGATTCAGAGCGTTTCATGCGCATCAGAAGGAATATGACTTTGCCGGATTGAAATGCGGTAGCAAGAAGTTGTAGAGTCGATGGGATAGCTAGTTGTGAATGAAAGTTTTTAGAAGGTTTGGATGGTTTCTTATGTTCTATGCAATCCTTCCAAGAATGATGTTCACTTCCGCCGTTAAGACATAATTGACCCCCTTTCAATTTCTTTTTCCAATATTTTCATAATTAGAGTAGAGAATTTGCTGAGCAAGCAATATATCAGATGCTCGAATTGTTATCTATGTTCTGCCTATGATTCAAAATGAATCATTAACTCTAATGCTCATAAATAATCCAAAGTTCAATACTATCCTGATCCATGGAAAGTATCCACGAAGACTAGCGTTATTGTTATGAATATTAATTATCAGAACAAACGCTGGACTACAATATATAGGTGGGAAGAAATATCTACATACACGGTTGTATGACGTAAAAAATATCTCATCGGCCCATAACTGATGAAACTTAGGAAGATTCAATAGTACTTTACATTATATGAATCTTTTTCTTTTTTTATCATAATTCATTGAGATTACATTAACGATAACCGACTGTGTACGTACCTTTCGGCCCGCAACCGTTGAAATCAGAAAGGCGCAGTAGCATGGTTACAGGTCTGATTTGTTAAGTATTTTAACCGAAATAGAATTCCTGATTGCAAAACACATAACAAAAATCATATCAGGTAAGAACACATTTCTTGTTGGAGAAATGCTAGCTCCAACTACTGGTGGAGGTCACTCTGCCCTGCGATATGGTTTAGTCTCTCTTGCCGGAATAGGTATAGGCCTTCAGGATGCAGTCATTTTTATTTATATAGTGGAAACATTGTTACACTATGGATCATCGAGGGTTTCCGCTTTTCTACCATTCGCGATTGGTGGAGCTCTATCCATTATTACTACTCCTTTTATTAACATTTTTGCATCGCGCGGTGTGCGCAACCGACAGCTCTTTTCATACACATTGCTCTTTATCGCAACCGGAGCTAACATTGGACTTGCCTATGTGCTGAGATTACCAGACGGAAATGTACTCCGAGGTGTAACTTTGGCTGTTATAAACCGAGTATGCGTTCAGTCAGCAAATTTTGTACCTGTTCTTCATGATGCCGCGAAAGTTCGCGGTGACGACGAAAGCTTGACGAGTAGACGCTCCGTCGCAACGTCCTGGTTCTATGTTTCTTATAGAATCGGATATATTGCATCATCTGCTGTTCTTGCAGCACTTCCCGGTAATAAAATCGAGGATCTCTTCCTCCATTTATTAAGTGCTTCTATTGCAAGCTTATTTTTCATAGCTGCTTCGGCTCTCAGTGCCCCAGATTGGGATGAGGAAAAGAGACCTAAACCGATGAACGTTGAAGAGCAGAAAACGGAGAGTAAGCTGCGTGATTATCTTGATAAAGCTTTGTTTAAATCCGATCACCGTTTGCAAGCAATGTATATCGAAACATTATTTTACGGAATAGCTTCTGGATTAGTTTCGACGGTAGCTGCGTCATTTTTCAATGACAGAATTTTCCAAGCATCTCCTGGATTTCCAAAAGGATATAAATGGAGTGCATACTCAACACTCACTGGATTAGCGTTTTCTTTAGTGTTGGACGCAGTCCTTCCCATGGTTACTTTCTCCGGATTGAATATGACTTCATTCTGGGTCGGAGGAGCAATCATAGGAACTGGTATCTTCGCCTATCTACGATCGGTCACATTCAAAATTACTGCAATGGTTCTATTTGGCGCTACATCTGTAACAAAATCTACACATAATTTATTCTCGTTTTCAGTTGCTGCAGCTTCTGTAGAACCTAAATTTCGTGGCACGTCGTTCAGTATTCGTGGTGCAGCTAGATCTACAGGATCGTCTATAGGGGCGCTTGCAGGTGGATTTATTGCTCAAAAATTCGGATTCAATGAAGTGATGCTACTTTGTGCAGTTGCAACTGGCTTGTCAGGTGTTGCAGCACTATTCGCAGGAAACGTTATTGAACAGGAAATAGATGGAGCTGCAGTAAACGCGAATGCGTTGATCAAATATATTTTAGGGATTGATTGAAAAGAAGAATGATTAAATTAAGCTGTAAAATTTAACTTCATTTGGCTGTATTATGAGAATTTCGATTAACGATCAGGCAATGCGATATCTAGAAGCAAATTATCATTGAAATAAAGAATGAGCCTAATGAAGATCGGAAATCATTCATAGTTTCATCAATTTAATTCTGTAACTCTCTGCTCAACTGATTTTACCTCGTTCGAAATCTATGCAGATGATCGAAAATTTGCGATTTGATCAATCAATTCCTTTTTTTCAAAATAATTCAATATGGGTGGCCATTATACTGAATTCTAAAGTAAGAAAAGGATCTATTACAAGGTTTAGGACTTAAAAATCAGAAGGTCTGTGAAAACCAAAAATGGCCAATGCAAAATTAAAAAATCCGTTGAATCAATTCCAATGTGTTGATCAATTGTATTTTGGTCAGTAATACTGATGTAAACTAGTAAAGTAAGTTTACCAATGTCATTTGGCAAATAACGTAATGTATTGCACCGACTTCTAACATCCATCATCTAATTACAAACGGATTGATCTTTTTATTAGAAATAATAAATAATAGAAAAACATGTCAAACTTAAATCATGTAAAAATACAATGGATTTCTGAATCAACATTATTGAACATGATCTTTTTACCTTTTCGGTTCAATCTTAAGTTCAAGGAATTCATCACTCCAATAGATCCAGGGGCTACCAAATCACACTGACTAAAAATTCTCAAGGGATCAACTTCGTTGCTGTAAATTTAACTTACAGCTCGTCGAATTCAGCTTTTGTATTTTGCGTTGAAAGCTACATGCTACATGCTAACCAAATCGAATTTTTCCACAAATACGATTATAATTTGATAGACCACGTAATCAGAGCAGCAGTTTGTAGAGCAAATTTAAATTGTTTTGAAATGTAGATATTTGAAAGAGTTTTCACGAGTCGGGGAGAGATCAAAGCGAGCGGACACATTATTTCGAATTCAGAAAAGGTGCAGGTGAGAAACAAAAAAATATATAATCAGTAGTGGCGGACTTATTCAAGTTCTAATCCCTGTTTTGTGTACTTCAAGAGATCACAGTTCAATTTTACAAATAATGCGATACTGGGAAACAATTCTACCTTTTTCGCCTGTGCCAATTCTGCTCACTAGTCTTGATGGCCTCACGGACTTGCACATTTATCTTGTTCTTCCCCTAATGTTCGATACACTATTAGATAGTCAACATCACAAGATGGATTAAAGGCGTTCGCTTTCTTTTTTAACCCAGCTTTTCTTAACGTTTCCATCTCGTCCACCAAATGATTAACTAGAAGCCCATGGAATAGATTTATAAGCAGTTCAGGAAAAAGGATATAGATTTTCAACAGGATGAAGTTCTTGATATTTTATGCGAAAAAGTACGGAGTGGAATAGAAGTTGCTTCGATACAATTTGGACGCAACATAAGATTGATAAAACAACGATGGGATTTGAGTCAGTAAATTACACCAAGAGCGTTGACAGCGTCGGTGACAGGATGGCCCATTGATTCATTTTCGTTCTAATTAAGTATCTGGCATTTCCCATAAACAGCCATACTTAAAGTAGGAAGTCGAAGAACGCTCTAAGTAAGCAAGATTCGGAGAAATACAAGCTAATTGCAAGATGAGCCGATCAGAAAGGTACGAAATGATTGACGCGGAGGCGGGGCATGTGGACATGAGTGATAGCGGGGTGAATCTATTCAGTAACAATCGGGCGATAGCGATTGTGGCGGCGGTGTTCGTGCTGTCGACGCTGTTCGTGCAACACAACACGGTGGTGGTGCGGCACACGCAGAGCAAGGCGCTCGTGAAGCCGAGTATATTCGGCACCATCAACTGTACGGAAATCGCGAGCTCGCCGGTGTGCGAGAAAAACAAGGGGATTGCCGTGTGCGCGATGTGTACGGAGAAGGCCGGGCTAAATATGGCGCTGCGCAATCCGTTTGGGGATATCGATTGCGAAGAAGTGGTGAAGCTTCCACTCTGCAAACAAAATCCGGATTACATGATTTGCAGCAGTTGCAATGAAACCACGGAGCTCGCACGCGCCAATATCAATCCGTTCGCTGCTATCAATTGCACTGAGATTAACGCGCTGGCGATGTGTTCCGACGCCTCCGCGGCGGGCATTTGCGGGATGTGCGCGCAGCAATGAATCGGCGACATCGGAGCAAGTCGAAGAAATCGGCGCAACCCAAACTATTATTAGACGGATGCCTTTTCTATCTAGAAATTGAGCTACGTATTGACCAAAATAAAGTACACCTGTGACCGTGTCACATGCGCCGCGTTCTCCCGCAATTACGAAATGCTATCCTACGAAATTCGCCTCGATATCCCTGCCATTGACGCAAGGCCTGCCCGAATATACGGATTGGGCAGTGGTGCGAACCACAGGCGGGCAGCCGGCTTTTGATTGTCGGTACAATCGTTGATAGGCGACAGTGGCCATGCTGACCACCTTTTCATTGCATCAATCTGTTCGAGTAGTTGACACCCATACAGATGTGCGGCTATAGGAAAGAATGAAGGTGAAGTTACACATAGTCGACGATGAATGTTACAGTAGAATGACGATAGCGCTGTCATGTGGGACTAGGCGCACTGTAGGACAGAGTGATTTCGACGAGACAGAAGTTGTGGGTGCTACGTATCCGCGCGCAATTCAGCGTTGAGACGCGGGTCGAAGAGTGTCGAGTAGGACAGAAGGAGAAGAATGGATGAAGGTGGTTTCATGCGGCTAGGTAGCAATCGGTTATGCAATCGTATACACGAGCGCATACTGTACAGTCCAAGACAGTTTGCAACATTTGGAAACCTACAGTTGGTAGGTAGGTGAGGCAAAGTGATTTACTGTCCATGCCGGATGCGGGCCAGAATCGAGGCACGGCACATGCCACGCAAGCAGACCGCCGGGGTGTGGATGGGATGACGAGGATGGATGGAGGGAAGGAAAGAAGCAAGGCGGACACGCGATATGGTAGACGAGCAAGCGAGTGAAGGAAAGGGTGGAGGTGAGGCCAAGTCGGGACAAGGTGAGTACAATACTCGTACTGTACAGTACTGTACAATATTTGCGAGGGCATAACAGAAAGGAGGAGAAAGAGTGCACAGGCTAACTAGGGTGGAGTGCGTGCGTGTGTGAGTGGGAGTGAGTTGGGAGTGGTGGTGGGCGGGTAGTGGTGGAGGCGGCCAAGGTGTTGCATGGGGTGAGCCTCGGTTGGACAAAGTGGTGTAAGGCGGGCTAGTTGATTGGTGAGAAGGACGACGCAGGGACCAAAGAAAACGAGAAATGGAAGGAGAAAAATGAATGAGAGGCGCAATAGGCGAAAAAACACCACAGAAGCACATTCAGTGAAATAATTTGCAATGAGCAGCAGAAAGTCATACTCGGTAGGCCGGCCAGGCGGGCAGCATAACAATCGAGATCGATTGCTTAGTAGACATGCAAGCGTTAGAATGCGGAACGGAAAGATCAGTACGGTTAATGAAATTGATGATCGATCATGTGTAAGGCGGCGTGGGGAGTGCAGGGGAGTGCGTGTGGGTGCGATGCGATACGCTGGGAAGTGATGCGACGAGGGTGAGGGGCGAGGTGGGTAGAATTTGCTCGAATGTGAGTGGGCGAGTGCATGATTTGAGCTAGCTGATACGTCTGGATTTTTGTGCAGTACAGTACAGTACAGTACAGTACAGTCAGTCCTACTGTACTGTACCTGCTGCAAGTACCGTACAGTACAGTACTGTACAGTACAGCATTGTAAGAAGGGGCACGATTATAGACACGCACTAAACTATCGGCTAAAGGCAGGCGGCAAGTGTCAAGAAATGGGTCGGGCTAGGGTACTGTAAATTTACTGCTGGGAAAGAGAAAGCGAATAGAGTAGAAAAGGGCGGAAAAAAGAGCGGAGAAAAAAGAGATAGATCAAAATTGGATCAAATTGCAGGAGTAAGTAAAAATAGGCTAGGAAATTATTCTTCATTTCAGGGGCGACTGATCCAATTTCAATCCCAGCAATGCATTCTTGCAGATATAGGGAGCGGATGCAGGCGAGGGGCAAATTTCGCGAAATTGGCTTGTGCTGCGCGCCAGCCCGATGTGCTGCAAAAATAAACAAATAACTTGGATGCACGGGAGCACTGTACAATACAGATCATACGTGAAACGCAAGCCTAGCAAAGAGCGACCAACCACATACACGCACCCACATTTTGATGCCTGCATCTCACTCAAGTGCCACCACTGCCGTAGTGTGACGCCCCACACTACCCGCATGGCGCTCAACCTCAACTTGCCCAGCACACCGTCCGCGCAATGGCTCAACTGCCCCGCGCCCCCCGTCGAGGTCGTGCTTCAGCGCGTCTTTCGCTTGGCGCAATCCACATGGGCCCGTGACTTCCTCTTCTTCCCCAACGCCAACGTGGATGCCGGTATTCTCACCTCACCTCTTCACCTTCAACACAAGGTCGCTGGGCAGATCCGACTTGACATGAAGGCCGAGCGTCCACCCGGCCCTTATAACAACGAGCCTTACATGGATCCTAACGACCTTTCGCTCAGCGCTGATGACCGACTTTACGCCAATTGGATTATTGTTCCCGCCTTCAATTTTGGCTCCCAAGGTGCTTGTTACTTCATGAATAAGATGTGTAGCGAATCGCCGAGCGCTAGCGGAGACCCCGTTGATGATAATGGTGCGGTGCGGAGTGCGTTGTATCGAATTATTACCGACGACATCACCGGCGAAGTGCTTTACGTTGGAGACATTCCCGAAACGGACAAATTTCAGGTGGTCCACATGCGCCACGTGAACGGCGCGTTTCATGAGCGCGTCATGTGTTTCTTCGAAGGTTCCGTATTTCGAGCCGCGCTTAACCAAGAGAATGGGAATGGCCTCTCCCTCCCACATCTCGCCAAGGCGCTCACACTATGCATCCACACACGAGAAACGCGGATGTGCATCATGTGCGGCTCACATCCTAGCGCACTTTGCGAATGTCGGGTCTTGCTCAAGCAAGCCGAACATCCCCACGACCTACGATACTACGCGCACAACACGAGAACCCATTTGGGGCAGTACTCCGGAAAAGAATATTTAATGTATATGAAGAATGGCATGGAAATTGCACGCCGTCCTCGGCTATTACAACATCGTACGAATTGCGAGGTGGATCGTGATGCTATGAAGGCGCTTCGTGTGTGGGCCGTACAAGACCGGCTGGGGAATGTGGTAGGTCGCACGATCGCCACTGCAAAGGACCGCGCCGTTGCGCAAGCCATTGGCGACGTGAATGAAAAGTCGTTTAGCGAGTTTGTGGACGACCTCGCTAGTGTGGATGCGCGTATCGAGGCGAGCGCTGGTATTCGCGTACAAGGACAATGGAATCCGCAGTTGCAATCTACCGAGGTGGACATCTCAAACACGAACAACACGAATGTCACACCACTATTGCACACGGACGTGCACATCGCCGCACATACCACGCCGACACCCAGCGTACACACCGCCTACATCCCTCATCTGCGCACGGAGACGGACATCGCGCAAGCGCTGGAAGCCACGCATCTCGCCACTGCGACCCTACCACTACCCGCGTCACCCAACTCACCGCCGCCCGCGCCCTTGCTGTACGCACCTGCACCAATGCACTACGCGCCACGAGGGCGGCGGCGCCCGGCGGTACGAGAACGACGCCTACTACCAAGAGGGAATCGCGCGGTAACGCCAGCGACACAGCCGCAGGACCGCGAGCTGGAGCTGCGGATAAGGAAGCGCGAGGCGGCGCGGCGAAGTGACCAGCGGCGCCTCGCCAAGGTGCAGCAGCTGCAGGAGGAGACGGTGAAGCTGGAGCGACGTGCGGCGGCATTACGCGAACGCCAGGCACAGCTGCGCGATGAGAACGAGGCGTTGCGTCGCGAGGTGGCGTCGCTGGGCTTGCTCGCCGACGAAACCTGACCAATGCCCGCGCCCGCCCTGTAGCACGCGCAGAGTGATAAATTTCGTCTTTGCACCTCTGCCATGCATCGTACCACCAGCTCGGTCTGTCTGTCCTCAGCCGCCCTCCCGCCGACACGTAGTACACCACCGCACCGTACCCCCGCCCAAGCCAGCTGTGGCACTCACCTTCATTTGCGACGCGCTCTCCCACGAAACGTGAGCCGGTTGCTTCGATTTGTGTCGTTCCCCACACCACCCCGCCACCGACGCACTCATTACATCCCGCTCAGCGCCACTTTGGCCCTGCCTCCCTCCCTTTGCTCCCCAACACGCCTGGTCTGTGTCCCCCACACCCACGCTCAAACTCACGCTCGTAGCCAGGATGGACGCGTAGAGCCGCACTTTCCTCATGGTGGCTCCTGCCGCTGCGTGTGCGTGGAATCCCTCATACCACACGTGATTCTACTAGTTTTATGTAATAGTCGCCAATGTACTGTGCAAAAACACAAAATACACTACCACATCCGTCTGTCTATTTCACAAACACACTCGATGATACATACGATACGAATACTCGACGGTAGTTTTGGACGGTGGGGTGGTGCGAGATAGTCTGGAGATCGTGTTGCGCAATCGGCGGCGAGTAGACTCGACGCAGCGTCCCATGGCGCGCACGGACGGCGGGCGGGGCGCGAGATGGACGGGCATTTACATGAGCGGGCGTTGGACGGCGAGAACGGCTCGATTGCCTTGTTGCCATTACGGTGTGGGACCCTGGCGCGAGGTGGTAGCATCGGCTCGGCTACAGCGAGCGGGCGATGCGGCGACGTCTGATTTGCGACCTGCACGTTTGTTTCGGCGACACGTGCGCGCCGTGCGGCGCGCCCCACGTTGCGCGCGGCACTTCCCGCTGGGGAGTGCGCCGCGATGCAGCGCGCACAAGTGCACGGCTCCCATTCGGCGCGCCGGTGATTGGCCGCGCTGTGCGCGCCGTATCGAACAAGCTCGCCGCGTGTAGACCGTTTCGCCCCGCTTCTCATCTCTCCTCGATCGCCGCCCGCATTATACCGCACCAACCCGCGCGTCCCGCACGCGCAAACCTCCCGCCGCCTCCCGCCGCACGCGCGGTACTGTACCCGGTGCAGTAGTATGAGCAAGAAATTCGCCCCGCAATTGCAACGATGAAATTCGCGCTTTAACCGCGGCGCCGCCTCACCCCGCACCCCACTTACCCAACCGACTCCCCGTAGGAATCGCACACGCGATAGCGCCCCGCGCGCTGCCGTGGCCCCGCCCCTTAACTACATCCCCCGCCGATCGATTTCTTGTTACTACGAGTCATAGGTGATCATCACGCGCGACCCGTAACCGTCTCGTCTCCTCCTTAACCGCCGCCGTGTCCTCCCTCCGCCCCGCCACACGTCGAAATGATCGCCCTTGCTTCCGCATCGAACCCGTCCCTCACTCCCGCACCCCACCACACCGACCCAATCCCCCGCGCCCCGCACAGTCCGCCCCCGCACTCGCCGCCAATCGCCCACGCCCAACTGCCCCACGAGCCGCGCACTCCCGTGCTCCCACCAACACCCCACTCGTGTGCGCCCAGTGCGACACCATGCATCCGTGCGCCACCGTTCCGCACCGCGCCGTCCGCCACCATCCCGCCCCCGAGACTTGCCCATCGCGGACGTAATCGTGCTCATTCTCGTGTATCCCTTCTACGTGTGCGTAACACACCTTTGTCAAACGTAGCAATCAGTTGCACCCCTTTGCATGTAGTCCCGTAACTCGTCCCTGTCGCCGATATCTGATCAGCCGTCAATCGTCCCGTGAAAGCATTCGCTGCACCATTCCCGCGGTCACACTCGTTCGCCCGATCGTATTCCGTCCCACTCCAGTTACGGAAGCAATGTTTATCGGGCAATTGTCGGTCATGCACTGTGCACATGTCATGAGTAGTAGCGAGATGAGTAGCTTGATGGTCGCGACGTGATTGTTGCTATGAAGCATTTCAGGAAGTGGCCGATTTCTGCCGAGTTGGGAGAATGTGTTAGTTCGAGTGCGCGTCCAGTCAGAAATGAGGACGGTAGAGTTCCCCAATGAGATCTATTGTCTAACTACCAGTTAAAACTCTTGAGGCATCGAGTCCTTGGTTGGTCGCGTCCTCAAACAGTGGCTATCCACTCTTTCTTGTTCTGAGTCTGATAGAAGCATGCGCTTTCGAGAATCCAGCATACGTTGTTTCGAGCACGCAATGCATCGTTCTCTGCCAAAGGTGCTTCACTGTGCGTATGTACATTAGAATTCCACCAAGCCTTTGAATCGTCGCTTGTATGAGGCCAACTTCATGGTGAATGTGAGTGATATGGGAAGGTTTCAGTAGACGCTTCGCAATCTTAGATACTTCCTCTCCTCATGTTTTGAACACTCAGGTTTTGAACTATTTTACTGTTCAACTATCTTCCTTGTTAGCTACTTACATCCGGCACAATTCAATGGGTTCCAGCTCTCACAAAGTATTGAAGAATAACTCTTCCCATTGCTTTAATTGCCCATATCGAACACTGACTTCCGAACTGCAAGTACACTGCGAGTGAAGTGATGGAATATGAGTTACGAAGCGATCGCATCAACTGTTTCGTCGATCCCTCTTCCCAACCTGCGACCGATCCTAGCACGAGTCGATCTTGCTCCAATTGTTCGGGTAGCGGCGACTCGCACGCCCAGTACGCGCCGATGTGGCGCTGCCTATACTTGTGTCGCAAAGGTTTGGGAATAATTGGCGATTTCTACCGTGAATTTCTTATCAGAAGAAAATAACTCTGGCAGGGTTATATAGCGGAGAAGTGACTTTCGATCTATAGTGATCCGTCAGTTATTGCCCATCGCGGAAGCAATTGCGTCATGTCCCCGTCCTTCTCAGGGGCGGAATGAACTCGCAGGAACCGGCGCTGAGACTATTTCTTGAATACCGAGGTTTTATACATTTGAGTACTCTTTGAATCGGAGTGCTTGACTCACGACTCATCATGAGACATGCAGAATGTTATCTACCCTAAATACAATATTCAAATCAAAATATCGTTCTGAATGAGTAATTTCCGAAACCTGGTTGTTCAATAACTGACTCAGACTTGTGCTAGTTCGAAAGAGCGAAAATAGACTAGTTATTCGGTATTACTCCATACTACACAGGTGTCTATTTTCCAACACCATGCTTGCGCCTGCTCTGAACCGATTGCAGCCCAATGTGCTGCAGCTCGTGGCGCACCAGCGCCTGCCCACGTACCGCACTGAACAGCCATGGTCCTGTGACTCTGTTCTGTAACAGCCCCACTTCTGCAACATAGCGTCCGCGAGAACGATCTCGCCAAACACACGACACCGCTCCGATGGCACACAGTGACATTTGTAGTGGAAGCGAGAAGGGAAACTGCAGCCCAGAAAACGCCAGTCTGCTTGGCTCATCATGTGACGTTGAGGGTTCGGGTTGCGCCCCGACACCGCTGCCTTGAACTCTACCTAGAACACCGCCTTCGACTGTGTGTTGCATTGTCAGAAGTTACCAATGCTGATGTGCCCATAGATTGCTTAGCGAGGGCGTTTGTGGCTGATCGTGGGGCGAGTCGCGCATATAGCGGGCATAGCATGGGCACTCTGATCAAGACGAGTGATCAAAGTGGAATCTTCTTGTTTTCAACACTTGTGCAATATTCGTAGAGTGATAAACAAGGCGACAATGTCCCATTGGAATGGGCAGATATTGCTGCACATAGGAAATTGTTCGAAAATTGAAACAAAATTGTCATATTTTGAACCGTATCAGAGGTATGAAAACTCGTAGTGCCCGGCGAAGAATATATACTTGCAAGGATGAACGTAACGGAGTAATTCATGGGTGTTGCAATTTGAAAGGTCACCTGCTGGATCGCGACATGCCTCGCAGGTTCTTCAGCGTGGAACTTAACCGGAATTATATGGACAAATCCTTTTTCAGTATTTAGGGTTTCTGCAAGTACCAAATTAGTGCATAAACATGAGTTGATCCACGCCAACTTGCAAGGTATTTACATTCTTTGCGTGAAAATCTAACTTAAACAAGATCGTGCTTTACTTCCCCAAATGTCTTTTCTAGAACTTGCTTGAATCTGTACATGAGGCGTTTGACGCAGGTTGCTGTGTAACGACGGTAAGAACTGCCAGCCTTTGCTGCAAGTATTTACCGCAACAATGTTCAGGTGGATAGGATTGCAAGTTCGTATCTTTTTCTTATCTGTGCTTGTACTTCGCTAGATTGTTCTTTTGATCGAATTTAAATACTTCGGCTCGTCTGCTGGTCTTTCTTCACATTCGAATCACCTCTATCTTGAAGCCAACCAACTACCCCGGTGTTCGAATCAAAGTATCCTGTCTATATCCCGAATATGAGGACTACTCTCTTCCTACTAGGTGCGCTTCTTGTCGCCTGCACCATCGCGGCGCCCATTGAATCCAGCTCCGCCACCGCTGCAACTCGCGGCCCACACTCGGAACGTTTCTTGAAGAAGATTCGCAAAGGAGTAAAGAAAGTTGGTAGAAAAGTGAAGAAGGTAACCAAGAAGGTAACCAAGAAGGTTGCGAAGGTCGTTAAGCACTATGCGATTTGCAACCGTGCCACCAAAAGCGCCTTCGCCTCTGCGTTTGTTACCGCTGTCTCCGCTCCAGTAATCAAGAAAAGATGCCAACCTATGTCGGCGTCGGAATGGCGACGCGTGGGGTGTGGCTTCCCCCCTGCATTCCGACACACCAGAGTATGTGCGCCGGCTGTGTGGGGAGGAATACTCGGCAAAGTTTTCAAGGCGCGAGCAATGGCACTCAAGACCAAAATATTGTTCCGCAATGGAATCACACGTGCATACTTGTTCAACACATCCGAAGGACGCGCACTTATGCGCCATGAGCTGCAACATATTCGGCAACAGTCACACACTTCGGCGTACCGCTTCGGCTATAACTATATATCGGGCTATTGCAGGGCCGGTCGCAGCTATAAGAACAACTACTACGAGGTGGATGCGCGCAAATATCAGAAGGATGTGTGCTAGCAGGGTCATCAAGGTACTAAGATTGCCAAAATTCTGTACCAAAAGGGATCGCAAGTACTCTAGTTTGCAATAAATTCTAAAATCGGAGCGCTATTCTTCTGAACCCACTATTGAAATGGTGTTCGTCAAAGTCTGTGCTAATAAACGGCATTAAATGTCGCTTTCAGGCAGTTTCAGGAACCTTTGCTAAGTGAATACATTTAAGTATTTGATGTACTTAACCGGTACCCGATAAAGCTCTTCCCAAATGCAAAACGATTGAAGAAGTATGCAATCAGTAGCAATGACTGCAATCTTCTCTCACATTTGGGAGACAAGGCAGCCTTGATTACGAAGGGTTTCAATAAATTAGTATACAGGAAAATTACTGTGGTGGAGTTGATTTCTGAGAACAGGAAATAAGCTCCTACCCGCAAACTGAGTAAGAGATAATTCCTATTAAAATGCCGCGCTTCCGTGGTCTTCCTAACCATGTCTGAAACCAAGGTTGATTTCTGGCATGCAAGAGCTTAATTCACAGCCAATAAAGCCGACTCCGCTTTGATGGTTTTAGTGAACAACAAGAAGCGCAATAAATCTGCAGTACTTTTCTCGTACTCAGTTTGTTTTATCTCCATTCGCATGCCTGGATTGGAGAAATTAACAAAGTAAAAATTGAAATTCTTCACCATAATTCTCAAATAATACGTCGTCTACAAGAAGAATAATTCCGTTTTTCAGCTTGTTGTCCTATTTTTCTCTATTCGTTTCGCTTATGGAAAATTTTCTCAGAAATTTTTGTATTAAAGCAATCTTTCTGTGTTGTGTGCTTGCTCGAAGGATACAAGTTTAAATGCAATGCTTTTCTAACGATAAGAGTACGTTACACCAAGGACTCTTAGAGAATAGTGAAACACAACCT
>JAAUYH010021207.1_pt1 | contig 23652 bp, 18 predicted proteins | sample 7278061 | NCBI WGS metagenome assembly JAAUYH01 (sample SAMN14350203, study PRJNA611818) | marine sediment metagenome | isolation source: surface marine sediment (0.6m) | place: French Polynesia: Moorea | collected 2018-08 | reverse complement strand
TGCTGAAAAAACTGTAATAATTTCTAAGACATCTTGCGCCAAATCCTCCTCGAATGTACTATCTTCAGTTCGGTTGATGATGACAACTTCTGTCCCAAAATGTTCACACAAGCTGCTTCTGATATGGTTAACTTACTCATAAAATGATGATAGCACAAATTATGAGTAAGTTTAGATAGTATTAGTTAGATTTTTGACTTCTGATTCTCACCCCTTGCAGGAAATCAATAAATTGCCTGGCTGATCTTCCGGATCTTCCATTATGTTGAGTTGCCCATTGTTTGGCTTTAAATTCTAACGTTTCTGAGTCTATGTTTAAGTTGATTTGTGAGGCTAAATGATGGACGATTTTCAGATAAGTATCTTGGTTTGTTGGTTCAAAGGTTAAGGTTAAACCAAAGCGATCGCTAAAGGATAATTTTTCTTGTACCGTATCCCAATGATGAATTTCATCCGCATCTCTAGGACGAGGGCGATCGTCAAAATATTCCCTAATTAAATGTCGTCTATTAGAAGTGGCATAAACCACTACGTTTTTGGCTTTTGCGGTTACATTGCCTTCTAAAACAACTTTTAGGGCTTTAAAGGCATCGTCGTCTTCTTCAAAGGATAAATCATCTACAAAAATAATAAATTTTTGAGTGACATTTCTCAATTGATCAAGAATGATTGGTAAATTAGATAACTGCGATTTATTCACTTCAACTAATCTTAATCCTTGAGAATAATACTTATTTAATAACCCTTTAACTAAGGATGATTTACCGGTTCCTCGACTGCCGTATAAGAGAACATTAAGGGCATTATATCCCGATAATAACATTTCTGTATTCTTAATTAAAGTTTCTTTTTGACTCTCATAACCAACAATTTCAGTTAAAGTTATGGGATCGGGTTGACTAATACCAATTAACTGATTATCATACCATTTTAACGCTTTATATTGAGCAAAAATTCCTGTCCCATGTTGACGATAATGATCCGCTAATTGTTGTAAACAATTTTCCCACTTATCTTCTTGATGCAGAAAAGTGTGATCGTGATTGTTAAACTCTCCAATAAACGGAGAAAAAGGCACGTTAGCTGCTTCTTTCACCCATTGACTGATGGCTTCTAAAGGCAGATTATATAAGGTATTTAAAATCCTTAAATCGTGTTTAGTTGCTTCCCTTAAAGGTTGCGGTAAATCTTGTAAAGAATGATGCTGAACTTGTTGACTAAAAGGATTCTCATCAATGAGAATTTTTCTACTAAGATAATCTTGCCAACTGATTCCTTGAGAGGCTAAATTTTTGAACCAACGACTATAAGCTTTAAGACAGTTAATATCAATGGGTTCTTGATTACGAATATAAATTAAGTTAAAAACCTCTAAAAAAGATTGTCCAATTTCATCATCAAAAATCGATTGATATAAGAGTAAAGAAGCAACTTCTTGATGAATGAGATGATAGTAATTTAAGTCTTGATTCATGTTTATTTCTCCAATTAAACATCTATATTTATATATTTCTTAATACTCTCAATAATTTCTTGAAAGCGTGGATAACCTTGTACAATCTTTTTAAGATTATCAAAACAGTATTTTATAGCTTTATCATCATAAGTTGGATAATTTTTCAATTCTTTAAAACTTTCCATCGTTTGATGATTAGCGTCGTTTTTTAAATAGTTCGGTAAATTAGTTAATTCAATCATTATTCTCAATTCTACAAAAGATTTTTTGATATTTATAACACGATCATGTATGAATGCTATTAAGCTTAGTATGATGGCCATAATGGCACAGGTAATTGATCCAATAGCAAATTTTTCTTCATCAAACAAATATGGATATCTAGAACCCGATAGTTGTCCTTGTATTTTCATTAAAGCCGAACACCCAAATATAATAGACGATAATAGTAGAACGAGCAGTAAAGAGATCAATGTAAAGGTTGATACTAATTCTGATTCTGTAGATTGAGAAAGATTATTATTTTGAAAGATATCCCCAATTTCTATAGCTGCTAGAGTGCTTGAGAAAAAAAATAACTCCCCTTCCTTAACAAGAGCAATCCATTTCCATTGTTGACGTTCTTGATGAGGAATTAGGAAAATTAAGAGTAAATTAACCAACAATGGAAGAAGAGCTAAGATGACATTAAAAAACAACCAAAAAATTACTTCATTAAATTTTTCTAGCATGGTTGTTAATCTATCTCCACAAGATTCTTGCTTAGTTTTTGTTGTTTCAAAATTAATTATTCTCCAATTCCCATGCACTTACTAATGTATTACCATCACTCCTCATTCTACTACACTTGATTATGGTCCGCCAAAGACTCAAGTTTCACGACAGACTTTTTACAGAAGTTCCATAATCAGGCATAATTGTAAAGAAATAATAACATTAAACAAAAATTACCATAAGAGTAGAATGGGTAAACAACGGGTCTTATCAGGGGTACAACCCACCGGAAACCTCCACTTAGGGAACTATTTAGGGGCGATTCGCACCTGGGTAGATGGACAACAAAATTATGATAACTTTTTTTGTGTGGTGGATCTTCACGCCATAACCGTCCCTCACAACCCCCAAACCTTAGCCCAGGATACTTATACCATAGCAGCCTTGTATCTCGCTTGTGGCATCGATTTAGACCATGCTACTATCTTTGTTCAATCCCATGTTACCGCCCACAGTGAACTGGCCTGGTTATTGAATTGTATCACCCCGTTAAATTGGTTAGAAAGGATGATTCAGTTCAAAGAAAAAGCCGTTAAACAAGGGGAAAATGTTAGCGTTGGCCTGTTAGATTATCCCGTTTTAATGGCTGCTGATATTTTACTTTATGACGCAGATCAAGTTCCAGTAGGAGAAGATCAAAAACAACATTTAGAATTAACCAGAGACATCGCCATCCGATTTAATGATAAATTTGCCACCCCAGAAAACCCTGTTTTTAAACTACCCGAACCCTTAATCCGTAAACAAGGGGCCCGAGTGATGAGTTTAAGCGATGGAACCCGTAAAATGTCAAAATCAGACCCCTCTGATCTCAGTCGCATTAATTTATTAGATTCCCCTGATGTCATTAAAAAGAAGATTAAAAAATGTAAAACTGATCCGGTTAGGGGTTTAGAATTTGATAATCAGGAACGCCCCGAATGTAACAATTTATTGGGATTATATACGTTACTATCCGGAAAGACCAAAGAAGAAGTGGCCTCAGAATGTCAAGACATGGGATGGGGACAATTTAAACCTTTATTAACCGAGACAACTATCGAAGCTTTAAAACCCATTCAAGAAAAATATCAGTCTATTATGGATAATAAGGACTATTTAGACTCAGTGTTGCGGGACGGGAAAGAAAAAGCCGAAACTGTTGCCCATCAAACCCTAACTAGAGTCAAAGATGCGTTAGGTTATCTACCTTTACCAACCGATAAGTAACCCCTCTTTTAATAATTAAAACCTACCTAAATTTATGATTAATCATTTTCGTCAAGCTGCCCAAAATAAAGAATTTTTGATTACCGCAGAAGTCACTCCCCCCAAAGGAGGTAACCCGGCCAGAATGTTGGAGATGGCTAAACAACTGAAAGGGAGGGTTCATGGGGTCAATATTACCGATGGTAGTCGCGCTGTGCTGAGAATGTCCTCTATGGCTGCGTCTGCCCTATTATTACAGTATGGCATTGAACCCATTTGTCAAATGACCTGTCGCGATCGCAACGTTATCGCCCTCCAAGGGGATTTAATGGGGGCTTATGCCTTGGGATTACGCAATATTCTAGCGTTAACCGGTGATCCCGTCAAAGCAGGGGATCACAAACAAGCAAGAGCGGTTTTTGAGCTAGAATCGGTAAGATTACTGCAAATGATCGATAAACTCAACCGAGGCATTGATTTTAACGACAAACCCCTTACCGATGACCCCTTAGACTTGTTTCCAGGGGCTGCGGTTGATCCTCAATGTGGCAGTTGGTCGGGGTTACAACGAAGATTTGAACGCAAAGTAGCCGCCGGGGCGCAATTTTTTCAAAGTCAACTGATTACTGATTTTGATCGCTTAGATAAATTTATGCACCAAATTGCGGCCAATACAGATAAGCCGATTTTAGCCGGCATCTTTTTGTTAAAGTCTGCCAAAAATGCCCAATTTATTAACAAAAATGTGCCAGGGGTAGAAATTCCTGACAGTATTATTAAGCGATTAGCCGAAGCCGAAGAACCCTTAAAAGAAGGGGTAAAAATTGCAGCCGAACAAGTGAAACTGGCGCAAGAACTGTGTCAGGGAGTACACATGATGGCCATTAAAAAAGAAGATTTAATCCCCGAAATTTTAGATCAGGCTGGTATTAAGCCTATTGTTTCTACATAAAAAATCTAGTATTCATGATAAAAAGGATTGATAGCATAGAAAAAGAGTAAACCCCCCGACTTTTGATAAAATGTCTTTTGATCCGTCTTCCCTACCCGTGATTTTTCAGGATAAAAAACCTCATTATCGTCGCACATCTAAGCGTCGCCGTTCTAAAGTTCGGCGATCGTGGCGTTACTTTTATTTGCGGTTTTTGCGGTTACGGGGAACTCCTGGTTATATTTCACGGGGGTTGGCCTTTGGGGTGTTTGCTGGGTGTTTTCCTCTGTTTGGACTACAAACCATTATCGGTGTCTTATTAGCTGTCATCTTTCGAGGTCATAAGTTAGCAGCAGTAGCCGGAACTTGGATCAGTAACCCGTTAACTTATGTGCCGATTTTTGCTTTTAATTATAAAGTTGGGGAATTATTATTAGGGTTTGGTATTGGAGAAACCCATGTGAGTTTTCCCAATAATTGGCAATCTTGGTCTGAGTTAAAAGAATCTGGTTTAGTCTTTTTAGTAACCTTATTTTCTGGTTGTTTAGTGGTGGGTGCGATCGCTTCCATTTTAACTTATATTCTTAGTGTTAGATTTGTATCTCGTTGGCGCAGAAGACGTTAAACAATATTAATTAAAATTGGAAGAAAGTATAAAGTAGGAAGAACAAATTTGAGGATTTATCCTAGACTTCTAAGTAAAGCGTTTTAACTGCACAAAAGCCTACATCAAGGGGGATCATTGTATGGCAGGGAACGGAGATGATTCGGCATTAGAGATTTGGAACGAAAAGCTGGAAGATTTTAAAAGGGCAGAAGCCTTAGCATCAGATCAAGCCCAAAAATTTCAATTGAAAAAGCAGATTGAAGAGTGTCAGCAAAAGATTCAAGAACTAGAAGAAATTAAACAGGGTGTTGAATGGGTTAAGGAAAAACTAGAAGATAACCAAGATATTAGCAGTTCTCAATTAGACAATGAGCAGGTTCTAGACTTGATAAAAAAGCATCCAGAAATTATAGAACAATTGTGTAAAATTATTTTAGATTATTTGGCTAAAAAAAATATATGTTTAGATTTCTCAGAAGATAAAGAAGAAGTTTGGATTAGAAGATTACTAGAAGAACGATTAGTTGAAGAGTTACCCAAAAGTTTCAATAATGTACCAAAACTTTTTCATAAATTGATTTATGAAAAATACTATAAAACTATTTACCAAGAAGATAACGGTAAAATATCTAATATAGATAAAAAAACATTAGCTTGGGTGAAGCAACAGCTACAATTACAAAATCAAGAAATTCGAGAAATACAAAAAAAAGTCAAAAAAAATCTTAAAGAACGTAAAGAACAAGTCGATCAACAAATAAAAAATAAGAAAAAATATGAAAAGGAGGTACAAAAATTTTCTAAAAAGACAAGAAAATCAATTTTTAACGATAAAGGAGAGATCGATACAAGTACAATAGAAGGTAAAAAATTAAAACGCTATCAGAGAACTTTGGGTGTTTGTAACGAAAATGCTAAGTTAATTCAACAAAAGGTTTACAAATCAAGACCTCAAAATGCCTTTCAAGAAATCATAGATCAGTTAGATTGGGTTCTAGACTTACCTAGAGGGAACAAATACATTTTTTTAGGAGTAGTTACTTTTTTATCCATTATAATTTTCGTTTGGGTTATGAGTTTGATTAATATTAATATTCTGCAAACTTCAGAAATGACAAAACTAACAAAAACTTTAGAAGATAAACAATGGAAAAAAGCTAATGAAATAACTAATAACCTTTTACTAGATACAACAGGTAGAATATACACACCTAATTATGAAAAATTGTCTTGTGATCTTCTAAAAAAACTTGATGATGTTTTCATGGAGGGTAGTGATGGTAAATTTGGCTTTAGTGTACAAAGAGATATTTGGAACGAGAATTTAAAAACAGTTAACGAGAAGAGAAAAGAAGAAACAGAAAGTGATTTTTCTAATGAAAATACTTTATTTATGAAATTTGCTACAAAGGTAGGTTGGGCAGATGAAAAAACGCAAAATTACAAATTGGATACGACAGTAATTGATGAACTCAATAGTCTTGAGAGTTCTAGTCCTAAAAGACAAGGACGTTTACCATTTTGGAACTATTACCAAGGTACTCCTGATAGGATAAGCTATGATTCATCAAAACTGTTTAAGCGGATTAATGATTGTATTCCTAAATTAGAGGATTAAAGTTTTATGAGAACATACAAATTTTCTGTTATTTTAGTATTACTTTTAGCGTGCTTTTTGCTTATTTTTTCTGCTTGTTCAAATTCTTCTGATGATTCAGAGCGTTCACAGTCAGAACTTTTAAAAGATATCTATATTGGATATCAAGAGGTCACGAGTCCAGAAATTTTAGCAAAAGCATCAGGGTATTTTGAAGAGGAATTTCCTGATTCTGAAATAACACTCCATTGGATCAAATATGATGCTGGGCCAGATGTTAATGAAGCAATAATTAATGAAGTAATTGACATAGGAGAAATTGGTTCTGCACCTGCTGCTGAAGCTATTTTAAATAACTACCCTTATCAAATATTCTACATTCAATTTATATCTGATAAAAATGAAGCACTTGTTGTTAAAAACGATAGTGGAATTAATGAAAATAATATAAAAAAACAAATAGAAGATAAAACAATCAAAATTGGTGTCACTTACGGTTCAACAGCACATTTTGGACTAGGATCTTTCCTTGAATCAAAAGGTTTGAAACTTAAAGACATAGACAATGTAGAAAGTGTTATTAAAGACTTATCACCAAATGAGATTGTAGAGAAAGAGAAATCGGAAGATAATAAGATTAGTGGACAATGGCGGTTTGATAGTATTAATGGAGGTATTGATGGAGCATTTATTTGGCAACCAAAATTAGGTATATTAAAAAAATTAGGTGGTCAAGATATTATAACTGTTGGAGAAATAAAAAATCCAAATTTTATTAGTGCTGATTTATCTATTGTTCGTAACGACTTTTTAGAAAAGCATCCAGAATTAGTAAAGAAATATGTAAGAGCTTTAGATAAGGCTGTTAAATATTATCAAGATCCAGAAACAAAGTCAGAAGCAGTTAAAATATTAAGCGAACAATTAGATTTATCTGAGGAAAATGTAAAGTTAACTAAATGGTTAAATGCTCAAGAACAAGAAAAAGAAATGAAAACAATGTGGAAAAAATTAAGAGCAACTGCGGAATTTTTGAAACAAAATGTTTCTAAAAGTGTTTCCCCTGATCTTGAAGCTAAAGAAGATTACTACGATAAGGCAATTTATCGGAAAGCAGTTGAAGAAGTAGGGAAAGAAAACAAAGAAAACTCTAACTAATCTCAATTCTATAATCAAATTTACTATCATGTCTCATCCTCAAAACCAGAACAACCCAGCACATACCTGGACTGACTTTGAAAAAAACTTATTAGAAAAAGAATATTTTTTCTTACAAACAACGGTTGAAGACTACAATAAACAAATTTGGATCATTAAAGCATTAGGTATTACAGGAACCGGTGCAGTGATTGGCTTAGCTATACAACAACAACAAAATATTATTTTATTAGTCGGGTGCATGATTCCCATTTTCTTTTGGGTTTTAGAAAATCAATGGAAACATTATCAACGGGGATTTTATTCACGAATTTCTGAAATTGAAGTGATTTTTAGCCGTGATCTAAAATTATATACTCCTGCTATTTTTCAAGGGTGGAATCAATCATTTAAACGCCCTGTTTATAAACCTAAAGGCTATATTCGGGATGGACTCCTTAATTCTAGTGTTTTTGTTAGCTACCTTTTAGAATTGATAGGATTACTAATTCTTTATAAATTTGACTTCTTATCATCATCTGTATCTTAAAAATGATAATTAATACTATGAAAAGTAAATTAATTAAACAGTTGCATAACTTTTTTATTTCTCGCAAAATGCTCTCATTGTTGTCTATCATTTTCGTTCTTTTATTATGGAATATTAGCACTCATCAACAATGGGTCAATTCCCTTTTTGTTCCCTCTCCTCAAACCGTTTGGAAGACATTTTTAGATATTCTACAAAAGGGTTATAAAAATAAGCCCTTAATTCTTCATATTTTTGCTAGTTTATGGCGGTTAGGATTAGCCTTTGGATTGGCTTTTTTAGCAGCTATTCCTCTAGGTATTCTAAGCGGTTACTTTAAAACGATACAAGCTATTCTAGACCCTTTTATTGAATTTTATCGACCTTTGCCTCCCCTCGCTTACTACACTTTGTTAGTGCTTTGGTTAGGTATTGAAGACGAATCAAAAATTGCCTTACTCTTTTTAGCAGGGTTTGCGCCACTGTATTTAGCGATGGTTGCAAGTGTGCGTCAAGTTCCCCGCGATCGCATCAACGCATCTTTATCATTAGGTGCGTCTCAGTGGCAAGTCTTCGTCTATGTGATTTTTCCTTCTACCCTACCCGACTTGTTTACAGGGGTTCGTACCGCTCTCGGTTTCATGTACACCACCTTAGTCGCTGCGGAGATGGTTGCAGGGGTTTCCGGACTCGGTTGGATGGTTTGGGACGCAGGAAAGTTCCTCAGAAGTGATGTTATTTTCGTTGGCATCATTATTATGGGAGGTATAGCCATGTTAATTGACCTTGGTATCCGTTGGTTGCAGACATACTTGCTACCTTGGAGTCAATATGAATCCTAACACTATGAGGTTATTATGTTGAAAAATCAGAGAAAATGGGTGAAAAAATGGGTTAATCCCTTGCTCAGTATCCTTGCCTTATGTTTGATACTAACTTTCTCCGCTTGTTCTCAGAATCAATCCAATCAAAATAATACAAATATACCAAATGGTTCTGAAGGTTCTAATGTACCCACAGAATTAAGAATTGGTTATCAAGTAGTTCCCAACCCAGAAGTATTAGCAAAAGCATTAGGTTTAGTAGAAGAAGCCTTTCCAGATGCAAAAGTTGAGTGGCGTTCGTTTGAGTCAGGAAGAGATGTGAATACCGCAATGGTTTCTAATGGCATAGATATCGGTGAAAATGGCTTTGTCCCCGTTGCCACTGGCATTGCTCAACAGTTACCTTATAAAGTTTTCTTTATCCAATTTTTAGCGGGAGATAATGAAGGTTTAGCTGTAAAACGTGACAGTAATATTAACAATTTAAGTGACTTAAAAGGTAAGAAAATAGCCGTTACTTTTGGTTCAACTGCCCACTTTAGCTTATTATCTGCCCTGGCTCAAGAAGGAATTGAAGAAACAGATTTAACTATTATTGATATGCAGCCCCCTGAAATGTTAGCTGCATGGCAACGAGGGGATATTGATGGAGGTTTTGTTTGGCAACCAACGTTGGCAAAATTAGTGGAAAACGATGGGAAAATTGTGGTGACAGCTAAAACATTAGCAGAAGAACAAGGCATTGTTAGCGCAGATTTGAGTGTGGTACATAATGACTTTGTAGAACAGTATCCAGAAGCCGTACAGAAATACGTTTCCGTATTGAATGAAGCTGTTAAATACTATCGAGATAACCCTGAAGAAGCAGCCAATAAAATGTCAGAAGAATTGGGACTTTCTCCTGAAGAAACCCTAAAAGTGATGCAAGAAGTGGTTTGGTTAGATGCTTCCGAACAAGCAAAATCTGACTATTTAGGAACGGCTGAAACTCCAGGCAAACTAGGAGCAATTTTAAAAGAAACAGGAGATTTTATGGTCAAGCAAAACATCATTCAAACTGCACCCGATTTAGAAACCTATCAAGGCGCAATTTATCATAATTCTGTTGATCAAGTTGCTGCTCAGTAATCGCAGAAAATTAGTTTTATAGAACAACCAAGTAAATAGTAGAGGCGTTATTTATAATACCAATTCTTAAAGTTATCATTGCGAGGGGTAATATAAACAGTAAGCTTTGACTTTCACTGAAAATACCCCGAAGCAATCTACTCTAGACAGATATCTTGCTTTATTCTATGATCTCTCTAGCTATTTTTGATGATTGGTATAACGTCTCTATTTATGATTATCATGTATAATCCTTAATTTCTTCCCAAGAAAATACACTCATGTCTCTACACAATTTTTCGGGAAAAACACTAATTCGCCTAGAAAATGTGAGTTTAGTTTACAACAATAATCGTAATTCTTTTGAAGCTCTCTATCAAATTAACTTAGAAATATTGACAGGCGAATTTATTTGTGTAATTGGTCCATCCGGTTGCGGAAAAACTTCCTTATTACAAGTGATTGCCGGTTATCAAAATCCCACCCAAGGATCTATCTTAGTGGGCGAGCGCCCTCATAACAAGCCCAATGCAGAAGTGGGTGTGGTCTTTCAAACGCCAAATCTATTCCCTTGGTTAAAAATTGAGCAAAATATCGAATTTGGTCCTAAAATGAAAGGCATACCCAAGCCTGAGCGACAAAAAACCGTTCAAACCTATCTTAACTTGGTGGGCTTGGTAGATGCAGGCCAAAAGTTCCCTTACCAATTATCCGGTGGCATGAAACAGCGAGCGGCGATCGCTCGTGTTTTAGCAGCCGATCCCAAAATTATTTTAATGGACGAACCGTTTAGCGCATTAGACGCGCTAACCCGTGAGTCTATGGTGCTAAATCTTTATCAGATTTGGCAAACCACCCAAAAAAGCATCTTTTTTATTACTCATAACGTGGAGGAAGCCTTGCTTCTGTCCACAAGAGTCCTGGTGATGCACTCTAACCCTGGGCGCATTGTTCAAGATATCAGCAACCCGTTTGCTTATCAGTTAGGGACAAAACATCCCTCAGCTATTCGGGCTGATCCCCAGTTTGTACAAATGCGTGAACATCTGATTTCGAGTATTCGCTCAGACAGTTAGGGTTAACGCTCAATTAATTACTAATAGTAAGTTTAATGATTGTAAAAGAAAGAAAATGACAACATTTACCTGGTTACATTTAACAGATTTTCATGCAGGAATGCGTGACGATAATTGTTATTGGGACAGATCGGAACAAGCTTTTCTTGATGATTTAAAATATTTATATCGAAAAACTCGTCCTTGGGATTTAATTTTGTTTACAGGAGATTTAGTTAACAGAGGGCAAAGTACCGAATTTGAAACAGTTAATGAACTACTTCAAAGATTATCACAAACTATTAACCGATTACAGAAAGAATTACAAGAAAATCATCCCATTAAATTTCTTGCTGTCCCTGGAAACCATGACTTAATTAGGCCTCAAAATAGAGAAGATGATGGTGAGTTTAATCGAGCAATACAACGTCTAACAAACAGAAGAACCGATGAAGATTTACCAAATTATTTTTGGGAAGAACCTAATTGTGCAGAACGTAGAGTGATTCAAGATGTATTTGAACCTTATTGTAGTTGGTTTGGATGGGGAACAAATACTTCATCTAATGCTTCTATTCCTAACGAATGGTTGCCTGGCCCTGAAAATATTAATTATGGGATAATACCAGGAGATTTTTCTTATATTTTGAGAAAAGAAGATGCTGAATTAGGTATAGTTGGATTAAATAGTAGTTTTCTACACTTACGAGATGTACAGCGTGGCGATTTAGTTCTCAATGTCAATCAATTTAACGCAGTCCGTCCTGATAGACGAGGAGCCAGTTGGACAAGAGAACGTCACACTTGCTTACTAATGACCCATCATCCTCCTAGCTGGTTAAATCAACACTCAAGAAACCATCTACATCAACAAATTACATCGACTGATTTTACAGTCCATCTTTATGGTCATATGCACACACCTGGATATCGTAGTATAGGTACCAGTGGTGCTATTTCACAGCGATTTTGTCAAGGTCGTTCTCTGTTTGGGTTAGAATACGTCAATCAAGCTCAAAGTATTGAAAGATCTCACGGTTATATGATAGGAAAAATTACTCTAACAGGGGAAAGAAATGGTACAGATGGAAAATTATACTTTTTTCCCCGAAAACTATATACTTATGACAATTCTTATAAACTAGGGTCAGATCATGACTGCTTTACTTTACCTGATGATATTTGTAGCGAAATAATCAATATTGTGTTAAACCGAGAATATTATCCTACTGATGAACAACTAAGACTAATTAGAGGGATATTTGATTCTCCTAATGATCGTCATGATAGTTTAATGAGACTATATAATGATATTCAAATTACACAACAACAGAGTGAGCAATGGAAAGAATTACATGAAAAGTTTCAAAAAGCTGTACTCGGCTTATCATCATGTCATTCATTATTACTTCAGTGGACATTAGAAATTAATAATAAACCTGAAAAGTCTGTAACATTAATACCACTAATACGACAGTTGTGGGTGACGTTTTGTCAAGACGAAATGGAATTAAGTATTAATCTAGCTAATGATTTAAGTAATAATTCTGTAATAAGCGCAATTCTACAAAATCTTACAGATGACTGTGGCTCATCTTATCTAGAAAACATCGAAGATACATTTCAATCGTTAGATGGAATTTTAGGTAGATTAAACGAATTAAATAGACAAAACAAAAATTTGATCCAAAGACAAATATGTATATTAGGAGTAGCATTGAATGAGTTTTTAAAAGTTATTGATGATCAATTAAAAGAATCTGTCAATCATTTAAAAGAACTAATAGAAAATCTTCCAACAAACTAATAACGATAAAATTCTATAATGATAATTGAATGAACTAAGAGGTTATATGACATCATTACATCATAAAAATGATTTTGCGGAGCTGGACAAGAGACATAAGAGACTGATACTTATGCAGGATTCTTCGGTTATATCAATGGGACAAATAATTCATGATGGTAAAAAATTACAAAATGAGATCAAAAGTTTTCTTAAAGAAAGCTATACCAAACAACGCTTGAGAGAAGAAGAAAAACTACAGCGTCTTATTTTAAAATCATATTCTTACTATTGGGATAGTTATATTGAACTGAGAGAAAGAGAACTCAACACGCAAGAGAGTGTTGATAACGAATATATAGATATTAGTGAAGTCAACTTATATGACTACAAAGATGATAATAATATCTACGGACGGGAAAAAGAATTAGAAGAATTAGAAGAATGGATTTGTTCTCCTTACCCTCATAATAGTCAATTAATAATAATTTGGGGAGAGGAAGGTATTGGGAAAACTGTTTTGGTAAATAAACTTAGAGAACAAGATAAAATCAAAGAGAAATTTAAAAATAATATTATTATGAGAGGGCTTCGTACCCTGCGATCTGTCGATAATCTTATTGAGTATCTTATCAGTGATATAGAGGAAGTGTCTCAAAGAGATATTTCTGGAGAAGAAGAAATAACAACGAAAGAAGACTTAATTAATTATTTCAAAGAAAATCCATGTTTAATTATTTTAGATAATTTTGAAACGGTTATTCGAAAAAGTTTAAAGTCAAAAAAAGGCGAGTACAACGAATATATTAAATTAATTCAAAAGTTGACAATAGAGTCTCAGAAAAGTTGTTTAATTATAACGAGTAGAGATAAACCAAAAGAATTAGCATCTTTAGAGAAGAGTGCTTCAAATCAAAAGAAATCATCTGTTCGTTCCACAAAATTAGAAGGATTATCAACGGAAGATGCTTTAAAGATATTAGATAATAGTGATTTGTTTAAAAATTTTTCTAAGGAAAATAAAGAAAATTTAGCAACAAAATATAGTGGAAATGCTTGGCAGATAAAAATGGCAATGGCAGTCATTCAACAACAACATAGATATCCAGAAGATACTACTAAATTAGACCCAGAAGCTATTACTAAATTTCTCGGTGATTCTATATTCGATGAACTCGGTCTTTATGGCGTATTTATTAATCAATTTGATAAATTAGAACCTATACAAAAAACAATAGCGTATTGGTTAGCGATTGAATATAAACCTACTTCAATTAACACTATTTATAACAATATTCATCCTAAAGACCCAGAGCAAGGAACTGAAGAAATATACTATCAACAACAGCAAGAAAAGGTAAAGAATCCATTGGGAGATTTATACCAAACAAATCAACATTGGTTTGAAAATCCAAGTTTATCACAAACAACCAACGAACACTTCCTTTTTCTTTTTCGTGATGAGATTATTGAGTACGTCCTCAGACATTTAGCAAAACAAATATTTAATGAATTAGTCAGTTGCCAAAAAAGCCAATCAATTGATATGAACAAATTAAAATGGTTTAATAATATCGCATTATTGAAAGCTTCTTCACCAGAGCAAGTTAGAGATAATCAAAGAGAGCGTATTGTTCGTAAAGTTGCCAAAGGACTAAAAAAAGTATATCAGAATGGAGAAAATATTGAAGATGATGATATTAAAAAAGAAATTAAAAATCTGTTTGAGCTTATTATAAAAGCTTTTCAATCATTAGAAAATACATCATCAAAAGAAACAGGTTATGCCATAGGAAATATTCTTAATTTATTAGCTAATCTTGAAGTTAAGCTAACAGGACTTGATTGTTCTAACTTAACCATTAGAGAAGCTTATTTAGAAAACGTCCAGTTAGGGAATGTTAATTTTAGCGGATGTGAGCTAATCAATTGTAATTTTGATGAATTGTTTAGTAGTCCGTTGACGACAGTCTTTCAACCAAATAAAAATAATAATGTTTTTATTGGTGATGTTAATGGCATAATCTATTTATGTAATTTTGATAAACACCAGACAATTTTTACCTCACTTAAGTCACTAGGTGGTCAAAATCAGGAGAGTGATAAAAATAAAACAGAAAAACATCAAAATAGAATTAGACGAATCGTATTTCAACCAAGTGGTAAACTATTCGCAAGTACAGGAGACGATACAACCATTAAGATTTGGGAATTTGAAGAATCTGAACTTACTCAAGAATCTAAGCTCATCTTACAACAAACAATCCTAGCTCATAAGCAACCTATTTGGTCAATGGCTTTTAATAAAGAAGGTAATTTATTAGCTAGTGTTAGTGATGATTTGTATGGACAAGAAATCTTGAAAGTTTGGCAATTTAATAAGGATAATTATCAGGAAAAACCTTTAGAATATATTTTAGAAGGACATAAACATGGTGTCTTGGATGTCAGTTTTCATCCTAAGAATAAAGTTCTTGCTAGTGGTGGAAGAGATGGAACAATTCGATTATGGAATCTAGAAAACATTGAAAATATTAGACAAAGTGAGTTTACATTGTCTGATAATGAAATACTTTACGATACTGAGCATTCAATTCATACTATTGCTTTTAGCTCAGAAGGAGAATGGTTAGCCAGTGGTGATAGTATTGGAAATATAATAATTTGGAAAATTTTAGAAGATAATTGCCATAAATTGCTAGATAAACTCCCTGAAAAACATGAAAAATGTGTTCGCTCAGTTGTTTTTAGTCATAAGAGTGAATATTTAGCCACTGCTAGTGATGATGAATCAATTATAATTTGGAAGTTAGACGGAGAAAACTGGCAATTTCATCGTCGTTTATTAAAACATAAAAGCCGAGTCTGGGAAGTTAATTTCAGCGATGATGATCAATTTTTAATTAGTTGCAGTGATGATCTAACGGTGAGAGTTTGGGATGTTAACGATGGTACATATCTTTATAAATTATCAGGATATTCTACTAAAATATTATCCCTTGCACCTAATCCTAATCAAACTAATATAATTGCTACGGCTCATGAAGATCGAAAAATTAGAATTTGGGACAGTGAAAAAAGTAACTGTATTCAAACATTACCCTTAGAACATCAAGAAGGTCATAGTAGCTGGGTTTGGTCAGTTGCTTATAGTCCCAATGGTAAATTATTAGCCAGTGGTAGTGATGATACAACCATAAGAATTTGGGATACTGAAAATTATGAATGTTTGGCTGTTCTTAGAGAACATTCTGACTGGGTAAGATCAGTTTATTTTAGTCCTGATAATCAAAAATTAGCCAGTTGTGGCGATGATAGAACCGTTAGACTTTGGGATATTAGTCAACTAAATAATACAGAAACTTCAGGAATTTTAAACATTAATAATTCTAAAATTTTTGATGACCCTAAATCACAGGAATCTGAACAACCACGTAAATCCCAGGAATTTAAACAACTACCTCAGTCGCATAAAGAACGAATTTGGTCAATTGCGTTTAGTCCTGATGGAAATTTATTAGCCAGTGCTAGTGAAGATAGAACCATTAAACTTTGGGATGTTAATACAAGACAATGGGGAGCATCCCAATTTTGCAAGTTAGCTTTTCTAAGAGGTGCTGAAAGCCTTGGGTTATCATTACTTTGGGTGATGGTTTTACAAAAATGGGATGCTCTCAGACAATGTCTTTATACATCCGATGAAAAGGAACACGAAAAAGGAGTTTATTCAGTTAATTTTGCTCCATTACAAGATAAAATTTTATTGGTAAGTGGTAGTGCTGATGGAACAATTAAGACTTGGAACATTACAGTTGAAAATGATGAAATTAATGTTGAATCACCACAATTGATCGGTAAACATGATCAAGCTGTTTTTTCTGTTGCTTTTAGTTCGGACGGAAAACAAATCGTTAGCGGTAGTGAAGATAATACCGTTGCAGTCTGGGATGTGGAAAAACAACAAAAGTTACATACCCTGAAAGGTCATATAGATCGAATTAGATCAGTTGCTTTTATAAATTCAGATCAAACAATAGCTAGTGCAGGAGAAGATCAAAAAATGATACTTTGGAATCGTGAAACAGGAGAACCAATTAAATCTTTGAGAGCAAAAAGACCTTATGAAAACATGAACATAACAAATGCTAAATTTGATATGAATGGTGAAGATATTACAGACATTATGAAGAAATCACTTGAAAGTTTAGGCGCGAAAGTTTAAAGGGGTTACCGCGCCCTTCGGGCAAAGGCAAAAGGCAATCCCCCCTACCCCCCTTTGAGAAGGGGGGCTGGCAAAAGTAAATAATAAGCCCGATAATGGTCTAAAGCCTCTTCATTTATGAAGAAAAATGATAAAAAACAATCATTGGAATGATAAATAAAGATGTCATATAGCTAAAGAGATTGCTTCGGGGTATTTTTAATGAAAGTCAAAGCTTACTGTTTATATTACCCCTCGCAATGACCACCTAAATCTCTAATAAGTTATAACCAGATTTGGTATCACTCCGTCTTACGGGCAGCAGGGGGGGCAGGAGGCGCAACATTAGCCACTTCAGGAGCAGTAGATTGAGCAGTGGGTTCAACGGGTGTAGGAGCGGGTTTTGGGGCTGCTGCGGTGGCGGTGGGACGAGACACGGGACGACTGGTGGTTCTTTGTCGAGAAGGGGTTGAACGCTGTGCCGTGGTAGAAGAACGACGAGCGTAACGACGACCAGTCGTTCTACGAGCTTGGGGTTCGGGTTTCGGTTCAGGGGGGGCGACCCTTTGATAATAAGCTTTTTTGGGTTTGAGGGGTTCGGCTTTAATACTCCCTTTGCGTCCATCTAAACGGGGTAACTCAGGAAACGCTTCAATGTCCATATTCTCCGTGGCCTCCTCCATAAACTCCCCCCACACTCGGGCTGCGGTGGTACTTGCGCCCCAAGTTGGCTTATTATTATCATTCCCTAACCAAACCCCGGCAGTTAATTGGGGAATATAGCCCACAAACCATAAATCTCGGGCTTTATCGGAGGTTCCTGTTTTCCCTGCAACCGGTCGTGTTCCGAGTCTAGCGGGGGTTCCTGTTCCCGATGTGACCACCCCTCGCAACATCCAGGTCATAATATTAGTAGTGTTGGCATCGATCGCTTGTAAGGTATCTGGTTGGGCTTGATAAAGTACGTTGCCATGACGATCTAAAATTCGACTAATGCCGTGTGCTTCTTGATACACCCCTTCATTGGCTAACGTCGCATAAGCGTTGGTCAGTTCTAATAAATTGACTTCCCAGGCCCCCAAAGCGAGGGAATAGGTGGGTTTAAGTTCTGATTGGATGCCCATACGTTGGGCAATATTAATGATGGGGTTCCAACCCACTTTAACTAAGGTTTGCACCGCTACCACGTTTAAAGAGGAAGCAATGGCCTGACGTAGAGAAACCTGTCCCCCACTGTACTTATCCCCATAGTTTTCAGGACGATAGCCATCAACAATATAAGGGGCATCGGTAAAGGTGCGATAGGGGGAGAACCCGGCTGCGATCGCAGTGGTATAAACAAAGGCTTTAAAAGTTGAGCCGGGTTGCCGTTTGGCTTGGGTAACGCGGTTATATTGGTGATTTTCGTAGTCATTTCCCCCCACCATCACTTTTATTTGCCCGTTTCGGGGGTCAATGGCGGTTAAGGAGGCTTGTTTGTATCCTTGCCAGCGGCCATAACGGATGGCGTTATCAATGGCAGCTTCGGCTGCTTCTTGCCAGCGACTATTAAGGGTGGTTTCAACGTTGATTCCCCCTGCTTTGATCACTTCGTCTGAGAGGTATTTGGGGAGTTCTTGTTGAATATAATCGGTGAAATAGGGAGCTTTTCGGGCGAAACGTTTGGGTTGACTGGGGTTGAGGGTTAAGGGAGAGGCAAGGGCATTTTCTAACTGAGACTGGCTGATCAATTTTTCTTTTGCCATTATTTTTAACACGAGATCCCGTTGTTTTTGGGCAGCCTCTTTGTTTTCTAAGGGAGAGTAGACACTAGGGGCAGGAACAATACCGGCTAACATCGCCGCTTCTGAGATGGTTAAGTCTTCGATGGGTTTACTAAAATAGACCCAAGCCGCATCAGCGACCCCGTAGGCTCCTGATCCGAGGTAAACTAGGTTTAGATAGCGTTCTAATATTTGTTGCTTGCTGAAATTATTTTCAATTTTTTGGGCGAGGCGCATTTCCCTGAATTTTCGGGTAAAACTGCGCTCTTGATTTAAAAAGACAATTCTCGCTAACTGTTGGGTGATGGTACTTCCTCCTTCTACCACTTCCCCCGCTTGAACGTTAGACAAAGCAGCACGAATAATGCCTTGAATATCCACCCCTCGATGGTTTTTAAAGCGACTGTCTTCACTGGCAATAAACGCTTGTTGCACCGTGTCTGGAATTTGCCAGATTTTTAATTTTTCGTGGGTAACCGGGCCAATTTGTTGTAATATCTCTCCATCGGATGCTTCTATAGTCAACGTTTCAGGACGAGCATACACTAAGATATCTTCTACTGATTCGGTGATACTGCTTTCTATTTGATAGATACCGTATCCTAACGCGATCGCACCACTACTGACCCCTACACCCATGCCCAAGAATAGCCAAAACCGTCGACTGTAACGCACAGCAGCTATTTTTTGGATAGGAGTGACTAAGGTTTGGGTAAAAATATTTTGATTTTTTTGTTTATTTCGTCTTTTGCGTCGTCTTCTCCGAGATCCTCTCAGTTTTTCTGCCTTAAGTGCCGATGTTGCCGGGCGATCGCTGTCTAACTTATCGGCCATGGACAGCAATAGGCCCCTCAATTGTTGTTTCGCCTTAGATTTCAATTGATTTAACACCTTAACTCCTCACCCAGTGTTGACGACGACAGTTTGGTTTTATTTTATATGTGGATGGACTAATTGGGTAGTCTATCGTCAGTTACAACTGTTAATAGTTTGTTCGATAATTTCCCTATCGTAGCAGTAAAAAAAGCTAACCAACAACGAGACTTCAAAAATAAAATCATACCTTAACTTTTTCCGTAATTCATTGATACCTCAATTAAAAATCAATTATAATTACTATCAACATCAATCCAGAGGTTAATGAAGTCAGAAGTCAGAAGTCAGAAGTCAGAAGTTACTCACTTCGTTGAAGGTATTTGAAAAGCCAGGTTTTTGACTCTATTATCTCGATAAATTGACCCATGGTTGAGTCAAACGTTTAAAGACTTAGAAACAGCACAAGTTTAATTCAGGTTGAGGAGAAAAAACCATGAAGAAATTACTCGGTTTATGCTCATTAATGTTCTTAGGTGTCGGGTTAGGAGAGTTCGCTTTATCCCCCAAAATGGCACAAGCAGCCGAACTTTGCAATTATCGTAATGAAATTGTTAGAGTTTCTGGTGCTTATATCAATAATGACGAAACATGGGTCACTAAAGGATGGTGGTTAGTGGAACCTGGGGAATGTATGGTATACCCTGATAATTGGTATACTTATGTCGAAGTTGATCGGGATCAAACTGTAGAGCGTACTTATTTATTAGACTTGGAAGACGAAGAAGTAGAAGCCGTTCAATTGTGTGTGATTCAAGATCGATACACTTTCTATAATGGAGAAACCTATGAGGTTTGTGATAAGCACCATTATGGTTATAGTGATAATTCTATGCAAACATTTTACTTAATTGGTGCTAGACGAGAACTGATTGAATACACAAAATAACTAATCAATACTTTTTGATGATACTAGGGGTTTGAATGAGTTTAAACCCCTCTCTTGTCCTGTATCCAAAATCATATACCATGTAAATAACATGAGCGATCAGCAAGTTCAATGAACTTATTTTTCTAGGAAAATAAAATTTCAACTTTTTTAAAGAAAGATTGATAAAGGAGTTAGGTAATATTCTTATGAAAGGAGCAAAAACTTTCTTTCAAGCTTAACTATATTTGTAGGATTATCAACTCTCAACATGAATAATCAAAAGCCAAGATTCAGTCAAGAAAAATTTTTGAAATTGACTGCAATATGTTTTACGACTTTTACCTTAACAAGTACCTTTATGGTAAAATCTGCCATAGCATCTACTATAAAAGGAGGATTAACTTATAGTAAAGATGGCACTAATTTTATAAGTAATAATTGGACAGGTGAATACACCTTTAAAGTAGAATTTATAGAGGGACCACCACAACAAATTAAGATTACGCAAGAATCATCAAAGGCTAAAAAGGGAAGTGGATCTAATGGATGGTTAGCTTTTATTGATGTTACAACAGATGCTGATGGAAATATAACATTCGATCAATCAAATGTTCCTCATTATAAAAGTGAAAACGATTTTAAAAAGGGAAAAGTAAGAAATCGAGGACGTTTTATGGGGTCTTTTGATAGTGATCCAAAAGATTTAGATTTTAAATATTTTCCTAAAAAAACCAATTTTCCTAAGAGTTTTTGGATGTTCACATCACCAGTTCCTGATGATCCAGAAGAACCTGAATTTGAAATGTTCCAAGATTTTTCTTCAGAAGCACCATTTGTAAGAACAAATGAGCCTACTTCCTATATGGGTTTTCTTGCATTGAGTATAATTGGTGTATCTTCAATCATCAAACGCAAACTGAAATAGCACCAATATAAGTAGTCGGACATAAATAAATAGCACTGTATTAAGAAATATTAACCAATCTAAAACCCTTACCTATTCCATGTTCCTTTCCCTGAAAGTTAACTTTAAATATGTCGGACTACTTAATTAATTAGCAAAAATCATGACTAACCATTTTGATGTTATTATCCTGGGTGCAGGGGGAATAGGAAGTGCTGCTGCCTATTATTTAGCCAAGACTAAACAACGAGTCCTCGTCTTAGAACAGTTTAGCATTAATCACGATCAAGGTAGTTCTTATGGTTATTCTCGGGTCATTCGTTATGCCTATGATAACCCCATTTATGTTAAGTTAATGCGAGCAGCTTATCCTCTCTGGTTTGCCTTAGAAAAAGAAGCAAAAGAAACATTATATATTAAAACAGGAGAATTGGATTTTGCACCAATTAATAGCTCATCTATGCAAGAAGTAGCTAATAGTATGACACGGGAAAATATTTCTTACGAAACCTTAACCGCAACAGAAATAAATCAACGATTTCCGCAGTTTACTATTCCTGATCATATGGAAGGATTATATCAAGAAGATACAGGAATTTTAAAAGCGTCTCGTTGTGTTTTATCTCATCTAAAATTAGCGCAAAAATACGGAGCAATTATTGAAGATAACACTCCTGTTATGAGTATTGATAGAAAACCTCAACAAATTACCATTAAAACAAATAAAAATAGTTACGTTTGTCAACAGTTAATAATTGCCGCAGGAAGTTGGACAAAACAACTGTTAATTGCATTAGGGTTAACGTTACCGTTAACCATTATGCCTTGTCAATTAGCCTTTTTCAAAGTTAATAATTCCGATGATTTTATTCCTGGTAATTTTCCCATTTTTCTTGCTCATTTAATCGGAGATTATGGACAATTTCCTTACGGACTTCCTTCCTGTGATCATCAAGGATTAAAACTATCAACCTTTTATGGATGGGATACCGTTGAAAGTATAAAAGACGTTGATTATAACCCTTCTTTACAATGGATAGAAACCCTAAGAACCTTTTTAAAACAATATATACCAACAGCAAATGGAAAGTTACTAGAAACGCGACGCTGTTTATATACCATGACCCCTGATAAACATTTTATTATCGATCAACATCCCGAATACGATAACATTTTGATTGCTGCTGGTTTTTCAGGTCACGGCTTTAAATTTACCACCTTAGTCGGCAAAATTTTAGCAGATTTAGTCACTAAAAAAACAACTGAATACGATTTAAGTTTATTTAAAATTAATCGATTTTTATAATATAGGACTACACATTATGATTAGAACATTACAGAGATTCCTCGTGCCTCGGAATGACAGCTAAAGATCCAAACAATGTCCTAACTAATTTTTGTACTGCTATATGTGTGAGAAAGTAAGCGAAAACGTATCTTAAAGAGGATCTCAAGCTCAAGTACATAAACAAGAATTAACAAAGGTTAAAACAGCACTAAAATTCAGCAAACGGAACTAATCCCCCACTACTTTTAGGATCACCTCGATGACTATTTTCCCAGTCTTCATTTTCTTTTTCCACATCAGCAACAGGAGCATCATTGGAGAGATTCGGTGAAATTGTATACTCAATATTTTCAGAAATAATGCCGTCACTTTCTTCAATATCCCAAGACCATTGCTGATTGTCTTGGACTTCTAACCCTTGTAAATCTCTCCAGTTTCCCGTAGACGCTTCTAAAGGTTGCACGGTTTCGGCTGTCTTGACAGTGGGTTCATTGGCTAAGACATCAGGCAAAGAAGCGACGATCGCACTCAAAATTATCATACTGATAAACGCAGGCCAAAGATAATTCATAAGTCGTAAAGGGTTCATAAGTTATTCCGTGACTCAATCGTAATAAAGACTAGGCTTATTAGCCCTATTATTAAGATAATCAAAATTCAAAAAGATGCAACGTAGAGTGTGGGGGGTGTGGGGAGTGTGGGAGACTGGGAGACTGGGAGACTGGGAGAGGGGGAGACTGGGAGAGGGGGAGACTGGGAGA
>JAAUYH010089751.1_pt1 | contig 23653 bp, 15 predicted proteins | sample 7278061 | NCBI WGS metagenome assembly JAAUYH01 (sample SAMN14350203, study PRJNA611818) | marine sediment metagenome | isolation source: surface marine sediment (0.6m) | place: French Polynesia: Moorea | collected 2018-08 | reverse complement strand
CACAGGGCCAAGTCTATTGCTACATACTCGGCCAACGAAGAAATAGCACGCATGAATTGGCCCGCGCAGAGCCCTGATTTAAATCCCATCGAAAATGTGTGAGGCCTGATGAAAACGTATCTTCGAAAAAGGGTGGTGCATTCAAGCAATCCATTGCATCTATTCAGGATCCTGAATCATATTTGGAATAATTTACCTAGTAGCTACTTCGAATCATTAGTTGCATCCATGCCAAAGAGGGCACAAGTTGTTCGATAAGAGAAGTGTGGCTCGAGTAAGTACTGATCGTGTAGATTTCGAGTATTTTGATTAAATTTTTAGATGAGGAAATTCAAATGACGTACTGGACACTGAACTAGGGAAAAAATATTGTAAACTTTTGACAGGGTACTGTACCAATAGGTTTCTGTCAGAAACTGATAGGAAACGAAAATGCGGTGGCTCTGGCTCGTATATTGGTGACCAAGTAGTCGGTGGCCGGATGGGTTTATATTGCCTAAATAAAAGGCATGATAGAAGAAATAATTAATGACCTGGCAAAGATCTTATTGTTCCTGCCCGCACTATCTAATTGCAGTGTCAGCAAGAAATACTTAGAACCGTGCATTGCTGTGCCAATGGGTGATGCAGGCAATAGTTCTTTGCGGCATCAGCAGATAAATTTTAGCATTATCTGCAGACAAGAATTCTCTGTAAGCTAAAATAAACAGCTTCAGAGAATAGGAACCTATATTGATACATAGAAAATGAAAACAGAACGTAAATAGAAGGAATAAAGAATCAAAAGAAATAGAAAACAGAGTAAAAATAGAAAAGAAGAAAGTTAAAATGGCGTATCTGAAACCAAAAATTTTAATGCGAACTATTTTCAAAACTTAGAAGGACACATTTTTCAAAACTGTGCCGACACTTCGCGTCAAAAAAGGTTATTTTATGATCCAGGATTCGTAGTAAATTTCGCCTGTAGTTTTACTACCTCATGACAATTGATACTGTGGCAAGTCTCTGGACTTTTACACAACATTTCAAGCCTTTTACAGTCGCTCGAATCCAAAGAATTATAGCATGAAAAGCGTTTATTACGATGATAAATTAAAATAAAATTTATGCGTGATATTCAGAAATCTATAAGTAACAAGTCTCTGCACGCTAATCAGTAATGGTGGGATTCATTTTGAAGGAGAAATTTTCATGTAAATCATGCCAAAAATAGTTTTCTAAGTGACTTGTATTGGAAAATAGTTTGAAACTCTCTTAAGGCTGATTGATGACTGGAAATAGATTACTAAATGTATTCTGGGCATCTCAGAGATAAAAAGATAGATAGAACTGAACTACAATCAACCGTCTTCAGTCACAAAATATACTCTCTGCATCACGCGGTACAGTTTTTTGTTATCGATGCATTTGATTAAAAATTTCGAACTATTTCAGTTAGATTAACTCGTGTATTCGAAATAAGCTACAGCGGAGTCAAACCGGAAATTTTCGTACTTAATTTTAAACAAGGAGTAAGTGTGCTATCCAATTATAAAGTTGCCGAATTTGTGATAAATGTTGCAGGCAAAGGATAATCTATGACTAGAAATTGGCGGAAACGAGGAAAAAGGATTTTGAACAGATGAGTAGCAGCTAAGAAGGGTTCGAGAAGTATGTTAACTGAGCAGGAATTTGTATTCGTTTCGAAAGTGATGATGACAAAGTTTATCCAATTCAACAAATGGCTCACCTGTTTACATAAATCACCAACGCTTGAGCTTAACAATACTGGCTTTGACAATACCTCAGTAATCAAAAGGAAATCTACAAACATCTTATGGGACTCCTTCCTGTCCGGTATAGACTTCATAAGCACAGAAATAATGTCGATTGCATGGCGAGTGTCTTCTAAACATGAATGCAAAACAAAAACGTTGAGGTTTGATCCCCAATCCCATGAGAGAACGCACAAATAATTCTGATAAATGCATGCAATCTTTGCATACCACTTGGAATCTTCCTGATCGGTTAGCCCAAGGATGTCGCTGCAGCAGTGAAGCAGAAGATATCGCCAAAGCTGCCACCCTGAATATCGACCACGTGAGAAGATCCTGACATTTGGTTTCCGAAGAGCAGCGAGCACCGTTTCGTACAGAACACATTCTCTGTAGAAGATCAACAATTCCTTTCTTCAGTACAGTTTTCTCGGGATTGCTCGACTCATTACACTCTGCTCATATCTACACAAAACATGACCACATCAGCAACCTGGTGAATTTCGGTTCTCTCCAATGTGCCATGAAAGTTTGTTTGATGCTCAACCTTTACTTCTATGATAGAATGTCAGAAACAGATGACTACTGCGCAAGAATAGCTTTTAGGATTGAAACCTTTCAGATTCAAATGCTGCAGCGAAAACTGAAATGGCAATCGTTGAATGGGTGAAATCGAATTGGTCTCTCCTTCAGTAGCAGTGAACACTTTGCGGGATTCATGTGGAGATTTATTCAAAACGATGTTCTTGCGCTCCCGGAAGAAGCTGTTGAATTAATTTTTCATGGTAATGATTTGGCTGAAGCCTTAAATTCCGTGAAATCACTAAGAGACAAGCGATTAGCTGAATGCTACAAATAGACTAATGCCAGTGCGACAATGAACGAATCAAATGAAGGCAAAATGAATAATTAGGTGTCAAAAAAGGAAATTCGTAAAGAGCCAAGTAACATCTGGAAAGCTGGCACGACTTTATACCCGTCAAATTGAAAAAACGGCATTGGGAAGCAAAATAAAGCGATCCATGGCTCTGTACTATCCGAAATCATTCACCCGAAAGGAAATCACAGCGAGAATGATGAATACGGACCGATTTGATCTTCTCAGGAGAAGTTCGCGCCATGCAATTCAACTTGTCATTGATTTTCAGAACGAAAATAGGTGTAACTTGCTGTCTCGGATACCATTCACGACCTTTGCGAGTTTCGTGATTGTTTTTTGTCATTGTACTAGCTTCACCTATGTTAAATAGTGGGAATCTAAAGAAAATCGATCGAAGATGACTGAAACAGCGAGAGAATTTCGGACTGGCCGCACCACTCATGAGGGGACAAAGATTGTTGCGTCCGGTACTGAATTGTTTCTGCAAGCGCTATTGGTCTTGAATCACATGATTAAGATGGCCGACGGAGGATCGAACGATGATTTGATGCTTGCATACAATGTTGAGGCTGTGAAAAAGGACATTAATGACAGCGCTCAAGCGTTGAACGATGTTGAAAGGTCTGCCAAACCGAAGGAAAACTATTAGACCAAAGAGTAAATCAAGGAGTTTTTTAATCATGCTGAAGTGCTGGAAACCTCAAATTTTGCGTATCCGAAAAATGTGCCAATACAAGCATATTCAATAGGAAAAGTTGTGCAGTTCGCGCAGAAGCGTGAAATTCTAGGAAACCCTCAGAAAGACACACTTAAAGTAACAACAGTTTGCTTTCAGGCTGAAGAAACCGTATTCGTTACATCCACCATATTCCAGTATCTACTTTGAATACTGGTACTACGGATACATCTTCTTATAGATTGGTTTGGCAGGCTACTTAACGAGGAACAACTCAGTAAGTACATAAAGGATCTGTCAGCAAAGGATTTGCCAGAAGTTGATAAAAGTTCGAATCCGCCAATCTTAACTGATCATGCACCACATTTCGCAGAAAAACTTCGCATCGCTCATTTCTTCTGTAAGTCGGCAAAACCATGGTCTCAGCTCATTGACGAAAGAGAATTGGTGTATAATTCAAGTATAGAATTAGCGATATGGAGCCATATGTCGCAAGAGATGGGTAATCGATCCTAACTCGATGCTTGCTGAGATCGGAAACGCTGCCCCTGATGAAGAAATAGAAGATCTATTCCCTTTCCTGACCAGGCAATATACTTTCTGAAATTTAAATTGGCGTCTTGCCGTCTAGCTCGCAATGAAATAGGATGAATGCGCAGTACTGGAACAATTTTGCAGTTGTGGAAATTAAATGTTGAACCGAAATGCATCTATAAGAGCCAAATACCGCTATGAATTCGAACAATCACTGGATTAGCAGCTTCTTCCAAATAAACAGTAGTCTATTTCCGAGTCCCTGTAGCAGAGTGTTTAGCACTGCGGATGAGACCACCATGGGGTAGCAGAAGGGTCATACTTTCGAACGCTGGATGGAGCTGGAGCTGGAGCATCTTCTTGTGGGTCCGGTACAGTTTCGCAATTGATGAAGCTAGCTGGTTTTAGTAGAACTATTAGAAGTCCATTATGTTATGGGGTTGACTATAAGAAAACTCTATCCTTTTATATCACTTGTAGCCAAATATTAAGTCTGAAAAAATATTGTACCCATACTTAAGGCTTTAGTATTACTTGTAAAATGCTCTTGTATTCAAAATATCTTATGCATATATATATATATTTCGTTTTGTTACCAGCTATACTTGCATTGCACAACGGAATCAGTTGATGCGGGTTATAAGCCAAACAATTGCCGTTATAGTCAGTGATCGAGCTATCAGTCAAGTAAGACTCAACCATTTTGTGACCAATTCAAGTTAAAAAGAGAAAAAATCATGATCGCATCGTAGGAAAGTTGAGTCTAGCTCACCTCAATCTGCTATATTAGATTGCGTCGTAGAATTAGCCAAGTCAAACTCAACTTAATTTGTAAGTCGAACTCGCAAGAGAGAGACCAATATAATTGAACGTCTATATAAAGCGCAAAATAAACTCGCCTGGTCGCGATATCGAGTCAAGCTCGACGAATTTCGCGAAACAAACTCGAGTAATAAGGCAAGTCGATTCGAGGTCGACAGCAGAAGCAAGCCGAACTCGCAGGCACAACCAAATCGAGCTCGGTGTGCGGTTGTGAGCCGAATTCACAATGGAGTGTCCAAATGAACTCTAAATTTAGTTGGAAAAAACTGGATCAAAGATGCACGGAATATTGGTGCGATAAAGTTACGTAATTGAGATCCTTACAATTGCAGTCTGTAATGATCGTAAGTTGTTACGTCGCAATGAAACAAATGCAACGCGCGAGCCTAATACCAGCACGTATATGAAAACAGAAATTTGCATTAGGAAGTAGCGAAATGCTGTAGACCTATGCGCTATGGATCGAAGTATTGCTATGGAGGCGTGTACGTTGAAACGAAGGAGTGTTACAGTTATGGAGTGATGTAATGAAATATTTATTATATAGCTTCGAAACACTTACAGAATACGGAAAGTGGTGCGTAGAAGATGGATTCTGGTTCTGAGTCGCACACTTGCTTCAATTGTGCCGGCTCAAAGGGTATCTGCTGTATTTATTTCTAGTGCATCAAGCCTAGCAGATCAAACCCAATCTTCAACCAACCCTCCTTCCGTGCCAAAGACTTTGACCCCTCTATGCCTGCAAACAACAACAATCGCGTCTTCAATGACAAATATTAAGTCTACATGAAACCGAACGCGCCTTCTATGAAGGGACTAGACTGCAAAGCGAGCTAAAGATGTTGAAAGCGAAGACATGCTCTATTCGCATAGAAGACTTATCTGGCAGTGTTGTTGAAGTCTCATGTGGGTATCTGTACCACATTCTATGCCAAAGAAACTTTTGGCTTTTCTATTATATGAACCTTGCCGCGTACCAAGCGCAAAAAATTAAGTTCATGGACGAAGTACTGAGACGAGTGGATGAAGAAAACAGATCTTGTGTCGCGATCATAAGTGCGGACAATCGAGTGCGTACACTAGTCAAGAGTGACAAATTTGCCAAGCCGTTGATGCCTATGTGCGCGGCGTGCCGTTCTCCTACTATATCAGAAGGCCGAAAGATTCGCAAAATCTTTGTCAATCAGCATGCTGCCAAAGAGAACAACGCTAAACCAAGTGAAGAAGAGCGCAAGAAGCAAGGGCATAGGTACAAAGAAACTGTAAACTTTAGGGGAAAAAGCGTATGCGAAGCGAATAAATGAACTGTTGAAATTCTTATTTGACCCAATTTTCAGTCGTACTAGCTTATTGCCTTTGGGATGTACTTAAATCAGAATTATCAGATTCCTTGTACTAGAAGGGTTAAAAACGCATTGAAGATTGTTATTTGTCTGCGATCTCCAAACAATGTGTATGTCTGTATGAAGAGTTCGTCGCGAAATCTGTTGCGTATACTATTGCTATTCAAGCATGTCGCAAATTGCTTACACTGTTCCAATTCTGATGGAACATTAATAGATTTTTCTCTACGTAAGGATCCAGCTACGTGCTTCCAGCTTTACTAGCGAACATCTATTATTTACGGTTTTTCGATTGCAGCAAGGATTATTTGCTAATTAGAGCTCCCTCCCACTCATAGGACTTCTAGAAATCGACACATTGCAAGTATCGAATCGCAGAAGAGAATCAAAGGCTTGCTTTGGCAGAACTTGGGTCCGATTCTAATCGAAAATCAAGAAGCGCACCACTTTTTCCCGAAAACCTACTTACTTCAATAAGATTCTTCCATGCAACTTCAAGCAAAAACACAAGAATCCAATTATAGACCGAAGAGTACTCATCTTCCGACGCAGTCTCAATTTATGTCGATTTCTGCTGCCCAACTCCCTCGAATGGAGAACGATCTCTTCAAGTTTGCACCAACAATATCCGAAGCTCCCAGGAACACTACATCTGGCCTCTGCGCTTTTCCTGTGATGGTGAAGCGCGCGAACGCGCTATCCGGGCAGACAGTTACATCAAAGATTGCTCCATATCGATATCGCAAGAATGACGAAGGTGTAAGATATATGTTTCGAGCGAATCTGCCTGGTTCTGTTCTGAAAAGGTGAAAAATGGCTACTCGAAGCCGTTCAAGAATTACCGCTATGTAACGAAGCACCTTACGGCAGTACAACTAAAATTTCGTCGCCACCAATGCTACATTTGTAATGCAAAGCTAACGAAGCGCTCCGATTGGAAAAGTCATGTTGATGCGGATCCGATTAAGAAACATCTTTTCAGTTGCAGGTGGTGCACGCAACCCTTCGCAAGAAAATATATCTGACGCGACATGAGAAGGTTATTCATTTGGCAATAAAAGAACTAGTTCAAGGTGTAACTTTCAATGGGGCTTGTCCGAGTTTCTTCTCTTCATTCTATACAAAATGAATAGACTTAGTCGGAGTTCTATAGGCAAAAGTAAGCTGATTTTACCAATTTACCGAGGAAAATTCGAGACAGTTTACTAGTCAGATTCGCTGGTAACCGAAAAATTGTTTTTACTTCCACATGAGGCGTGATCAAAGCTCGCATGACCTTGTCGCGTCAAGCAGTAGTGTAACAAACTCGTCAAACACAAGAGTACATCAAAATTTCTCCATCATGCCCTTTGAATACACACAGCTTCAAATTTCGCTTGAGAAGTGCAATTTCGTAGGATCTCGAACAAAACGTTCGTCATATAGAATTTGAGCCGCATGATATTTCGAACTCTATGTATGAAACGTATGTTATTTGAGCAAACGGAGCTATTAGCTCGGAATGTGGATGCGATAGATTATAAGATCCAACAGCATGTGCTTGGATCTAATAGAGTGTTCAAGTGTAAATAAGTTCAACACATCTAGTTTTGTTCTGTAATTTTCATGCCATTTTTTAATTATGTACTAGGGGCGTGAATCACAAAAAAGTCCCAAATCAGGATTTCAAGTTGACCCAGCCACGTGTTCAATGTATATCTTCTCGAAAAACTACATGGTGATGGGATATAGAAGTCTTGCTGCATGATTAGAATCCACTGGATAGGGATTACCGGTTATTATCGCGTGTATGTAGAATGCCTACAGATTGTATCTGAGACGCGGCAGAAGAGATCGTGCAAGAACCTGTTTAACTGGTTAGCTGATGATAGAACTTTTGCAATAAATAACTCAAAAAACTTTTTATTGGTCTTGACGGGCCCCGTATGCCTATTCTGATTTTTGTGCCGCATATATATAAAGTTTCAACGTGTACTTTGTTTTCATGTGAATTTTACGTTAACGCTTTACAACCGAGATTTATTCTCGAATTAGGGTATTAGAAGTATTTCGTATAGTTGCTCACTCGACCTTGGGGTGCGCTTACTATGCGAAGATGAGCAAATTAGGCAACTTGCGTCCCCGAATTCAGAAGAACGCAAAGCCTATATATGCATTTGTGAACCCTTCAACTTTGCGCTCACTGGAAGAGTTGAACAGACATCAAATAAGTTTGCCATCGGAACTTCAATTGGACTGTTTAAATAGGGAAGCGCGATATGTCACATGTGAGAATCTGCAAGTGATGTCCACCCTAGCCTTGCTGCGTATCCAGGCTAGAGAAACACGTGCTTGGTACAAAATCATTTGAGAAGTTCAGCAAGATATTCAGCATCAAGATTGCAAATTCGAGACCCCAGAAGGTGACGACGAGACTCAATCACGTTCACTGAATCTTCGCGTTTATGTAGCCTACCACGTGGAACGTATTCGTATCATGAAAGTTCAAATCAAGTGTTCCCTGAAAGCTCAAACGCGTATTGATTTCTTTCAGGAACAGGGTGAATTCAGATACAAAGAGAGCCTACAGACAACTAAGCAGGTCACACAAGAACTAGAACGATGCGAAGAAGGAACCAACAGTACGAGAAGGACATTAGGAAATCCACCGGATTCAATGCCTCCGAAGAACGGCGGTCCTGCTTCGTTCACTCCATCGCGTCCACAATACTTGTTGCAGTTTCCAAAAGACATTGTGTTGATAGATCGTGAATTTGATGTTGAGAACCTTGCAATCTGCAAGCCCACCGTAAAGGAAAAGATCAACTGTGAAATTGTAAATGATTATGCTCAAACAATATGGCTCGAGCTCACCTTGCACGAGATCAACTCGACAAAATTTCGGAAAAAGAGCGCGCGAAGCAAGTGCTGATGAAGAAGCCCAATGCAAATATTGCCAGACTCCGCTAAAAAGTGCACCATCATGCTCGGAGCGCAGACCCTAATCCAGATAGTGAAGATGAGATTGATAAACTTAGCCAGCACTTTCAGTAGGGCGCGCTCAAAATAAGTTTTTCCTTCAGTTTACATCTATCAATGCTACTCGTGAGACTACCGCTTTAGTCTGATAGCTAGCAAGAAAGTTCTGTGTGATTCTTCCTATGGCAGCATAGCAATTTGTGCTAATTTCCTTTACATTATCAATCAAGCTAATTCTCGTGCACTTATTATTTTTTTTCTAGGAACTATTAGAATAGAACTTTGAGCATAGGAAGCCAAATTGATTACATGCGGTCTATTGCATGAGCTCCAAAAATGATTCAATGAATTCAAAATCTCAAGGCTGAATTTAGAGGAGAAACAGACCGTTTTCAGGTTAGCATCAACGGAGGAGAAGCTATCACGTGAATGAATGCTTCAATCAATTTCTCAGATGCTTATCTAAACACGTAGCGATTGATCCTGTGTGCTAAATTACAAATTTACTGCATGGGGTAATGATCCTAAACTTAATCAATAGTGCAGTTAATTAGTATTGAAGCTGGTATTCAGAAAGTTATGGACTAATTGGTTGATTGCAAAAAAAACCTCATGTCATTGGAAAACCCATTTGTTGCTGTTTGCTTTAAAATTTAAATTTTAAAATCTGGAAAATAAATCATAGCTACATAACCAGCAATGGTCCTGGAGAGTATGTAAGCAAATTTCTAAACAAGATAGGGTACTTCTATCAACGCAGATTTTGCACTACTGTTACCCTACGCAATAGAAAGAAATTCATTTGCCATCTCATAACATGTGTTTCGAGAACTCCAGATTGCAATTTTAGCTATAACCGAGATCCAGGGGTAGTGAAATCCTTTAAAAGATTCAAGTCTAGACACATATGTCGGGTCGACTTGATCTATCTCGGCAGTTAAGCACAATACTGGCATACCTAAATGTGAATCAGTACGTATTTGGATAGAACAAACTTCATTGCAAATTGCGTTGAATGAAGGACAGAAAAGGAGTATCTTACACTTTTTGAATGAGATCTACTTCTGTCCGATAAGCTTTGTCTATATTAAAAGAAGTAAGCGATTATCTTGATCCAAGCATACATTGAGAAGCCCCCTGCGAATGATTGTTTCAATTAGCAGGACCTATTCATAGAGTGTTGCACAATGTTCATTTCTGAATGCATTTTTCCTTACTCCTGTAATTTTCTGTAGATATGAAAAGCTATAAAGGATTGAAACATGTCTCGCCTTATCTTTGATACGTATAAGTTCCCTGAAATAGGTAAATCACGTTGTCATCATGCTATGGATGGGCATACATGAATTTACTGTTGAGTCTACGAGCAACATAGCAGTTTCAGCCGCTATCGCTCTCCAAAAACTTCTAGCACGGCGAGAAATGTTTTCGGATCAGGAAGACACTTCCAGAATGGTGACTCCGCGGAGAATAACCTTCCAAGAATTCCGTAGTTGAGTATCGAAGAAGACGAGCTGAAATAATTGTTGTCACGTGCCAAGAGAGTGGTGGGCCATTTCGAAGATCAAATGACACGAAACACTTTGACTGAAGCACTGCTTCAATTCTCCGTGCCGTACATCCACTGAAGGAAACAATCGGTAGAAATGTTCTGTGAGAAGTGCCGTTGTAAGTGCATCTCGAAGAGTTTTAACTCGAAAGATGACTGTTTTCCCGTAACGAAATGGCGAAAATTCCTGTGTACAAAAGTTTTGTAAGTAACGGCCCTCTAGCAAAGACCGTAGTAGCAGCTTCTCCAACACTGAATATAACCCGTTTCAATTTTTTGTATCTCGACTGAAGAATTTGACATCTATTGAGGATACTGTCGAATCATGGAGATATGGTACTATAAGAACCCGAAAATTCATACCGGTTTGCTGTATTCAATCATCTAAACAAAAGGGAATAGCATTGGGAAGCTTACTCGAATGGTTGGTGGTCGCTAAGCGGAAACAAAAACGCGTTTGTTCGAATTAAGCGCATGGTCTCTGAAATTTTTAAGTATTCTCAACTATAGTACTAGCAGTGCAGATTGGAAGAAATCTATCGTCGCATATCATGCAGAAAGTAAGAAGTCAGAGAAGGACAAAACATGAATAAGAACCGAATGATTGAGAGATAAGTATATTGAGTTTGAGAATAGTCTCATGATTTTTTTACTCAGCCATTCAAGTAGTAAGTTTGACATAGGACCGATTCGTTGCTACTTAGTTTAGCCCCAGTTCAATATCCACAGAACTCTTTCTCTCCATGATACAGTCCTTTTTGGAAGAAGCTTGCGCATGAGATAGAATTGCATCCCCAGAGCAAGAGGCTGGCACCGAAAGTTCTTAGCCCTTATCGCACAGCTCTGTATATTGAAGATACGCCTGGTCACCTTTGATTCCGAAGCAATGCATCATGCAAGAATCTTTGGCTCCAAGGTACCCCAAAATTTGTATGCTTCCTCTCCTAGCACTATGCCAGGTTATTTTTTGACGCGTGCTGCCGGTATACCGATTGAATCCAGTCGGCACCGCATGAAGTCAATGCATGAGCCTTTTCCCCAAGTTTCGTTCTGTTACAACTACACTGCAGAACAAGAATACAGCCGTGTCACCTCGATACAAAACCCAATTGCAGAGAGAAATTTGAGGGTCCATCAAAATGCAGCTGCATAGAATTTCACCCGGCCAAGCTCGTAGCACATATCGACATCCCTGAAACTCTGTTTTTGTTCTTTCTTCGATAGAGAACGATATTCCATACTTCGTGCGTTTAAGAGTGTCCATTTTCATTTTCATCAATTCATCAAATCGCATTCCACAGTTCATGGCAGTTAGCTGAAGATCATGGAGTAGAACATCTCGCGCATCAGGGTTCGGGGTGATATGAAGCGTATTGCGTGTTCAATAATGTACTCGGCCATGTACGCAGCAGAAGATTGAGCTATTTGCCCAATTTCTGCTATCTTACGCTTCATGATCTTCCGAAATTTGGATATATAGATATTTCCCTCCAACGGATTCCCGAACGCTTGAGCAGTACCATCCGGGCGTTGTCGCAGAGTCCACATTGTTTTGTGGCCATGTTCATAGTAGGTCCATCTCAGTCCTAAGATTATACCGTTTACAGACGAAAGACTGCTCACGCTATCTAGATCTTCTTGGTTTAGCCCGGCATAATTGTGGAGAACATTCAAAATCAGTTTCGAAGAATCTTGGGAAACAGTTTCTGGGTCTCCAAATCCAAACCTTTTCGCGTATTTTGCAAGTAGATCTGCTGCTTGGCGTTTCTTCCTATTGAGCGAATCTGAGTGCGATTGTGCAAGAGTGGTTGTGACTTTCAAAAGTTCTGAGCTCATCCTTCTCTTTTGCTTGTCCCACAATATAGCTTCAACGCTAGTAAAACAAGCAGCTATCTTAGGAGCGTAGTTGATTTCAGAAAATATGTGTTGCCGATTTTGGTAAACTCACATATAATGAGCTGCCTTAGCGTACGTTCTGTATATCCGCGACAGAAGTAAGAAACAGCACATTTCTGTTTTTGAAATACGTAGAAGTAAATTGCCTATTCTACTGGAATTTTCTGTAAACGTGAAGCAATGCGCCGCATCGTTGATATATAAGCCACAGCAAATTGTTTCGGGGTGTCTTCTACTCAACCCGATAACCTGCTTAAAATTTAAATGACGATTATGGCTACTCAATTCTACATATTTACCGAGTCACTGAACGCTACGATCCATGACTCAAGATAGCATTAAACCGAACCTGAATTACATAACGCTATGACTTTCTGAAGCAAATTTGGATTACTCTATGCAATTTTGACTGATTACTGATACATGGATTTACTTTCTAGACATATTTTTAAAAAATCTCTATGTTTCAACAATCTTCCAGTGGCATAACGCGTGATTCAATCCGTTACCTTCGGATTCCTTGCTTTAACTGTAAATTCTAATAGAAAAATAAAACACACCTCATATTTCGATAGTCTACTGTACACACGGAACGTATCTTGACTATAATCTATGTAGAAGTTGATGTAAGATATGGAAAACTGATTTTAAAATTTCTCTGATACTACTAGATAGTTGCTTGTCAATACAGCATCCTTGTAAGCAGCACTAACCGTGGAGCATCTAGAGTACGGAAAGGCTATTACATCGAGATGGACAAGGTGGTCGATGTGAACAAAGTAATGCTGCGGCATTTTCACTCTCTCGAAGGAAATTCCGTCGTAATTTCCAAAAAAAGCACACAGGGACTATTCAAACCGACACGAGAAAGCCCTGTTCTCGAGCAGCGGCAGAAGCAAGACTAATTCAACTTAATCTCGTCGGAGTCCCACCTTGCAGGCTCAGACTTGCTCCATTTCTACCAGGATGGTACTGCATTACGCACGACAACGCGCGAAGAACTTGAAAAGATTGCAATAGACTTGGCAGAAGTCAAGAGAATCATGCAGCAGCGTATCAGAAGAGACCGCAAACTGGAATTGAAGAAGGATTCAAGGAAAGAAAAGGGTCCTGAGAAAAACACTGAAAAGAAAGAGCCCAAGTCCATAAATGAAGCGTTACTTGACGAAGGTTCAGATATGGAACTGAATTCGAACAAACTTTCGTCTGATGAAGTGAAGAGTGGCGAAAAACTTGGCGTTGACATTCCCGAAAAGAGTCATCGAATCAGTGCTAGAAGAGCGTATCAGGACATGAAAGGTCGAGGACTGAGTGTTAGAAGCCGCCCCCATAGAAAAGTCCAGACTCGAACATGTTATAGGTGCATCAAAAAACCTTCTTAAGGAATCTCTGTTCCGGAGTTTTGGGCAGAACCGCTCAATACGATTAACTATGTATCGATCAAAGTGCGATGTAGTTATAACGTGGATAAATTGAAGCAATGCTTCAGTTGCCTGAGCATGACGCTTTTGTAAGCATCGCATTAATATTTCTGAAGGCCGGATGGTTACTTCAGAGTATTAAAGTAATCTCAGACATCTCCGGCTATTCCAGACAGCTCTGGCTATGTCAGACAGCCCTGGTTATTCCAGACAGCTCTGGCTGTTACAGATGGCTTTGGTTGTTTCAGACAGCTCTGATTGTTACAGATTGCTCTGTCTATTTCTAATGCTCTTATTTTTCAGATCGTTGTTGTGACTGATTATATGTAGCGTAGAAATGTTAATTGGTAGAAAATCTAAAAATTTTGTTTCTCACTGGCTGGATTGTTAGAAACATCATTACATCGTTCTCGGGCTCATGGAACAATTCTAAACAGAGTATATGGAATATTTTGAATGCGGTTTAGTATGTAATTTTGATAAGCAAGCCCACTTAGTATCTGTATGCTGTGCTTTTACAGGACGTTTCTCGAATTTTTCATCAGGACGGAGCCCAGCCACATTGGATCTTCAAATCATATGTAGCCGGTGAACATGCTGCCGTGTGTTCTTCTATGTTCCTATTGCCCTTTCAAAGACTGCACCGAACCTCAGTTTATTAATCTAAAATACTTCCAAGTCAGCACATGATGAGATTGCAGTGTTTTCGCGATGTTTCCTCTGTAAATTTTCTGATTAGAATGAATTACGTTTACACACAGTACCAAATCCGAATCTACAATTTGTACTCGAACTCGAGTCCAAACTGTTTCTGGTAGACTGAATCGCTGAGTCTAACGTTGGCAATGCGAAATGAAGGCAGCGAGATGCTCGTTTTAGAACCATGGATAGTGTTACCATGCGTATGTGTATTGCTGTTAATAGCAATCGCGCAAAGGGGGCTGAGAGGTGATTGAACTGTAGCTTGATTCTGCTAGCCTTCACAGACATAATTCGTTGATGACAAGGGATGATGGATGCAAGCATAGATGAACCAAGTATTTGGTAAGAATGGTAAGATAATTCACATGAGCAATTCATCCATGTATTTGAACTAAAATATTCATAGAAGATGACTACTACCTCAAAGATGACTGTGTTTCACGAGCACTACCTTATGCCACAATAGATTTTACAAAATTCAAGGCCAGTAGCTTTCAAATAGTTGAAATCTTCTTGTTTCAGGCGAAAATCCAATCTGCAACATCAACGTAGTAGTCATTGTCCATTTTTTCATCGAGTGACTGAGAAATGGAAGCGTGGGCGGGCAAGTCGCTCAAGGATGAAAAGTCAGGAACTTCCTTCAATCTCTTGCGATTGCACAACTATGTGTTTCTTAAATACGAGCCTTCACCAGTCATGTTGAACAGCATCATAATGGAATGGTCTTTGACACCAAGGAATCGTAGAAGCTGTACGCCTCCTCCGTATTCTACAACATGTTCGGTTGTAATCCGATCCGCGAGCTTGGGAATTCTGCAAAGAGAAGATAGCTTCCCCACGTACATCTTTCTGAATTCAGCGATATACATATTTTCTTGAAGCGGATTTCCACAAGCTTCCATTTCTCCTTCAACAGTTACTCGAACTCTCAAAGTTGTTCCATGCCCTGCTTCATGATATATCCATCTCAAGGCAATTACCATTCCATTGACTTCATAGGCACCCTTTACTTTGCTCTCATCTGACTGATTCAATCCAGAATATTGGTACGGTACGTTCAGAATAAGTTTAGTTGAATACACGGTAACCTTCTCAGGTTGTGGTTGGCCATTCATGAGAGCGAATTAAGAAAGAATTCGAAAAGCTTGCCGTTTCTTTTTTTCCGGTGAATGAGAATGGGATTGAGAGACAATTTCCGCGTTCGTGAGAAATGAGTCCATTATTTCAAATTTTGTTGAGCAAGCATTGCCCGGAGCACAGGTTTACACCTTGTTATGCCAGAAAAACAAGACAGGCAACGAAAAACTAAATTACATTATAATTTAGCTTCTACGTGGAGTTTAGAAATCTTCTTGTACAACCATTTGGCATCGAGAAATTTCGGGCTTAAGCACCTTACAAGCATAAAAATATAAACTCTAATTTTTAGAATTGTCAGCGAAATCCAGATCGCTCTGTTATTTACAGATGAATCTGGTTTCTCCAGATTTTCCTGGATTCTGTTCTTTCCAGAGTTTTCTGAATTATTGTAAGATAACCGCTTTGTCACGTTGCTTGATGTAACAAATGGATAGCATGTCTAGACTTGGATTTAAATATACGAGTTAAGTAGTTTAATTGAATTATTTTGAACAATTTTGAGAAATCTCATAGCTCTGATCTCTCCGTGACTTTTGAAATAATCCAGTGGAATCTGCTAGCGCTGCACTATTTAAATTCATTGATATTACTCGATTGATTAACTTTATTTAATTGCATGAGCCAAAGCATTGAAAAAAGGTTTCCAGAGTTGTCTACAAAAAAAACGAAGGGGCCTGTATGTTTGAATTTTTCATAATCCTCAAATATATCCTTTATTTTTAGGTTGTTTGATATTTCAGTGTGTACGTAGCTCTTTATTTTGATTCAAGCTCATCAGTCAGAATCAAGATCATATTTTCTTTGGCATTCTGGATAACTCAGATCTCTCTGGTTTATCCAGATCGCTTCGGTTTGTCTAGTTGTTTTGGATTGTCGAGGAATAGCCTCTATTTTCGGATTGCACACAACAAGTCTAGGGTTTCACTGTAGTAGGGCCTATATTGATGCCCTATAGTTTAATGAATCAGCTTTATCCAGTACAAGAATTTCTGAAGTAAGATACTTTTAAATGCCTGCTGCGCCTTATTGCACTGAAAATAATAACAAAATTGAAGTTACACGAATTAGATGTTGGAATCAATCAATCAGAGAAGTTGAATTCCTTTCATTTCTATCATAATATAGTACGAAATACCTCTTAATTATTTTGATGCCGCACATTCGGGATCGCTCTTCGAGCAAATGGGGTCAGAACCAAAGATATTCTAGCAGTACATATAAACTACAAGTAATAATTAGAAGCAACCATTTTATTTCAACCAGTTTTAGCATTCTCTGGTTACATTAAAACGCTTTCAATATTAACTTTTCTTTAACTAGAAGCATCGTAGATGCGCCACTGGCGAAGGATTGACTGTGTCACTAAGTTCTGCCAAGTGTCAGATCCTATACGGCGGTTACAGTTTTTACACTTTCTGTGGAACTGGCTCACTCATTCCTTCGCCAATATTGGCGGAAAAATTTTCAAGGGGACCTTTGGCCGATTTGCTCACCGACCGTAATTCAAGTTCGGAAAATTTTTTCATACTGTGTTCGAACACCACCTGTGTCAAAATAGGAACAAGGCAGAGTAGTATTCAATGGATGTCATCCATTGGATGAGATGATTGGAATTATCATCTGAAAGTAGATACAGCACGTATTTATTCACGGTGTGCTATGAGTTAGAGTGTAACCACTCTTGTTGAGAGACCACTCGTAAACGAAGCACCGCGTCTTAGTCTCGTAAGCTTGGCTTGTTGTATCATTATTGTTCGTTGAGGCACAGTAGGAAAGAAGTAGCTCGGGACAGAAAACAAGTTTCAGGAAGCTGGGACCTTGCCGTCTTTTGTCCCAAACGCAACCAAACAAGAATAATGCCAACAGTAGAGCGGCATGCAAATCATTCCAGAGACTGAAATTTTGTGAAGGAGACGAGCAGTAGCGGTGATGCTGTTTTTTGGGATAACAGCTAGGGACATACAAACGGAAGGAATGCATGAGTCGGTCATAAATTTACTGTAGTTTCAGATTACGACCCTATCATTCTGATAAAAGACGGACAGTGCAACAAAAATACTTGCTAACAATTGTCTGCGGTCCACGCGTACAGTAGATTTGCGAATGGTGAGTGGAACATCAAAATGCACACTCTCTGCACTGTATGGTACTTGTATCGCACATTCCCTTACAACGCCTGATGCACTTCATTAGCTGGTTCACGTACCATAGCCCAAGAATAGAACAGAGGTTGGGCACTGTCTCCAAAAAACTGATGTTTCTTCACAATTTTAAATCCTTGCTTTCCATAGAACCTCAAGTTACGCTCTGCCTGCGTATCCAAGCACACCGCCTCTTCCGCAGAAACTTTCGAGAGCTCATGCGCAAGTAAACGCGTACCGACACCACGTCCTTGCATTGTCGGCGTCACGGCCATGAGGTTTACAGTCCAAGCATCAGGCCGCGCAAGTTTGCCGAAAAATGCCGAGGACTCCAGAATACGACGTAAGGGCCCCCATCCGTAGTGTATCGGAACCAATAGTACACCAACACGAATCATTTCCCACAATGTTGCATCGCCTTTGTGAGGTGGCTTCATGGTAATCGTCGCCATTACTTTCTTTGTGGTGGCATCTACACCAATTGTAGTCGTGCCTGCCGTTAGAATCAGCTGCTTGGTGAGTAACCAAGCCAAAGGTTCTACGACAGCTCGGCCGAAAATGTAGGACCAGGCCGAATCGACACACATCGCTTTCGCGGCGAGTTGGGCGGTTTGCTCGAGTTCCGCCTTGTTAGTGACATCGAGGATCCGATACTCTATGTTTTCCATTGCCACCGAGTTGAGGAGAAGACGTGTTCTATTGTGCTTCTTTTATGAGAGCGAAAAGCCAGTAAGAATGGAGAAGATGGCTTGGGTAAGATCCACGATTAGTAGACTACCGTACATTGTGGATTGCCCGATAAATCGGGCCAAGTATCAGGCGTAGTTCGAGCGACAGCTGTAGGAGTAAACCGTAATCGAAAGGCACAACTCCCAAAAGTATGGGAGAAGCGAATTACCAATAGCAATCGAGATTAACGCTCAGATCCGCAAGTCACGAAAAATTTCAAAAAATTAGCCCAGAAATAAGTTACACTACGTTCTGGCGCGGCAAAAGAGGAACGACAAACGCGTTTGGTTGGCTTCCTGGAACAACCCAGAGGCAGCATCGAGTAAACGCACTCTACGCGCTTGTAACCCATCGGCGTTTCGCAAATCCACGCGCGCGTAACCACTCGTGATGGCAGAGGATGCTGCTGCCGCCGCTGCTGCTGCTGCCGCTGCCGCCGCAGGCGCGCCCGGGGCGACGGTTCAACCGCAAGCCGCCGGTGTTCAACAGATGACCGCCGCCGCGGCGATGAACGCACAACCGCAGCCGCACGCCATGGCGTACGCTAGTTCCGCGTTGATGCAACAGCAGGCGGCTCAAACTCGTCAAGCTCACATGCAACAGCAGCACAACATGGCCGAACTCAACAACAAACTTTCGCTCTTCTGGAACGAGCAGTTGAATGAGGTGCAGACTGCGCACGATTTCAAGAATCATCTGCTCCCCTTGGCAAGAATCAAGAAGATTATGAAGTCGGATGAGGATGTCCGCATGATCTCCGCCGAAGCGCCGGTGTTATTTGCGAAAGCGTGTGAAATGTTCATTCTAGAACTTACTCATCGTGCTTGGGCTCAGACTGAGGAAGCGAAGAGAAGGACTCTGCAGCGAAGTGACATTTCTACGGCGATTCAGAAAACCGATATATTCGATTTTCTCATAGACATCGTCCCTAGGGATGACCCGAAGAAGGAAGATGTACGTGCCGTAGTTGGTGGCGTCGACCCGCAGCAACAAATGCAGTACTATATGCAGAATCCTGCTGCAGGGTATGCAATGCCTGGACAGATGCCAGCAGCGGCCGCGGCCGCCGCGGGGGGTGCGGAGCAGGCCAACGTTATGTATCAACCAAATCAACAAGCGGCATACGCGAGTGGTGGCTACACCGCAGGTATGTATCCGCCAGGAATGGTGAATCAACAGTACATGCGTGTGCCGCAACAAACGGCCGTAATGTATGCCCCACCGCCGCAATCTTACAACCAGAACTATCTCACCGGCAACACGTCGGAACAGCAGCCGCCGCAATCCTGATAGCGCCCGTAGCGCTGTTGGTGGACGGGCGCAATTGTATAGTTCCCCGGCGGGTTGAGTTGTGCCGGTCGTCTCGTTCCGCGCAATCGAGCGTTGTGATGGTGGTGGTTGAGCAGTGAAGCATGATGATAGATCGCCCGTGTGCAATGGGTGACTTGTTTTTGGTCGGTCGACTGCCGTGGTGTGGACCCCGCCGTCGGTGTACGTGACGCTACTCTCTTATCTTGCTTTCTTGTTGTTAGTATCCTTTTCTTCGTGTCTGGGTGTGCTTATGGGTATGGATGATGATGTGCCGTTTTCGTCGCTGTGGTTTGTTCCTTTCTCTGCCTCTATTCTCTGTGTCTCCACTCTTTCTCTCTGTTGTCGGTCTGCTGTGCGCAATGGTCGTGTTCGTAATGCGTTTGTACCGTAGCTAGTTTGATAACCTCAGCGGGTAAACGGAATTGTCCGTGTTTTCACATCTTGTTGCCTTTCCTTCGTAGTAGTAGTAGTAGTTGTTGTTGTTAGTGTCTGTTGAGAAGCCACATTGCGAGGCGCATGCTAAGATAAACGACGAGGGGCGCAAAATACAGTGTGACTGACGAGTGCAAATGAAGTGGCAAAATTTCGTCCAGATACTGCAGTAATGGGCCGCCTCGCGAGGGACAGTTCACCAGGACCGAATAGACGAGTTGGAACTGATGAACGTTCGCATGCTCAACCGAAAACCGAGCGCACGCACTCATCTCACCGAAGTGTTTCAGCTGCGCCTCCGCGACAGTGCCACCAGGCGTTCATTGTTCGTGGTACAGTGAAGCGGGAAAGTTGGGGAAAAAGGGAGAGGATCGAAGACACCAAAGGGAGTTGGCAAGTGGCCGGGGGAATAGCCTGAGTGTGGTACGTGCGGTCGAAGGTGAAGAGCGCATGGACGGCGCATATTTTTTGATCAGCTATTGGTGCACATCAACGCGAATGAGGCACTGACGAATGCACGCCACTTGGACGCCCCCTCCTGGCTGGCTGAAGCACAGCGTTCAAGCGAACGCGGTGGACCTGCCAACAGCGGCCTGATGGCCAGTCGATTGCCGGCATAGCCGTGCGGCCAGCTGCACACTACTCTTTCGTGTTTTCTCTCGATGCCTACACGCCGATTCGCTCCACACCCAACAAGCCGAGATGTGGGGGTACCGCACGGGCGCAGGCTGATGAACGAAATTTATTTCACCTCCAATCCACTCCCGCGCTACAACAAATGCATTGCGAGGGTCGCTCGCTCAAAATACCCTTATCTCGCCATCTCCGTCGACTTGACCACTAGGCTCTCGTCTTTGGTTCCGACCCTGTGAGATTCCTGCATGATGAGCAATAGTTAATTTTATCCCCTGCTCGCGTCAGCCATCTGTGGCCCAACGCGACGCTCATTATCTCCGCCTCTCGACGCTTCTGCGCTCTCGGATTCATGCTAACTTTAACTACTTACTAACCACCGCGACTTGCGTGCTCGCCATCCTATGGCAACCTTGGTCACGTCGGCCTTCAATACAGCTGCTTGGGGACCTTAGCCGTGAGGTAGCTTTTGCTTCTCGCTTTTGACGTCTCCGCAACCATGATGAGGATGTTCGTGCCTTGCATGTGGGCAAGGCGGAGCCCTATGAACTCAGGGCTATTTCAAGGGCCAACATGTTCCGGTTTGAGCCAACATCGACTAACGCTACGGTATCAAGGAGAATTCTGTCTTGATACTTTCCAATGCCCATTCTTTGTTTCGGTGATGACGTTGACGATTACTCGAATATCACGTCGGGTTATCACAGCGATTCCTGCAGCTACTTTTCCTCCACTGTTTCACACTCGAGTTCTTCGTTCTCAATTTCGATTTCAAGTGCACCTCCTTTGAAGCGTGCCGCCGGAAAAGTACGTCGTCAACTCAACCGTGTTCGTTCGTCACTCGACGTCCTTACCTCCACTGTGCCACCTCCATTTCGTTGTTTTCGTGGTGACCTGTTCTCGTGCTCTCCATCCTCTGCGTCATATGTCAGCGACACGAATTCCGATGCTGCAAGTGATATGTCTGCCGACGATCAACCGCCACTTCGTCGTGCCCTCACAAAATTGCGAGGCTCAGTTGAGCGTTTCGTCTTACGCAAAGAAAGATTCGAGTCACGGTGTTCGTCTATGATACGATTCGCTTCACTATCGCCGCGGCACGCGAAACGGGCATGGCAACGGCGGAGCTCTTCGTTGCACCGCTCCAACAACACGAATGAAGAAAGCGGACATCAGTGTGAAGCATAAGTTTATGTTTGCTTGCGTACGTTTACATTCCTACTATTCGAAGCAACTTGTTATCGCTCAACTCTGCATGCAACGCTGTCTACAACACTACATGCAAAACTGAAGAACGAAAAAGGAGTAAGAAAGATAATATGACGGTTCACGCGCACGCCAGCGTTGTTTCTTGTAACCGAATGTGAGACTAAGCGTGGTAAACTCGTCTTGATAATGCCACCACCCCACCCCGCTCCGATCCAAAGTACAGATTACATAGGCGTCTTTCGATTCGCCATCCAAGCCCAACCGCCTAGAATTGTGCCACCCACACCCGAGGCCATAACAACTGCAACCAATTTTGGCCTCGTATTCACACCTGCGACCTTCGGAACCCACACTATCTTGCTTTACGATTGCGGAGGCGGCTGCTCCGTTGTGTTCCCAGTGAGATAGTTCTGATTGTAGTTTTGCGGCTGAGGCGCGTACATGACAGCAGCCTGCTGAGGTACGCGCATGTACTGTGGATTTACCATTCCCGGCGGGTACATTCCAGCGGTATAACCGCTACTTGGGTATGCTGCTTGTTGGTTTGGTTGATACATCACATTTGCCTGTTCGGCACCACCGGCAGCGGCAGCAGCAGCGGCGGCGGCAGCAGCAGGCATCTGACCAGGCATTGCGTAGCCCGCGGCGGCGGGATTTTGCATGTAGTACTGCATTTGTTGCTGCGGGTCAACACCACCAACGACGGCGCGAACATCGTCCTTCTTCGGGTCATCTCTCGGAACAATATCAATCAGGAAATCGAATATGTCGGTTTTCTGAATCGCGGTAGAAATGTCACTGCGTTGCAAAGTTCTTCGCTTCGCCTCCTCAGTCTGCGCCCAAGCACGATGGGTGAGCTCGAGAATGAACATCTCACATGCTTTCGCGAACAACACCGGGGCTTCAGCGGAGATCATGCGGACGTCCTCATCGGATTTCATAATCTTCTTGATTCTCGCGAGGGGAAGCAGATGATTCTTGAAGTCACTCGCAGTGCGAACTTCCTCCAGCTGCTCATTCCAGAAGACTGTGAGCTTGTTGTTCAGCTCGGCCATGTTGTGCTGCTGCTGCATGTGGGCCTGGCGTGTCTGCACGGCCTGCTGCTGCATGAGCGCAGACGTCGCGTACATCGGGTGCTGCGGGGGTTGCGCGCTCATCGCGGCCGCTGCCGCCATCTGTGCGGCGCCCGGCGGCGGGACCGTCGCGCCGGTAGCGGCGGCGGCGGCGACGGCATCTTCTGCCATGACGGGGGTCCGCGCTCGGTGAACACGTCACGAGGTTGTACCTTAGTGCGAGTAGATTATTCGTGCGCGAGTTTGTGTGCGGATGGCTTCGGCTTCCCCAATTGGTTAAGGACTTCACGTCCCAGGCGCCTCGCTCACCAAACGTTGCTCTTGGTGGGCCCTCATTGAAGTTTATTTTTGTGCCGTGCTTACAGCACCGCTTGTCCGTCCGCGTATGATCCCTCGATCTCTCCCGATCTGCCCAAAAACGAAGGTTTTTTCGCAATTCCTACTTCGTTT
>JAAUYH010023542.1_pt1 | contig 23655 bp, 18 predicted proteins | sample 7278061 | NCBI WGS metagenome assembly JAAUYH01 (sample SAMN14350203, study PRJNA611818) | marine sediment metagenome | isolation source: surface marine sediment (0.6m) | place: French Polynesia: Moorea | collected 2018-08 | reverse complement strand
TGGTCCTTACCAATTAACAATCTTCCACTTCTTGATCGGTGTATTCTGCTACATGGGTCGTCAGTGGGAATTGTCCTTCCGCTTAGGAATGCGCCCTTGGATTTGCGTAGCTTACAGTGCTCCTGTATCTGCTGCTACTGCAGTATTCTTAATCTATCCTTTAGGACAAGGTTCCTTCTCTGATGGAATGCCTTTAGGAATCAGTGGTACATTCAACTTCATGTTCGTGTTCCAAGCAGAGCACAACATCTTGATGCACCCCTTCCACATGTTAGGTGTAGCTGGTGTATTCGGTGGTTCTTTATTCTCCGCCATGCACGGTTCTTTGGTAACTTCCTCCTTAGTTCGTGAAACAACTGAATCCGAATCTCAAAACTACGGTTACAAGTTCGGACAAGAAGAAGAAACCTACAACATCGTAGCAGCACACGGATACTTTGGACGTTTAATTTTCCAATATGCATCCTTCAACAACAGCCGTAGCTTGCACTTCTTCTTAGGTGCATGGCCAGTAATCGGTATTTGGTTCACTGCAATGGGGATTTCCACCATGGCATTCAACCTCAACGGCTTCAACTTCAACCAGTCCATCATGGATTCTCAAGGACACGTAGTGAACACTTGGGCAGACATTTTAAACCGTGCTAACCTCGGCTTTGAAGTAATGCACGAAAGAAATGCACACAACTTCCCCTTAGACTTGGCTAGTTGCGAGCAAGCTCCTGTAGATTTAACTGCTCCTTCCATCAACGGCTAAGGTTTAGAAATAAGCAGTAAGCTTGATTTGCAAACATCTTTTTAAATAGTTAGTAAAAGAAGTCTTCCGTGTGGGGGAGACTTCTTTTTTACATTTCCTATAATTTGATTACCAGGTAGAAATTCTCCACTGGTCTAATATATCTTTTATAAAAGCTTCTTCAATCCAAGTTTTAACTACAACTGTTAAAGGAAGAGCGAGTAATAAACCAAGAATACCTAAAGTTTTCGCAAAAAAGATTTGAGCAGTTAAAGTTAGTGCAGGTAATAAAGATACTTGCTTTGCCATAACTGTAGGAGAAAACCAATAAGTTTCTAAATTTTGAATAATAAAGTACCAAATAATCACTGCCAAAATTTTCCAAGGAGCTTCTAAAACAGCAATCATTAAAGGAAAGATAACACTAAGAGCAGGGCCGATATTAGGAATAAAATTTAATATTCCTGCTAAAAGTGCATGAGCTAAGACTAAACGAACTTGAATAATAGCTAAACCAATACCACTAGTAATACTAATAAATAGACAATTTAAAGCAATACCACTCAGCCAATTACCTAATGCTGTTTCTGATTTGGTTAATATTTTGTCGGCTCTTCTGCGGTAAAAAGAAGGAAAAAGAGTTAGTAATAATCGTCGATATCTTTTAGGCTCAACTAGCATCATTATAGTTAACACAAAGACTAAGATAAGCTGCAAGATGATAGTCAAAGAATTAGAAAAGAATGAGAAAAAATTAGCTAATAATTCTTGCAAAGATGGTAACTGAGCAATTAAATCTTTTCTACTAGGTAAAGGTGGTAAAAATTCTGGCAACTTTTGTTGAAATAGATCGATTTCTCTATCTACTTTATTCCAGACTGAGGGTAATAATTCAATTAGGTTTTGAAACTGTTGAATAAAAGGAGGGATAATTAGCCAGATAAATAAAACAACACTCAATAAGCTTAAACTAAGAGTTATACTAAGAGCTAAAGAACGAGTAATATTGAATTTTTCAAACCATTTAACTAGACGATTTAAAGCAGTTGCTAAAATAATTGCTGTAAAGATTAACAATAGTAGTTGACGAATTTGCCAAAGAACAAATAAGGAAATAATTAGTAGAGAAAACCCCCAACACTGCTTAAAGTTCACTAGCTTTTTTACCCCAATAATAATTGAGTTTTTAGTTTATATATATTCTTTAAATATTCTAATTTCAAGATAATTTTTAAATCAAAAATTATCCATAAAAAAAGACGTAATATTTAATATTATATTACGTCTCTTATCATAACTTAAGTAAGCACAAGCTATAACTTGTTACTACTTTACTAGACTTAAAGTTGAGCCATCTCTTCGGCCAGAGTATCTACTGTAAAACGAATTTGTTCTTCTGTATGATTACAGGTAACAAAAAAGCGTAAACGAGCTTCGTTTTGTGGTACTGAGGGGTAAATCATAAAGGGAACATTGATACCCCGTTTAAATAGATTTTGAGAAAGCTGGATCGATTTAAGAGACTCACCCACGATAATGGGAATTACAGGAGAGTCTTTACTCATTCCTGTATTTAATCCTTTTGCTTGAGCTAATCTTAAAAATAATTTGGCTCTTGCTTGCAGACGACTAACTCTTTCTGGTTCAGCTTTTAGTACGCGAATAGCAGCTAAAGTAGCTGCTGCATTGGGCGGTGACATACCCACGCTAAAAACAAACCCAGGAGCGGTATATTTAAGATATTCTACTAGAGCATGAGAACTGGCTATATAACCACCACAACTAGCAAAAGATTTGCTAAGAGTTCCCATCCACAAATCTACATCATGAGGATTTATGGCAAAGAATTCGCCAATGCCTCGTCCATGCTTGCCGATTGTACCAATAGAATGAGCTTCATCTACCATTAAAAAAGTTTTATAGAGTTTTTTAAGTTCTATAAATTTAGGTAAATCGGCAATATCTCCATCCGTACTATAAACTCCTTCAATGACGATTAAGACTTTTTGATAGCGATGACGACGATCGCGTAAAATTTTCTCTAATGCGGATGCATCATTATGAGGAAAGGAAACCAAGCTTGCTCCAGAAAGAAAGCAACCCTGAAGAATACTATTATGACTAAGAGAGTCATAGATAACCAAGTCATTTTTGCCAAATAAATGACCAATAGTAGTTACATTGGTAGCATGACCACCAATTAAAACAATACTGTCTTCTACCCCTAAGAAGCTGGCAATTTCTTGTTCTAATTCACGATGAATGGGTTTTTCTCCTGAGATCAAACGACTAGCACAAGCAGAAGTCCCATAAAGATCGATCGCTTCTTGGGCTGCCTGAGACACTAGAGGATCGCCACACATCCCAATATAATTATAGGTAGCAAAATTGATTAGTTCTCGACCATCAACCTTAGTAGTATCATTAACTATTCGTTCTTGAGGTACAAAAAAGGGATGACCATTACCTAAAGAGTTTACTTGCTCTATCTGTTGTTGTAGTTTTTTATATTCTGGAGAGCAATCAAAACGATAGTATTCTGGGGGTATTTCTCGGCTAGATAAACTATCTCTCTCGGTTTCAATTTTGACAGACGAAGAGGGGGTTTTTCTGGGAATAGGTGGTAGGATATCCAGCCTAGCAGAAGAATTAATCTTATCGATAGTCGGAGTTGTTTCCGCCAAGTATTGAGCTAAAGCATGAATATTTTGGTAGTCCCACAATAGAGTTGGAGAAAGCCGACAGCCAAGAAAGCCTTCTAATTCTCCTGAGAGATTAATTGCTTCTACCGAATCTAAACCGTATTCACTAAAATCTTTGTGAATGTCTATTGCATGAGGTTCAATTTCTAGAGATTGAGCTAATCTACTGATTAACCAATTTTGAATTGCCTCGGTATTGGGAGATAAAGTTAGAGAACTAAGATTCCCATTCCTCACAAGAGAAGAATTTTTACTTTCTTTCCCATTAAAAGTTCCATTTAATAGTGTCATTATTCACTCCTACACCACATTTTTGACTAGAGAACACCAGTCACTATCGGCAAAGCGATAGTATAACGGAGATCAACTTCGGTCTAGCTGACACCGTTCCAGACCACTTGGTAAGATACGATGGTTATTGTGCCACGTACCCCCGCTAAAATACTAGGATATTTAGCAGGGGCACTTAATTGCCTATTTTTATCCATAGAACAAGATATAAATTCAGTCACATAATAGCGAATTATAGACTGTAAAGAAAACTATGTTTTCTCCAAGTGAATTATTAAAATTACCTTAATTTAAACAATAAAAGGGAAAAAATCAATGTTTTTTCCCTTCGTGAGTTTCTTCTTAACTAGCCATATACTCGCGGACATTTGCCCTTCTTCTACGTAAGTGGGCTAATGCCTGATGTTCCAGCTGACGAACTCTTTCGCGACTGAGATTCATTCTTTGACCTATTTTTGCCAAAGATAATTCTTTACCATCATTTAACCCAAAACGTAAAGAAATTACTTCTTGCTGTTGAGGAGTTAAATCTGCCATGAGATTATATAAGTCTTGTCGCAATAATTCTTGAGTAGCATAACCGTCAGGAGAAACTCCATCATCTTCTAAAAGTTCTGATAGTTCAGTATCTTGATTATCACCAACTCTTACATCCAGAGAGATAGGTTGACGAGCAATGCTGAGGTATTCACGAATTTGAGCAGGTTCTAGCTCTAATTCACGAGCAATTTCCCCAGGATTGGGGCTACGCCCTAACTTTTGCGATAGTTCTCTTTGTGTTTTTTTGATTTTATTGAGTTTCTCTGTAATGTGAATGGGAAGACGAATAGTGCGGGCTTGTTGGGCGATCGCACGGGTTATCGCTTGACGTATCCACCAGTAGGCGTAAGTAGAAAATTTATATCCTTTAGTGGGATCGAATTTTTCTACACCTCTTTCTAAGCCTAAACTACCTTCTTGAATTAAATCGAGAAATTCCATATTGCGCTTTTGATACTTTTTGGCGATCGCCACTACCAAGCGCAAATTGGCTTCAATCATTTTTCTTTTGGCTCGCTGCCCTTGTTGTACAGCCCTGTTGAGTTCTACCTCACTCATTTGAGCTTCATCAGCCCACTCCTTCAGACTTGGCTCTAACCCAAGCTTTTTCTCTAATTTATCTTTTTTTGTCAACAGGGTCATCATTTTCTGTACCTGCTTACCAAAAACAATTTCTTGTTCATGAGTTAGCAGAGGCACCCTACCAATTTCGTGCAGATAGGTTCTAACCATATCTGCCGAGTAGTTTGCTTTTTTGTTTTCTTTGTTGATTTTGGCTTTGGGCATCTGTACAGTTGTGACTCCTTGAAACTTATTAAAAGTCTTGCACCGATAAAATTGAACAAATTTACTTTGTTAATTTTTTGCTTTTTATCTAAGTCATTCACTCATCCTTTTAGTCAAGGATGCCTTTTGACAAAGTAGTTGCACTTATTAAGATATAAATTCAACTAGTTATATAGACGTAAATCTATTGCCAAAAGTTCAACTTAATTATTGGGAGCTTAACTTTAGTTTACTTGTACTATCTTTACGTTTAACTTAACGGGGTTATGCTATTTTAGATAACTACACCCACATTACTTTTATGATGAACCAAAAATGGTTATCAGTAGTAGACGGGGGAAATACGGATTGCCGAACTAACTCTTCAGTTATATTGGCGTATTTTCACTTGGTAGCCAGATTTTATATTTTGTTTGGAATTACTGATTACTGATTACTGATTGCTAATTACTGAATTACTGCAAATTTCCCCAGTTAACATTAGTTAAATCTGTATTGGTTAAATTAGCATTGGTTAAATTGGCATTACTTAAATCTTCGCCCATTAATTTTGCCTTGCTTAAAATTGCACCAGTGAGATAAGCATTACTTAAATTCGCGACTATTAATTTTGCTCCTGATAGTTGAGTGTTTTCGAGATTAGCTTGTTGTAAATTAGCTTCAATTAAATTGATATTGGCTAAATTGACTCCTGCTAAATTGATTTTTTGTAAGTTGGCAGAACGGAAGTTTTTTCTACCCAAGGCAAAACTGGTTAAGAGGTTATCGCGATCGCTCACACTCAGAGTTCTTTTTGGTAAACCTTGCCAGGTCAAACTAAATGTATCTTTACTTGCTATTACTTGTTTTATTTCAGCGTAAAAAGAATAATCTCCTATGCCACTAAGATTCACCCAGCCTCTTGCTCTAGTTAAAGCTACCAACAATTGATTACGTAGATAAATATTACTTTCGTTTTTGGCAATAAAATCTGCACCAATTACATAAACCATATCCGCTTCTTGTCCTTTGGCACGATGAATTGTGGTAATAGTTATTGCTCCTTCATACCAAAATTGATTAGCGTGATATTGGTTTGATTCAGTAGGGAGAAGATTATAATTGCTACTACCAGGAAGATAAATAGCAATTCCCTGCTTAATTAAGAATCTAGCTGTCTGCTCTGCTAATTGTTTGGCATCATTAAAAGAGCCTAAGATAATTATTAATATTTCTTGGGTAGGACGCAATCCATCACGGCGAAGATTGTATTTTATTTTGCTAGTTAACTCAGTTAATTCTTGCTGACGAGAAAAATAACTATTAAATTCAATTACTTTTCCTTGCCATAATTGAGAAATAAGATTGGGGGAATTCTGCTGAATATGTTTAAGAACAACTTGTTGTCCAATTTCTAATTTTCCTTCTACTTGATAACCAATAGCTAACCATTCTTCTGCGTTAGTAAATCCCGCTAGCATTCCTTGGGAACGTAACAATCCCATACTTAATCCTTGAGCAGCAGTCAAAATCAACTGAGGAGTTCGATAACAACAAGACATTATTTCTGTTTTATTAATTCCATTAGGATATTGACCTGTAACTAAATGACCTAATTTATCTCCTAATATTTCTCTGGCAGTAGAAATCTTGAGGCTAGATAAACTTTGTCCTTCGTCATAAGCCCAAATCAATCTTTTTTGCTCAGGATGAATCGAATTAACAGGACGTAATGCTTGGTAGGCTAACCAATAAAATGGTTGCTTATCTTGATACTTCCAATTATTAACTATTAAGTCTTGTCCCTCATCGATTAAAATGGCATCAAAAACTTGGGGAATAGTTCTAGTTTGTAACAGTTGATAACAAATTTCTCCTAAAGCTTCATTGGGTTTTTGGTTTTCTATTTCTTGAACAGTTAAGGGAGTATGCCTGGTTAATTGACAGAGATTACTATAAAAACCTGGGTGGGTTTTTCCTCCCCAAGCATGGAGGATTTTTAAATTGGAATTATGTCGATCGAAGGTTTGTTGATTATTAGTAAAGTGACGAATCCATCGATCTATTTGCTGAATAATTTTGGGATAAAGACTACGAGAAAAGAAAACAAAAGCTATGTGCCAATCAGGATATTTTAGGTGCATTAATGCTGCTTTTTGACAGAGAATAACTGTTTTGCCAGAGCCAGCTATTCCTCTGATTTGTTGAGCCCCTGGTGGTATTTGTTTACCAATTTTTTCTTGTTGTAAATCTAATTGAGCGAGGTGCGATCGCGCTTGTTGCAAAATACTACCTCGGCTTTGTTTAGGAGCTAAAATAGGGCGAGAAGATGGGGTATATAGGGGTGTTCCACCAAGAATTGAGAGGAGTAATTGCCATTGGGTTTCGTTGAGGCTTTGCCCTGGTGTTAGGAGTGCTGTTTGTTGAATTTGTCCGCAGATAGACGCTGATAAATGCAGATGTTCTTGAAATAGAATTGGTGGGGAGGTGGGAAGTTGATGGAGATTTCTTTGTTGCCATTGCTCTTTGGTGATGTGGGGAAGAGCAATAATAATTCTGGCTGGAATTTGATTGTTTAGTAGTGGTTCGCGATCGATGTATTCTAACAGAGCAAAAAGTTGATTTTCTGCTTGTTGATAGGGACTACCATAAGGAGTGTAATAGTTTTGGTATTGCCAGCAATGCCCTTGAATATTTAGTATCTGGTTAATTTTGATAGCTTTAACTTCGATAATAATTAAACCTAATTGAAAGTCAGCAATGAGAATATCTGGTTCTTTGCGAAACTTTCTCTGGGGTGAAAAAATGGGATAACGCCAATAAGCTATACATTTTCTGTTAGCAAAAGCTGATTTGATCGCATTCCAAACTAATTCCTCTCCTGCTTCCCCTCTAGTATTTAGTGGTTCGGTGGTAATAAATTGAGACAACTCTTTCAATACTCACTACTCACTACTTACTACTCACTAATCCATACTTTCTTAAGGGTAAAACTAGAGTAAAAGTCGATCCTTGATGTAGACAACTGTATAGTTGAATCCTGCCTCCATGAGCTTGAGCGATCGCTTTAACAATAGAAAGTCCTAAACCTGTACTTTTTGCGCCACGATTATTCGATCCTGTTTGAAAACGTTGAAAAATTTTCTGCTGTTCTTCTGGTGCAATACCTGTTCCCGTATCTCGCACCCATAAACAAACCTGGTTTTCACGAGTAGCAGAACCAATGGCAATGGTATCTTCTGGACGAGTATGTTTGGTAGCATTCTGCGCTAAGTTAGTGATAGCCTGAATTAATCGCTGACGATCTGCCATAATTACGCCTTGTCCAACTTCATCTAATTGCCAATGGCGATCGGCAATAACTTTGGCTTTGGCAAATATTTCCTCTGTTAAAGTACTAACCTGGATATTATCTAAGTGTAAAAAATCTGGTTGCTCTGATTTGGCTAAGAACATTAAATCATCAATCAGACGATTCATTCGTTCTAGTTCGTCCAAAACTACTTCTTTTGTTTCCTGTTGTTCTTCGGAACTAACACCCATCAATTCTAAATGTCCTTGAACAATGGTAATTGGTGTTTTAAGTTCGTGACCAACATCATTGAGAAAGTTTTTTTGGGTATTAAATGCAGATTCGAGACGATCGAGCATTTCATTAAAAGTTATGCTAAGCTGAGTCACTTCATCTTTTCCCTTAACTTCTATCCGCTGTTCTAAATTACTTTCTGTAATTTCCCGCGCTGTTTTAGTTAGTAAGCGTAAAGGAGTTAAAACTTTCCCAGCAAACACCCAAGCTAAATAAGAGGTGATTACTATTGTCATTATGGTTACTACAATGATCGTGAACATGGCTTCTTGAACTTCCTGACGCTCGCTTTGAGTTGCAATAGCCACGACAAAAACTCCCTGGATCTTGCCATTGATCTCTATTGGCTCTGCCCAGTATTCAATCCGATCGTCAGGATTACCTATTCCACTACGTTCTGGGAAAGTCAGCTTTTGCCAATATTTAACCATGGCTGAGTTTCGATCGATCGAGGGTGGTAAATCCTTCGGAATAGAATCATAAAAACCATCTGGAAGTAAAGCAATAGTATATTCATTAGAGATTGGTATGTTGCGTTGGAGAAATACATTAAAAATAGCTTTAATGTTTTCTCCAAAGGGTTGTGCAGTGTCGGGATCTTTTCCATCTACCAATAAACGAAACTCTTTGATTTCCTGATCGATAGCTTGTTCGATTCTTTTCTCAAGACGGAATAATAAAACTCGACGAATTGCTAAAACTGACCCCGAAAAGGATAACAAAATTAGCAAACAATATATCGCCAGAATCCGAATCTGAAAGCGGTATGACCCTGCTGTGGTTTCCCCCATTCGAGGGCAAGTCGCAGCTAAGGAAGGCGTATCAAGAGATCTGTAAGATTTATCTTGTCGATTTTTGGCTTGATTTTCTCTCATCTCAATTGCTACAGTAACAGCGATCGCCGAAAAAATTAAATTATTACACTTTATTGATTTACCGGTTGATTGGTTTATTGTCGTTATGGAGGCTATTTTAATACTGTTCGCAGTTACTGTAGATTACTATGTTTTTCTCCTCTTTGGAACAAACGCTAACTACAATTACAAATAAACCAGGTTGGGAAAAGTATCAACAGCATCGCCAATTACTTGAATGCTGGCAAAAAATAGTTAGTAAAGAGATAGCACAACAAACTCGTCTTCTTTACGTCAATAGAAAAATTCTTTGGGTTGCTACTTCTAGTTCTGTTTGGGCGCAAGAGCTTACTTTAAAAAGATATAGTATCCTCAAACAGCTAAATGCCAAATTAGAGTTTTCTCTTAAGGATATACGATTTTCTGTGAATCAATGGCAACAGACTAGCGATCGCGATCTGTTAGCGCAAAATAGCCGAAATAATTCTTCAAAGCATCCGAGTATCCTAAACAGAGAAGATGCTTCCATTACTGCCGATCATATTTCTGGCATTGACAATCCCCAAGCAGCATTTCAACATTGGCTGAATGTAATTCAAAAGCGATCTTCTAACTTACCTCTTTGTCCTCAGTGTCAATCTCCTACTCCTGAAGGAGAGCTAAAACGCTGGTTTTTATGTTGTCATTGTGCAGCTAAGAAGTGGTCAGATAAACATCAATCTGTTACTAGTAATCATTCCAATCAAAACAACTTTAAAAACAAATAGCTATCATTCGCAGCCTGGATATCCTCTGATCCCCAATACTTTTATAAAAATATAAGACTGTAATTAATCCTCTCCATTTCTGTATTAAAAAATACTATTTTGTGATTCATGTATATATTAATATGAACCAATAATAAAGAGAATATAAAAAAAGATGAGCTTTGGGGATCGCTATAAGCCTTACAGAATAATAGCTAACAACCCAAAATTAAGGATTGCGTTATTAAGCAAAATGTATATATAAATCCAATTTAAAGTTATCCTCCGAAGATAAAAATCTTAATGAAAAAAGCAAATTTGTTGGCATCAGCTTGTCGATTTTGCCGTTTCTACAAGCCAGAGGGTCGCAGAGGAGGTTCTTGTCAAAAGCTAGGTGTACCTGTAGAGAGTAGCTGGAAAGCTTGTTCTTTATGCTCTTCACCATTTAACCAAGAATGGGAAAGCTTAGAAGAAATTCTCTATCTAGAACATTCACTGTTATTAAATTGTTCTGAAAAACACTCTTCTTTAGAAATTAATAAAGTTAGAGAAGGTGTCAAATAAATACAAATCTAACAATTATTAACTCTTTTATCTAAATCCATTTTTAATTGCAATTTTTTCAGTAAAAGTAGCTTTTAGCTTTTGGCTTTTAGCTACTTACTCATAGGATTAAGGTAGCCAAGGATATTGACGAAAATCTGGTTTACGTTTTTCTAAAAATGCCTGTTTTCCCTCTGCTCCTTCTTCTGTCATGTAATAAAGCAAAGTAGCATTACCAGCTAATTCCTGTAAACCTGCTTGTCCATCACAATCTGCATTAAAAGCAGCTTTGAGGCAGCGAATTGCAATAGGACTATGAGCTAAAATTTCTTTTGCCCATTGGACTCCTTCTTGTTCTAATCGATCTACAGGGACAACGCAATTAACTAATCCCATGGCTAAAGCTTCTTGGGCATCATATTGACGACAAAGAAACCAAATTTCTCGGGCTTTTTTTTGTCCGACTATACGAGCAAGATAGCTAGAACCAAATCCGCCATCAAAACTGCCTACTTTTGGACCTGTTTGTCCAAAAATAGCGTTATCTGCTGCGATCGTTAGATCGCAAATGACATGTAAAACATGACCACCACCAATAGCATAGCCCGCTACTAAAGCAATCGTTACTTTAGGAAGAGAGCGAATCAGACGTTGTAGATCGAGGACATTTAAACGAGGAACCCCCTCATCATCCAGATATCCAGCTTTTCCTCTTACACTCTGATCTCCTCCAGAACAAAAAGCATATTTGCCATCTGTGTGAGGACCTGCACCCGTTAGAAGAACTACACCAATGTTTTTATCTTCACGGGCATCACAAAATGCTTCATACATTTCAAATACTGTTTTTGGGCGAAAAGCATTGCGTTTATGAGGACGGTTGATAGTGATTTTGGCGATTCCATCCCATTTTTGATAAACAATATCTTCATAGATTTTGACTGTTTGCCATTCAACTTGCATAAAAAACCAAGATTTCCTAAATAGCTGTGGGCATATTATCGCGATCGAGTAATTCAAGCAATTAACGATCGCTAAGAATTGTCAATATAATTCTCAAATTAACCAAGAGTATCAATTAATGATTATTACTAATACTTAAAAATAATGATAGAACTTAGAATACAAACTTTTGATAAAAAATGATGTTTTCGTATCGGGGATCAATAATAAAAAGTTCATAAAATCATAGTAATTGAATTGAAAATGCTCAACTATAATAGCTAATAAGTTATTTAAGTAATAGCAATTTTTGGAGTTAAAATCAAAAGAAATATAACTTAATATTTTATTAAAAATATTTACATAATAGGTGAAAAAATGATTGTTAAACAAATAATATATTGTCCTAATTGTGGCGATCGCGCAGAAAGATATAATTGTTCAGAAAACAACATAACTAGAACATCTTGCTCTCATTGCGATTATTTAATGGTTCAATGTTCTCGCACAGGTAAACTGATAGAAGCCTATGCTCCTGGTATTAATTCTTATGCCCCTGTACCTAAATACGAGATGAGCGAAGCTGTCCACAAGCAGCATCTGCCTCTAAACCACGGGAATAGCGGATACTAACTGCAACACGCTCATTTTTAAGTAAATTTTGAAACTGGTGAATAGCTTTTTTACTAGGACGTTGATAATCTGCTTCGTCAATCGGGTTGTAAGGTATTAAATTAACGTGACTTTGAAAACCTTTTAGGTGTTTAGCTAACTCTTGGGCGTGTTCTGGTAAATCATTAGTACCTGATAACAAAATATATTCAAAAGATACTCGTCTACCAGTAATCCGTACATATTCTCGGCATTCATCGAGTAAAGTATCTAAGGGATAGTATTTAGCACTAGGAATTAATTTTTCTCTTAATTGTTGGTTAGAAGCATGGAGACTAACTGCAAAAGTAACCTGTAGTTTATGTTGGGCAAGTTCTCGGATTTTTCCAGGTAATCCTACTGTAGAAATTGTAAGCGATCGCTGCCCAATGCCTACATCTTGATTAAGAGATTTAACTGCAGCTACAACTTCATCAATATTAATTAAGGGTTCTCCCATCCCCATAAAAACTACATTACTTACCCTTTCGCCAAAATCTTCTTGGACAGTTAGAACCTGATCGATAATTTCGTAAGCTTTAAGATTGCGGGTAAACCCTCCTTTGCCTGTAGCGCAAAAATCACAAGACATAGGACAACCCACTTGAGAAGAAACACAAACTGTTAAGCGTTTAGCAGCAGGAATACCTACAGTTTCAATAATTAAGCCATCGGCAAGACGAAGGAGATACTTACGGGTAGAATCAGGAGCAATACTACAATAATGAATATGAGAACGACCAATGGAATAACCTGTTTGATTTTCTCGCCATTTTTTCGGTAAAACAGAAATATCAGCTAATGAGTGCGCTCCTTTTTGATATAACCACTGATAAATTTGTTTTCCCCTATAGGCGGGTTGTCCCTGTTGTTTTACCCAATCAGTTAATTCAGCTAAAGATTTGCCTAAAAGAATTTCTGGTGTACTAGATTTAGTAGTATATTCGATGGAGTGAGTTGTCATAGTATAAGGTAGGTAGGGGAAATTAATTATAAAACGGAGGAAAGCAGAGGAGGCAGAGAGAGAAATACACTCAAATATTTCTATTTTTGATTTAATTCCACTCAGCTATTTACTTTACTCCGATCGTAATAATAATTAAGATAAATTCAGCAATATCAGTGTGTTAATTCTGTGGAATTTTGGGAACTCTAGAAGGGATTAATAGTGCTAAATAAGTTCTCCAAATATTATTGCACAGGAGCTTTTAATGATTCGACTTTTGGTAGCAGACGATCAGAATCTGATTCGACACGCATTACAAGTTTATCTAGAAACGGAAAAAGATTTAGAAGTTGTTGGTAGTGCACACGATGGCAAAACAACTCTTGAGCAAATAGAATTATTGAATCCTGATGTTGTGCTACTAGATATTGAAATGCCAGGCATGAATGGATTGAATACTACACAAATTATTTGTCAGAAATTCCCTGAAACAAAAGTTTTAGTTCTTAGTAGCCATGATGATGAGTATTATATTAATCAAGCTCTCAAAATGGGCGCTAATGGATATTTATTAAAAAATACTGCTGCTGAAGATCTAGCCGAAGTAATTCGCTCAGTACATAAAGGATACTTTCAATTAGGGCCAGGATTGTCTGCAAAGCTAGTTAATAATACAAGCTTAGAAAGTAATCTAGAAATAGAAGCACTTGTCAAAGAAAAAATTGAGATTTACCTCCAAGAAATACAAGATAAAATTTACAATAAAATCGAAGAAAATAATTATAATGTTCTGACCGAAGTTGCTGAGCAAATGCAACGGCTTAAGATGGGAATGAAGAATGATATTATTAATTCCGATCAATCTTTAAACACTCAAGAAATTTTAGATCAACAAAAAGGTATAAAAGCTCAAGTCCTTACCATTAGAGGATACTATAAAGAAATAGGAAAAAAAGTGGATAGAATGCAAACCGCATTAACTATCACAGTTGTTACAGTAATTACTTTTTTGATTTTAACTTTATTGTATGTATATAACGCTACTTCTAGTATTAAATAAGTAGACAGGTAAGTGGGGAGGGGAATTAATTATAAAAAGTATCGATCTTAGTGCTTCTTACAATATTGCAGCTAGACATATAGCATACAAGCTTAAACTTGCTAACATAGGGGGCAAGTTGCTAGTCAGCCAAAGTTCTGACAGCAAACCTGGAAGTTGGGTAAGTTTTTCATCTTTGTGGACAAGTCCGACAAATGGTGATCGACCAGATACCACGACTACACCGCTTTGGGGTGTAGTCGCTGGAGACTTAATATGAATCAATCATCATCAAATATTACTCGTAAACTTGCTTTAATGCAGTTGGCCGATTCTTTTTTTCCTTCTGGTTCTTTTACTCTTTCTCATGGATTAGAATCTTTAGTACAAACTGAACAATTACAATCACCACAAGATTTATCGACATTTTTAAAGCTATTATTACGCCATAAAGTAGGAACATCGGATCTGGTAGCATTAGTTCATGCTTATCAAAGAAGTGCAAAAGATGATTTAGATGCAGTCAGAGAAATAGATCGATGTTTATTTGCTCAAACTGTAATTGAAACAGTCCGTGAAACCCAACATAAAAGTGGACGAGCTCTACTAATGGTAGCTAATTATACTTGGCAAGACGAACAATTACAAATTCTCGCTCGAGATGCAGCTAGAGGGAATATTTATTGTTTGCATCCAGTTATCTTTGCCGTAGTTGCTAGAGCAGCAGACTTACCAGAAGAAGATGCTGTAATATGCTTTTTGCACAATTTTGTTACTAATTTACTAGGAGCAGCCATTCGTTTAAGTATCCTAGGGCATAGGCAAGCTCAAAAATTACGCTTAAACTTAGCACCAGACATAGAAAAAACTTATCACACTGCTAAATTGATGAGTTTAGAAGACATGTACTCTTGTACTCCTAGTATAGATCTTGCTCAAATGCAGCACTCCAAATTGTCTCGTAGATTATTTGCTAGTTAATTAGCTTTAAATATAGCAATACGCACCAACGTTAGGACAAATCAAATTTTGTAAAGCTATATCTGGTTTTTGAGCAAGGATATAAATAGAGTTTTAGCGTCCCGATTTTGTCCCTTCTCACAATCTAGCATAGTAACGCTATGTTTATTTTTTATATTAGCGTGCTAGTTTTCAAAAGCTATAAGCCTAGAAAACTAGCATCTAGAATTAACTTTTACTAACGACTTTAGGCTTTTAAATTATTTTTCTTCTGCGCTCTTACCTAGACGTAGTTTATAAATGAGGTTTACCATGAGACTAAAATTATTTATCTCTGCTATTGCAGCCACAATATTATTATTTCAACCAACAGCACTAGCAGAATATTCTAACCCAAAATCATCATTTAATAGCCCTCAAATAATCACCGTATTGGCAGTTGAGAATAGTGATGAAACAGAAAGTTTTGATTTGTTAAAATGGAAAGAAAAACTACAAGAAAACACATCTCAACTTTGGGAAAAAGTTCCTGGCAAATCTTTAGATATAGATGTAGAAGGTTTTAAAAAAGATTTTAAATCTAAATTCTCCAATATAGAAATGATACCTGGTGAGTTTACTAAATTAGGAGGATGGTATCAAGATTTAGTCGGTAATATAAATACAAATATTGAAAATATTAATTCTTGGAGAAATAACCTAGTCAGTAATACCAAAGAGCAAATCGACTATATTCATAGCTTGAGTAATAACTTAGTCAACAATACTAAAGAACAGTTAGAGTATATTCAACAATTGAGTACTGATTTAGCTGCTGACACCCAAAATAAAGTAAACAATTTTCAGCAATGGACTAATAGTTTAGCGTCTGACGTTAAAATGGATTTATCCATTCTGTCTGATAAACTAGCAGAGATTCAGCAAAGTACTGAAAACGAAATTGATTCCCAAGAAATAGCTGAAATTGAACAAGTTGAGCAGATGGCAGTTACTCTCTCTCAACAGTTAGACAAAATTCAAAAAGATATAGAGACAGAAGCTACTCCTGAAGAAATAGCTGAAATAGAAAAAGCTCAAAAGATAGCAAATACCTTATCCCAACAACTAAGTAGGATTCAAAAAGATATAGAGACAGAAGCTACTCCTGAAGAAATAGCTGAAATAGAAAAAGCTGAAGAGATTACTGATACTTTAGCAGTAGAGTTAAATCAGATGGAACAAGCAGCAGAATCTACAGCTATTCTCTCCGAAGAATTAGAAGAACTCAATGAATTGCAAGAAAGTGCTGCTGAAACTGAAGAAATGAAGGAAACTTCAGTTGAGCAAGAATTAGCTGAAGTAGAAAGTGATTCTGAAGCTCAAGAGTTTGAACAAGAGTTAGCTGAAGCAAAAATTAATCCTGAAGATAAGGAACTAATTGAGGATGTAACTGAAGAGATTGCTAATACTTCTGAAGATTCTAACCTGGAAATAACTGATGTCGAGCCAGCGCAAATAAAAGAAGGAGACCAAGAAATCCTCTCTGCCATTGTCGAAAAACCCAGTCAACTCCAAGAAAGTGTAGCTGAAACTGACGATGTAGAAGAGATAGCTATAGATCAAACTGAGATCAAAGCTGAAATCGCTCTTGAAAATGATGACGAGTCCACTACCAAAGAACAAGAATTACCGACTCTTTAAAATTAGCTCTTAGCTCCTGGGGTTTAGCATTCGCTCGCGGTACGGAAAACTGAGGGGTTGACTCTTGAATCGCATTCAAGATTTTAAAAGCCCCCTATAATATTAAATCCTGTTTAGATAGGATACTAAGCGGTTGGGAAAGTCAGAAGTCAGAAGCGGTGCGACTAAATCGCATATCTTAGGCGTATTCGCAAGCGTAACGAAGAAGTCAGAAAGATTTTAGCTGAATCAGTAAAAGTATACTTTGAGGTCGAGGGATGCTCTCGGAAAGACAACGCATATCCAATCGACCTGTTGGTAATCGGATTTCGTATAAGACGAAGCAGACAACTCACGGTGGCGAATTCAATTCGCCACCCGTTTCTTTATCTTCCTAGCACTCGAAGATTGCATCCGTCTGACCGAAGACCGCGATGCTTCACCATTAGCTTTATATTAGGATAGATTTAAGTACTATAAGCAGACAAAAAACTATGAATTCTGATATTAAAGATCGTACTATTTCATCCCTTGTATATTTATTGCCTCTAGTTTATGCTTTACCCTTTGGTTTGGCACTGTTAAGGCAGTTTCCTCTACTAGGCGTTATTTATGCTCCTCTAAGCCCTCTAATTGCCCTGGAATTTAGTCTTCCTTTCGCGGGATTAATTGTTTTCTTCGGCTTATGGTTTGGTATAGTGAGAAGCGATCGCTTTAGTTATTTTGTGCGTTTCAATACCATGCAAGCAATTTTATTAGATATTCTGCTGATTGTTTGTAGTTTAGTAATTGATATTTTAATTCCAGGTTTAGGTAGAGAAAGTCTCCTCGTACAGACTCTTAATAACACTATTTTTATCGGTACTTTGGTAGCTTGTTTTTATGCCATTGTGCAATCAGCAAGAGGAATACAAGCAGAGATTCCTACAATTTCTGACGCTGTATCTTCTCAAATTCGTTAGCCAATATCTTATAACAATATAATGTTAAGTTCTGCTCTTACTGGTTAACGTATTGTTTTATAGTGCAAAAAAACTTCTTGGTCAACTTGTTTAACGCTGACTAATTCTAGTTTGCGCCCCTGTTGTTGTAACCATCCCCTTCCTTCAACTGCGGTAGGGGTATCTTTTCCTCCAAAAATAACAGGGCAAATAGTTAGATAGAATTCGTCAACTACATCCACTGCCAATAAAGAAGCAATTAACTGACCACCACCTAGAATAGCTAACTTATCAATTCCTAATTGTTTTAATTGAGACAAAATTGAGTCCCATTCCATTGAGAGGGAATTAGCAATTTGTTCTTGATGGCGATCGCTTCTTGATACTATAATACGCTCAAATTCAGTTCTTTCTCGCCAAAATTCTGCTCCTGTTGGTGTAGTTAGTAACCAACGAGGGACAGGCTGACTAAAAAAGCGTAACTGAGGATTAAGTTTACCTGAAGCAGAACAAACTATCTGAAATGGCTGAGGTTGTTGCGAGTGCTCTTTTCTGGTCTCTAACAATTCTAGATTAGTTATCGGTAAAGTAGTACCATAAGAGCGTAGAGTCCCCGCACCAAAAATAACTGCATCAGCGAAAGAAATCTGTCTTTCTAGGTGTAATTTGTCAGCTTGAGAACCAAAACGAGCAGGAGACAAAGCTTTGTCAGTGATTTTACCATCAGCAGTCATGCCTAATACCACAGTTGTTTGAGGTCTATTCATCAAATCTTCAAACCAATAAGCTATCTTTCATGACTAAAATACAGAAAAACCAGTTAAATTACCCTTTTGCACAATACACTTCTCCTACAAGCATGGTTTATCCAAGATGATATCGATCGATATCATCATAACTATAGTTTTCTTAACTGACATATCAGTATTTAAAGTTTATTAGCACCTTGTTTTATGGCACTAGGTCAATCATCCTTTCGTCGTATTTTACTCTCACGTCTTCTGTTGCTGAGTGTACCAGTGCTATTGATGGGAGTCTATGTGACTTATCGAAAAGCCCGTTCAGCTTTTCTCGATACAGCGAGACAAAACTTAACTGAAAGTGCAATTAGAAAAGGAGAAAGTATTCAGCAATCAGTAGAAGCCCTCAGAAGTAATTTAGCTAGTGCTAGTGATGCAGAAGTCTTAAAATTAGATGCACCGAAAAATCATCAAATTTTCATCTCTCAGTTAGCAGAGATTTTACCAACGAATATTTTATGCGCTCAACTGACTAATTTACGTACTAACCAAATAGCTGCTACTACTTGTAATGAACCTCTAGAAATCAATAGTCTTTTATGGTCTGAAAGACAAAATCAAGTTTTAACTACACCCAATAGAGTTGATGTTAAGCTGCTATTACCCTCTACTTCTTTGTTAACAGAGGCTAATAAAATTCCCGAAAGCTCTCTTAACAATCAACTAAAAGTTTGGCTAACTGCCCCAGTATACGATCGCGGAGGGAAGCTTAAATATGCTTTGAGCGTTAAATCAGCAATTTTGAACCAAGAAAGAGTCAAAGCGGGTTCTTTGGCTGGTTACACTGTAGTTATCAATCAGGATGGAATTATCCTAGCTCATCCGTTTATTCAGAGGGTAGGACGTAATATTCGGCAAATGCCTGATGCCAACAGATTAGAAACTTTACTGAAAAATGCGATCGCTGGCAAAGAGGATTTTTTCCATCTCTTCTTTTTAGAAAAAGACGGCGTAGAATTAGTAGCGGGATATAGTTCTATTTTTAGTCCTATTAGTGAAGATCGCCAACACAAATGGATTATTCTAGCGGTTACACCTTTAGATAATGCTCTCTTACCCCTCAAAGAAATTCGTCAAGCTTTAGTAGCGATGACTTTTGGCTTAATTGCAGCTAGTTCTTTAGCTACATTGTATATGTCTAGTGAACTTGCTCGTCCTCTAGAACAACTGAGAGATTATGCTCTCAAGGAAGAAACTTTGCACTCTGGAGACTTACCTCCACAAAATTTTCAGATTCGCGAGTTTAATCAACTATCTTTAGCTCTTAATGAAATGGTAACAAGATTAAGAGCGTGGGGAGAAGAAATAGTATCTGCTTGGAAAGAAGCACAAAATGCTAATCAACTCAAAAGTGAATTTTTAGCAACTACTTCTCACGAATTAAGAACCCCCCTCAATGGAATTATTAACTGTGTTCGCGTCGTGAAAGATGATTATTGTGATAGCAAAGAAGAAGAAATAGAATTTTTACAACAGGCAGACGATGCAGCTATTCATTTACTAGAAATTATTAATGATGTTTTAGATATTTCTAAAATTGAAGCAGGAAAACTTTCTGTAACTTTAGAAAAAATAGATTTGCGGAAAATACTGTATGAAGTAATTGATTTACAACTTGCGCCTATTCAACATAAAGGCTTGCAGCTTAAAACTAACATCAAGCCAGAAAAAATTATAGTCAATGCCGATCCTGCTAAATTAAAACAAGTTTTAATTAATGTAGTTGGTAATGCTGTCAAATTTACCGATGCTGGTGTTATCACCATCGATGTCCAGGTTGAACATGACTCCAGAGTAATGGAGAATAAAAATATTCAAGATAGTAATTTGTCTTCTTCCGGCAGTGGTGCATTGAGAGGCTCTAGTGTACAAGCAAAAACTCAGTCTGAAGCAGATTCCAAGACAGTTGCTACAGAATCTAAAAATTACAGACCTAAAAACTCTGCTCAAGTGTCGACTAAAATAACTCGTAAACAAGAAAAAGTAACCATAACGGTGATGGATACAGGAATTGGTATCGATCCTAGTCAACAGGACAAACTATTTCGTCCTTTTGTGATGGTGGACGGTTCAACGACAAGAAGATTTGGTGGTACGGGTTTAGGTTTAGCTATCTCTCGTAATCTAATTGAATTAATGAGTGGAACAATTAGTTTATATAGCGCAGGGGAAAACCAGGGTACTACGGTAAGTATCGTTTTACCCTTAGCTGAAATTTCCGATAATTTTGGGTAGAGGCAGTTTGCCCTTCGGGTTTGACAGTTCTTGCTCCGTCCTATACGCTGAGGAGACCTCAGCGCGGGCGGTGCGCTTTGCTCAACGGGGGGAACCCCCGCAACGCAACTGTCTCACGAACTACCCCTAACGAATTAGAAAATGAGAACCTCGATCAATTGATTGAGATAATTTCCCCTTGTTGGGCTAAAGATTGAGTTAAACCAGCTAGAATTTTCACTAACTCTGCTGCTACCCAACCTGATGAGATAGAAGATTTACTATCAGTAGAAATGTTTTGCACAAAGCGATCGCATACTTGAAATAAGGGTTCAGCAGGCTCTAGGGGTATTATTTGCCGAGATTGTTCTGCGGGAATAAATTTTTCTCCTTCTTGCTCGAAATAACCTTGTTGAAAAGTTAAAGGCTCATCAGTCAGCATCTCATCAAAAATTAAACTTCCTTGACTACCTACTACACATAATCTTCTTTGTTTGTCATGATTAAGCCAACAAAGATGGATTGTAGCCTCAAAACCACTAGGATAAAACAAAGTTAACCAAACTAAATCCGCTAAACCAGATTGAGTAGAAATTGCCATCTGTTTATCTGGTTGTAACCAGACATTACCTCTAGCTTGTACTTTTATGGGGGTTTCTCCTAACCAATAATTTAAAATAGCCAGATCATGAATAGCTAAATCCCAGAGTGCATCTACATCTTGACGCACAGGACTTAAATGAGTACGAGTAGCATAACCATAACGTAGCTGTCCTAGTTTTCCTGCTGTCATAACTTCTCTTCCTTTTTGTACCGCAGGGTTAAATAAATAAGTATGGTCAACTAAAAGTTCTAGCTGTTTAGCTTCTGCTAGTTTAGTCAGTTCAACACATTCTGTCGGATTAAGAGTTAAAGGTTTTTCTGCTAAGACATGGTAGCCTTGCTCAAGAGCATCTTTGATTAAAGGATAGTGAGTAGATGCAGGAGTAGCGATAACAACAGCTTGAATGCTTTCTAAGTTTCTGATAGCTGACCATTCTGTAGCTAAAGTTATTTTATGGCGATCTAAAGCAAATTTCTCTTGACAATAATTTAATCGCTCAGGATGATGATCTACTATCGCTACTAATTCCGTTTGGGAATGAGTAAGAAAATTACGGACAAAGTGAACTCCCCAACGTCCTACCCCCAATACAGCTACGCCTAGTTTCATTAGATTTGGTGTTTTGTAAATATATGCACACTGACAAATATTAACAGTAAGAGCGCGAACTGTCCCTACTGGTTAACTGACAAATACGCTTCTTTAGCAGCAGCTTGCTCTGCTAGTTTTTTAGAACGTCCTTCACCACTACCCAAACAATTACCATTTAACCAAACTTCTGCTCGAAAACGATAGCGATCGCCCTTGGGATTTTCCTGTACTCTATATTGGGGTAATAGTTTATACTTACCTTGAGTCCATTCTTGAAGAGCATCTTTATAATTGTGTCGTGCTGGATCTTGGCGTATTTCTGCTGCTTTTTCTTTTAAAATTTCATCTAGCCAAGGGCGAACTAGTTCCATGGTATTGGTACTTAGATACAGTGCGCCTAAAATAGCTTCAAAAGCATCTGCCAACCAAGATTGTCTACCAGCAGGATTACTCAAAGTATTCGCACCAATAAGCAGATAACGTTCGATGCCAAAACTATCGGCTATTTCTGCCAAAACTCGATCGCTCACTAAAATAGAACGAATAGCAGCAAACTCTCCTACTGGTTCATTAGGATAAGTTTCTAATAAAACTTCTGCTGCTGCTAAACGCACCACGGCATCCCCGACAAATTCCAACTGCTGATAATTTTTTTCGGGAGAAATACTCGGATGAGTAAGAGCTAAATCTAATAAATCCCAACCTACCACTGCTGTTTCTGGTAGCCCTAATTTTTGCATTAATTGTTTTAATTGCTTAATTCTTCTTGGATATTGCAGCATTGATACCTAATCATTTACATAGAGAGAGTCGGAACGTAAGCCGGGTTCTGTTCTCAATAAAAGCAATAATAATATACACCTTTCTTGAGGGTAGTTATCTATCTAGGATGCCTGTTACCAGACACCTCTTGCGGTTCACCAATAACGGGACAGGAAAAAGACCAACCTTTGTCCCTCCGACCTTGCTCCCAACCGGGGTTTACCGAGCCAGTACCTCTCGATACTGCTGGTGAGCTCTTACCATCACCTTTGCACCCTTACCTTAATCATTTATCAGTTACCAGTTAATAGTTATCAGTCTTCACTGTTTACTGCTCACTGTTCACTGTTCACTGAAAAAGGCGGTATTTTTCTGTGGCACTATCCTCACAGTCGCCTGCACTGGAAGTTATCCAGCAAGTTTGGTCTTTCGGGAGCCCGGACTTTCCTCAGATTTACTTAGTAATAGTAAATCTGCAACTACCTCGCCTACTCTCTCTCAATTTCTATTTTACTAGTAAAATAGTTCTTCTAAAATAGGCTGATTTTTTGTCGAGGTTGTCTTTTGCACATTAAGATAGGAGCAAATAGCTAGATTGGATTAGGAAAAAATCCTTTCTCAACTTCAATAACTATGAATAAAGATACTGACCTTACCCCATTTTCGACCACCTCTCCTAAAATCAAGAAAATATCAGATAACTTAAAGCAATTAGGACGCATAGGCTTTTGGTTACAAACTGTTTTGGGTGTTATCTCTGGAGTACTATTATTAATTGCTGGG
>JAAUYH010022846.1_pt1 | contig 23655 bp, 22 predicted proteins | sample 7278061 | NCBI WGS metagenome assembly JAAUYH01 (sample SAMN14350203, study PRJNA611818) | marine sediment metagenome | isolation source: surface marine sediment (0.6m) | place: French Polynesia: Moorea | collected 2018-08 | reverse complement strand
TCGAATTGAAATTCTGGGGCTGGGTCATCAGCAGTCGCGTGGCATGAAGTCGGGTGTGGTGATCAACATAGAGCAGGCGGAGCAGGCTATCCGCAATGCGGTAGAGAACGCTGAGCGTATGGCGGGGGTTACCGTGGATTCGTTGATTGTGAACGTTTCTTCCGGAAGGCTCTATTCCGAAGCATTCTCCGCGGATATTTCGCTCGATGGTTATGCGGTCGAAGAAAGTGATATCGGACAAGTGCTTAGGGCTGGTGCTCAGCACGCTCTTGCGCCGGAGCGTTCTGTTGTTCATTCGATCCCAATCGGATATTCGCTAGATGGGGAGCATGGCATTTCAGAACCGCTTGGTATGATTGGCTCCAAGCTCGGCGTAGACATGCATGTTTTGACCGCAGAAAATGCTCCATTGAGAAACATCGAGCTTTGCATCAATCGTGCTCACCTTGCTGTTGAGGCAATGGTGGCATCGCCCTATGCGGCGGGTCTTGCTTCTCTGGTTGAAGATGAGATGCAAATGGGCTGTGCGTGCATTGATATTGGTGGCGGTACCACTACGCTTTCGGTCTTCATGGATGGACGATTTGTATATTCTGATGCGATCGCGATCGGTGGAAATCATGTAACCATGGATCTTGCCCGAGGGCTTTCAACACGGCTCGAGAATGCTGAATCGATCAAGGTGAAGCACGGTTCAACACTGCTTGGTACAGGTGATAATGAGGCAATGGTCACCATTCCTCCGATTGCCGAGGAAGACAGCAGTGCGCCAAACCAAGTTAGCAAATCTCATCTGGTACGGATCATCAGACCACGGGTTGAAGAGACCTTGGAGATGATCCGGGATCGTTTGGCGCGTTCCGGTTTTGCTGATGCTGTTGGCAAGCGGCTTGTCCTGACCGGTGGCGCAAGCCAGCTCAACGGAATGAGCGAACTGGCAAGAAGAGTATTGTCGCGCAATGTGCGAATGGGGCGTCCAATGGGGGTTTCCGGAATGCCGGAAGCGACCAAAGGTCCTGCGTTTTCAACAGCCGTTGGACTGTTGATCTATCCGCAGATTGCAAAGATTGAGAATTTTTCCGCACCCTCTGGATATTCCAGTGTCCTGAAAACGGGCACCGGTGGTCCGCTCGGACGTCTGGGTGCGTGGTTTAAAGAGAGTTTTTAGGCGGGGATACCCGGCTGAATTTGGCGGAGAGCAGCACCAGTGCTGCACAAAAGAGGTTCTGGCGGTTCCCGTCAGACCAAAAATGGAGACGAGGAAATGACCATTAACCTGCAAAAGCCTGATATTACAGAGCTTAAACCAAAAATTACCGTGTTCGGTGTCGGTGGCGGCGGCGGAAATGCTGTGAACAATATGATTCATGGTGGCCTGCAAGGCGTTGAATTTGTTGTTGCGAACACAGATGCTCAGGCATTGACCATGTCTGCGGCTGAAAAGATCATCCAGCTGGGTGTTGATGTCACTGAAGGTCTTGGCGCCGGATCAAGCCCGGACGTTGGTGCTGCGGCGGCGGAAGAATGCCTTACTGAAATTCAGGATTACATGACCGGCACTCACATGGCATTTGTTACCGCAGGCATGGGCGGTGGTACGGGCACAGGAGCGGCTCCAGTTGTGGCTCGTGCTGCGCGTGAAATGGGTATTCTGACGGTTGGTGTTGTCACCAAACCATTCCAGTTTGAAGGCCAGGGACGCATGAAAACGGCTTCAGCAGGGATTGCTGAGCTGCAAAAACATGTCGACTCTCTTATTGTCATTCCAAACCAGAATCTCTTCCGCATCGCCAACGACAAAACCACTTTCGCAGACGCTTTCGGCATGGCCGATCAGGTCCTTTATTCAGGCGTCGCCTGCATTACAGACCTTATGGTCAAGGAAGGCCTGATCAATCTCGACTTTGCTGATGTGCGCTCGGTCATGCGTGACATGGGTAAAGCGATGATGGGAACCGGCGAAGCAAGTGGTGAAGGTCGAGCAATGCAAGCTGCAGAAGCGGCGATCTCAAACCCGCTGCTGGATGAAAGCTCCATGCGCGGTGCAGGCGGGCTTCTCATCTCTATCACCGGTGGTCGCGATCTGACCCTGTTTGAGGTGGATGAAGCAGCAACCCGCATTCGTGAAGAGGTGGATGAGGATGCAAACATTATCCTGGGTGCCACCTTTGATGAAAATCTCGAGGGGGTTATCCGTGTTTCTGTTGTTGCAACAGGCATTGATCACGAAGCCAAGGCGATTTCTTCTGATAATTCTACAGTAATACGCAAAACAGAGGCAGTTACGCGAAGCGCACCTGCAGCATTAGCGGCAAAACCTGCCATTGCTCCAATACCGGCTCCCAGTGCGCCGACACTTGAAAAGAAACTTGAGCAAGCAGCTGCGGCACTCGAACTACCGGAAAGCAAGAAGATTGAGCGCGATGGCGTGACACTCGAGCCGTTCAAACCAACACCTACTGCGTTTTCAGACCGTGAAGTTGAAGACGAGTTCAAGGCTGCGCTGGAAAGTGAATTACAACCTTCTCCTACTCCTTTCGTACCACCTGCAGCAGAAGAGCCGGGCGATGTAATGAAATCTCAACCGATTCCGTCGCCTGAAGATTTTCCCGCAGTTGCGCAGTCTCAGTTGAAGGCAGCAGAATCATCGCAGACAACAAAGGCTGAAGCACCAACCAGTCATGGGCCGATGGGGCTTTTGAACAAGTTGAAAAACAGCTTCACCGGGCGTGATGATCCGCTGGAAGTGCGCGAAGAAAACAAACCGGCACAAACCAGTGCTCCGGAGATGCCGAAACCTGTTGCAGCACAGCCTGCTCCTGCGCAACGCGTTGAGCCAGTTCGGGTAGCAGATGACCCATACGCGCCCAAACGGGCGAGCCTCGATACTCAGGGAAGAATCAATCCATCCGAGCGTCCAGGCAGTGAAGATGATCAGCTGGATATTCCGGCATTCCTTCGTCGCCAGGCGAACTGAATTATAAACAATGATATATGACCCATCTGTTACGCATTGTAACAGATGGGTGTATTTTTAAGTTGTTGATAAATAACAATAAAAAAATTCCATATTATGCAATTCGTAACATTAAGTAAGAAAGCGTGATTTGGTGTTACATGGCGGTCTGAGTATAAATATCGAAGGAAAATGGCTGGAAAACTTTTTCTGGGGGGCGGAGTATTCCTTCCCGGAAAAAAGATCGGGGAAATAGAGTGATTGGTCATCAGACGACGTTGAGAGAGAAACTTGAGTTCTCGGGGGTAGGCGTTCATTCCGGTAGTCCGGTAACAATGACACTGGTACCTGCAGATGCAAATACAGGTATTCTGTTTAACGTTTGCGATCCAAGAACTGGTGAAACAAAAGATCTCCCTGCAAATCTCAGTACAGTTGGCGCGACAGACCTTTGCACAGTGCTTGGTTCACCTGCTGGTGCGCATGCCGCTACAATCGAACATCTGATGGCTGCGCTTCGTGCGCTCAACGTTGACAACGTTATTGTGGAGCTTGATGCACCGGAAGTGCCGGTCATGGATGGCAGCTCTGCGGTTTTTGTGGATGCAATCCATTCTGTTGGTTTGAAGTCTTTGGCAGCGAGCCGCTGTTATATCCGCGTGAACAAGCCTGTTCGTGTGGACATGGGTGCTTCGTGGGGTGAGTTTGTTCCTTATGAAGGAACCCGGTTCGAAGTCGAAATTGATTTTGACTGTGAAGCAATCGGGCGTCAGCAATTTGCTTCTGATCTGAACGAAGATGTGTTCTGCAAAGAGCTTAGCCGTGCGCGTACATTCGGCTTTATGAAGGACGTTGAACGTCTATGGGCTGCGGGGTTTGCCCTTGGTTCCTCGCTTGAAAATTCAGTGGTTATTGGCGACGATAACAAGATTATCAATCCTGAAGGTCTTCGGTATGTTGACGAGTTTGTTCGTCATAAAACACTGGACGCGATTGGTGATTTGGCGCTGGCAGGCGCTCCGATTTTGGGGTGCTATCGCTCTTATCGTGGCGGTCACAAACTGAATTCAATGGTCCTCAAGGCGCTGCTGTCTGATGCGAGTGCTTTCGATTTTGTGCAACCAGCAAGATCTCGCCCGAAGGTTATGCATGCCGATCTGGAAGCTGTTAGTGCTCCAGCCTATGCGGCCGTATTCGTTTAATCGAATTTATCTATAGATTTCATTGGCTTGTTCGCTCCTGAATTTGTGAATGCCCATGCCACATTGTTGCGGTATTTCTTTCGGATAAGCGCTGGAATTAGGCGGGGTTATCCTATAAATTCTTTTCAGCAGAATGACTGCGACTTGGACGAGTTGGAACATTGAGATCATGAGCTTTTTAGGCACAAGCAAGAAATTGTGGATGGTTCTCGCGGTTATAGCGGTCGCCGGGTGTAGCGGAACTGATGAGAAGTCGGGCGATTTCGCGGTTGAAGACATCACACCTGCTGATGCGCTTTATAACCAGGCACTGGCAAATCTTGATGCGGGTGACCTGCGTACCGCACAAAAACGAATAACCGATCTCAACAGGCAACATCCTTATTCTGAATATTCGCGGCGCTCGCTAATCCTCGATACATTTATCAATTATCGTCAGGGCAAATATACTGAGGCCACGACAGCCGGAAAGCGCTTTATCCAGCTTTATCCCAGTGACAAAGATGCGGCTTACGCGCAGTACATCATCGGCATGTCCTATTTCAAGCAGATGCCACATATCACAAGGGATCAGAGCGTTGCCCAGCAATCGTATGATGCAATGGCTTCTCTGGTGGAGAAATATCCTGAGAGTGAATATGTCGAAGATGCGCGCGCGAAGATGCGGATCACGAAGGACCAACTGGCAGGAAAGCAGATGCTGGTTGGGCGCTATTATCAAGAGCGCCGTGAGTTTCTGGCCTCAATAAACCGTTTCCGCCGTGTTGTGGAGGAGTATCCCGATACGCGTCATGTGGAAGAAGCGCTTGCACGCCTGACAGAGAGCTATTTCTCTCTTGGCTTGGTTGAGGAAGCGCAGAATTCAGCTGCGGTTTTGGGACACAATTTCCCGGACAGCACTTGGTACAGTGATTCCTATGCACTTCTGCAGACCGGTGGTGTAGAGCCAAGGGAAGCACAAAACTCATGGCTAAGCGGGCTTTTCATTCCTGCCAAGAAGACCTGATCCTTCGAAAGTGCCTCGGGGGATGCTGGCAGAACTTTTAATCAAAGACATTGTTTTGATTGACCGCCTGGACCTTGAGTTCAGAAGCGGTCTTTCGGTTTTAACTGGTGAAACAGGTGCAGGAAAATCCATCCTTTTGGATTCGCTTTCCCTTGCACTGGGTGCCAGAGGGGATGGTTCTTTGGTGCGAAAAGGACAATCAGAGGGGAGCGTTGTCGCAGTCTTTGAGCCGCAAGCAGGGCACAATGTCTACAGTCTGTTGGCAGACAATGACTTGCCTTCGGATAAAAGTGTCATCTTGCGCCGTGTCCAGAAAGCAGATGGCAAGACTCGCGGGTTTATCAATGATTCTCCCGTCTCTGCGGGATTGATGCGGCAGGTTGGACAATGTCTCGTCGAAATTCATGGTCAGCATGATGACCGGGCCATGCTTGATCCCGCAACTCATCTTGGGCTTTTGGATGCGCATGGTGGGCTTGAAGCGGAAGTTGTGCTTGTTGGAAATGCATGGCGAAATCTCAAACAGGCGGAGCGTAAGCTCAACGTTCTGAAAGCTGAAGTTGAAGAAGCTCAACGCGAAGCCGACTATTTGCGATTGTCCTGCGAAGAGTTGCAAAAACTTGCGCCCGAACCCGGGGAAGAAACACAACTTGCCGATGATCGCCAGCGGATGATGAAGGTTGAGCAAGTTGCCACAGATTTGTCGGAAGCCAACGAACTCCTTTCCGGGAATGCGTCACCGGTAACCACTATTGCCAATCTTGCACGACAATTGGAGCGTAAACGGCAAGCGGCGCCGGAATTGATTGCCGAGACACTGGATTATCTCGATGCTGCTCTCAATGCACTTTATGGAGCTCAAAACTCGCTAGAAACCGCTTTTGAGCAGACGCATTTTGACCCGCGTGATCTTGAAAATGCGGAGGAACGCCTATTCGCGTTGCGTGCCGCAGGCAGAAAATACAATGTTGCCGTTGAAAACCTCCCTGATTTGGCTGTGAAGATGGCAGACAATCTCGCCATGCTGGAAGATGGAGAGGATAGACTTTCTGGCTTGGAGAAAGAGGTCTCGTCTCTTCAGGCTGAATACATGCGGTTGGCCGAAACGCTTTCGAAGAAGCGACAAGACGCTGGTGCAGTATTGGCGGATTCTGTCATGCAGGAACTTCCGTCGCTGAAGCTTGAAAATGCTACGTTCATTGTCCAGCATGACACAGGGGAAGAGCATGCATCTGCAACAGGTTTCGATCAGGTAGAGTTTTGGGTGCAGACCAACCCGGGCTCCAATCCAGGTCCGATGCGCAAGGTAGCATCCGGGGGTGAACTTTCCCGGTTTATGCTGGCGCTAAAAGTTGCGCTTGCGGATCGGGGATCTGCGCCCACTTTGGTGTTTGACGAGATTGATTCAGGCGTCGGGGGGGCTGTTGCTGACGCGATTGGTGCGCGTTTGTCCCGCCTGTCGCGAACGGTTCAAGTGCTCTCGGTGACCCATGCTCCGCAGGTTGCTGCAAGGGCCAACGGGCACTATCTCATTTCCAAGCAGTTGATCGGGAATGAAGACCGGGTCGCAACCGGGGTAGAGGCAATTTCCGAAGGTGGACGGCTGGAAGAAATTGCGCGAATGTTGTCCGGTGCAACCATCACTGACGAAGCGCGGGCAGCGGCCAGGAAACTGATCCATGAGTCCGCAGCCTAGCCTGTTTTTCGGGAAGAATATACGCAATGATTGAAGTAGATGCGTTGAGTGCAGATGAGGCGCGCGCTGAATTGGAAAAACTAAGCGCAGAAATTGCTAGGCATGATGCTCTCTATCATTCAGAGGACCAGCCGGAAATTTCGGACGCTGAATATGATGCGCTTCGCCGTCGCAACCTTGCAATCGAGCAACGGTTCCCGGAATTGGTTCGGGAGGACTCGCCCTCAAAGCGTGTGGGCTATGTGGCATTGGACAAGTTTGAAAAGATTACCCACGCATTGCCGATGTTGTCCTTGGACAACGCTTTCAATGATGATGATGTGCATGAATTCGTAGCGCGCATTCGCCGATTTCTGAAATTGGATCCGTTGAAACCGGTTCCGTTGACTGCAGAACCCAAGATCGACGGTCTGTCTCTCTCTCTGCGCTATGAGCAAGGCCGTTTGGTTTCTGCGGGCACGCGTGGTGACGGTACAGTTGGTGAGAATGTGACATCAAACGCTAAAACCATTGCGGATATTCCGACGGTGCTTGCGTGCGAAAATCCACCGGATGTGGTGGAGATAAGGGGCGAGGTTTACATGACGCATGAGGCGTTCCGCGCGTTGAATGAGCGGATGGAAGCTGAAGGGAAGCCTACTTACGTCAATCCCCGAAACACGGCTGCTGGTTCATTGCGTCAGCTCGATAGTGCGATCACCGCAAGCAGGCCTTTACGCTTTTTTGCCTATGCCTGGGGTGAGATGAGTGCCATGCCAAGCGACACTCAAATGGGTATGGTGCAGTGGCTTGCAGAATGCGGTTTCAGAATCAATCCCTTGATGCAAAGCCATGAAACTATTGAAAAATTACTGGGTCATTATCGACATATCGAGAAAGTCAGGCCGGAGCTTGAGTATGATATTGACGGCGTTGTTTACAAGGTTGATGAATTGGCTCTGCAGTCGAGGCTTGGCTTTGCATCACGTTTTCCGCGTTGGGCGATTGCACACAAATTCCCAGCTGAAAAAGCGTGGACAATCCTGCGAGACATCGAAATTCAGGTTGGTCGAACCGGAGCTCTGACGCCGGTTGCAAGGCTTGAACCCGTGACTGTTGGCGGCGTGGTCGTCACCAATGCTACGCTGCATAACGAAGATTATGTCAAAGGCATTGGCAGCAAGGGCGAAGTACTGCGCGACGGTAAAGATCTTCGCGTGGGTGATCATGTCATGCTGCAACGTGCGGGGGATGTCATTCCGCAAATTCTGGATGTGGATTTGGAGAAGCGACCAGAAGGAGCAGCTGTTTTCTCTTTTCCGGATAAATGTCCCGCTTGCGGAAGTGCCGCAGTCCGGGAAATGAACGCAAATTCTGGCAAAGCCGATTCTGTAAAGCGATGCACGGGCGGGTTGATTTGTCCCGCACAGGCGGTTGAGCGGCTAAAACACTTTGTTTCCCGCGGTGCGCTAGATATTGACGGCCTGGGCGACAAACAAGTCGAAGCATTTTACGAGCAAGGGCGGATTGCGGATGCGGCGGATATATTCACGCTTCGCGACCGAGATGCTCGATCCCTGAAAAAACTCAAGGATATGGAAGGGTGGGGAGCCACGAGTGCGTCGAAGCTCTTTGACGCGATTGATGACAAGCGAACTGCTGAATTCTACCGTGTAATTTTCGGGCTTGGCATTCGTCATGTGGGTGAGCAAACGGCAAAAGACTTGGCACGTGCTTACGGTGATGTGGAGAGCTTCAATGCTGCCATGAGCGAATTGCATCAGCCCGAGATCTATGAAGATCTCACAGCGATTGACGGAATTGGCGACACGGTTGCTATTGCGCTTAAAGAGTTTTTCACGGAGCCGCGGAACCTTGACATATGGAACCGTCTTTTGGAACAGGTTCAACCAACACCACCTGTACAAGCATCTTCCGATTCACCCGTAGCTGGTAAAACGGTGGTGTTTACTGGTTCCCTGGAGAAAATGACCCGCGATGAAGCAAAGGCCATGGCCGAGCGACTGGGGGCCAAGGTGTCTGGTTCGGTGTCGAAGAAAACCGATCTGCTGGTTGCAGGGCCGGGCGCAGGTTCAAAACTCAAAAAGGCAACCGATCTTGGCGTCGAGACCATTGATGAAAATGGTTGGTTTAAACGTGTTGGTCCATTGATATGAGCCATTGCAGCACCTATTTCAAATCTTTGAATTAAGGGTGTTTGCGGCAACGTATTTCAATTTAACTATCCATGAGTAGTTCGTTCAGGGTCGACTTTCTGCAGGGTCTAAAAGACTGTTTGCCGATAATGTTTGCAGTCGCTTTTTTCGGGATGCTGTTTGGTGCGACTGGCGTCAATAATGGTCTTACGTTCTGGCAAACCCTGGGCTCCAGTGCCGCAGTTTTTGCCGGTGCAAGTCAGTTCGTCTTCCTTGAGTTGTACAATCAGCAAGTGCCTGTTTGGTTGGTATTGCTGACCGTCTTTGCCGTAAACTTTCGTCACTTTCTTTATTCTGCGTCTGTAGGCAGGCATCTGGATCAGTTTAACTGGGTTCAGAAATATTTCGGCTTCTTCTTTTTGTCTGATCCGGCGTTTGCGGCCTCTGAGCAAAAGGCAGAGCAGGGGAAGCTGACACCAGCATATTATTTTGGTTACGCGAGCTCGCTCTATCCGGTTTGGCTGATTGTGACCGCGCTGGGCGCGTATATGGGCAATCTTATTACCGATCCCAATGCATTGGGCATGGATATGCTCTTGTCGATCTATTTTCTGGCACTGCTGATGGGGTTTCGCTCACGCCCAAACTGGCTGACCGTAGTGTTGGCGAGTGCTGTTGTGTCAGCGATTGTTTACAAATGGCTGGGCGCGCCCTGGCACATCACGCTTGGAGCACTTGCAGGTATTGTTCTTGCGGCGGCAATTGGCAAACCCACCCCCTCCGAATACGGAGGGGCGGCTGATGTTTGAGTTTTTCGTTGCTCCCGGGAATGCAGGCAATGTCTGGCTGATCATTCTGTTAACTGGTGTCGTAACCTACATAACGCGGTCAGGCGGCTATTTGGTCCTTTCTCGGTTCAAGAATTTGCATCCCCGTGCCGAAGCGGCACTTGAAGCTGTTCCCGGTGCTGTTCTTGTTACCCTGGTCTTGCCCTCTTTGCTGGAAAATGGTTCGCTTGAAGTTGTTGCGATGGGAGCGGCATTGGTTGCCAGTCTCAGGTTGTCGCCCATTTGGGTTTTGGCCATCGGAATGGTGATAGTAATTGGCGGACGTGCAGCCGGATTTTAAGAATTGATTTGGAAAGATTATGACGAATTCGCTCGAGACTGATTATCTGATTGTAGGCTCAGGCGCCGTTGGTATGGCCTTCGCCGACACCCTGCTCAGCGATAGTGATGCTGATATTGTCATTGTGGACCGGTTTGCGAAGCCGGGCGGGCATTGGAACGTCGCATATCCTTTTGTGACACTTCACCAACCCTCAGCGTTTTATGGCGTCGCTTCCCGCGAACTGAGCAATGGCAAGTTTGACGAAGTGGGCTTGAATAAGGGCCTTGCAAGTTTGGCCAGTGGTGCGCAAGTAGCGGCCTATTTTGATGCGGTCATGCAAGAACGGTTTCTCCCCAGTGGTCGTGTTCGCTATTTTCCAATGTCTGATTATTTGGGCGACGGGAAATTCAAATCCCTCCTAAATGGCTCAGTGACAGAAGTTTCTTTCAAACGCCAGGTTGATGCCACTTACTTGAAAACAACGGTCCCATCAACGCATAAACCCGGTTTCGAAATTGATTCCGGTGTTCGTTTTATGCCTTTGAATAATTTACCAAAATTGCAAGATAAACCGGACGGTTTTGTGATTGTTGGTGGCGGGAAGACCGGATTGGATGCTGCGATCTGGCTTCTCAACAATGGTGTAGATCCTGATGACATCAAACTCATCATGCCCCGCGATGCCTGGCTGATTGATCGCAAGAATACACAGCCAGATGAATCGTTTTTTGAGTTTACTATTGGGTCTCAGGCAGCGCAGTTTGAGGCCATTGCTGCTGCTGAATCCATAGATGATTTGTTTGACCGGTTGGAGGCGTCAGGTGTGCTTGTCAGGCTTGATCCGAATGTGAAACCGAAAATGTTTCATGGTGCAACTGTCAGTCAGGCAGAACTGACTGAACTGAGACGAATCAAGAATGTCGTTCGTATGGGCCGGGCTACGAAGATAGGCGTTAACGCGATAGAATTGGAAGAGGGGGTGTTGGCCACAACTCCAAATACGGTGCATGTGGATTGCTCAGCATCGGCAATTTCTAACCTGGAAATGAAACCGGTATTTCAAGGTAACTTGATCACACCGCAAACAGTACGTTCTTATCAGCCGGTATTCAGCGCCTCGCTGATTGCGCATGTGGAAGCAACTAAAGAAACCGAAGCCGAAAAGAACCAGCTTTGTGGCGTTGTACGGCTACCCAATCACGACACAGACTGGATCAGAATGATGGTGCCATTCATGATGAACCAGTATCAATGGTCGCGCGATCCGGAATTGCGCCCTTGGCTCGAGAGTAACCGTCTGGATGGCTTTAGCGGGCTTGTTCGCAACATTGCTGAGGATGACCACGAGAAGCTGGCTATTCTGAAACGACTCAAAAACGCCTCCATGCCTGCAATGGCGAAACTCCAACAATTTGTGGCTGAACTGGAAGAAGCATCATGAAACAATTTCAAATTACCAAAGAAAAAATCGCCGATGTTCGTCTTGTCCAATGCGAAGTGCCACAAGCCGGCTCGGATGAGATACTCCTGAAGGTTGAGCGGTTCGGTCTGTCTGCGAACAATATCACCTATGCGGTTGCCGGCGATACATTGGGGTATTGGCAGTTTTTTCAGCCATTGGGAGAGGGAACAGACGGCAAGGGCCTGATGCCTGTTTGGGGGTTTGCGGAGATCGTTGAATCCAATGCCGCTGATCTTCCCGTTGGAGAGCGGATTTTCGGATATTTTCCACCAGCAAATTTCGTCGTCATGAAGCCGGAAGGCGTTACGCCTGCACATTTTTTCGATTCCTCAAAACATCGGGCGCATTTGCCGAAAGGATACAATATTTATCGGCGAGTTGAGGCTGAACCCGGATATGATCGGGCGGGTGATGATTTTCGCATGTTGCTCTATCCGCTATATGTCACTTCCTTTGTGATCGCAGACCAGCTTGAGGAGTTCGCTTATTATGACGCTGAGAATGTTTTTGTAATCAGCGCATCCTCAAAGACCAGTATTGGATTGGCTTACGCGCTGGAAGGTTCGGGCAAACATGTTATTGGTTTGACATCCAGGGGTAATCGCGAGTTTGTCGAGAGCCTCGGGGCCTATGACGAAGTGGTCTGCTATGACGATGTAGAAGCCGCAATCACCAAAACTCCATCTGCAATCGTAGATATGGCTGGCAATGCTGAACTGCTCGGGCAATTGCACATGCATTTGGGTAATCAAATGATGAGAACCCTGAGCGTTGGCCTGACTCACTGGGAGTCGGAGCGCCGCAGCAGCAACGTTATCAAGGATCGTACCGAGTTCTTTTTTGCACCTGCCCGAATTCAGCAGCGCATGAAGGAGTGGGGTGCAGAGGACTTCAACAAAAAATCAGGGGCGTTCCTGATGGAGGCAGTAGGAAAAAGCAGTACATGGCTCAATCTCAAAACACTTAGCGGTCTTGACGGATTGACTGATGCATACCCGGCAGTGCTTGAAGGAAAAGCAGATCCCCGCGATGGACTGCTGATTGAAATGTAGGTCAGAATGGATCCGGACCGGTTAAGTGGCATTCTGGAGTTTTTAACCAGAGTAGAACCCCTAAAGCACACGTTAAGGAGTGCACATACTTCTTCCGGAATGCAGGAAAACAGTGCAGCGCATTCATGGCGTTTGTGTCTGATGGCCATGTTGCTGGCTGATGAGTTTGACGGAGTTGATGCGCTTCATTTGATCAAACTTTGTATCGTCCATGATATTGCAGAGGCGGTAGTAGGCGATGTTCCCGCGCCCGAGCAAGGCGGTCAACCGGACAAGCAGGCGGTTGAACGCGCGGCAATGCTGGAGATTGCCAAGCCGCTTCCTGAGGATTTGGGAACGCAAGTCATGTCCCTGTGGGAAGAGTATGAGGCCGGGGACAGTGTTGCTGCGATAGCTGCTAAAGGGTTGGACAAACTCGAAACCATCCACCAGCACAATGCCGGTGCCAACCCGACAGATTTTGACTATGCGTTTAATCTGGACTACGGCCGCAACCGCACCAACAAGCATCCGCTTCTTGATCAGATACGCGATCAGTTGGACGCCGCCACACGCGCTAATATCAAATAGCTTTGGTTGCCTGTTGTAGCCACTTTCGCTCTTCACCTTGGAGAAAACCGTTCAAGGCATCCCAAACCTGCGCGTGATAGGCATTCAGGTATTCCAGTTCAGTCCGGGTCAACAAGGTGGCGTCCACAAGCCTGGTATCGATAGGGCATAGGGTTATCGTTTCGAATGCATGAACGGGCGTGTTCCCACCTTCTATGGTTTTGGCTTCTTCAACGATCACCAGATTTTCAATTCGAATGCCGTATTGGCCTTCCACATAATACCCCGGCTCGTTTGAGATAATCATGCCGGGGACGAGCGGTTCCATCCCGCGCTTGGAGATGGATTGAGGGCCTTCGTGAACATTCATGTATGATCCCACCCCGTGGCCTGTTCCATGAGCATAGTCTTTGCCATGCCGCCAAAGTGGTGCCCGGGCAAGCGGGTCCAGTTCTACCCCGCGTGTACCTTCGGGAAAACGTGCGATTGCGATTGCAATATGTCCCTTCAAGACCAACGTGAAGTCTCTGATAGCCTCTTCTGGTGGTGTTCCGATCGCAATTGTGCGTGTGATATCCGTGGTGCCATCTTCGTATTGACCGCCAGAATCGCACAAGAAGAGAGAGTCATTGGTGAATGTACGGTCGGTTTCTTCGGTAACCCGATAATGTACGATCGCACCATTTGGACCATGCCCGGAAATTGTATCAAACGAAATTTCCTTCAGTTCGCTGCCCATGGCCAGCGCATTGTCTTGCCGGATCTCTTCAAGCTTTCTGGCAGCATCAATCTCGGTTGTTTTTTCAGGAACTTGGTTATCGAGCCAATAGAGAAACTTGCTCATGGCAACCCCGTCACGAATATGTGCTGCCCGTGCGCCTTCAATCTCCGTCGCGTTCTTGATCGCGCGCGGGAGGATTACCGGATCACGTCCGCTGATGACTGTGCCTCCGTTTTCCTCAATCATTTCAATGAGTGCCATTGGCACTCTCGCCGGATCGCACAAAACTTTACGGTTTCTGGAGGCCTGTGAAAGTCTTCCCTCCAATTTGTCGGGCGCTTCCAGTTCGGAAACTTTTTCCAAAACCGACTTAACATCTGCAGAAATTTTTTCCGGCTCCATAAACAGAGTTGGCTTGCCAGTGGCTGGAACAATTGCAAAGCCCAGGGGTATAGGATTGTGCACCACATCCTGTCCACGAATATTGAATGCCCAGGCAAGGGAAGCGGGGTCTGTCAATACAGTGAGGTCCGCGCCACTTGCGGCAATTGACGCCTGTATTTCTGTCAGCTTTTCCTCTGCTGGTTTTCCGGCAAGCTCAACCGGGTGCAGGGAAACTGTGCCCGATGGCGGTTCAGGTTGATTTTCCCAGACACAATCAATCAAATTTTCTGTCGCCAGGAGCTTCGCGCCCGATTTGGCGACCGCCTTTTCATAGGCTGCCATCTGTGACTGAGTGATCAGCCAAGGGTCATACGCGATCACATCCGCTGGCCCGGTGTTTTCCTCAATCCATTTCGATGGGGGATTATCAATCAGGCTTTCTGAGGAAAAAGCATCCGGGTGAATTTGTTCCGCCGCCTGAAGCGTATACCGCCCATCCAAGAACACGATGCAGGTTTTGAGCGTTGCGATAGCGAAACCGGCAGACCCAGTGAAACCGGTAAGCCAGGCCAAGCGTTCTGCTCTTTCCGGCAAATATTCATTCTGATGTTCATCAGCATGCGGTATTAGAAAGGCTGTCGCTTCGCGTTTTCTCATTTCCTCACGCAGCCTTACAAGCCTGTCCGGTCCTGCATCGCGGTTTGCGCTGGTTTTGAAGCTTTGAAACATTATGTGCTGGTCCCGAATTTCAAATATTAATGTTTTGTGACTTTAGCCATGCAATTCTTGCAAGGGTCGTTTGCGTTTACCCATCTACCTAAACATTAGCGCATAGCTCATATTGCCAGTGTACCGGATGCATAGGGTGACCGGACAGCAAAGGAAACGAAAATGGCAATTCTTGGTAACATCGGCAACGGCTTCGAAAGACTAATGCGTGTTCGTGAGAAACAGGCTCAGTTGAGTGTTCATGCCTATCTTGCAACACTTGATGATGCAACACTTACTCGTGTGGGCGTGAGCCGCAGCGAGCTTAAAAAAGGTGGCCGGGTCAATCACTTCGTTTGATCTTTTCCAACTTTTGGAGATGCAAAAGAAGCGGCTCATGGGCCGCTTTTTTGTTGCCCTGAAAAGTGGTGCGAATAGTTTTTACGTAACGTAACGTTTTATTTGCAACTCATTACTAGGGTTTTGGAATGAACCAGGTAATGATCTTTGATATCGACGGTACTTTGACCAAATCCGGGCAATCCGTTGATAAGCAATTTGCTCGATTTCTGATGCCGTATTGGTCAAGCAGAAACTGTTACGTTGTTTCCGGTAGTGACCGGGCAAAGCTGAGACAGCAATTGCCAGCCGAACTGATCAACCTTGCAAGCGGTGTTTTTGCGTGTTCGGGTAACGAGTTTTTTTCAGGCTCAGAAAATCACTATTCCATGAGCCACAGTTTTCCAGACGAGTTGATCGAATATTGTCAGCGTCTCGTTGATCAAAGCCCGTTTTTCTGGCGATCAGGCAGGCATGTCGAACAGAGAGCGGGGATGCTCAACATTTCGGTCGCCGGGCGAAATTCCGACAGGTTGGAACGCAAACGCTATGTCGATTTCGACAAACTGGCTGGTGAGCGCATTTTCATGGCTGACAATATTGAACGGGTTTTCCCTGACTATGAGGTAGCGCTCGGTGGGCAAATCTCAATCGATATTACCCCGAAAGGCTGGAACAAGGGGCGGGTTTATTCTGAGATCAGGCGCCTTCATCCCGATTCTGAGATTGTTTTCTTTGGCGATCGTATGGAAGAGGGCGGCAATGATCTGCCTCTGGCTGAAAAGCTTTTGGAAAATGGGCACAAAGTGCATGCCGTCAAGAACTTCAAAGAGACTTGGGACATCCTACAAGAACACTATCCGATCATTGTCCCACTGGCTGCTACCGCTTAACTGCTTTGACCAAATGGTAGTTTGCCCAGTGCCAAGCTCTAAGGCTTGGATAGTACCAAGACCAACCATCCGTCTCGAATATAAGATTTTTCAAACATGATGTTGTGTTGCCTGAACGTAGCAACAATCATCCTTTGTTGATGCGGCAACAGTCCTGACAGAATGATGGTGCCACCTGGCATTGTATGTAAAGCTATTTCCAGCGCCATTGACTGAAGCGGTTTTGCAAGAATGTTGGCGATTACCAAATCAAACGGGGCCTGTTCTCCAAATCGACGATGCGTGAAACCGCTTGCTGTGATGCATTCAACACAGTCTTGGGTTCCGTTGATCTTTGCATTTTGCCGTGCGGTTTCGGTTGCAACCGGATCGATATCGGTAGCCAGAACCTGTGCCTGGTGTGCCTTGGCAACCGCGATTGCCAGCACGCCACTTCCTGTACCAAGATCAAGGGCATTATAGAAGGTTTTACGCTTTGACACTTCGCTCAACATGTCGAGACATCCGGCAGTTGTTCCGTGATGGCCAGTGCCAAATGCGAGTCCTGCATCAATCTGCAAGCCAATTTCGTGGGGGGCAGGGGCATCCATTTCATGACTGCCATGCATCACAAACCGTCCGGCCCGAACGCAATGAAGTTCACGCAGTGTCTCTGCGACCCAATCTGTTTCAGGCAAGTCCTCGCGTTGCAGTTCAATTTCAAACCCGAGGTCCCCGGCAAGTGCCGTCATGCGGGTTGATAGTTCCTCAACCTGATCCGTTGAAGTGTAAACCGATACGGTCCAGTCGCCGGGATTTTCAAGATCTTCAAATGCCGATATTGCAAATCCGTCATCCTCAAATGCGAACTCGAAACTACTTTGCAATGAACGGGCTTCTGCTTCATTGGTTTCGATAAACAGTCGGGATTGGCTCATGATGTAGTCCGTTTTTCACATAAAAAAGGCCGGAGATAACTCCGGCCTTGATAAACGTTTTGCTGTAGCGATTAAAGGGCTTCGTCGCCGGCTTCACCGGTTCGGATGCGCAACGCGTTTTCAAGGTCAAAGACGAAAATCTTGCCGTCTCCGATTTTGCCCTGACCCGCGGAGCCCTGGATGGCCTCGACAGCTTTCTCGGCAATGTCATCCTTTACGGCGATCTCAACTTTTACCTTTGGCACGTAGTTGATTGCATATTCGGTGCCGCGATAAATCTCGGTATGGCCTTTTTGACGGCCATAGCCTTTTACCTCGGACACGGTCATGCCGTCGACGCCAATAGCTCCCAGTGCCTCGCGCACCGTATCCAGCTTGTAGGGTTGTATCACTGCCATGATCATTTTCATGTCAATTTCTCCTTTTCTGCTGTTTTAGAGCTTGTAAGCGCTTTCGCCATGGTGAGCGAAATCGAGGCCTTCGGTTTCTTCATCTTCTGATGCCCGCAGCCCAACGACAGCCTTCGTCACCAGCACGATAACAACCGTTGCCACTACTGACCAGATGCCAACCGCAATTACGCCAGTTGCCTGAACCACGAATTGAGAACCGGCAGTCACACCTTCACCCAACCCGGTGCCGCCTGAACCAACGCCAGCAAGGAAAGCGACCAGAAGCGTGCCAGTCGCACCACCCACGCCGTGAACTGCCAGAACGTCTAGGGAATCGTCGATGTTCATTTTGTGCTTCACAAGATCAACCGCGAAGTAGCAGATGAAACCGCCCGCAAGGCCAAGAATGACGCCACCCAGTGGTCCGACGCTGCCCGAAGCCGGTGTAATGGTTGCGAGACCCGCAATCGTGCCTGTAACAAGGCCAACAAGGCTTGGTTTGCCGAACTTGACTTTCTCAATCACAACCCAGACCAGTGACGCAGTAGCCGCTGAAAGGTGGGTCACGAGCATCGCCATGCCTGCGTTCTGGTCCGCAGCAACGGCAGAGCCTGCGTTAAAGCCGAACCAACCGACCCACAGCAGAGATGCGCCGATCATGACCATCCACGGTGCATGCGGTGGCAATACCCGCTCCGGGAAGCCTTTGCGAGAACCGAGCATGATGGCGATCACAGCCGCAGATACACCTGCGGTTACGTGAACCACAATGCCGCCTGCGAAGTCGATTACGCCCATTTCAGCGAGCCAGCCGCCGCCCCAGACCCAGTGAACGGTCGGTGCATATACAATGAGAAGCCATAGCGCTGAAATCATCATCACGGCACCAAACTTGATGCGTTCGACAAACGCGCCAACCATCAGGGCAGGGGTGATGATTGCGAAGGTCATCTGGAACATTGCAAACAGTGATTCAGGCAAGGTTCCTGAAAGGGTTTCGCGATCGATGCCAGCCAGGAACAGGCGGTCGAAGTTTCCAAGCCATGCGCCATCACCGGAAAATGCGATTGAATATCCGACCACAAACCACAAAACAGATGCAAGGCATGCAATCGCAATACAATGCATCAATACTGAAAGCGCATTCTTCGCCTGAACGAGGCCTGCATAAAACAAGCCCAAGCCAGGCAGTGTCATCAACAGCACCAGCGCCGTCGACGTTAAAATCCAAGCAGTATCTGCTCCACTCATGAGTATTCTCCCCAAGTCATTGAATGGGCAGTTACTCGCTGGCTTTCTCAAACTCCTCAATGTGGAGCACACCAGAATTGGCCTCATTCAAATGGTTTCGGGGATCTTCAGCTGGTTTTGCATAAAAAATAGGCAAATATGAACGCTTTGTCTGTATAAATTTTATGCAAAACCGCTTGAAACGTGAATTCAGCTCGGTTGTCGCGCGCAAGCTGATTAGAATTTTTCCTTCGAAATTAACTTCTCGTTTACCTCACATTTACCTGAATGTGGGATCATTCAGGCATGAGAAAATCGATAACAAGCATATTATCAAGGGTAATGATTGGCGGGACAGCGTTTCTGTGCGCCGGGTCTCTTATTGCGTCGATTTTCATTGAAAATGGGGGCTCTCCAAACAGCCAGGCTGAATGGAGCGATGCTCAGACGCGCAGTGTGGCGATCTCCTCCTCCCAACGCCAAGTCGCTGCGCGTCCGAGCGATGATGAGCCCGCACTAGACGAAATCCTGACTGGCAGCATCAAGCCGATTACCGATGTTGAGCAGGCTGAGATTGTAGAAACTGAACGCTCTGCACCTCGTGAACTGTCTGTTTTGTCGATCATCCGCGAGAACTCGGATGTGGCGCCGGGAGTTACATCCGGCACTGACCGCGTCAGCGTGACCGTGAAGAAGGGGGATACCCTCTTTGGTATCGCCAAGAAGCACGGGCTTACGATGAGCGAGTTGGCCAGAATGAACGGGCTGGAAGAGCCTTATGTCATCAAGGTTGATCAAACGCTTTATGTGGCGCGGTAAATAAAAGCCGTACTCCGCTCCGAGGGATGCGATCCGCCTTTTTGCTCCATCCCGGACGCTGATGCGATTCGGGATACACGGAAACTATGTCTCAAACACTGGATGACGTTGGGCACAATGGATCCCGGCTCACTGGAGTGGCCGGGATGACGTAAACCAAAGCAGGCCAGAGCCCTCAAGAGTTTTGTTAAGGAATTCTCGCTACCCTATGCCTGTGAAAAAATGTGTGGGCATAGCAATGAAACTTCTCTTTTACATCCAACTTCTCGCGATGCGTCTCGTTGATTCCGTAGTGCTCAAGAAAATGGGTGCGAGTAGGGTTGAGGAAGTAAGCGGATGAAGAAGAAAACTGGCTGCTTGTGGTTCTTTATACTGGTGCCACTGCTTTCATATATTCTCTATAAACTGATTTATCCTTCCGTTAGTTGGCATCAGAAAGTAACAATTATCGTTCAGACGCCCACAGGCACGGTAAAAGGAAGTTCTGTTACATGGACGGAGTTTTCTAAGAGGCCGGAAATATTGCCTGATATTGGATCATACAAAACAGATTTTAGAGGAGAGGCTACAGTTGTGGAACTTGGTGATGGTATATATCTGTTCGCATTACTCGATGGCTTGGGAACCAATATGTGGCGTGCGGTTTTTTCAAAAACAAACAGTGGATTTTCTTACAACAACAGAGTCACCTTGGGTCGCAAAATAGCAGGTTGGCGAGGTCAGGAAGTTGTTCCATCCAGATATTATCCCACACTCGTTACTTTTAATGATATCAAAGATCCGACCAGTGTGCAGGCAGTGAAACCGAACGACCTAGCTGCTACGTTTGGCGAAGGCTACAGCTTGAGATCGATCACACTGGAAATCACCGATGAACCCGTCACCGAAGGTGACGTGGAGATGGTGCTGGGGTGGTTCAGGCCAACTCCAGAGTTCGATGAAATTTGGAAAACTAACAAGCTTAAGACATTTCAGAAACAGTATCTCATTGGCTTGAAGAAGCCTTTCAGGGAGTGAAATCATGACCATTTCTAAAGACTTACTATTATCCATATTGTCCATGGACGCTTACAATAGGGGATATTATGGAGGTATCTCTGGTTTGGGTGTGGCAAACGAGCAGACCGCTGTTGCATTTAGTGGCGTACAAATAATCGCCAATGCTGAAACAAGTCTTCCAAACGGTGAAGCAGAAGCCGCCGTTTTCTAAGCCATTGCGTATGAACTAGATGGCGAAATTGTCATTTTCTATCGTGGGACGGATAATCCCGATCCATTTACGATAGCTGACGGCGCTTCTGACCTGTGGAACGGATGGATTTCTGGGGCACGCTCATCGCAATTCTGCTGATCCTATTGGCATTGGCTTTTGCTTGGATAGTCGGATCAAGTCCGAGGATGACGCCAGTGGTTCAGCGTTTCATTTTACTTCGCCGCGGAACATCCGGAATATGAAATAGAATACAAAAATCAGCATGATAGCGAGGTAAAATGGCATTACCTCCGCAGGATGCTTGCCCAGAAGCATGAAATTAAAGATGCGATCAGTATAGTATTGAACCGTGTTCCACATGGGCGCTCTCTCAACGTCAATCGTTACCAATCCCCCATGCCGGTTTTTAAAACCGACTATCCCCTCAAAAATTATCGCAACATTAAGTTTACCAATTCCTAAACAAAAATTAACCAAGACCGTGCGTTCGATCATAGCCATTTTTGGTGGCTGGTGCCCATTGGTCACCGTAGTCCATTTCGGATTTGTAGATTTCCACTTTCAGGGGATGGCACTGGGCTTCTTCTGACGAATGCGATGACCCACAATCGCCACCCGGGCAGGCGGACAGTCCTCCAATCAGGTTTATCTCGGCGAAGAACTCCAGAAAATCGCCGGGTCTCACTGGCGTTGATTTCATGAAATACTGATGTGTGTCGTGGGTAAAGCCCGTGCACATGAAGACGTTGAGAACGTCATGCACATGCGGTTCTGCCTCGTCCGCAGGAATGCCGAGCTTTTCTGCCAGAGCGCGAATGAGATTTGAATGGCAGCAATGATGGTAATCGTTCCCGCTCAACACATAGTTGGTGTAGGGGTCGCATCGCGTGCCGATGACATCGTGAACTGATCCGCCAAATTCATCGAAGCCATACCAGTCGAGCGTGTCATGCGTGATGGTAGCCATTGGGCGCATGTGCGGAAGGTTCGACCACATCTTGTCGCCGGTTGAGATGTGGGTTCCGTGCAGCGCGCGCGTTTTCCCTGAGAAAAACCGCTCGTTGGTATTGTCCCTGTTCCATAGGTTGAGGTCGCCGACTTGCGGGCCTTCAATCGAGACAATTCTGAAAAAATGTCCGGCTGGAACTTCGAATGTTTCCGCCTGTCGCGGCGCTATGGTGATCTCTTTTACCAAAGACAGGTGTTTGCGTGCTTCGCCATAAAAAGCTTCATCGTGGGGCGGCAGGGTGTCAATCGGGTAGCAGATGACAGGTTTTACGGCTTTGCGTTCATCGGCGTCTTGAGGCTCACGAGTTTGGGGGTGGTCAGGTTTCATTTCGATTTTCACATCTATGTGAGATTTGCTTGTCGTAAGCGCAAACTGTGCCACCTGTCACAACAAGGTCAAGAGTTCATTGTAAGAGACCGATATAGATCCTGGGAGAACAGATATGACAGATATGAAATTGCAATCAAATCGTAGAGAATTTTTATTAAGTGCGGCCGGTGTTTCGGCGCTAGGTCTTACCGGCTCATTTGCATGGATGGATTCACCGCTTGCGGCCAGTGTCCGTGAAAAGGGTTATTATTCATGGAAAGTTGGCAATGATATCGAGGTCATCTCGATTTATGACGGCATTTGGAAGCGCCCGCATGATGAGAGCTTCATCACAGGTGCGTCGGTAGATGATACCAAGGCAGCGCTTCGCAAGGCAGGCATAGACGATAGCAGTGTGCCAATCGAGTTTGCATTTACGATTGTTAAAACTGCTGGCGAGACTATCCTTATCGACGCTGGTACTGGCGCTCAGTTGGCGCCTACTGCCGGACTTGGCAGCGCTGGCATGGCAGCCGCAGGCGTAAAACCCTCAGACATCACCAAGGTCATTGTCACGCACTTCCATCCCGACCATATTTTCGGCCTTATGGAAAAGGGTACCAATGCCCAAGTCTTCCCGAATGCCGAAATCTGGTTGGGTGAAACGGAATACAAATTCTGGACTGATCCTGGTCTGATTGAGAAATTGCCGGAAGGGCGTCGTGGCCTTGCCCAACGCATTCAGGCGACGTTCCCGACCTGGGGCAATGTCAATCAATACAAGGGTGACACTGAACTTGTGTCCGGCATTCGTACGGTGGATACGTTCGGCCATACGCCGGGCCATACCGCAATTCACCTCTCATCCGGCAATGACCAAGCCATGCTGATTGCCGACCTGATTAACCTGCCCGCATTGTTCCTGGCTAATCTGGATTGGCAACTGATCTTTGACTCAGACAAGGATAAGGCCACTGAACAGCGTAAGAAGATGGTTGCCCGTGCGGTCGCTGAAGACATGACGGTTGCTGGGTATCACTTTGGCTTCCCCAACTCGGGCAAGATCAAAAAGGATGGCGACAGCCACGTCTTTGTTCCAACTCAAGCCTAGTCAAATTCAGGATTTCTAACTCCCCCAGACCCGCCTTGGATTTTCCAGGCGGGTTTTTGTTTTGAAGTGCATTTTGAAGAAGTGTGGATTTGTGCAAGTTGCGCAGAAAGCCTTGGCGGAAGATTTGGCAGAGTAGACTAAGCGCACCGGAGCCATGGGGCGTATGGCTCCGGCACTTGATCAGCCACCGAGTTACCTCAGAGGAATGATCCAACTAAACCTTGCAAGAAACTGTCCGTTCAGCGAACGTGTACTTTCGAATTGCTATTAACGTTTACAAAAATGGTTTATTGGGTGTTGGGGAAGATGTCTTGTTCTCAATCTTCAATCCAACCTCTTGCCCACTTCGTCTCACAACTGAGCACTCATAAATCGTGTTCAATTCCGGGATGTGAAGTTTGAATTTTGTCGGAACGAAGTATGTGTTCAGCAGTTGGATTCT
>JAAUYH010035032.1_pt1 | contig 23665 bp, 25 predicted proteins | sample 7278061 | NCBI WGS metagenome assembly JAAUYH01 (sample SAMN14350203, study PRJNA611818) | marine sediment metagenome | isolation source: surface marine sediment (0.6m) | place: French Polynesia: Moorea | collected 2018-08 | reverse complement strand
TGGACCATGCCGTCGATGTCGCCCGGCAGGCCGACGAACATCCCGAACTCGGTGATGTTCTTGACCTCGCCCTCGATCTCGGAATTGACCGGGAAGCGCTCGGCGAAACCGTCCCACGGGTTCTCCAGGCACTGCTTGAGCCCCAGGCTGATCCGCCGCTTGTGCGGGTCGACATCCAGGATCATCACCTCGACCTCCTGGGAGGTGGAGACGATCTTGCCCGGATGCACGTTCTTCTTGGTCCAGCTCATCTCGGACACGTGCACCAGGCCCTCGATGCCCGGCTCCAGCTCCACGAAGGCGCCGTAGTCGGTGATGTTGGTGACCCGGCCCTTGAACTTGGTGCCGACCGGGTACTTCGCCTCGACGCCCTCCCACGGATCGGCCTCGAGCTGCTTCATGCCCAGGCTGATGCGCTGGGTCTCCGGGTTGAAGCGGATCACCTGGACCTTGACGGTCTGGCCGATCTGCAGCGCCTCGGTCGGGTGGTTGATGCGCCGCCAGGCGATGTCGGTGACGTGCAGCAGCCCGTCGACGCCGCCCAGATCGACGAAGGCGCCGTAATCGGTGATGTTCTTCACCACGCCTTCGAGCACCTGGCCTTCCTTCAGGTTGGCCACCAGCTCCGAGCGCGCCTCGGCCCGACTCTCCTCCAGCACCGCGCGGCGCGACACGACGATGTTGCCGCGGTTGCGGTCCATCTTGAGGATCTGGAAGGGCTGCGGCGTGCCCAGCAGCGGCGAGATGTCCCGGACCGGCCGGATGTCCACCTGGCTGCCCGGCAGGAAGGCGACGGCGCCCGACAGGTCGACGGTGAAGCCGCCCTTGACCTTGCCGAAGATCGTGCCGGTGACCCGGTCCTGGCTGTTGAACGCCTTTTCGAGCTGGGTCCAGGCTTCCTCGCGGCGGGCCTTCTCGCGCGACAGCACGGCCTCGCCGTTGCGGTCCTCCATGCGCTCGACGAAGACCTCGACCTCGTCGCCGGGCTTCATCTCGGCCGGCTGACCGGGGGCCGCGAACTCCTTCAGCGGCACGCGGCCTTCCGACTTCAGGCCGACATCGATCAACGCCATGTCGTTCTCGACGGCGATGACCGTGCCCTTGACGACGGTCCCCTCGAAACTCTCGGTCTTGCCCAGCGACTCCTCCAGGAGCGCGGCAAAGTTCTCCGCGTCCCCGCCAGCCTGGGCGGCTGCAGTATCTGTCATGAATGCTCCTCGAATGATCTACCGGCGGCCCGCCGCGGGTCATCCCGCAATGGAAAGCGTTCCGCCGGCTCGCCGGGCTGGCCTCTGGCCACGCCGCCCGGCGCCGATCCTATGTCATGTCCCGTTCGGAACCGCCGCGGCCGATGGCGCGACTTTCGCGATGAACGCCAGCGCCGCCTCGAAAGCCTCATCGGCCGACATATCGCTGGAGTCCAGGAACAGCGCGTCATCGGCTGGTTTGAGCGGAGCCACCGCCCGGCCGCTGTCGCGCGCGTCCCGTTGCGTCATATCCTGCAGGACCGCGGGGTATATAACGTCATGGCCGCGTTCCCGCAACTCTTTGAAACGGCGGTTGGCCCGCGCTTCCAGCGAAGCGGTGAGAAAGAACTTCGCGTCGGCGTCCGGGCAGACCACGGTGCCGATGTCGCGGCCGTCCAGAACCGCGCCCGGCGGATGGTGGGCAAAGTCTCGCTGGAACTGCAGCAGGGCGTCACGGACCGACGGCATCGCGGCCACCTTGGATGCCGCCTGCGCCACCTTGTCGCCGCGCAGCTCGGGGGTCTCCAGATCCTCCGGCCTGAGCGCCCGTGCCGCCGCCTCGGCGGCCACCTCGTTGGACGGGTCGCTGCCGCTGCGCAGCACCGCGAATCCGACGGCGCGGTACAGCAGCCCGGTATCCATGTGCTTGAGCCCGAAATGGGCCGCCAGGCGCCGGCCGAGCGTGCCCTTGCCGGACGCGGCGGGGCCGTCGATGGCAATGATCATGCCGCCGCCTTCGTCGGAGCGATGGAGGCGCCCAGCCCGTTCATCAACGCCGCGAATCCGGGGAAGCTGGTCTCGATCGGCTGCGCGTCGTCGATGGCGACGGCAGACCGGGCCGCCATGCCCAGCACCAGGAAGCTCATCGCGATGCGGTGGTCGAGTTCGGTCGCCACGGTGGCGCCGCCCTCCGGGACCCCGACGTTCTGGCCGGTGCCCTGGACCGTCAGGCTGTCGCTGTCGGCGTCCACCGCGATACCACAGGCCTCCAGCCCGGCGGCGGTCATGGCCAGCCGGTCGCTCTCCTTCACCCTCAGCTCGCCGACGCCCAGCATGCGGGTGGTGCCCGTCGCGCAGGCCGCCGCGACGCCCAGCACCGGGTATTCGTCGATCATGCTCGGCGCGCGCTCCGGCGGCACGTCGACACCGTTGAGTTCGCTGCCTCTCACGCGGATATCGGCGATCGGCTCGCCGGCCTCCTCGCGCCGGTTCAACAGCTCGATCCGGCCGCCCATCTCGATCAGCGTGTCGAGCAGTCCGGTGCGGCGCGGGTTGATGCCGACGCCGGTCAGCGTGATGTCCGAGTCGGGGCGAATCAGCGCCGCCACGATCGGGAAGGCGGCGGAGCTGATGTCGCCGGGCACGGTGATCCGGCGGGCGGTCAATTCCGGCTCGCCGGCGATGGTGATCGCCTGCCCGCCCTCCTCGGTGTCGTCGACCGATACCTCGGCCCCGAAATGCCTCAGCATGTTCTCCGAGTGATCCCGGGTCGCGTGCGGCTCGATCACGGTGGTGATGCCCGGCGTGTTGAGACCGGCCAGCAGCACGGCCGATTTCACCTGGGCGGAGGCGACCGGCAGGGTGTAGGTGATCGGCACCGGCGACCGGGTGCCGACGATTGCCATCGGCAGGCGGCCGCCCTCGCGGGTCACGAACTGCGCGCCCATGCGGACCAGGGGCACGGTGACGCGGGCCATCGGCCGCTTCACCAGGGAGGCGTCGCCGGTCATGAATGCGGTCAGCCCGTGGGTCGCCAGCACGCCCGTCAGCAGCCGCGCCGCGGTGCCGCTGTTGCCCATGTCCAGCACCGAATCGGGCTCGCTGAGGCCTCCGACGCCGACGCCGTCGACCTGCCAGGTGCCGTCGTCGAGGCGCGAGGCCGCGGCGCCGAGCGCGTTCATCGCCGCGGCGGTGCGCAGCACGTCCTCGCCTTCCAGCAGCCCGTCGACCTCGGTCCGGCCGACCGCCAACGCACCGAGCATGAGCGCGCGATGCGAGATCGACTTGTCGCCCGGCACGCGGATGGTGCCCGACAGCGTGCCGGTGGGGTGCGACGTCAGGGGCTGCATCGATCGGTCCCGGTCATGATCGCCTGGCTGGGGTGGACGGCGTGGGCCATAGCATAGGCCGCCGTCGCGGGAAAGCGGAGCCGCACCGGTCGTCCGGGAAATGCGTTTTTCGCTTTGACAGCGGAGCGGCTCCGTGGCAAAGGCGCGACTGCAAGCGGCCGATCAGAGGAGACACAGGCGGTGCCGAAGCCGGAATGGGGTGCCAAGCACATCTGCCACAGTTGCGGAACGCGCTATTACGATCTGCGGCGCGATCCGATCGTCTGCCCGAAATGCAACACCCAGTTCGACCCCGAGGCGTTCTTGAAGTCCCGCCGCACCCGGTCGGCCGCGGTGGAGGAGGTGGCGGCGCCGAAGCCCAAGGCCGTCGTGGCCGCCGCTGCCGAGGAGGCCGAGGTGGCCGAAGAGCCGGAGGAGGTGGCCGAGGTCGAGCTCGAGGCGGAGGACGAAGCCGCCGGCCTGGAGACGATCGAGGCCGAAGCGGACAGCGACGACAGCGCGTCCGAGGAGGCCGATCTCGGGGCCGATGTCGAGGAGGCCGAAGACGAGGACAAGGACAGCGACGTGCTGCTGGAGGATGCGTCCGAGCTCGGGGACGATGACGTCGACGAGGTTGTCGACATCAGCGAAGACGACGACCCCAACGCCTGAACCCGGGGACCGGCCCGACGGGCGCCGCGCCGGCGGCGTCGGAGATTTTTCGTTGTGCCGCGCCGGCGCCCTTGATAAATAACCCGCCTGCCGCGCCCCGGGGCCGACCCGGGACACAGGCGGGTCCCGGTGGGGCCATAGCTCAGTTGGGAGAGCGCTACAATGGCATTGTAGAGGTCAGGGGTTCGACTCCCCTTGGCTCCACCAAATCGATCCTCGTTCGGCCGGGCAACGCTCGGCCGTTTTGCTGTCTGCCCGGGAGTGGAAATGCGATCGGCCCATCGCTACGCGGTCTATTACGCGCCACCGGAATCCGACTCCCTGGCGCGGTTCGCGGCATCCTGGCTGGGCTGGGACCCGGCTTCGGGCCGACCCGCCGCCCACCCCGAGGCGCCGCCTCTCGGCCCCGAGGATGTGGCGCGGGTCACCGAGACTCCGCGCCGCTACGGTTTCCACGGCACGTTGAAGGCGCCGTTCCGGCTGGCGGACGGGGTCAGCTATGACGATCTCGTGGCGGCTCTGTCCGGCGTGGCGGCGACGCTGCCGCCGCTCGTGCTGCCGGGGCTGCGGCTCGGCCGGCTGGGGCGGTTCATCGCCTTGACCGCCACCGGCGAGCAGGCGCCGCTGGCGCGCCTTGCCGAGCGTCTGACCGTCGATCTCGACCCGCTGCGGGCGCCGTTGGATGCGGAAGAAATGGCGAAGCGCCGCAAATCCGGGCTCACGCCGCGGCAGGAAGCGTACCTGGCCCGGTTCGGTTATCCCTACGTGCTCGACGAGTTCCGCTTCCACCTGACGCTGACCGGCGCCTTGTCGCCGCCGGATATCGAGCGCGCGGAAGCGGCGCTGCGCCCGCTGGTTGCCCGGTTCGAGACGGCACCCTGCAAGGTCGACGCGGTGTGCCTGTTCGCCGATCCGGGCGATGGCGGCAATTTCCGGATCGCCGATCGCATCGCCCTGACCGGCTGAGCGGGTCAGGCGATTCGTTGGCCGCCGCGCCAGACGGCGCGGATCAACGGGTGGAACGGGGTGTCGCGGACCTGCGCCAGATCGGCCCGCTGGCCCGGCGCGATCTCGCCGCGGTCCTCCATGCCGGCGGCACGGGCCGGGGTCCGGGTGACCGTGGCAATGGCGGCCGGCAGGTCGATGTGGTCGACCGCTTCGGGCAGCATCATGGCCGCGTGCAGCAGGCTGGCCGGGGCGTAGTCGCTGGAGATGATGTCGAGATAACCGGCCCTGGCCAGTTCCAGCGCCGAGACGTTGCCGGAATGCGAGCCGCCGCGCACCAGGTTGGGACCGCCCATCAGAACCGCGAGGCCCTGCTCGTGGGAGAGCCGCGCCGCCTCGACCGTCGTCGGGAACTCGGCGATCACCATGCCGTCGGCCGTGGCCTCGGCGACATGCTCGGCAGTGGCGTCGTCGTGGCTGGCGATCGGCAGGCCGCGCCGCCGTGCCTGGGCCACCACGTGGCGGCGGTTGGCGTCGCTGCAGCGCTTCTGCTCCGCCATCCGTTCGGAGATCAGCGCGTCGACCTCGGCGTCACTCAGCCCGTACGTGCCCCGGTGATACTCCCGGAACTTCTCCAGCGAGGCGAATTGGCGCTGGCCCGGCGTGTGGTCCATCACCGAAAGCAGGCACACATGCTCGGAATCGACCAGCGGGTCGAGCATCTCCGGCATGCCCCGGTGGCCGACCTCGCAGCGCAGGTGCAGCCGGTGATCGGCCTTCAGCAGGTCATGCTCATGGGCGGTGTCCAGCGCGTCGATCATGTGCTGCAGGCGCTGCAGACGCAGGCTGTCATTGCGGAAGTCGCCGATCGCGACGGCGTCCAGAACCGTGGTGATGCCGGCTCCGGCGATCTGGCTGTCATGGGCCGCCACCGCCGCGATCGACGGCCAGTCGGCCCCCGGCCGCGGCCGCATGTGCTTTTCCAGATTGTCGGTGTGCAGCTCGACCAGCCCGGGCATCAGCAGGTCGCCATCCAGGTCGACGGCGCCGGCGACCGCCGAGCGGCCCTCGCCGACGTCGGTGATGCGGCCGTCGGCGATCACCACGGTGCCGTCGATCACCCGATCGGCCAGAACGATCCGCGCATTGGTGAAGACCGCTTCCTGCATCGCTCCCAGCATCGAATTGGTGTCACGCGGCCTGCCTGAAACGCGCCACGTCGAAGGTCCGCGTGCAGACCGCCTCGCGGGTCTCGGCGTCGTGGAAGATGCCCAGGATCGCCGCTCCGCGAGCCCGCGCTTCGGTGATCAGGTCCAATACCACCTGACGATTGCGGCGATCCAGCGACGCGGTCGGCTCGTCCAACAGCAACAATGGGTACTCCAGCGCGAAGCCGCGCGCCAGGTTCACGCGCTGTTGCTCGCCGCCGGAGAAGGTGGTCGGCGACAGCGACCACAGCCTGTCCGGCATGTTCAGCCGCTCCAGCAGCGCGGCGGCCCGCTCCCGCGCCTGCTCCACCGCCATGCCGATCGCGCGCAACGGCTCCGCCACCACGTCCAGCGCCGGGACGCGCGGTATCACCCGCAGGAACTGGCTGACATAGCCGATCGTGTCGCGGCGCAAGGCGAGCACCTGGCGCGGCGTCGCCGAGGCCAGATCGACCGGCTGGTCGGCCCGGCGAATAAGGATGCGGCCCTGCGGGCAGGCGTAGTTTCCGTAGACCATGCGCATCAGCGTGCTTTTGCCCGAGCCCGATTCGCCGGCGAGGGCGACGCACTCGCCGGCCTCCACCGCCAGGTCCAGCCCGGCGAACACCGGCAGTTCCCGGCTGTCCTGATTGTGCATGACGAAGGTCTTTGCGACCTGCTCGATGCGCAGCATTTCGGTCATGGCGCCGTCCTCACGGTTGCAGGATCGAGGAGACGAGGAGCTGGGTGTAGGGGTGCTGCGGGTCGTCCAGCACCTGGTCGGTCAGCCCGGTTTCCACCACCCGGCCGTGCTGCATGACCATCAGCCGGTGCGACAGCATGCGCGCCACCGCCAGGTCGTGGGTCACGATCACGGCGGACAGCGACAGGTCGGCCACCAGCCCGCGCAGCAGGTCCAGCAGCCGCGCCTGCACCGAGACGTCGAGGCCGCCGGTCGGCTCGTCCATGTAGACCAGGCGCGGATTGCTCACCAGGTTGCGGGCGATCTGCAGCCGCTGCTGCATGCCGCCGGAAAAGGTCGAGGGCAGGTCGTCGATGCGGCCGGTGTCGACTTCGGTGCGGGCCAGCCAATCGACCGCCGCGCCGCGGATGCGGCCGTAGTGACGGTGACCGACCGCCATCAGCCGCTCGCCGACATTGGCGCCGGCCGACACCCCCATGCGCAGCCCGTCGCGCGGATTCTGATGCACGAAGGCCCAGTCGGTGCGCTCCAGCATGCGCCGCTCCGGCTCGGAGATCGCGCGGATGTCGACCGGCCCCCGGTCGCGGGTGTCGTAGAGCACCTGTCCGGCATCCGGTTCCAGCCCGCCGGACAGGCATTTCAGCAGCGTCGTCTTGCCGGAGCCGGATTCACCCACGACTCCCAGCACCTCGCCAGGCCAGAGATCGAAGGTGACCTCCAGGCAGCCGACATGGCGGCCGTAGGATTTGCCGACCGCACGGGCCTGCAGCAGCGGCGTCTCGGAATCCATCATCATCGGCCCTGGGTCAGTTCGCTGGGGGCGCTGTCGGTGGCGCTTCCGGTATGCCCGGCCTCGCGCCGGCGGCCGCAATAGTCGCTGTCGGAGCAGACGAACATGCGCCCGCCGCGGTCATCCAGGATGACCTCGTCCAGATAGCTGTCCTCCGCACCGCACAGCGCGCAAGGCTCCTGCCAGCGCTGGACGTCGAACGGGTAGTCCTCGAAATCCAGGCTCTTCACCTCGGTGTAGGGCGGCACCGCGTAGATGCGTTTCTCGCGTCCGGCGCCGAACAGCTGCAGGGCCGGCATCTGCTGCATCTTCGGATTGTCGAACTTCGGCGTCGGTGACGGCGCCATGACGTAGCGTTCGTTGACCAGAACGGGATAATCGTAGGTCTTGGCGATACGGCCGTGGCGGGCGATGTCCTCGTACAGCTTGACGTGCATCAGGCCGTATTCCTCCAGCGCATGCATCTTGCGGGTCTCGGTCTCCCGCGGTTCCAGACGGCGCAGCGGCTCGGGGATCGGCACCTGGTAGACCAGGATCTGGTCCTCGGTCAGGGCCGTCTCCGGCACCCGGTGGCGGGTCTGGATGATGGTCGCCTGCTCGGTCTCCTCGGTGGTCTCGATGCCCGCCACCCGGCGGAAGAAGTTGCGGATGCTGACCGCGTTGGTGGTGTCGTCGGAGCCCTGGTCGATCACTTTCAGCCGGTCGTCGGGCCCGAGGATCGAGGCCGTCACCTGCACCCCGCCGGTGCCCCAGCCATAGGGCATCGGCATCTCCCGGCTGGCGAAGGGGACCTGGTAGCCCGGCACCGCCACCGCCTTGAGGATGGCGCGGCGGATCATGCGCTTGGTCTGCTCGTCGAGATAGGCGAAGTTGTACTCGCCCTCGCCATGCGGGACGGCGGTCGCCGTGGCGGCGGTCATTGCGCGGCCTCCTCTTGCGGGCCGCGCTCGGCGATCTCGCGGCGCATGCCGCGCAGCATCTCCAGCTCGGCCTGGAAATCGACGTAGTGGGGCAGCTTCAGATGCTCCACGAAGCCGGTGGCCTGGACGTTGTCGCTGTGCGACAGCATGAATTCCTCGTCCTGCGCCGGGGCCGAGCGGACCTCGCCGAACTCGTCGGCCCTGAGCGCCCGGTCGACCAGCGCCATGGACATGGCCTTGCGCTCGCAATGGCCGAAGGCGAGGCCGTAGCCGCGGGTGAATTGCGGCGGTACCTCCGCCGAGCCCTTGAACTGGTTGATCATGTCGCACTCGCTCACCTCGACCTCGGCGATCTCGATCGGGAAGCCCAGCTCCTCGGGCTCGAATTCCACGGCCACGGTCCCCAGACGGATCTCCCCGGCGAAGGGGTGGTTGCCGCCGAAGCCGCGCTGCGTCGAATAGCCCATGGCCAGCAGGAAGCCCTCGTCGCCGCGCACCAGGTTCTGCAAGCGGATGTCGCGGCCGGCCGGGTATTCCAGTGGCTCGCGGGTCAGATCGCCCGGTGCATCCGGCTCGTCCTCGGCGCTCGCCTCGATCAGCCCCTCCCGGTTCAGGATGTCCAGCACCCGCGGCGGCGCGCCCTCGTCCGGCTCGGCCCACGCGGCCGGCTCCGGCGCCTCGCCGTCGGCGGCGAGGCGAAAGTCGAGCAGACGGTGGGTGTAGTCGAAGGTCGGACCCAGGATCTGGCCGCCCGGGATGTCCTTGAAGCTGGCCGAGATGCGGCGATCGACCGCCATGGCCGAGGTGTCGATCGGCGCCGAATAGCCGAAGCGCGGCAGCGTGGTGCGATAGGCGCGGAGCAGGAAGATCGCCTCGATCAGATCGCCGCGCGCCTGCTTGATGGCCAGCGCCGCCAGGTCCCGGTCGTAGAGCGAGCCCTCGGTCATCACCCGGTCGACCGCCAGCTTCAGCTGCTCGCGGATCTGCGCCACGGTGAGATCGGCTATGGAGGTGTCGCCGCGCCGCTCCTCGGCCAGCAGGCGATGGGCGTTGGCGATCGCCGTCTCGCCGCCCTTGACCGCGACATACATCGTCAGACCTCCGTCTTGCTGCTGCGCGGCACCGCGGCCAGCCGCCCGGGGGCCGCCAACACCACGTCGATGCCCAGGGGGAACTGCGCATTCACCTGCGCCAGCACGGGCCAGAAGGTGGCATCCGGCCCGCCGACCGACAGCCGCGTGCTGCCGTCGATGCCGGGACCGCTCAGCATCGCGCCGCCATCGTTTCGGAGCTCCGGCACAAGGACGATCGCGGTGGCGGACCGGTCCGGGTATTCCGGCGTCCCGATCGACAGCCGCGTCAGCACGCCGTCGGCCTCTGCGATGGCGAGCACGGCGAAGGCGGCGCCGCCCGGGTCCTCGACCACGGGCGCCCCGGTGTGAAAGGCGATGTTGGCGCGGGCGGCCGGCGTGTCGCAGGCCGGCGACAGCCAGACCGGGGTGTCCGGATCGCACAGGGTCATGATCACCGCGAAGGCGACGGGGTCGAGCCCCTCCGGCGCGGCCGGCAGCACCGGGCAGTCGCGGACCCGGCCGGGCCGCGCCATGGCGTCCAGCACCGTGCGGAACACCGCGCCGGCCTCCAGCACCGGGTCGTCGAACCCGGCGATCAGCGGTGTCGTGGCAGCCGACATCGTCAGTTGTCCCCCCGTACAAGGGTGAAGAAGTTGACCTTGGTGGCGGCGACCTTGGCCGCCCGGTCGTGCCGTGCCGTCTCGCGGGCGGCCATGAGCGGCGCCAGTATCCGGGTGCGCACCCGCGAGGCATGCGCCTCGCTCTGCAGCATCGCGTCCAGCACGGCGGCGATCTCGGCGTGCCGGACGTTGCGCCCGGCGACATAGGCGTGGCCCAGGGGGCCGTCCTCGAGCTGGGCGGTGCAGCGGGTGACGGTGATCTCGCCCATGTTGAAGGCGGCCCCGGCGCCGCCGGCGCGGCCGCGAACCATCACCGAGCCGCGCTCCGGCGGGCGAACCAGCCGGTGCGGCGGCGCCTCGCCGAAATCGTCCCACAGGGACGCCAGTTGTACCGGATCGGCCTTCGCAAGGGTCGCCATCCAGGCGCGGCGATCCTCGACGGCCGGCGGTGAGGGAGCGTTCGACGATGCCATGGCCGGTCCTCGACAAATCGAGAATTCATCTAGATGTCTAGATAATTGCGTGTTACGGATTAGGACATCATGGGCGGGATGTAAACCGCCATGGCGTGAAGTCTCGGTGACATGGAGCGGCTTCGGTGGCGTGGGCGGACGGCCTGGCGATCTGGCGGCAGATCGCCCTGGCGATCGATGGAGAGATCGAGTCGGGGCTCTACGGGCCCGGCGACCGGCTGCCGACCGAGGCGCAGCTGGCCACCCGGTTCGGGGTCAACCGCCACACCGTGCGGCGCGCGATCGGCGCGCTCAGCGACCAGGGAAAGCTGAGGGTCGACCAGGGCCGCGGCACCTTCGTCCAGGAGTCGGTGCTGACCTATCCGCTGGGCCGGCGCACCCGGTTCACGCAGAACGTCGCCGGCGATCATCGCATGCCGGGCCGGCGCGTGCTGCGGGCCGAGATCGTCAAGGCCGACAGCCGGGTGGCGCGCCATCTGGGCCTTCGCAAGGGCGCCGACGTCGCCCTGCTGCAAACCCTGGGGGAGGCCGATGGCCGCCCCGTGGTCGTCGGGGTCAACTACCTGCCGGGCCGCCGCTTTGCCGGCATCCTCGAACCGATGCGCGAGACCGGATCGATGACCGAGTCGCTGCGGCGGCTTGGCGTTGCCGACTATCGCCGGGTATCGACGCATATCACCGCCCGGCTGCCCAGCGCCGAGACGGCCCGGCACCTGAAGCTGACGCCGGGCAGCCCGGTGCTGCGCACCGAGAGCATCGATGCCGATCTCGACGGGCACATCGTCAAATACGGCGTCGCCGAATTCGCCGCCGACCGGGTGCAGCTGACCGTGGAACCGACGGGCGAGCACGAGGCGCGGTAGCGGCGCAACGGGACACGAGCCGCCAATGCGCAGGCGCATGGCAGCCATGCATGCCGCATTTCCCGGTTGATCGTCCGGCCGGACGTGCTAACTCAGTGGCGCCGTCGGTTGTCCGATGCGCGTCTGGAGCGCGGAGGCAGGCGCTCGATCACCACAAGACCGATCCCTATTCCTACAGTCCAAGTCATCGCGGAGCCGCGCGCTCTCGGGGTCAAGTTTCGGTCTGGCGGTGAAATGATGGTTAAGAAAACAGGCAGTTGTCTTAACCATTTTTCTTAATGGTTTGTTAACCAACTCGAAGACAAAGCCGGTCTATTTGCTAAAATTTTGTTGAAAATGAACGTTAATATTTCAATAATATTCGGAACGAAGGAATAACCGGGAGGCAGGTATGTCCACACCGATGTCGATCCTGATCGCCGTCATGGCGACGTTTGGCACGCCGGCGGCGGAATTGGACCCGGACGAGGTCTTCTGCCTGGCGCAGAACGTCTATTTCGAGGCGAGCATCGAGCATCGGGTCGGCAAGGGCGCCGTCGCCCATGTCACCTTGAATCGGGTGGAGAGCCCGCGCTATCCCGGCTCGATCTGTGAAGTCGTGTGGCAGCATCGCCAGTTTTCCTGGACCCAGGACGGCAAGTCCGACCGCATTCCCCTGTATGACCGGTCCGGCGTGGAGCGGCCCTGGGCGTTCGACGCCTGGATTGAGAGCGTCGAGGTGGCGGTCGAGGCGATGACCGGCGAGTCCGAGGACCTGACCGACGGCGCCGACTTCTATTACGCACATCGGCTGGTCACGCCCTACTGGTCGCGCTCCTTCACGCTCGCGGCGATCATCGGCAACCACACCTTCATGCGGGGACCGGCCGACTCCTGAGCGCGGCGGCGCGTCCGGCGAGGCGCGCTAGACCCAGTATTGCTTGATCCAGGGCGCCGGCAGCGTGCGCTTGCGCCATCCGGCGGCGAAGCCGTCCGCCGCCTGGTCCGGGTTGGGCCGGCCATGGAAGACGATGATCTTCGCCGAATCGGGGATCCGCGGTGCGGACAGCAGGTTCAGGGGTGGTGCTGGCATGCAGTGGCGCTTGAAGCTGCGGCACCAGGATTCGGGCCAGAAGGTCAGCCCGTGCACCTTGTCCGACATGTAGGCCTGCTCGGTCGGATAGCCGTGGATGGCCTCCATCGGTCGGGCGTGGAAATCCTCCAGCACATGCACCTGGTCGCCGATGGTGAATCGGAAGACCGAGGAATTGCCGATCCTGGGGCGCTTGCGCAGCAGGGTCTTCCGCCACTCGAGCCAGTTGTGGATGATGCAGAACCGCGCCTCGTAGTCGAAGAACGCATCCATGTTGCCGACGATGACGACGTCGAGATCGAGAAACAGCGTCGGGCCGCTCAGATCCTCCACCTGCGGAGCGAACAGGGCGATCTTCCGGAACGCCGAGCCTTCATAGCCCTCCGGCAGGGTGATCGGCGGCAGCGGTTTGCACTCGACCGGCGCCTCGACCCCGGCCGGGTCGTCCGTGAAGCACACGAACCGGAACGGCCGCGACATGTTGCGCGCGACACCACGATACAGCCTGTTCACGTAATGGGAGCCGTACAGCGTCCCCCATTTCATGCAGACGATGTTGACCATGTGACCCTGCGTCGGAAATGCCGCCGGTGCGGCGACTCGGCGGCGCGACGCTAGTACATTTTTGACCGGCGTGGAACTGGCCCCGGCCGCGCCGACGCACGGCCGCCTGTCGGGCCCGCTCACCCGAGTGGCGGATGCCCGATCCATGCAGGGTCACGGCCCCGGTCCGGCTCCGCGCGCCGGCCTCGCGGTAAACCCGGCCATCGTGTCCGCCGCCATCGGGGTGAGAAGGGAGCGCAACATCGGCGGCGTCTCCTGCGTGTCCCCGGCCTTCTCGGCGGGTCCGTCGACGGATCGCCGCCGGGCTTGAATGGCGACGGCAATCCGGGGACATTGCGACACGCAGGTCGATCCCCGAACAAGGTCCCGATGGTCCCGCTGACTGCGGTTCGCGAGTTTCTCAGGCTGGAGGCGGCTGGCGGAATCGTGCTCGTGGCCGCCGCCGCCGCCGCGATGGTCGTCGCGAACTCGCCGCTGTCCTGGCTCTATGACGGGCTGCTGGCGACGCCCGTGGTGGTACGGGTCGGCGCCCTCGAAATCGCCAAACCGCTGTTGCTCTGGGTCAATGACGGGCTGATGGCGACCGTCTTCTTCCTCGTCGGGCTGGAGATCAAGCGCCAGGTCCTGGAAGGAGAACTGTCCTCGCTGTCGCAGACCGCCCTGCCGGCGGCCGGCGCCCTTGGCGGGATGGTGCTGCCGATCCTGATCTACGTCGCGTTCAACCTCGACGGCGGGCCGGGACTGGCCGGCTGGGCCATCCCCGCCGCGACCGACATCGCGCTCGCGCTGGGCGTGCTGTCGCTGGTCGGGGCGCGGGTGCCGGCGTCCCTGAAGGTCTTTCTCCTGACCCTGGCGATCATGGGCGATGTCGGGGCGATCGCGATCATCGCCCTGGTCTCTGCCGCCGATCTGTCACTGTTGTCGCTTGGGCTGGCGCTGATCGGCATCGCCGCCCTGGTGGTCATGAACCGGCTCGGCGTGACCAAACTGGCCGGCTATGTCCTGATCGGCATCGCGGTCTGGGTCTGCGTGCTGGACTCCGGCGTTCACGCCACGCTGGCTACGGTCGCCGTGGCGTTCTGCATCCCGTTCGGCCGGGGCCGGTCGGGCGACCACTCGCCCTTGAAGCAGCTTGAGCAGGCGCTGCATCCGTGGGTCGTCTTCGGCATCCTGCCGGCCTTCGCATTCGCCAATGCCGGCGTCTCGCTGTCCGGGCTCACGGTGTCCTCCCTATTCGAGCCGATCCCGCTGGGGATCATCGCCGGGCTGTTCGTGGGCAAGCAGGCCGGCGTGTTCGGGTTCGCCTGGGCGGCGGTGCGGCTGGGCTGGTGCCGGCTGCCCTCCGGGGTCGGCTGGCTGCATCTCTACGGCGTGGCGCTGTTGACCGGGATCGGCTTCACCATGAGCCTGTTCATCGGCTCGCTCGCCTTTGCGGACAGGGTCCACGCCGACCTGCGGATCGGCGTGATCGGCGGGTCGCTGCTGTCGGCGGCACTCGGGTACGGGGTCCTGCGGTTCCTCGTCAGCCGCGGCTGAGGCCGGCACAGCCGGCGCGTCGCTGTTGCCCCCGCGGCCGCTTTCGGAGACCCTGGCACCATGGCATTGCTGTTCGTCACCGATTTCGATGACCCGCGCGACTGGGTCCCGGCCCTGAAGGCCGAGATGCCGGGCCTCGAGGTCCGTGTGTGGCCGGACCTCGGCGACCCGGGCGACATCGTCTATGCCCTGGCCTGGAATCCGAAGCCGGGGCTGCTGGCCAGCCTGCCCAACCTCAAGGCGATCTTCTCCCTGGGGGCCGGGGTCGACGGCATCCTCGCCGACACGACCCTGCCGGCCGACGTGCCGCTGTTGCGCATGGTGGACGACAGCCTGACCCGGGGCATGGTCGAATATGTGGTCCTGCAGGTGCTGGACTGGCACCGGCAGGGGCCGTCCTATCGCGGCCAGCAGCGCAAGGCGCTGTGGCGGCCGCGGCGGCAGAAGCTGGCGCGGGAGTGCCGCGTCGGGGTCATGGGCTTGGGTGAGCTGGGACGGGCCACGGCGCAGAGCCTGGCGGCGCTCGATTTCGACGTCGCCGGCTGGAGCCGGTCGGCAAGGACGCTTGACGGGGTTTCCTGCTTCCATGGTTCGGGGCAGGGATTCGGACAGTTCCTCGCCCGCAGCGACATCCTGGTCTGCCTGCTGCCGCTGACGGCGGATACGGCGGGGATCCTGGGCGGCAAGACGTTCTCACGGCTGCCCGAGGGCGCCTATCTGATCAACGCCGCACGCGGCGGACATCTCAACGAGACCGACCTCTTGGCGGCGCTCGGCAGCGGTCAGCTGGCCGGCGCGGCGCTGGACGTCTTCGCCGACGAACCGCTGCCGCGCGGCCATCCCTTCTGGCGCGACCCGCGCATCACCATCACCCCGCATGTCGCCAGCGTTACCCATGCGCGCACCGCGGCGAAGAGCGTCGCCGCCAACATCCGCCGCATCGAGGCCGGCGAGTCGCTGGAGAACCTGGTGGACCTGAAGCGGGGCTACTAGCGCTCTGCCGAACGCGCAGCCGCGGCGCTAGCGGCGGTCGATCCGGCGCACGCCGGTGAGGCCGACGCCGTCCGACTGCCGCTCGACGATTTCAATGACCCTGGACAACGGGTCGACCGAGACGCACATGGCGGTGGCGTTGGCATGCACCATCGCGGTGTCGTCGACCATCAGACCGCAATGGTCGGGGAACACGACCACATCGCCGCGCCGGTAGGGGCCGTCCAGGGCGATACCCTTGCCTACCGCCTCCTCCTGCATGTAGCTGTCGCGCGGGCAATCAAGCCCCGACAGCGTCAGCGCCATCTGGACCAGCCCGGAGCAATCGAGACCGAGCGCCGACCGGCCGCCCCAGAGGTAGGGGACACCGAGATAGCGCAGCGCCGTCGTCACCGCATCCGGCTCCACGGCGTCGGTTGATGCGAGCGCCACCTGGTGCAGCCACCCCCCATCGGCCAGCCTGGCGAAACGGCCGGAGCGCTCCACCACGGCGACGCGGGACCCGAGGCTGACGGCATCCAGCGGCGGCGACTTCACGTCCGGCTCGGAAAACACATGTGCCACCAGGGCGCCGATGCGATGGGTCGGCTGCAAGGGCGCCGTGCGCAGCGCGTCCGCCTCGGCATAGCCGACATAGTCGTCCACCACGCATTGCCCCCAGGCCCAGCCGTCCCGTTCGTCCAGGACCACGAACTCCTCGCCGAACAGCAGCTCGGAGACCTGGCGGGCATCCCCGGCCGGCGCCTCGCGCAGGGGCACCGTTCCGCGCCGCGCCTGGCGGCGGTCGCCCTCGACATAACGCTCGGCATCGACGATGCCGCGCAACCGGCTCGACGCCAGGTCCGGGCGGTAGGCGTTCACGTTGGGGTCGGGCAAGGCGCTCATCGGGAAGATCCGGTCCGTCCTGCGGTCACCATGGCGGCGAAATCCCTAAGATAGGCCAAACCGCCGGCGGTGCGACCGATCAGCACATTGCGCCGATCCATCTCGTCGGGGGCCCGCCGTATGTAGCCAAGCCCCTGCAGCCGGTCCAGGGCCCGGGTGACGGCCGGCTTGGAGATGTTGAGGGTCTGCGCCAGCCCGCGCACGGTGTGTGGCGGCGGCGCCAGATAGACGGTCAGCAGCAGTGCCAACTGCCGCGCCGAGAGGTCCGGCGTGTCGCGGCGCACCGACTCCACGAGCGCGTGGCGCCAGTCCCCGAGGACCGCTGCGATATCCGCTTCAATCGTCATCTGGTGCCGTTTCGCTTGGGAAACGAGCAGCCGGCCTCCGGTGCCGGAGGGCGGGTCACATAAGCTCAAGCGCCGGTAAAGCGCTCCTGGATGGCGGCGAACACCGCCCGCATCGACATCGCCTCGCCGCCCTTCGGGCGGCCCGGGCGATTTGCCGGGTTCCAGGCAAAGACGTCCAGATGCACCCACGGAATGGCGGTGGGCACGAACTTCTCCAGGAACAGCGCCGCGGTGATCGCGCCGCCGAACGGCCCGTCGCTGACATTGTTCACATCCGCCACCGTCGACTGCAGGTTCTTCGCATAGGGCTGCCACAGCGGCATCCGCCAGAGCGGGTCCTCGACCCGATCGGCGGCGGTCGTCAACGCCGCCGCGGTGGCGTCGTCGTTGCAGAACATGGCCGGCAGGTCCGGGCCAAGCGCCACCCGCGCAGCACCGGTCAGGGTGGCGAAGTCGACGATCAGCGCCGGCTCCTGATCGGCCGCCTCGGCCAGGGCGTCGCACAGCACCAGCCGGCCCTCGGCGTCGGTGTTGCCGACCTCCACGGTGATCCCCTTGCGGGTGCGCAGCACGTCCATCGGCTTGAAGGAATTGCCCGACACCATGTTCTCAACCGCCGGGATCAGCACCCGCAGGCGGACTGGCAGCCCGGCCATCATGATCATGCGGGCAAGCCCCAGGGCATGCGCCGCGCCGCCCATATCCTTCTTCATCAGCAGCATGTTGCCGGACGGCTTGAGATCCAGGCCGCCGGAATCGAAGCACACGCCCTTGCCGACGATGGTGACCCGCGGTGCCTCCGCCGGTCCCCAGTTGAGGTCGATCAGGCGCGGCGCGCGGCTGCTGCCACGACCGACCGAGTAGATGGCGGGGTAGTTGTTGGTCAGCAGCGCCTCGCCGGTCAGCACCGTGATCCGCGCCTCGAACTCGCCGGCCAGCTGCTCCGCCGCCGCCGCCAGCTCTGCCGGTCCCATGTCCTCCGCCGGGGTGTTGACCAGGTCGCGGACCAGCCCGGTCGCGGTCGCCGCTCCGGCCACCGCGTCGCGGTCGGCCGCCTCGGGCCAGACCAGCCTCGCCGACGCCCGCTCCGGCTTGCGATAGCGATCGAACCGATAGCAGCCCAGCGCCCAGGCCAGCGCCGCCTTGGTCGCCGCCTCGGGCTCATCGATGTTGGCGAGCGCGTAATCGCCCCGCGGCAGGGCCGAGGGCAGTCCGGCCAGCCCCCAGAGTCCCGCGGCCACGTCCCGGCCGACCAGCACCTCGCTCAGCCTGCCGTCCGGAGAGGGGCAGAGTGCCGTCTGGCCCGGATTGGCCTCGAAGCCGGTGCTTTCGATCCAGGCCCCGAAATGATCGTCCCGGCCGGACAGCCACTCCGCCAGATCGCGCTTCGCGAGCACGGTGATGGGGACGGAATCCGCCGCCTGCGACTCGATCAGCTGGTTCAGCAAGTGACTTGGCTCCTTGTCGGCCGGGCCGTGCGACGGTAACGATGCGGTAAAGCCGCGGCTTTGCCAAGCCGGGGGTGATTCCATTCTCCAAGGGCGGCGCGTGGCGGATCTTACCATCGTTGTCGGCAACAAGGCCTATTCCTCGTGGTCGCTGCGCGGCTGGTTGATGCTCGCGGCGACCGGCGAACGGTTCGAGGAGATCGTCATTCCGCTGGACAGGCCGGAAACCCGGGCCGCGCGTCTGGCCCAGTCGCCGGCCGGCCGGGTTCCGGTGCTCAAGGCCGGCGGCCTGACCATCTGGGACAGCCTGGCGATCGGCGAGTACCTGGCGGAGCGGTTCCCGCAGGCCGGGCTGTGGCCCATGGACGCAGGGGCCCGCGCCATCGCCCGATCGGTCTCCGCCGAGATGCATTCCGGCTTCGAGGCGCTGCGCCGGGACATGCCGATGGACCTGAAACAGGACCATCCGGGGTCGGGCCACACGCCGGGCGCGCTGGCCGACATCGAGCGCATCACCGCGATCTGGGCCGAGTGTCGCGGGCGTTTCGCTGCCGAAGGGCCGTTCCTGTTCGGTGGCTTCTGCATCGCCGACGCGATGTACGCGCCGGTCGCCACGCGGCTGAGGACCTATGGCGTCTCGCTCGATCCGGTCAGCGAAGGCTATGTGCGGGCGGTCCTGGACTGGCCGGCGATGCGGCGCTGGACGGCGGCAGCGGCGGCGGAACCCTGGGTGCTCGAGAACCCCTGAGGGGTTCGCTAGCGCTCGGCCGGTGCCTCCAGCGGCAGCAGGCCGATCTCGCGATAGTAGCGGGCGGCGCCCGGGTGCAGCGGCACCGCGAGGCCGCGCAGCGCGTGCTCCAGCCGGATCTCGGCGCCCCTGGCATGGCCGTTGTCCAGCAGGATGCGGGTGGTCGGATGCCACAGGGCGCGGGTCATGCCATAGACCAGCTCGTCGTCCAGATTGGCCGATGTCAGCCAGTCGGCGCCGACACCGATGGTCTCGACCTCGGCGACGCCGGGATAGGTGCCCTCCTGCACGATGGTGCGCGAGAAGAAGGGCTGCTCGCCCAGCAAGGCATCCGCCTCCGGGCCACTGACCGGGAGCAGCCGGATGGGCGTGCGCCGGGCCAGGTCCTCGACGGCCAGGAAGGGCGCGCCGCCGACGATGAAGAAGGCGTCCAACTCGCCGCTCAGGATCATGTCGGCGGACGCTTCCGGGCTGAGATAGGAGGCCTCGACATCCTCGTCCGTCAGCCCGTAGGCCGCCATGACGATGCGCGCGTCGATCAGCGTGCCGGAGCCCTCCTTGCCCAGGGAGACACGCAGGCCCCGCAAATCGGCGATCGACTGGGCGTTGCTGTCCTCGGGCACGATGACGTGGATCAGCTCGGCATAGAGATGCGAGATCGCCCGCAGCTCGGCGATCGGCTCGATGTTCTCGTAGAGCCCGGTGCCGGTGTAGGCCCAGAAGGCGGTGTCGGACTGGGCAAGGCCGGAGTCGATGAATCCGCTGCGGATGTTCTCCAGGTTCTCCACCGAGCCGGAACTGGCCTGGGCGACGGCGATCAGGCCGGGCACGCCGCAACTGCCGCCGCGTTCGCAGGGCGGCGCGCCGGGCGGCCCGGAAATGGCGCTGGCGATCATGCCGCCGATCGGGAAGTAGGTGCCGCCGGTCGAGCCGGTGCCGATGCTGAAGAAGCGGATGGTCTCGGCGCTGGCCCCGAACAGGCCGGCGCCGGCAACCAGGGTCATCGCGATCGCGGCCGTCAGGGCGGACCGGATCAGGGTTCTGCGTGTGGCTCTCTGCCGGTGCGAATCGGGCTTCATCGCCGGATCGCCTCCTCTTCCTCACATATTACATCACGAGCGTCCGCTTCCGCCCAGTAATCTCGTCGTGACTCGCTGCGTCAGGATCCCGATTGCCACCCCGCCCGGCATCGCTACAAGCCCCTCACCAGCATCCAGCCCCCGCCCAGCGCGATGACGCCGCCGAACACCCGGACGCCGCGGGCGGAGGTCGCGTGCACGATCATGGAGTCGAAGCCGATCCCGGCGGCGAGGGCGGTGACGGTGCCGACGGCAAATCCGAGCCAGCTCGACAGATCGCCGCCGCGCGGGGCGACGGCGCCGCCGTGATAGGCGAAGATCGCCGCCGTTGCGGCCAGTGCGATCCAGGCGACGACGACCACGTCCAACGCGACCAGCAGGCCGAGCGCGACGACGGAGCCCGGCAGCACCCAGCCGGAAAAGGGCAGGGTCAGCCCCAGCTTCGGCAACAGCGTGCCGGCCACCAGCCCGACCAGGACGGCGACGGGCATGCGCCATTTCTCCTTGCTGCCGAGCAGGGCGATCCACAGGCCCGTGGCGATCAGCGCCAGCAGGGTCGCGGTGGCGGAGAACGGAATCATGAACGCGCTTGCGAATGATCCGCTGATCATGGCGGTTGCGGTCCCCCAGGTGATGCCGCAGGACGCACATCCGCCATGCCGGCATCGATCATGGGCCGGAGCGACTCGTCGATATCGTCCGACCCGGCCCTAGGCAGTATCCCCCCAGAATCTGAAGGAATCGTGTCGGCGACGGCGGAACCGTGGCGAGACCGGGGCCGCCGGTCGCCGATCAGCCGAGCTCGTAGTAGCCGCGCTCGCCATGGGCGTTGATGTCGAGGCCCTCGATCTCGGTCTCGGTATCGACCCGAAGTCCGGTCATCGGCTTCAGGACCTTGATGATCACGAAGGACGCGATGCCGGTCCAGGCGACCACGGCCACGACGCCGAGCAGCTGCACGCCGAACTGCGATGCCATTGTGGCTCCCTCCGCCAGGCCGCCGCCGCCGAGCGCCTCGTGCGCCAGGAACGCCGTGGCCAGGGTGCCGAGAATGCCGCCGACACCGTGCACCGCGAAGACATCGAGCGAATCGTCGATCTTCAACAGGTTCTTCACCCAGCCGACCGCGAACTGGCAGAGCAGTCCGGCAATGCCGCCGAGCACCAACGCGCCGAGCGGCCCGACGAAGCCGGAGGCCGGCGTGATCGTCGCCAGCCCCGCCACCATGCCGGTGACGATGCCGACCAGGCTCGGCCGGCCATAGCGCACCCACTCATAGCCGGCCCATGTCAGCGACGCGGCGGCGGCGGAGATATGGGTGACGGTCATCGCCATGCCGGCGCCGCCATCGGCGGCCAGCTGGCTGCCGGCGTTGAAGCCGAACCAGCCGACCCACAGCATCGCCGCGCCGATCATCGTCAGGCCCGGATTGTGCGGCGGCTTCAGCTCGGTCGGGAAGCCCCGCCGCGGTCCGAGCTCGCGGGCGATCAGCAGCGCCGACACGCCGGCGGTGGCATGCACGACGATGCCGCCGGCGAAATCCATCACTCCACGATCGGCCAGCCAGCCGCCGCCCCAGACCCAGTGGGTCACCGGCGCATAGACGATCAGCAGCCAGACCGCGCTGAAGGCCAGCACGAAGGGGAAGCGCACCCGTTCCGGATAGGCGCCGACGATCAGCGCCGGGGTGATGATCGCGAAGGTCATCTGGAACATGAAGAACACGGTCTCGGGGATGGTGCCCGACAGGGAGTCGCGGCCGACGCCCAGCAGCGCCGCCTTGCCGAAGCCGCCGAAAATGGCGTTGGCACCGCCGCCGTCGCCGAACGCGAAGCTGTAGCCGAGCAGCAGCCAGAGGATCGACATGAGACACGCCAGCGCGAAGCAGTGCATCAGAACCGACAACACGTTCGACGCCCGCACCAGCCCGGCGTAGAACAGCGCCAATCCCGGCAATGTCATGAACAGCACCAGCACCGTGGATGTCAGCATCCACGCCGTATCCGCCCCACTCATCGCGTCCCCCTGCTCTTATCCCCGGTCCGGGCCGGCTTTTGCAGGGTCAGGTTCATAAGCGGGTTGGCCCCCAGCGGGCAAGGCGGAATGTCGCGATCGTCCCTGGAATGCTTCTAAGAATTGCCACAGGTGCCGCGACTGGTGCACCATTGCGTATACACAAGAACAACAACACCAACAGGAGGAAACCGGCCCATGTGTTACGTCTTCGCCGGACAGGACCCGGAGACCTACGCCTACCACACCCGCTCCGTCCGGTTGGACGGGCACAGCACCAGCATTCGCCTGGAGTCGAAGTTCTGGACGATCCTGGAGGAGATCGCCGCCGCGCAGGACATGCCGATGTCGAAGTTCCTGTCGCAGCTTTACGACGAGGCGTTGGAGATCCATGGCGATGTCGGCAATTTCGCATCGCTGCTGCGCTGCGCCTGCCTGATCTATCTCAGCGGTGAGGCCAAGGGGCGGATGCTGGAGAGCGCCGCCGCCTGAGCACCGACGGACCGGGCCGCCGGCAAAGGCGGGTTGTCGGGGCCCTGTGATTCGCCGTCCTGTAGTATCCGGATAACACCACTTGGCACCCGGAAGGCGATACGCTTCCAACCGGTGTGGCGGCTGGACCCGAGCGCGGTCCAGCCCCGGCCGATAACGAGCGGCCGCCGGCCCCCGAGGCTCCGCACGAGCCCCGGCCGGCAACTCCAACCGGCCGCCGTCGAAACGGGAGGGTGCCGATGGCCAAGGCCATTCACACCATGATCCGCGTCCTCGACGAGGAGCGATCGACAGCGTTCTATCGGCGCGCCTTCGGCTTGGAGATCGCCGACCGATTCGCCTTCGACGATTTCACGCTGCTCTATCTGCGCAATGACGATGCCGATTTCGAAGTCGAGCTGACCGTCAACCACGAGCAGTCCGAGCCCTACACCCATGGCAGCGGCTACGGGCATCTTGCCGTGGCCGTCGCCGACCTCGACGCCGAGCACCGGCGGTTCACCGAGCTCGACCTGGAGCCGACGCCGGTCAAGGAGTTCCATCGCGACGGCGCGCTGATGGCCCGCTTCTTCTTCGTCAAGGATCCTGACGGCTACAAGATCGAGGTGCTGCAACAGCATGGCCGCTACCGCTGAGCGCGGCCGACAACAAGAAACCAGGGAGGAACCCATGCGAGAACTGGACAAGGGTCCGTCGGTCCCGAGACGGACATTCCTGACCGCCGGCGGCGCCACCGCCTTCGGCGCCATGATGCTCTCGGGTGGCATGGTGATCGGGCCGAACGCGGCCTGGGCCGTCGAGGTGAGCCATCTGAAGCCGGAGACCATGGCGACCCTGGTGCAGATGGCCCGGGACGTCTATCCGCATGACCGGCTGGCCGACCGCTTCTACGTGGCCGCGGTGATGCCCTACGACGCGGCCGCCGGCGAGGATGCGGCCCTGAAGAC
>JAAUYH010021809.1_pt1 | contig 23668 bp, 13 predicted proteins | sample 7278061 | NCBI WGS metagenome assembly JAAUYH01 (sample SAMN14350203, study PRJNA611818) | marine sediment metagenome | isolation source: surface marine sediment (0.6m) | place: French Polynesia: Moorea | collected 2018-08 | reverse complement strand
GCCCAAATCAGGCCGAAACCTCTGAATAGAGGTTGATACAAGCAAATTGGCTTATGAGAGAGAAAGTTGCACATCGCGTTATTATTAATACAAAATTCGCAATCCACAATCTAAAATGGTTCGCAGTAGTAGAACGTCTAGGACTGATTGATGTCAGACAGTCTGAAACTATTCATCGATCTGAATGAGGCGGGCCTGGATCTGGAACGGGAAGAACTGGAGCAATTTTCTCTAGACCTTGGCGATGAGATGCAAGGCGGCGAGCTGGTGGAGGACGCCAGACTCGCCAGAGAAGAGGAGTTGCCCGACAGGGCTAAATCTGGAGCGGCGGCCTTTATCATGGGCGTCCTGATGACGGAAGTGAACCGCGAAAATATCAAGAAGGCGGTGGATTGGCTGGGAATCCGATTCTATGGGAAGACCTTAACCTTTAGCTACGAAGATGCTGACGGAACTACTGTTAAATTTGACCATCGCAATCAGGCCGAGTTTGAACAGGCGCTGCAAGGGGCGGAGAGATTAGCCATGTTGCGGTTGCGGATACAGCAAGGGGCAGAGGAATAATAGGCCCAAATGGGAAAGTATGCGCTGCTGATTGGGGTGGGGGAATATGGCGAGAGTCTGGAAAACTTGAACGCTTCGCCTAAGGATGCGGAAGCTCTGGCAGAGGTGTTGCAGAACCCCAAGATGGGTGGGTTTGAGGTTGAAACGTTGCTCAATCCCAACCGCAACGATTTGGCCGTAAGACTGGAAGTGTGGTTTGCGGATCGAAAAGCAGATGATACCTGTGTGGTTTTCTTCTCCGGACATGGTCTGAAAGATGACCGCCGCGATCTCTACTTTGCCGCCCGGGATACCCGCAAAAAAAAGGGTAGCCTGCTTACCTCAACGGCAGTGGCGGCTCGAAATATCTATAACTGGATGAACCGTTGCAAGGCGAAGCGGCAGGTGATGATTCTGGACTGCTGCTTTAGTGGGGCCTTTGGGGATGTCATTCCCAAGGACGATGGCATGGTTGATTTGCAGGGGCAGTTGATTGCCCAGGCAGAAGGACGCGTGGTCCTGACTTCAACCAATTCGGTGGACTATTCCTTTGAGCAGAAGGACTCGGAGCTATCGGTTTACACCCGTTACTTGACGGAAGGGATTCGGACGGGAGCAGCTGACCTGGATGGCGATAGGAAAATTTCGGTGGATGAGTTGCATCGCTATGCTAAGGATAAGGTGCAAGAATCTGCCCCCGCCATGGAGCCAAAGATTATTTCGCTGAAGGAAGGTGAGGGCTACCGGATTGTGTTGGCGCAGACGCCGGTGGACGATAAGGCGTTAATCTATCGCAAAGAGGTGGAAGCGCAGGTTAAACGAAGGCGAGGGAAGATTTCTCCCACTGTACGGAGAGGGTTCAAACGACGACAAGCGCAATTGGGACTATCCCCGGAAGAGGCAAAACAGATTGAAACGGAAGTCTGTCAACCCTACGAGGAGTTTCGGGAGAAACTGACGGAATTTGAACAGGCGGTGAAAGAAGCTCTGGAGTTTGATCCTGAGAGAGGAACAGAAACAATTGAGGATTTGCGCTACTTGCTCCAGGTATTGAAGCTTCGGGATCAGGATGTGCAAGACATTCTGAAGAAGCATAAACTTTTGTTTCCTCCTTTACCAGATGAGACTCGCGGTGAAAAAGTCTCACCCCCAACGCCCTCGCCTTCGCCATCCCCTACTGATTCAACTTTTGAGTATGAGGTAGTTACTGTCGATGGCAAAGGAAAGGTGACAGATCGGCAGACAAAGCAGGCTGAATACCAGACGGAAGTGTTATTAGGCAAGGGAGTTAGTCTAGAACTGGTGATGATTCCAGGCGGTCGCTTTCAGATGGGCTCACCTGAAGGTAAAGGGTATGGAGATGAGCGTCCCCAGCACTCGGTAACTGTGAAGTCCTTTTGGATGGGCAAGCACCCGGTGACGCAGGCCCAATGGAAGGCTGTGGCGGCTCTACCAAAAGTCGAACGAGACCTGGACTCCGACCCATCGAATTTTAAGGGGGATGACCGCCCCGCCGAGCAGGTGTCTTGGTACGACGCTGTCGAGTTCTGCCAGCGACTATCTCAGAGAACAGGTCAAGAATATCGCTTGCCCAGTGAAGCGGAATGGGAATATGCCTGTCGGGCTGGGACGACAACCCCGTTCCATTTTGGGCCAACTCTGACGACCGACTTAGCGAACTACGACGGCAATTATAGCTATGATTCTGGACCCAAGGGCGAGTATCGTAAGCAGACTACTCCCGTTGGCAGTTTTAAGATAGCCAACGCCTTTGGCCTTTATGACATGCATGGGAATGTGTGGGAATGGTGCTTGGATCATTGGCATGAGAACTACCAGGATGCTCCTTCTGATGGAAGCGCCTGGGAAACTGAGGGAGATGATTCATATCGCTCGCGCCGCGGGAGCTCCTGGTACAACACTCCGGTCAACTGCCGCTCCGCGCACCGCGGCAGGCGCGGTCCGGACATCAGGTACAACTCTATTGGCCTGCGGGTTGTGCGGGTTTCGGCGAGGACTTCTTCTTGATTCTTTGCCCTCTGCTCTTTTGCCCTTTGCTCTTGTTCCTTTATTCCCTAAGCGCAAAGCGCTCAAAAAATTTTTTAGGAAATCAGAGAGTTAGAATTCTGACGCTAACCCTAGATTTCTGAACCATAGACTATGAGCGACTTACCGATTGCCCCAAAAACCTACGACTTGGTTCGCTGGTACACGCCAACTCAATAAACATCAATCGCGCCATTTTAGCTGTGGCGCACCACTACTGGCGCGACTGTGGGCGTTTTCCGCCAGCTCCGCCCCCAGATCAGATCCCGGGGTTCTTGAAGAACCCCGGGATCTCGCTCCCCGCGCACGTTTACCGCCAGTTTTGCAGTGGACTGACACAGCTAACGTGAGGCAATTTTTGGATGGCTGAATAAGCGCCAGAACCCTTTGATATGATGCGTTACGCTTCGCTTTTCTGAGATGCCCCTTGGGCTATACGACACCCTACGCCAAGGCGCTATTTTGGCTGTGTCAGACCACTACTGGCTGGTTCCCACACCCTAAACTTAGCTAGAGTATCCGGATAGATCTTTGTTGACAATGAATCGATTAGCGACGGTTTCTGGTTGAATCGCTGAGAGAATAATATGGCCAGAGTCCATCACCATCACCGCTCGGGTGCGGCGTCCATAGGTCGCGTCAATCAATTCTCCGCGTTCTCGGGCATCATTGATAACTCGCTTAATGGGCGCAGATTCTGGGCTCACAATGGCAATAACTCGGTTCGCTGACACGATGTTGCCAAACCCAATATTGATCAGCTTAATGTCCATAGTGATAAGCGACTGAACCGAGTGGGTTATCTAAAATCGGGTAGATAGCTCAATGGTATCTGCAAAAAATCAAGACCCACAAGGTTAATCCCCAGGAAATTCTTATAATTTGCCTTTTAGTCCCTAGTATTCAAAACTTTTGAGAAGATAGTTCAGAAAATTGGCAATTTTTCCCAATTGCGCTTGTTTAGATTGCAACTGACACCACTGTGCAACCCGTCGACTTCACCACCCTCGCCGCCGCCTGTAGCGAACTTCGAGCAGCTTGGTTACCCGCCCGCTGCGAGCAGGTCTATCAGCGCGATCGCGCCACCCTCTGTCTGGCCCTACGCACCCTAAAGCAGCGTAGCTGGCTCACCCTATCCTGGCATCCCGAAGCCGCCCGGATTCATATCGGTGAAGCGCCGCCCCGCATTCCAGACACCTTCACCTTTAGTCAGCAGCTCAAGCACCAGATCAACGGCTTAGCCTTAACCGAAATCGCAGTGACGTCTCCCTGGGAGCGCACCTTAGATTTGCAATTCGCCCGAAGACCCGGCGACCCGCCCAAATGGCATCTCTATGTAGAAATTATGGGCAAGTACAGCAATGTCATTCTGACCACAGCGGACCATCAGATCGTCACCGTCGCCCATCAGGTGAGCGAAAAACAATCCAGCGTTCGCCCCCTCCTCACCGGCCAACCCTATCTCACACCCCCCTCCCTCACCGGCCCCTTTCCTAACTTAGAAGAATCCCAAGAGCGCTGGCGGGAGCGGATAAGTTTAATTCCGGGGCCGCTCAAACGGATGTTGCTAAAACCCTACAGTGGCATAAGCTCGTCCCTGGCGCGCAGCCTGATCGAAGCAGCGGAGCTCGACCCAGACCAATCCACCGAAAGTCTCAGCGATCGCGATTGGCGACGGCTTTTCGACGGCTGGCGCGCCTGGCTTAAGGCCCTGGCGGACGAAACCTTTCAGCCCGGCCATCGACAAGACGGCTATACGGTGCTCGGTTGGGGAATCACAACCCCAGCCGCCTCAGTGCAGCAATTGCTGACCGAGTACTACACCGATCAACTCAATCGGCAGGCATTTAGCCGCTTGAAACATCAACTGAGCCAAAAGCTGCGGTCTCTTCTGACCAAGCTGAGGGTAAAAGCAGACTTATTTGAGTCCCGCCTCCATCAATCAGACCAAGCAGATGAGTATCGTCAGCGGGCCGATTTATTGATGGCCTATCAACATACCTGGCGGCCTGGAATGACGGTGATCAGCCTCCCCGACTTCGCCACGGGGGAGTCCGTCGACATTGAACTGCCTCAAGACAAAACCGCTATCCAAACCGCCCAAGCCCTCTATAAAAAGCACCAGAAACTCAAACGGGCCCGACAGGCGGTAGAGCCCCTAATGGCGGAAGTCCAGGCGGAAGTTGATTATCTGGAGCAAGTGGAGGCGTCCCTGTTACCGCTCCAAGCCTATGAGACGCCGGAAGACGTTTTAGCGATCTCAGATATCCGCGATGAACTGATTCAGCAAGGGTATTTAGCCGACCCCAATCAGCGGATCTTGTCTCAGCGGCAAGCCAAGCTCAGCAGCTTCCACCGCTATCGCACGCCCCAAGGCTTTGAAGTCTTGATTGGACGAAACAACCTGCAGAACGATCAATTGACCTTTCGAGTCGCCACCGATTATGACCTGTGGTTCCACACCCAGGAAATTCCAGGCAGCCACGCCCTGCTGCGCTTAGAACCCGGTTCAGAGCCAGAAGAAACAGACCTGCAATTTGTCGCCGATTTGGTCGCCTACTTTAGCCGCGCGCGACAAGCAGACCAAGCGCCCGTAGTCTACACCAAGCCTAAACATGTCTACAAACCCAAAGGCGCTAGACCGGGCATGGTAATTTATAAACAAGAGCGAATTCTCTGGGGACAGCCCCAGCAGGGTAAAGTGAGTGCTCAAATGCTTGGGTGAGAGTGCGCTACCTACATCACATTCTCCTAACATTTACCTCGCACAATTAGTAGTAAGTAAACAGTTAGCTTTAGGCTGTTCATCTCAATCATGTAATCCGTTCAGACCCGATTCATCACTCAGGTTCTGAAACAATGTCAAGCAAAATCTTAGTCGTCGATGATGAGTTGGATATGCAGGATTTGATCGGTAGACTCTTTTATCGTCAGATCCAGAAGAAAGAACTTGAATTTATTTTTGCCGTCAACGGATCGGAAGGGCTGAAAAAAGTCTCGGCGCATCCAGACTTAGACTTGGTGATAACTGATATCAATATGCCAGGGATGAGTGGTCTTGACTTGTTGCACCAGCTAAATGCATTAAAACTCCACTTTAAGACTGTTGTCATTTCCGCCTATGGAGATATGAACAATATCCGAGCGGCGATGAATGCAGGCGCATTTGACTTTGTGATGAAACCCTTCGATGTTGAGGATTTGGAAATCACGATTCAAAAAACGCTGCAACAGGTGCGTCAAGCTAAGCAAACTCAGAAGCAATTGCTGCAAGCTCAGGTGCAACTGATCCAAAGTGAAAAAACATCTGCACTCGGTCAATTAGTGTCCGGGGTAGCCCATGAAATTAACAATCCGCTGGGCTATGTCAGGGGTAACTTGGACCCCGCCCAAGAATATATTCAGAACTTAATGGGTCTGCTTGACCTTTATCAAAAGCAATATCCCAACCCAGGACCCGAAATTGAAGCCAGAATTGAAGCCATTGAGCTGGACTACATCCTAACCGATCTGCCGAAGCTGCTTGCCTCCATGAAAACGGGCATGGACCGGATTCATAATATCAGTGTCAGCTTACGCAGTTTTTCTCGTTCAGATTGCGATCGACCAGCCCTCTGCAATATCCACGATGGCATTGACAGCACACTACTGATTCTGAAACACCGCTTGGAAGCTAACGGTTCCCGGTCTGACATCAAAGTCGTCAAAGACTATGGCGATTTACCCGAAGTAAAGTGCTTTTCTGGCCAGCTCAACCAGGTTTTTATGAATCTGATCGCAAACGCCATTGACGCCTTGGAGGAGGCCAACCATCATCGGAGTTTAGACCAGATTAAAGCCAATCCAGCTTGCATTACCATTCAGACGTCGCAAACTGTGGACGCCAATACCCTCGTCATCCAGATTCAAGACAATGGCGTCGGCATGACGGATACAGTGAAACAACGGGCCTTTGATTATCTCTACACCACCAAACCCGTCGGCCAAGGGACGGGGCTAGGTTTGTTCATTGTGCGTCAAATCGTAGAGGAAAAACACGGTGGAACCCTTACCTACGAGTCATTCCCCGGACAAGGAAGCAAGTTTGTGATTGAAATTCCGATGCTGAGCTAAACATCCGCGGCAAGTCATCGTAGCGATTAGTCATCGCGATGATACGGATTTTGCAAGCAATGGGCTGTCCATATCTCAGTCAGCCCCAATGAACCCTTGATCTAACCGATGAAAACTGGCAAACGTGTCAAAGAAAGCCGACTTGCTAAGTCTTACACGTAACCCAAGCTGGTATCTAGGTCCAGTCACAAAACCTGGTATGGTGATTTAAGACTTTGTGAGAGTGTTGTAGAGAAAGCTGCAATGAGCCAGTCAACACTTAATCAAGTCTCTTGCGTCCAGCGCCTCTATAGACGTATAAATCAAAGCAATTTCGCCCAGTTTTCACCGCCTTCATCGAAAGATCTCAAAATAGCGGAAATTATTTAATTAACTTTTATAACAAAAGTTCTGTACTTCTTGATACAATGCTAATCAGAGGGCAGATTCTTCTGTTTCCGCCTCACTGTGAATTTGGGAATGAACAGTGCGGTTTCCTCCAATTTGAGAGAACAATGTAAGTTAAAGGCTTACTTTAATCGGTCTTCGCAAGGAGTCCGATTTTTTTTGGCCCAAGGGCGAGGAGTCAGACTTCTGTCTCCTGACTAAAAAGATAATTTTCCAGATCTAACCCATAATATGAGGGTTGCTTGTCTTAATATTTGCCTTGACGTCATCCGCTGAATCCCCGATTTCCTCAACAGAACAATCGACTGCAATGCCGACCCTAATGTTGGTGGATGGGCATTCCCTCGCTTTCCGGTCCTACTACGCTTTTGCCCGCAGTCGAGATGGGGGATTGCGGACGTCAACGGGGATTCCCACTAGCGTTTGCTATGGCTTTCTGAAGTCGCTGCTAGATGTCATTGAGGTGGAGAAGCCGGATTATGCAGCGGTTGCGTTTGATCTGGATCAACCGACTTTTCGCCATCAGGCCGATGAAACCTATAAAGACGGGCGACCGGAAACCCCCGAAGACTTCATTGAAGATGTCAAGAATTTGCAATCTCTACTGGGGAACTTTGGACTGCAAATTGTGACAGCGCCGGGATACGAAGCGGATGATGTCATCGGGTCTCTGGCTTCTCGCGCGCATGCCGCCGGTTATCGGGTCAAAATTCTCAGTGGCGACCAGGATCTATTTCAGTTAATTGATCCCAACGAGCAGATTACAGTCCTGCATTTAGGGAGTACCTTTTCGAAGGGAGGCAGTCAGTCGACGCTTAAAGAATTCGGCGTCCAGCAGGTGCAAGAGAAGCTAGGGATTTCGCCGAACCAGGTGGTGGATTATAAAGCGCTCTGCGGCGACACATCTGACAATATTCCAGGCGTCAAAGGCATTGGTAAGAAAACAGCGGTTCAGTTGCTCACCCAGTATGGTTCTCTGGAACAGATATACGCTGCAGTGCCGGAGATGAAAGGGGCGGTTAAGAAAAAGCTGGAAACCGGACAGGCGGATGCGGATCACTCCCAGTATTTGGCCAGAATCGTCGTCGATGTACCACTGAAGGTGGAACTAGGCGATTTTAAGCTGACAGGCTTTGATCCAGAGGTGGTGGCTCCGGCGCTGAAGACACTGGAATTTCAGTATTTCCTGAATCGACTGAACACGCTGCAGGCCGCCTTTGGGGGAGAAGCCCCAGCTAAAGGGGTGGAAACGACTGGCGCATCAGAGGACGATGACGATATTTCCTTTTTTACCGCTGAAGAGACAGCGCTAGCTCAACAGCAAGCCCCCGTCGCCGTCGAGATTCAGCCTCAAATTATTACCACCGCCGATCAGTTAACAGCTCTAGTGGAGCAGTTGAAAACCTTCCAAGATCCTCAAACGCCAGTTGCTTGGGATACGGAGACGACGGCTCTGGAGCCCAGAGATGCACAACTAGTGGGTATTGGCTGCTGTTGGGGCGCTGGCCTCTCGGATATGGCGTACATTCCGGTGGGTCACGCAACGGGAGAGCAATTGGAGACTCAAACGGTGCTGGACGCACTACGCCCCATTTTAGAAAGCGCCGATTACCCCAAAGCCTTGCAAAACGCGAAGTATGATCGATTGGTCCTGCGCTGTCAGGGGGTGAACCTAACAGGGGTGGTCTGCGACACGATGCTGGCCAGTTATGTACTCAACCCAGAAGCCAAACATAATCTGGCAGATTTATCTCTGCGATATTTGGGCATTACGGCAAAGAGCTATACCGACTTAGTGCCTAAGGGCAAAACCATTGCCGATATTGATATTCCATCCGTCGCTAATTACTGCGGAATGGATGTTTTCACCACGTTTCAGCTAATGTCCAAATTGACGGGGCAATTAGCCGATCTGCCCGACTTACTGGCCTTATTGACAGAGATTGAACAGCCTCTGGAGCCGGTGCTGGCGGAAATGGAATACCGGGGCGTGAAAATCGATCAGGATTACCTGAAGAACTTCTCAAAAACCCTGGAGATTGACTTAGCGGCGCTTGAACAAACCGCGTTTGAGTTGGCCGAAGAACCCTTCAACTTGGGCTCTCCCAAGCAGTTGGGCGAACTCCTGGCTAAGAAGCTGGGGGAAAAGTTTACCAAAAAGTCCCGCAGGACCAAGAGCGGTCAGTATTCCACCGACGCCTCTACCTTAGAAAAGCTAGAAGGCGAGCCGATTGTGGATGCTGTACTGGAATACCGCACCCTGTCTAAGCTTAAATCGACCTATGTGGATGCGCTGCCCCAACTAATTCGTCCCGATACTGGACGGGTCCATACTGACTTTAACCAGGCAATTACCGCCACAGGGCGCCTTTCTTCATCCGCCCCAAACCTGCAAAACATCCCCATTCGCACTGCCTTCAGCCGACAGATTCGGGCTGCGTTTATCCCGGAAAACGACTGGTTTTTGGTGGCGGCGGACTATTCCCAGATTGAGCTGCGTATCTTGGCCCATTTGAGTCAAGAACCTGTCCTGATAGAAGCGTATCAGAATAATCAAGATGTCCATGCCTTAACAGCCCGATTGCTGCTGGAGAAAGACGACATTACACCGGATGAGCGGCGGTTAGGGAAGGTAATCAACTTTGGGGTGATTTACGGCATGGGGGCGGTGCGATTCGCTCGAGAGACGGGGGTTAGCCGCACCGATGCGAAAACGTTTATCGATCGGTTTAATGAACGCTATAGCCGGGTGTTTGCGTATCTGCAGCAGATGCAGAAGGAAGCGATCGCACAGGGCTTTGTCCAAACCATCAAAGGTCGCCGACGCTACTTCAACTTCACCAGCAATAGCCTCCGCCGACTTAAAGGCCAACCTCTAGAGGACATCCATCTAGACAGACTTCGTCCCGGCGGCTACGATGCCGGTTTGCTCCGGGCCGCCGCCAACGCTCCGATTCAGGGCTCTAGCGCCGACATCATCAAAATCGCCATGATCCGCTTACATCAAGTCTTACAAGACTACCAAGCGCGACTGCTGCTGCAAGTCCACGATGAGCTGGTGTTTGAAATTCCCCCCGATGAGTGGGAAGACCTGGAGCCCAAAATCAAATCCACCATGGAATCAGCAGTCGAACTCAAAGTCCCGCTATTGGTGGAAGCCCACGCCGCCAAAAACTGGATGGACGCCAAGTAGCGCTTTCACTCATCCTCAGTCCTAAGAGAGTTGCGTGAAAATAAAGTCTCAGTAAAAGGCAGTGGATGGGTAGATGGGATTTTCTTAATCCGCAGATCCCTAAGTTTGTAGAGGTCTAACATCGCTCAATGATGCATTAGCGCTACAGTCTTTGGCGTTTAATAAAAACCTTGACTAGGGTTTCGTTAACGTCAAGCTCCTATCTTGGGACAGGAAATCCTGGGGCAGGAAATCCTGGGGCAGGAAATCTTGAGACGTGAAATCTTGGGATGTTAAAAAACCTTTGGGCAAGATAGCGCCCCGTAAATCAGCGCTTTTCAAAATAGCCCCGTCAAGCTTCGCAGTCAGTAAGTTGGCGTATCTCAGATCAACCCCTCTTAGATCCGCATCCCTCAGATCCGCACCTAATAAATCAGCATTTCGCAGTGAACTGCTCCGCAGATCCGAATCTCTTAGATCTGCATTCCGGAGAAAGCTATTTTGCAAGTCCAAATTTCTAAGATCCGCCGTCCTCAAATTACACCCAAAGCATTGACGGGTTTCGCGCAGTTTTCGGATATCCTCTTTCACCGGAGCGACAAAAGTAGGCTCGTTAAGTGAAGCCAATGTCCGAGCCTCCATAGACTGAAACGTAGTCATCCCATGGATCGGCTGCACAGTAGTCGTGTAGCGACTATGATAAGTACTGGCGATAAATCCGCCGACCAGACCGAGAGTCAGCATCATTGCCGGAATGGCCGGACGTCGGATAGTTTTTTCAACGGCTTTCACCGATCGCAGCGCCTTCAGCGCGGCGGCGGCATTGGGATAGCGATTTTTCAGACTCGGAGCCGTCATCTTTTCTAACCAGCTCAGAAAAGAGGGATGGAGGTGGGGCAACCGGGGTTTGAAGTGGATGCGGAAGTTCTCGTCGATTAAATTACCAATGTCAGTGGATTTTGTTTGGGTGAGCAAGCAAATGAGGGTGATTCCCAAGCTATAGAGATCCGACGCTGGGGTCAGTTTGCGATTGAGCAGTTGTTCTGGCGGCATAAACCCAAGAGTGCCTTTAACCACGCTGCTAGCGGCGACATCGCCAGAATCAATATGGGCTAAGCCAAAATCCACCAAATAAATTTTAAGGAGAGATTTTCTCCGGCGCTTGTAGGGCTGCCCCAAGACGAGGGGAAACAACTCCCGCCGCTCTATCAACAAATTCTCGGGCTTGATATCTCGATGAATCACCGGCGGGGCCTGTTCCTGCAGACAAACTAAGATATCCAGCACTGCGGCGGCAATCCGCCAAACGTCTTGAGGCGTCAACAGTTGATACTGGGCTAACGAAGGGGCGTTTTTATATTCTTGAACCAGACAAAATCCGTTGGCGGTCTCAAAGGAGTCGAGATAGCGAGGAATATTGGGGGATTTCAAATGTTGCAGAAGGGCGATCTCTCGCTCATGGGCCTGGTAGTCTGACCAACTGGAGCCAATTTGAGCAAACTGGAACTGCTTAATCACCACCGGTAGGCGGTTCTCAGTTTGGGTCGCCAGATAAGTCACCCGTCCACCCTGACGGTTATACCCCAGCGATCGCTCTACCTGGTACCCATACTGAGCAAAATCTGGGAAGTTCTGACCAACAGTAGAATGCAGTCTATCCCTGACATTCCGATTGACAATATTCATAGAGCAATTCCTCCACAGCGCCGCCGACTACCGAGTCACCCTGGCTTGATCACCCACGATGGTTTTGCTGGTTTGAACCAGACGGATGAATTCTGCGCGATATCCGTCAAGGTCGGGCCCCTGTGAGTCGCTAGCCCAGTCTAATACCTGATCAAAATTCGCGCTTCCTTTATATTGAGACCGCCGCAAAACCATACCAAACGCAGCCACCGCTGCCGAAAACTTGAAATCCGTCGATGCCTCCTCCAATCTTAACCCCTGATCCACCAAGGGATAGGTGAGTAATTGAGAATCGTTATGATCAGGTAATTTATAGCGTAACTGCACTTGCATCAATTCGTCAGGCCCAAATGCCACAGACTCACTCCCACTTCCTCGAGAACTTGCCGGATCACTGTCCGGCAACGCCGCCTCAGTGTCTACCCCGACGGGAATCACTTCATAGAGGGCGGTGACGGAGTGGCCAGCCCCTAATTCCCCGGCATCCTTCGTATCATCGTCAAATGCCTCAGCGCTCAACAACCGATTCTCATAACCAATCAGTCGATAGGCTTGAACCTGATCTGGATTGAAGGCCACTTGAATCTTGACGTCCTTGGCGATGGTCAGCAAGGTTCCGCCTAATTCATTCACCAGCACCTTCTTCGCCTCCAGAATATTGTCGATGTAGGCGTAATGGCCATTGCCCTTATTGGCCAAACTTTCCATCTTGGCGTCCTGCAGATTGCCTGTCCCAAACCCCAGTACTGTCAAGAACACCCCTTGTTCGCGTTTCTCTTCAATCAGGCGGACCAGCCCTTCATCGCTGGAAATACCCACATTAAAATCGCCGTCGGTGGCCAGAATGACTCGGTTATTCCCTGCCTCAATGAAGTTTTCCTGAGCCAGTTGGTAGGCGCGTTCAATCCCTTCTCCGCCTGCCGTCGACCCGCCAGCGCTGAGCTGCTCAATCGCCTGCAAAATTTCAGCTTTCTGATTACCCGGCGTTGGCGGTAAGACCACCCCGGCTGCGCCTGCATAGACCACGATAGACACTTGGTCCTGCTGGTTCAATTGGTCCACCAGCAGACGGAAGGCGGATTTCAGCAGGGGTAATTTATTGGGTTCATCCATTGACCCCGACACATCTAGCAAGAAGACCAGGTTACTGGGGGGCAAATTCTCGTTGCTAATGGTTTTGCCCTGCAAGCCGATATGCACTAGTCGATGATCGGGATTCCAAGGCGCCGAGGCCGCTTCGGTGGTTACGGAAAAGGGGCGATCGCCCTGTGGCTGAGGATAGTCGTATTTGAAGTAGTTAATAAGTTCTTCAATCCGCACTGCATCTTTGGGCGGTAATTGACCTTCGTTGATAAACCGCCGAACGTTACTGTAGGAGGCCGCATCCACATCAATGCCGAAGGTGGACAAGGGATGGTTTTCCACCCGCTGGAAGCGGTTTTCATTAATGGCGTTGTAGCGCTCGCCGCTCTCTTCTAGCAACTCCGCATCCGCCTGATCAAACTCAGCATAGGAGGCTTTAGACGTTAGTAATTGTTGCTCTGCAGCGATTGGAGCCGCAGGCGCTTTCAAAGGTTTATCTACACGGGCTCTCCTTCCAGAGGCGCTATCTGCTGTGGACTCGGTGTTACCTCCCTTGGGACCGCATGCGGTGATAAGTTGGCCGAGGATGACGGCGATCGCCAGGAGTGCGATCGTAGAACGTGAGGTGGTCATAGATTTTTGCGCTGTAAGCCAGTCGAATAGAGATTTTTGTACTCTTTAACCCTATTTTGGCTATGCATTGCCAACCTCAACGCTGGGTTACGAAAACTGCAACACTGCTTTTGATGTCCCGTTACATAACCCCTTCAACACATTCAGAAGTGGCAATGTCGTCCATATGAATTCAGAGCGGATATAACGGAAATTAAGAAAACCACGAAACAGCAGGCTGACGTTGGAACAACATTAGCAGGATTGTAAAAATTTTGATTCGAGAGAAAACCCCATGGGAGTCAAGGTAAGGCTGAAGGCATTACGGTGTTAGCGGAGACATCCACCGAATACAAGGCGCTGATGGTTTATGACGGCTTACTGAACGGTGGTCCCCAACTGTGGCGCATCTGCAAAATGGACAGGTCATTGAAGCCGGGAAAGGATTAACAGAACATGACAATTTATGGCGAATGCTTTTGTGGAGAAGTGCGATACAAGATTGAGGGCAAACTCCAGAACGCCAGATCTTGTCATTGTTCCAGATGTCGCAAAGCCTTTAGCGCCCAAGCGTCCGCATACGCGGAAGTCAATCCCGATGACTTTGAGTGGCTGGAGGGAGAGTCTCTGCTCACCTGGTTCAGCAACAAACAGGGATTCGGCAAAGCATTCTGTAGTCGGTGCGGCTCTACGCTATGCGGCGTAGTTCAAGGCCAGATTCATGGGGTGACGCTGGGTTGCATCAATGGCGATCCGGAGATTCAGCTCGGAATGCATATTTTTGTGGGTTCAAAAGCGCCTTGGGAAACATTACCCGATGATGGCGTTCCTCAATATGATGAGTTGCCTCCACAATGGAAAGATGACAATGACAATGGTTAATTTACAGCGATTTTCTATTTCTGTGTCTTTCTCCTTTCCCCTGCCCTAACTACAATTCATTGAACCCAAGCGAGAATTACTGTAGGTCATGGCGGGGGGCGGAACCAATGAGTCTAAGAGTGTCTGTATTTATCGCAACGAGTTTAGATGGGTTTATCGCCAGGGCAGACGGTGCGATTGATTGGCTAGATGAGGCGAACGCGATGGTTCCTGAGGGTGAGGACTGTGGTTATCAGGCATTCATGACCACTGTCGATGTCTTGATTATGGGGAGAAATACCTATGAACAAGTTCTATCGTTTGGGCAATGGCCCTATGGCGACAAACCAGTTATCGTTCTCAGTCGTCAACCCCTCCAGATTCCCAACGAGTTAGCGCAAACGGTTTCCAGGTCTTCAGAATCTCCTAAGGCATTATGTCATCGGTTGGCAAAGGAAGGGGCAAACAGGCTCTACATTGATGGCGGCGTCACCATTCAACGCTTCCTGACTGAAGGGCTAATCGACGATATTACGATTACGATTATTCCGATCATTCTGGGTGGCGGAAAGTCTTTATTTGGCCCTTTGGAGCAAGATATTGCACTTAAACAGGCAGCGACCAAAACCTTTGACTTCGGTTTTGTTCAAATAACCTATGAAGTGTTGCGCAGACCACTCCAATCAAACCTCCGCAGCAAGGCCGACTCCACGCTTCATCCCGGGGAAAGCGTTCGAGAGAAAGATTAATCAAGTGATCAATTATTCGGCGGCGGCTCCATGAGTTTGACCGGGGGCTTTGCATACAACGCCGTTATGACAATCGTCATGACAGATGTCATGTGGAGAAAATGACATCTGTCATTCCTAAATCGTGACATTTATCAGATGTGGCCTGAACCCGAGGCCCAGTAATATTTCGACAGTATTTAGCCGCCTGAACTTAAAGGAGACGCCAGCAAACAGACGATAGTTGGCGGTCTTGCCAATTAGCGATAGTTAGCCCCAAATGTCGGCGATCAATCGCGACGCCCCTAGCGTCATAGTGACTAAGCCCATCGTCGAAACCAATCAGACACCAGTCAGGAGCAATTTTGCCTCTTGACGCCGATTAGTCATGCAATTTAAGCCGGAACAATCCAGCAAGGGATACCGAAGTCAACCAGGACAGGGAGTGTCTCCCCCCTATCTTCTGCCTTCTGCTCCAAGGAAAACTTCCTGCTTTAAGCAGATAAGGGACCTGCAGATAAATAAAATCCCATCCACCCATCCACCCATCTACCCATCCACTGCCTTTTACTGGAACTTTATTTCCACGCAAAGCCCTAACCCTATGCCCGCCCAAGAAAAAGTTCCTGCTTGCAGGTAATCACTCCCAGTAACAACAAAATAAATCGGCCAGTCATCAATGTTTAGCGCTCTACCCGAACGACTCTTGCACAATATCAGGATGATGCTGACCATCGGATGGATCCTCCTGATTATTTCTCTTTTTTACGACCCACTCTCCCTAGCGCTGACGGATCCTAACAATACCCTCAGCCCCCTTAGACTCGATGCAAACGCCTGCATTAAAGTTCAGGGGGAATGCTTAGAGGAGGCTCTCTATCCCATTGGAGCCCGCCTTTTTTGGGCCACCATCGTCCCCGCCTCTGTGTTCATTTTGTTGGTGTTCGGCCATGACTGCTGGCGCCGAATTTGCCCACTGTCCTTTCTCTCCCAGCTGCCCGCCGCCCTTGGTCTGCAGCGCCGACAGAAATGGAGCCCAAGTGAGACCGGAAAACGCCGCCATCAGCCTATCAATATCAAAAAGGACGCCTGGTTAGCCCGCAATTATCTATATTTGCAGTTTTCACTGCTGTATTTTGGGCTCTGCGTTCGCCTTCTGTTTGTCAATTCTGATCGATGGGCGTTGGGGAGTTTTTTGCTGGCCACCATTGCGGCGGCGATCGCGGTGGGCTTTCTCTATGGAGGCAAGTCGTGGTGCAACTACGTGTGCCCGATGGCGCCGGTGCAGCGGATTTACACTGGACCGAGGGGGTTGTTAACCCGCCCCGCCCACCAGGAAAAACACCGTATTAGCCAATCAATGTGCCGCACCGTAGAACCTACGGGTCAGGAACGCAGCGCCTGTGTGGGGTGTCAAACTCCTTGCATTGATATTGATGCAGAGCGTTCTTACTGGGAGACGATCGAGCAGCCCGATCGTCAATTGCTTTACTATGGCTATCCCGGATTGGTGTTCGCCTTTTATGTCTACTACTATGTCTATGCTGGGAATTGGGATTACTACTTCCTAGGCGCCTGGACCCATGAAGAGCATCAACTCGCCACGCTGATGCATCCGGGGTTCTATCTGATGGGAACCGCCATTCCCATTCCGAAGCTGGTGGCAGTTCCGCTTTTCCTAGGGCTATGCACGGTAATCAGCTATGTATTTGGGGTGAGACTTGAGAAGGCTTATAAGGCCCATGCGCGTCGCCATAACCGAGGCCTTTCTAACCAAGTCATCCGGCATCGCATGTTTACGCTGTTTACGTTTGGCGTTTTCAATCTATTTTTTGTGTTTGGCGGTCGACCAATGTTGGGCTTGCTGCCTTTATCCTTGCAGCATATCTTCAATGCGATGGTTGTCCTAAGCAGCACCCTTTGGCTGCACCGCACCTGGGGCCGGAGTCCCGAACTGTACCTGCGAGAAAAACTGACGGTTTATCTGCGTAATCAATTGAGTCGCTTGGAAATCAATATTTCCCGATTTCTCGGGGGATGCTCCCTTGAGGATCTATCGCCGAGTGAGGTGTATGTATTGGCGAAGGTGCTGCCAGGATTTACCCGGGAAAAACGTCGCCAGGTCTACATCGGGGTCATGCGGGAAGCGCTAAGTGAAGGGCATATTAACGGCGCCAGCAGTTTGGAGGTGTTGCAGAATTTGCGGCTGCAGCTTGAGATTAGCGACCAAGAGCATCAGCAATTGCTAACTGAGCTGGGGATTGAGAATTATGAGTTGTTGCAGGCATCAAAGAAAGTGTATTCTGGCGCTTTTATTTAACTACAAGGCGCGTAAATTCTCCCTAACCGCTCATTCCCCTAAGGGAAGCATTCGAGGGGGCGGGCGTGAGAGTTAAATATACAAATCTGAAGCAGCAACCCAATGGGATTGCATCAGAGCTGGCGTTGGTTAATCCAGGAAAATATTTTGTAACATAAAAAAACATTAAGACGTAAACTACGTCCTGCATTAAGTTCAAATCTGCCTCACCCTGCGAGAAACCAGCGAGACATGACCAAAATGCTCACCAGCCACTTAACCGTCGCTCCCCAGCCGTTGACAGACACCGAGACTGGCGATGAGAATCAACCCGAAACGCTGACCAGTCTGCCTGATCAACTGCCCGCAGGCGGGACCGATTCGGCCCGTTTTGATTGGAAAGCCGTTTGGTATCCGGTCCACTATGAAGAGGATCTGGACAAAACCAAACTGACCCGCTTCACTCTCCTCGATCAGCCCCTGGTCATTTGGTGGGATCAAACAGCGGAAACCTGGCGGGCGTTTGAGGACAAGTGTCCCCATCGACTGGCGCCGCTTTCAGAAGGTAGGATTGCGGCGGATGGATTGCTGGAATGTCCTTACCATGGCTGGGCGTTTGATGGGTCTGGGGCGTGCGATCGCATTCCGCAGCAAGTTGAGGGGAGAAAGGCGGAAGCGTCCCAGCGGGCTTGCGTCGCCTCCCTACCGACCGTTGTGCGGCAAGGATTATTGTTCGTTTATCCCGGCCAGCCAGAGGATGCGGAAAAGACGCCAGTCCCCACTGTTCCGGTCTTGGAGGAGGGGTTAGAGGACGCCAGCGAATGGGTCTGCATCAATACCTTTCGGGACTTGCCCTATGACGCCCTCACTCTCCTGGAAAATGTGTTGGATCCGAGCCATTTGCCCTACACCCACCACCGCTCCGTCGGTAATCGGGTAAATGCAGGCCCCGTTGAACTAGAGGTTGTAGAATCTGGACGACAAGGCTTTAAGGGGGTTTGGCGAGAAGGGCCGCGGCGCGGAAAATTAGGACGGCAGGATACCACTTTCATCGCCCCGGGCCTGATGTGGCATGATCTCACCTCTAAGCAATTCGGCAGAACCTTAACCGTGGTCTACGCCACTCCCATCAGTAAAGGCAAGTGCCGCATTTTCGCCCGTTTCCCCTTCAAATTTCCGTCTAAGATCCCCCAGCTATTTATTAAGCTGACACCCCGCTGGTATTCCCACATTGGCCAAAACGCCGTATTAGAAGACGACCAAATCTTTTTGCACCATCAAGAGCGGCTGATGGCCCAAGCCAATGACGATCGCGGCTTCGCAAAAGCATTCTACCTACCGACACGGGCGGATCGTTTTGTGATGACATTGCACAAATGGATCAATCAATATCAAGCCGATCCTTTTCCAGGCCAGCCTTTACCGCCAGCCGCCTCCCGGGAATCGTTGCTGGATCGTTATCATTCCCATACTGAGAATTGCCTTAGCTGCCGCAACGCTTTGACCAATATCCAGCGGCTCAGGAAGGGCGTCGGCGCAACGGCGGCGGTTGCTTGGGCGATCGCGCCGCTGCTAGCGGTATCCCTTGGTAATACCGCAATCCTAGCCATTGTTGTGCTAACCGCGACTATCTTCGCTTTGGGGGCAAGTTGGTTCTGGCTAGAAAAGTTAGAGGAAAAGTTTTACAAAGGACGAGCTGTGCCGCCGCGAAATCTGCCTGAGAAGTAAACCTGAGTCGCCTATAATTTCCTTCTTAGGGTGTGTGCAATTTCTTCAGACTAGATATAACTTAAAGAAACCCCAATAGAATACATAGCCGTTTACAATCTTCCATCATGCGGTTTGGATGACACTCCCTCACAACGATGGATGTTCGCATTGGCGCGAAGACACTAAAGTGGAAGCCAAGGGTGTTATTGAAGGGTGCTCAACTTCTTTATCTTTTACTGATAGCAATTGATAACAATTCAAGTGATTTTAGGAATGTCTAGCGACTCAGGGAGGCATCAATGGTAAAAGTTGCACTGCTGATTGGAGTCAGTCAATATGAGCCCGGTTTGACCGCACTCCCGAGCGCCGTTAGAAATGTTGCGGCGATGCAGCGAGTATTGCAAAATCCTGAAACGGGAGGATTTGAGCAGGTAAAGGTGCTCAGCAATCCGACCCCAATGTCAATGCAGAAAGCCATCGAGATGATGTTTTCAGATCTTGCGGAAGATGACCTAGGACTATTGTATTTCTCGGGTCATGGCCTCAAGGATGAAAATGGCAGGGTTTACTTCGCCACCCGTTATACCCGCAAAGACGCCACGGGAGGACTCCTCAGAGCCACCGCCTTCCCCGCTAGCTCCATTCAGGACATCCTCAATAAAAGTCGGTGTCAGCAACAAGTGATCGTGCTTGATTGCAGCTTCAGTCGAGCTTATTCAGAGACGTCCACTACCAAAACCGATGATTTTGTAGACGTGGCGACGCAGTTGGGGGGTAAACGGCGAGGTATTCTGACAGCATCAACCTCAACCCTGGATACTTTAGAGGCAGAATGGGAAGAGCTATCAGTTTATACCCGCTACTTGGCGGAAGGCATCGAAACGGGAACAGCCGATGCAGATAGCAATGGCGCAATTATCCTGGATGAACTGCATGACTACGCCCGTCAGAAAGTTCAGGAAACGGCTCCAGCCATCCAACCCAAACTCTTTGCCGAGCCAACGGCTGCAAAAATCATTGTGGCTCAAGCGAGCGTCAATGATCCAAAATTTCGATATCGCCAGCAAGTTGAGCGCTTAGCTCATCGAGGCAAGATCTCAGACGAGGGACGCCATACCCTAGACGCCCTGCGCAGCGAATTAGACTTAGCCCCCGACCAAACAGCCGTCATCGAAGCGAAAGTCCTCAATCCTTATCAGAAATACCAGAAAAAATTAGAACGATACGGGCAAGTTTTTCTTGAAACGCTTCGTCGTGAAAGTCCAGTCAGTCCCGACGCTCGACTTGAATTGGAGGTTGTCCAGAAATCCCTGCAGCTGCGAAACGAAGATGTCGCAAAAGTTCAAGGATTTATCGAGCGCAAGTTTTTCCCCGATGGCGCACCGACTCATTCCCCTTCGGATCAAAGTTCTCAACCCTCGCCGCCGCCGCCCCCGCCGCCCCCTTCCTTTTTATCATCCAAGGCGGCGCCCGATACCGATAGTCAGCAAATCGCTCCATCAGAACTGACGTCTTCTCCCCTAGCGCCGGAATTCAGCCAAGTGGTGGACCCCATTATGGAGGATAGCCCCTTGGATGCGTTGACAGGTGAATTAGGACTCCCCGATCAGTCCCCCGATCAGTCCTACGACCTTCCAGAGTTCGATGATTTAGAGGACTCTTCAATCTCTTCTGAACTCCCCACGGACAACTTAGACATTTTTGACGATTTAGCAGATCTACCAGACGCAGATGTCCCCTCTTTAGATCTAGGGGATTCGGTTGATTTCTCCGCCTCTTCTAAACCCAACACCGATGACTTCAACATTTTTGACGATTTAGCAGATCTATCTGACGCAGATATGCCGTCACTGGATCTGGGCGATTCGGTGGATGTCTCCTCCTTACCTGTCCCCGACGGAGACGAACTCGACATTTTTGGAGAGTTAGCGGACCTTTCTGACCCGGATATCCCGCCGCTGGATTTGGAGGATGAGGCAGAACTGCCTACGCCTTCTGAAACCTTATCCCCCGAAGACTTAGACATTTTCAATGATTTCTCAGGGAAGCTGGACTCGGATCTGCCGTCTCTCGACCTAGAGGATACCTCAGAAGCCTCCAATTCCGACCCCATCCCTAACAACTTAGACGTCTTTGATGATTTCGCTGAGCCCAGTGAAGCTGACTTGCCATCGGTTGACTTGCCATCTTTGGATCTCGGAGATATGGCGGAGTTCTCTAGCTCGCCAGACTCTATTGAAAACGCCTTAGACGTTTTTGATGATTTCGCTGATTCGACTGACGCCGCCCCGACCTCAGGGGATTCTGCAGCGGCGGAACTCCCCGGTTCGTCCGAACCCGCTGCAGACAACTTCGATATTTTTGATGATTTCGCCGAGCCGAGCGACGCCGATAGCCCCCTGTCAGAGCTGGGGAATGGGACAGACCTCCCAGGTTTATCTGACCCACCCACAGACGAATTCGATATTTTTGAGGATGTAGATGATGTGTCTGGGCCTGCTGTCACTGACATCCCATCTTTGGAAGCAACTCAAGCGGATTCCTCTCTCAGTCCAACCGATCCTTACTCTGAAGACATCGAGGACCTCGACCCTCCATCGGAGGCGACTGACGCCAAAATCTCGTCATTAGAGCCGGATGATGCAGCGGATCTCTCCAATCCGTTCGCTCCTCTCTCTGAGGCAGAGGGCGTTGATGAATCATCCGTGTCAACAGACAACGGCATTTCTCCCTTAGATCTGAATAATGATGCGGATTTCTCCAATCCATTCGCCCCCCTCTACGATGGCGAGGGGGCCGATGACTCGTCGGCGTCAACAGATGATGTCCCTGCTTTGGGGCTTGACGAACCCGAGTCGGCTCCCAGTCCGCCTGAACCGCTATCGGCCGCCCCAAATGATTTACCCGGACTGCCTGACGCTGATTTAAACTTTCTGGCTCTCGATCTGGATGAAGAGGAGGAGACACCCCCCGAGCTATCGAAGTCCGCAACAGAGGCTCCCTTCGATTCAGAGGATCCCTTAGCAGGCTTACCTGACGCCGACCTGCTGTCGATGGACCTGAGTGAAGAGGGAAATACCGGTCGCTCAGATGAGCGACCGGTGAATAGCGATCTGGGCGCTTTAGTCGGCTTACCTGACGCCGACCTGCTGTCATTAAATCTCGATGAGGACTCTGCCGCCTTAAACTCTGCGGATCAACTCATTGATGAATTTGACGACATCGGCAAGCTACCCGAATCTGAACCCGCTTCCTTTGAAGCCGATGATGAGGGTATCGCCACCCCGAATTTGGCGGAGGACTTAGTGGATGAATTAGAGGCGCCTTCTCGACCTGGTCCACTTGAATCTGAACTCAATGCGTCTGAAACTCTTCCCCAAAATCTATCTGAACAGAGGTCGGATGATGCGGCAATCGATGAGTTTCCAGTCTCGCCTGATACAGACCTCCCTCAGCCAGACCTGAATGCTGACGCATCGTCCCCATCGCCCCTAAACAGAACCCGGAAATGGTTTGCGCCCGCAGCCGTCGTTCTAGGCTGCTTTATTCTCGCCATCATCTTTGGGCCCAAGCTGTTTAGATCGGGATCTCAGACTCCAGCGCCAACAGCGTCGGAATCGTCTGGAACCTCACCTGCTTCCACAACCAGCCCTGCTGCCCCATCCACCACTGGGGAGACCGCTGATCTCTCCCCTGCCGCCTTATATCAGAAAGCCCTAGATAGCGGCATTGAGGCGGCGACCTTGGCCCAATCGGCCCAATCTCAAGCCGATTGGCAAAAAGTCGTCGATGAATGGGGGAACGCGATCGCGTTCTTGAAGAAGACCCGCTCGGATGACGCTAATGCCGCCGAGAAAGCCCGACAGAAAATAGCCGAATATGAGCAAAATCAGGCGATCGCTCAGCAGCAGGCAGACCGCGCCTCTTGGCGCCAAGCAATTAGCACGGCTGAAAAAGCAGGCCAACGGGCTGGGACAGCTCAAACATCAGCAGATTGGAACCAAGTTGCAGATACGTGGGGAGATGCGATCGCATTGTTACAAAGCATCCCTGAAAGTAACCCAAACTATAACGCCTCCCAGACAAAAATAGCCGAATATCAACGCAATCGCGAGATAGCTAAACGCAGAGCTTCTCGAAATTAGTACAGAGATTGAGAGATAATCCACCATCCTCGGGTAGGATGGACAAAGCTTGCGCGCTCATCATCATCTTAGGGCATGAAACTGATGGCTTATTTCCAAAAGACTAGGCCAGGATCATCAGACCTGCCTGACTCCAAAAGATTCATCCTCGAGAAAAACGCAGAAGCAATCACTCCCATCCACCCAGTTATGGGATTTGTCAAGTATTTGACATACGACTCCACAGAAGGTCTCAGAACGCCCTTCCAATAGCTTGACGGACATAGATAGATGATGGACAGGT
>JAAUYH010069606.1_pt1 | contig 23671 bp, 30 predicted proteins | sample 7278061 | NCBI WGS metagenome assembly JAAUYH01 (sample SAMN14350203, study PRJNA611818) | marine sediment metagenome | isolation source: surface marine sediment (0.6m) | place: French Polynesia: Moorea | collected 2018-08 | reverse complement strand
TGAAAAACTGGACACCGCCTATTCTCCCATCTCACACGCCCCGACCATGTCGGCAGCAACAAATGTTGGCAACCCACAGTCGTGTTTCTCCGAAACCGCCGAGGTACGCCTTGTATCTCGACAGACATGGCCACGGTCGTACTTTAGCTTGACCTATGTGCTTGTTTCATCCCGCCTTTATTGGAAGGTGGCGAACGAAGATAGGACAGACAAGCCACAGTCATTTCTTGATTTTCGGAACGCCGCCTCACTTGAAATAGTTCGACTCGGTGAGGGAACATGGAAGGAGGTCGACGAAACCGTCAAGGTTGACGATTACGAGTGGAGGACGCGTATTACGGTGCAAGGACGTCTACATGGAGGGGCGGTTGAACAACGCTATGCTTGTTCGTAATGTACGCGTTGAATTATTGGCCAACACAGGCGAGCAACGCGAGGTTTGGGTGAACCAAATACGAGCGCGAATCGCCCCATGGAATTTTTTGCAACAAGAGGTCAAGGATGTAGCCAACCGTGTAACGTCATCTGGAGTGTAGGAACTCGGAAAAACTCTTGGTGGATTGGTTGCTACTTGTAATGGCGCTAAACCATCTTCGTTATCGACTGATGAGGAGGAAGGGAGGTGGAGCACGCTAGCCAAACAAATGGAAAAACTATCTATGGTAGACAAGCTGACTGCCCAAGGTGCAGGTGCAGTGGGATCAGGCTCGACGATGGCGATGTTGCTGACAAATATGGAGCATGTTGCAGAAACGGCCAAGTTAATAGGTGACGTTTCGAAGGGTGTTGCCGGGGTGAGTTCGATCTTCAATCTGATCGCACTTTGCCGACAAGGAGTGCCACTCTGTGCAGAAGTGAATCGTGGCCAGAAGGTGCTCCCGATTGCGCTCGACCAAATGGGAACCCTACTTGAATATGTACTGAAAAGTTTAGCGGAAATTGTGAAACCTTCACGAGGCATGAATGAGATAGACGTTGACTTCGTCTTTGGTGCATTGAGAGAAACCAAGTGTCGAATGGACTTGGCTGAAACGCAAATATTGCGGGGACGAGTGAGTCAAATTATGAATGCCAGAAATGTGAAGGAGGTGAAAAGGAAGCTAGAGGACTTGATACGTCGGGCGGTTACCTCAGGCAACATTTCAAAGATATGTACGATACGTGAAGACGTGAATCAGTTGAAGGAGGAACTGAAAATTTGTGTTGATAGGCTACATCATGTGCGGCCTCGACTCTCAACGTTCTTTTCTGGGCGTACCAAGGAATTGGAGACACTACGAGATACACTGAAGAAGCACGGAAGTGCAGTCATCACACAGTATAGAGGAGTGGGGAAAACGGAATTGATGATTGCGCTCGCGGATCGAGCAGAGCGAGACGGGGACGTTCCAGGTGGAGTGTTCTGGGTGACGATAGACGGTGGTGAGAGAGATGGATGCGCGTAGGTCTCTCGCGAGGCTGGCGGAGAAACTCACGGGGAGAACGATAGACGAGGAAGAGTGTCGAAATCCAGACTTGGTTGTCGCAACGTTGAAACAAGGACTAAATGGGAGAGAAGGTCGGTGGCTATTGTGCTTGGATAATGCGTACGATAGCAAAGTGAACGGTATACTGAACGAAGTATGTGGGATAGGGGGGGGACTCGAGGGAACGGGTGGGTTGTAGTGACCTCCCGACAAGGTCAGCCTCACGTATGGAGCGAAATGACGAGTGACCAGAAGTTGGTTCTGAAACCACTGTGCGTGGAGGATGCGATGGTGGCGTTGTGGCGGCAAGTTCGAAAGATGAAGACGGATATTGCGGACGATAACAGAGTAATTAATACAATCAAGGAACTAGAACGGGACAACGCGAAGGAGTATCGGGCCCTGAACGAGCTGTGCGGAGATGAGGAAGGGTGTAGTCTCGGAGGTTTGCCACTTGCACTGTTTCAGGCAGGAATGTACATGGCACGATTCAAATGCTCGTTCTCATAGTATCAGAATAAGTTTAAGAGCGCGAATAGAATCGATGACATGAAACATGTCATGAAGAACACGGAGGACGTGAAACCGATTCGAGAACCGCAGAGGCCGATTTGGAGGACGTGGAAAATCAATGTGGAGAAACTATCCAGGATGGGATATGCAATATTGCGAACAATGGCAATGCTAGGGCCGGGTGGTATAAGAGGAAAGATAGTGAAGGGGATAGTAGAAGGGCTCACAGAAGGGGAGAGTGGCAGTGTGGACGGGATGTTTGAGAAAGTTGTGATCGAAGAGTTGGTTCACGGTTCGTCACTGATTTGTTGGAATGAAGGGGAAAGACATGGACTAGGAGGCATATACAAGATGCATCGACTTGTGCGGCGATTCATTGTGGCTGAAATGTAACATGGTTCTGATTTGCGGAATGATTTATTCAGTGTCGCGTTGGTCACGCTACATGAAGATGTGAAGGCAGAACTCAATAGGGAGGGTAAGTCATTCGGAAACTTGCCTGATGCATTTGGCAATAACCATCGCGAATTTGTGGCGCATGCCTCAATGCTGGTAAATCACTATACCCTCCCAATGCAGGGTGCAAGAATACGGCATGTTACAAAAGTCGAAGACATTCTGTGGTATAGTGGTGAGGCAATGCGGTTCATGGGGAAAGCAGAGGAAGCAGTGCCAGCTTCGAAACGTTTGGTAGATATTTTACACTATCGACAAGCGACAAACTGAATGAGAAGCAGTAGTGGTCGTTTGCTGGATGTGTGGTTTCGTCGAGGGTTGAACTTACGTATCGCCAGAGCATACAATTCAATGGGGGTTGCATTTATGAAAAACGGTCGGCTCGTTGGAGAAGCTCGAACTGAGCCTGGCAATGTTTAAAGCGATCCACGGACATGACACGCCTCATCCTGCCATCGCAACGTCACTCAACAATCTTGGAAGCGTGTTTGAAGAACTGGGTGAACTGGACAAAGCGTTAGAGAAGCTCGAACAGAGCCTGGTTATGAGAATAGCGATCCACGGACATGAAACGCCCCATCCTGCCATCATAACTTCGCTCTACAATCTCGGAGCTATTTATGGAAAGCTGGGTAAACTGGACGAAGCGTTGGAGAAGCGCGAACAGAGCCTGGCTACGTGGCTAGCCTTAGCTCGATATCGCGATATCGTTACGGAATATTGGAATCGTGCATCACGTGCTAAGGCGTTGAAACGGGCAAGCGTGTTTCTTGAGCAGAGCCTTGCGATGCTACGAATTGTGTATGCTGGAAATTCACAGCACCTACACATTAAGGATTTGCAGTGTCATTTGGCCAAGGTACATGAGGAACTGGGGTGAACGAGATACCGAGGCAAGCAATATGAGTGATGATCGGTCGCCGAGTCGTGCACGTGGAAATTGAGGAAGATGCAGCAAGAGGTGTTCTTTTCGCTTTCCCGTAACGAGTATCTACGAATTATTGTTCACTCTTTATGGACGGGGGGTGAGGATGTGGTCGTTGAAATTCGCGCACAGGTTTTCATGACTATTGCGGCACTGCCCAAGAATGAGAAGCAGCTGCACAGTACAATGCTAAGGTGCAGACAGTTGCAAGCCAGAGTTATAATTTCATACATTCACGCTTATTCAACGTACCGCACAGCACATTATTCAAGTGACGAATAGAATAACATTCCCTCGCACTGTTTGATTCAGTATCATACGATAATGTGAAATTGCAAACGAAGTTCACACTTGTTATCTATTCTTCAACTACTATTTCGTAATCCTGTTCACTCACTCATAACTTGTGTACAGTACAGAACACCATATTTGCACAAACCGCTAACATTCTTCAATCTCACGTCATGCTAATTTGAATTTGTACCCATCCGCAACAACCAGTCACCGTATTTACTTCGTCTGTACTTTCAACGCTACATTCGGCGGTTTCCCACGTACTATTACTTGCAACTAGTTCTCTCTGTACACCCTAACTTCTACTGTTTCGCGACCTCGTGAAAGCCGTCCATAAAAAACACCAAATGAAGTACGCTCATCTGCGAGCTCAGCCGAACCGAATTAATAGAATCCCCTTCTCTTGTTTTATGTAGCGTACTGACCAAACGCTGAACTCTGTGATTGTGGATGCAAATTAGCTCATGTCGGTAACATTCCACGAAATGGGTCAGGGTGATTCGGATGCTTCGACAGCAATGAGCACCGGGCAGGTGTATTACGGATATGAACGAGGAGGATGGATTGTTGTGGGAGAATAATAAGAACGATTAACGCGAACGGAGTTAATATGATCAGATGAGAAGGCAGCCTGCAGTAGGAAGCGGAAGACAAATAGGGAGGGCTGGTGAAGGCGGCGTAAGGTGGGGTTAATAGCGTCAAGTGTATTACTGATGAGTAGTATAGAACATAAGAGAAACGTTGGAGATTTAAGTGAAGAGAAAACGATAAAAGAATATTTGGAGGGGCGCGAGAAAGGCCACTATCGATACAAGACTCAGTGCACGGGGTAAACTTTTTTTCGCTCTGTATTACTTTACTACATATTGTTCAAGTTGATCATCGTTATCACTGAACCTTTCATTTCCGAAATCCAGTTCTAAATTTGTAGCTTTCTCCAATCATAACATTCATTTCTGCAACAGTCATGCAAAGGACCTTAGCTATTTTCTGGTGGGACAACTGGATTATAGCCAGACCCTCGTAAAAAATAATTCGAATAAGATGTAGTCTAGAAAATGTCTAGAAGATATAATTATCCGAGCGATTCTGTAATCTAGATATATCTATCTTTGAAAGAGAATAATCTAAGATACTTTCGACTGATTATCGTTGGAGTTTTCGACCCGATTCCGAGATGGAAAGAAAATTGACACAATTCAGGAACTATTTACAGCTACTACGTTATTCATAGATGTAATCTCAAATAATTCAGTGCTTTTATTCATTACCTGAACGAACGTAAGTTTCGCTTTATGGCTGAGAAATGAGCCTTGCCTTCCGAAGGTGTTGGAACTGTTTTGTTTAGAATAAGTAGAATAATCTAAGATAATATATCTTTGTTGATAACTTTATCTAGATAGTCTATCGTAGACTTTCCGCCACTAAAGATACTTAAAGATAGATATTCACGAGGGTCTGATTATAGCAATGCAGCAATGTGCAATTAATCAGGCCTGTATTATAGAACTTCAAAGTTAGAAATATGTTGAGAAAATGTTGAATGGGAGAGTAAATTTGACCAACCTGCACTGCTTCAAAGTTTGATTCGGTGTTCTAACTCAATTTTAGAAAACAAAAACGCACTTATGTGCACAAATTCGAATCTTACACTTCATTGTATCGATCTAAAAACCAAATGTAACTGCTTCTATCTCATAAATACAGCGTGGAGAAATACGGTACAAATACAAGAATAAAGGTGTGATCCTTCAGACCAACTTACAGGTGAATAACTCTCTGTCATAGTAAACTTGTACGGGAAATGGTTTGACGATTCGAATTTTTGAATATGAGAAGTGAAAAATCGTTACCAAACTATTATTAAATCACGATTAACTTGTAATATACTGGTTTTATACCTGCTTAGTGTCCTAGTATCGTCGAAGGAAGGTGACATAGCTACTGATATGAAAAGGAATGAATCTATATACACGAATAAATCAAGTAAAAAGTGTATTCCAGTTTCAAGAAAAGTCTACATTATAAATTCCACCGCATTTCAAATTTTCCGAAATAAGATTTTTTGGAAAATATTTCACAAAATAAGAGCGAATCGAGTAACAAATAAAAGGCGCTAAGAGAAAAAAGTATCTGTTTTATGAAGGTATGACGGAGTAATGAACAGTGATTCAACTCGAATATTCCGAGCGATGTACGAATAGGAAGAAAAAGGTTTCGTATATTCGTGCAACTAATCCGAAAAGGGGATAGTACTAATGGAATACAGTTTAAGTGCGAATAGAAATTCTATCATTTGTCCATCTCCTATTTATTTTTAGCCAATTTTCAATACATTGAGTTGACAGTTTTATTTTTCCTACCAATGCACTACGGGTTAAGTACACATAAATTCCTGATTTGTCCAAATTATTTAATTTGATTGAAAATATTTCAAGACTGATAGTCCAGTGTTTGGATCATTACAATTCTTGAATGGTGTATCTAGAACAATGATTCTCTGAGTGCTTTTAATTTAAGATATATCACCAAAAACATTTAGTAGTGCAACAAATAATACCTCTGATCACTGCATCAGCGTTTTCTGAAACTACTATACGCTAATGATTCCCCAATCTACTGTATTATATATCTCAAAAGAAACGTGAATCATCTGCAATAGTCAAAATCTTTCTTATCGAGTAGATGATACACAGTTACCTAATTTGGAACTATGGCTTGAAGGTGCATATTGAATTGTACGGTAGAGTGTCGACGTCAAAGAGCGATGGTACGTATAGTATTCAAACTTCAACACAAACAAACGGTTCATTCTAGGGTCCTCAGCTTCTGTCATATAAAGGGTATCGATCGAAAGTCGAAAGAAGATAGCAATATCGATAAAGAAAATGAATCTGAAATTCTGATTTTCTGTCTCCTCAAATGAGATCCGTATACGAAACAGATAATGCAGGGTGAAATGCAGAGATGGTTTAATAAATGATTTTTTGTTCCGCGGAATAAGCAGCTACGAAGCAAAATTTTTACAGAACCACCAGAATAGACAAATTAGTCTCTTGCATACAGAATTTTCGGGAAAAAAAGGTTTGTACTCATCCTGTAGTAATCTTCTCTGCCCTCGTTCTCCATTCTCAGTTCGTTCACTCTTAAACAAGTAATTAGCGGAAATCACAGGGACACAAATTCTAGATTAGGACTATACAAAATCGACCGATGTTATGATCTTGAATTATCATTTCAAATTAGCTTTGAATAAGAACTACTCCTTCCGTTCCAAAATACTTGACCAGATTTCATTAACGTTCGAGTTTATCGCGGTCTTCTCAAATTCAGCATCGTCGCTTTGGACACTGTCTCTTGACATGTTTCGTCATCGAGTAGAAGTAACAGTAGTAGCTGAAGCACCCAGAGTGTGTAGTAAAGGACCATTTAAATTTGCTTCTACAAACCACCTCTCGGTTCAACCTTTTCCTTCAGTTCAATTTGCCGTACATGTTGTTGAAGATGATTATGGAGAGTTCGCGTAAGTACAACGGAACGATAGGTGACCAAAAGCTCGGATTCTTCAGCGAGATATCGGCGTTATCAGTCGTAATGAATTTGCTACGAATAACGTACGAAAAATGACATTATGCTGCGTACGAAGGAGAAGTACTAGAGACGGGTCGCTAATACCATTTAGAATATCATCGGTGATGACCACACAAAGACTCGTAGTGCTATACTGAGAACAAAGGTGAACGAAGGGACTGGTCAGGTAAACTAAGACCAGTAAAAATGCGGTCAAGTATTTTGGAACAGAAGAAATAGAGAAATTGGTCAAGTAGTTTGGAACAGAGGGAGTACGCATCTCCGAAAAGCATGAATGAGAACATTTTCTGTTCCTGGTGCAATATTCATTACAGGAAATATGGAATCCCTTTTCGTACATGTATATGTTTCAGGTACAGCAAAAAATGAAATAATGAATAATTTGGTCGAAAACCAGGCTTGCTTTTTTCACGCAAAACATTGAATAATTTCTTCAGCATGTGTCAGTACCAATTCAGTTCGGAGTTTTTTTGATAATATTGAAACTCAATATCATTTCATCGTTCAAAATACTGACTAAGAACAGAATATGAACTGAAATTGCAAAAATCATTTCAATGACGCGTTTGAAAACATCTTCTTTGAACGCCTAAATGCAGCTGCCAGTAAGACGCAATGCAGTATGTTTCGATTAAAAGCATTCGAAGTAGTATATATGATTATCAGATTACGATCTGTTCCATACTTACTTCACTTAGCCAAGAAATCTGCATGATACAGCGACGTGCATGAAACAAAAGGTATTTCGTGTTTCTTGCCTTGAATCTGATGCTTGATGCAATGCGAATGTTAGGGAAACAATTGTCGAACCATTCAACAAGTCAAATGATGAGTAGTGAATGTGACAGTACAAAAAAGAAATAATAGAAGAGCTGAAATTGCTGATCGAGACAGCAAGCAAGATATCAGAACACGTTAAGTTAGTAAGCCGTGCTAATAACTACAGAAAACTAGAAGTTTGGTGATGACCGGAATCATCGGCAACAGTCACTCTCAACTTTCTGTGCAATGATTGAACCATTTGATGTATGCAACAAAGTACAAATACAATATTTCGTGTGATTTAATGTCTTCTGACAGACCCAAGATGACATAGGAGATTGTACAGTAAGTAGAATAAAAACTGATCGTCCTTACCCACACCGAATCCTATTTGTTGTCGTAAAAATGTGATTAATACATTCTTTTGCAGTCCTGTTTTTTTCAAAGAATTTATCGGTGATAGTAGAGTTCATGTTACAATCTAGTAAGTACGGCTCATGATATCAAAATTAGTACAATCTGATCTAATCTAAAAAATCCCGGAGTGTTTGCTAAATCAACTATAATTTCAGTAGACTGATGTTCGTTAAGAGATAGTTCTCAGCAAAGTCTCTATTCTACATTTTGACAGAACATTTTCTAATTGAAAAAGGAGCATTGTAGATAATCGGTTCTGACAGATACAATTACTTACTTACTCTTCAGCTCTTTTACCATTTTCAAGATAATTCATACACATTCTCATCATCATGTGGTGCTCAAACCAGTTGCCCATTTCTCGTACAAATGGATTTCTCCTATAAAGTGCTCTAAAGGTTTCTGAGCGCAAGCTCTTCAAAAGTTTGATTCTCCTAGGGCGATCCGCCAAAAATTTATTCTATTTAAATATATTAAAATAATATGCATATTCATTTATTCTGGCTGATGTTGAGAAGACAATTATTTATAACGGCATCGACTTTGAATGAATTATTCATTCATCTAGTTGCCTATCTCGCATTTAGCAGATGCAACCGTGATTCTTGTCGAAAATTAAAGTGTCATCGAGAGTGTTCCTCATATTACGGATAATATATTTGTTCTTGTTCAATTCTCGGAAGAATTATTTATTTAATGATCATCCTGGGAGCAAATTATTTATCTTTTTCCCTGTTCTCGGCTAGAATAAAATAAAAATACTATTTTTGGAGGGTCTGCGTTCCAACAACTGATTCAAGTTCGACTGGCAATATATTTTTAAATTTTCATCATGTACGTTCTGTGTACAACACGCCGCCTCTTCAATTCTCCAATTCTCCAATTCTTTTTAAATTTGTTGTTTTAAATGGTTCGATACTAGTTTCAACCGATTCCGATTCGTTCGGAACTAAAACCGAACCAGCAACGAGCAAATAGAAAAGCGTAGGAGCAGAACAAAATGAAAACCATAGTTCTGGTTCGGTTCCGAGGGGCTGATTTCATTTCGATATCCCTAAGAATGTACCGAGACCTTTAAATATCAAATTTTAGAATTCATTCTTTCGGCCAAGATTTTAATATAATTCTCAAATAAATTTGTGAAAGTACTACTATTTCTAATTTCTACTCTTTCATTTTTAGATACAAAGCTTGGTGAACCGTGGAATACTCTAAAACTTCTAGAATACGATTGACCGTTTTTCATTTTGGTCTAATACAAATTCTATCTGGTATACTTCATTGAAATTGATCGAACCTAAATACCTACAAAAATCAGCCGTTACTGATCAGGTGATATTACCTCCTGTGCTTGAATTCGCTCCTGAACATCATTGATTAAGTCAGAAGCCATCACTTTCACTACAATTGCTTTCTCAGTGAGTCTTTTCTCAGATATCGTGCATCCGTCCGTAAAAGAAGACGACAGCGGAACGGGTTTAACCGTGACAAATTTGTTCGAAGCGAGAACAACCCTCCTTCTGCTCGTTTGTTGTAATGGCACTTGAATAGTCATGAGCACGTTGAAGCGTTCTTCCATAGCTTTGATGCCAATTACTTCGCTAGTTGCTTTTCCGCGAGCGAGTGCACCGGCACACTTTCCTTGGATTCTACCTGTTCACCTCCAGCTCTGTCACTTGATGATTCTGCTTCAAACCAATATTCACATATCGCCCCCTCTCTCGCACGATTGTGCAAGAACAGTCGCTTCACCCCTGCACCATCTGACTGCGCCGAGAGGCCTTGAGTTGTCGCAAGACACACCAAGTTCCGCGGGTCATCGTCCGAGTGCGCGGCGTAATTGTATGCCGCGTTCGCGAGTTGTATGGTATTACTAGTGTTTGATAATGGCGGAAACACAGTTTGGAAGCGAATCGACCCCTTTCTATCTGCTTCTTAACTCGACCGCTCTGTTCCAGGTTCAATGCCGATGTACTCGGCACCACACTTTACAGGGTCCCCAAGAAATTCACGCAGTGTTATGTTGCGTAGCGTACCGCCATTGTCCTTGTGCGCACAGTTCCCAAGGAGCAGTGCGATGTGGGAGCTGCCCACATGGCCCAGTTTTTCATTCGAGTTGTCTGAATGCACTGTGAAAAGTGGGTCCCTTCTTTCGACTGCAGCGTTGTGTTGGTAATGTTGGAGCCCCAACAAGACAGCGCCCCGTTCTCGGTACCACGCGACACATCGTCACAGCTGACAAACTTACAACTACAATCCGTCGAGGTGAGCGCAGAGTCGATAGCACCGCGTGTTTCTTCGACAGATGCGGCTGCCATGTCGGAACTGTGCTAGAAAGAACGCAAGCGTGGCGTGTAGATTTAACAGGTACCCGTCTACTGTGAAATTTGTGCCCGGTAGAAATTCCAAAGCTTGGTAGACGAGTACGAGAGATTAATCAGGGTGTGCGGGTTAGGGGTAGAGCCGATTAAATTAATTTTTTAGAAGCCACTCGTGAACAGTACGCGTAAGATTATCGTTCTGTGGATTAGTACTGAATGTTTGCCGAAGGAAATGCTCTTGTGCCTACTCTTCCGGATGTTTACACTATATGTGAGAGCTCGTGCCGCGCTACAGATTCCGTTTTACAAAAAGAGATCTCAGAGTCCACCAAGCACAGGATGGAGGCACACAACGATTATTTTTGAAGCAAAGCATCGTTGGATAGAAAGCAAGCAGAGTGTCGCGGACATTAACACTGGTAGCATCGTCTCCAAGAAATACAAAAACAATTTTATCAGAGCGGGAAGAAGTAATGGTCTACAGAGTATGTAGAGAGCGCGCGCAGCGAGTTGCCATTGCGCAGCAAATCCGATATTGGCTTTTCATTTTGAAATAAATCAGCATAGTCAAGATTTAGCAAATTACGATGATGTACGAAGGTCCGTACAGCAAAAGATAGAAATGCATAAAAGTTCGGGTTCTCCGCATCTCAGTGGACGTAAAGAAATGCACCTAACAGAGGTCTTCACCATGAGTGAGGATTTCTTAAAACTAGTCTCGGCCAATCGGCGACATTCGATGGACAAGCTTAAAAATTTCATTGGTCGACGAAGCCCTTTTACAATCCTTGGTCATGCTGACGAGCACAACAAGACTACGACAAAGTGAAATCGAATTGAGTATTATTTTGTCGTGAGTTTCTACGGGCCACTGTGTTTCGTGATGGTGCAGGTGCATGGAGTAAAGAGATTCCTCATTGCCGTGTTCTAACTGTACAAGGGCCCTGAGATACAGTACTTCAGATTCCATTCGTGTCGCAATCTGTTTAATCTCCATTGGAGGTTGATTTCCTACAGCACTCGAACCACGTCAAAAGAACAAAATGCGTACCCTCTCACACTGAGAGATACGAGCCCTACTGCAATAGCGAGCGCACTATTTGTGTGAACCCTGCGAAGATTCGTTTCGCACATCTGTGAAATACAGGACACCAGTTATTATGTTTACATGAATCACGACTGTTTGCACTCAACGCCCATCCCATCGCACACGCCCCGACCATGTCGGCCGCAACAAATGTTGGCAACCCACAGGCGTGGTTCTCCGAAACCGCCGAGGTACGCCTTGTATCTCGACAGACATGGCCACGGTCGTACTTCAGAGTGACCTATGTTCTTGTTTCATCCCGCCTGTATTGGAAGTCGGCAAACGAAGATAGGACAAACAAACCACAGTCATTTCTTGATTTTCGGAACGCCGATTCGCTTGAATTGGTTCGACTCGGTGAGGGAACATGGAAGGAGGTCGACGAAACCGTCAAGGTTGACATTTACGAGGGAGGAGGCTTATTACGGTTCCTGGACATCTACATGGACGCACCCGATGGAACAACACTATACTTGTTCGTAATGTACGCGTTGAATTGTTGGCCAACACACGCGAGCAACGCGAGGTTTGGGTGAACCAAATGCTAGCGCGAATCGCACATGGAATTTTTTGCAATGAGAGGTCAGGGACGTAGCCAACCGTTTACCGTGATCTGGATTGCAGGGACTGGGAAAAGCTCTTGGTAGATTGCTATCTGGTTCTTTTGGTACCAAACCATCTTCAAAGTCTGCAGACAAAGGGTAAGGGACGTGGAGCACGCTAATTAGATAGACGTCGATTTCGTCTTAGATGCATTGAAAGAAACCGTGTGCATAATAGACATGGCTGAAACGCAATTATTGCACGGGCGATTCAATCAAATTATGAACGCCGGAAATGTGAAGGAAGTACAAAGGAAGCTAAAGGACTTGATACATCGGGCGGTTACTACAGGCAGCATTTCAACGATATGTACGATACGTGAAGATGTGAACCGGTTGAAAGAGGAACAGGAAATTTGTGTTCCAGAGATACACCATGTACAGTAGGCGGACACAATTTTATACCCCCTATCTGATATCATAAATGATAAGAAGTATAAACACCAATCAAATTTAATTTTTGTACAAACTAGTATTTACTGAATTTTCCACTCACGTTTTTTATGGCAGTACATCTGCTGTTCGTTGATAACAACAAACTGCTAAAGTATTTGTCCGTTAGTTTGTCCTAGATGTTGCATAAATGCTGGAATAGTTCATCACGGGTTGTGGGATACCGCTGTAATGGACGTAGTCTACGTTTCATAATGTGTTCAATCGGGTTTAAATCAGGACTCTGTGCCGGCTATGGAAGCACTTCCACAACATTTGCATTTACGAATACTGACATTTTCTTAGCTCGGTGTGGTCCGCACCCATCATGTTGATGGAGAAATTCATTGTTGCCAACATGGTATTGTTTTTGAATGGAAGCACATACGTATCCAATATTTGAATGTACTTAGATTGATTCAATGTCCCCTCAATAAGCACGAAAGGACTTCTTCCACGTGCTGAAAATAGAACCCATATTGATAGTGATACGTAGCCGGACTTGAATGTAGTAACTATGTTCTTTGTCGCATAACGAGTTCCTTCTTTTCTCGAAACTCTCGTGTAGTTTTTGGTAGGGCGTAGTATAAATGATGACTCATCAGTAAAGGCAACTTTGTTCTATTGTTGTATGAACATTGTTGCCTAATTACACACCAGTTGAGTCGAGCTGTCACATGATTCGCAGTAAGGAACGGCTTTGATGCAACAACATAATTCTTGGCGCCATTCTTATTTAAATATCGTCGTACAGTACGTTTGTATAATTTTTCACCATTTTTTGTACGAAACATGGCAGCAATGACGAAAAAGATTGTCTATTGTTGTCTCGTACATAATTCAACAACCGGCGTACACATCTGGGTCCTAATTTGTGCTTCCATCTAGCTTTCTTCATAAAAATTGCACTCCTTCTCAATTTACTGCTTCTAATTACAGCTTTCACTGTATTTATGGACAACTCGTAGAAGTTTGCGATGTAGGTAGGTGTATGAACTGCTCTTGATAAGTCCTCAATCTTGCTTTTCATCTCTTTTGTTAAATTATTTGAACCCACTTTGCGACTCATGACCACTTCATGTTTTGGAGTACAAGGAGTTTCGTTTTCTGGAGTTAATCAACACTGGGTATGATAAATTTATTTCCAATTAAATTTTAGGGGGCTTGGAATTGTGTCGGCCTATCGTACAGGCCTTAATCTCTGCGATTTTTCGCGGGACCTACCACGGGGTTGAATAAGCTACGAGATGCATTGGACAAGCACGAGAGTGCGGTTATCACACAGTATGGAGGAGTGAAAAAAACAGAATTGGTGACTGCGCTCGCAGATCGAGCAGAACGATACAGGGTCGTTCCAGGAGGTGAGCTCTGGGTGACGATAGACGGCAGTCAGAGATTAGTGATAAGATAAATCGGGAGAATTGTAGAGAAAATCGCACGTAGGAAAATCTGTAAGAAAGAACCTCTAAATCCAATCTTGGTATTTGCGATGTTGAAACCAGGTTTGATAAGATGGACGAACGATGGTTATTGTGCTTGGAAAGGGCTGATGACAGCTAATTGGGTGGTATATTGAATGGAGCTTACGGGATAGCGAGAGGAACAGGAGAAAAGGATGGGTTGTGGTGACTTCGCGACAAGCCCAACCTCAATATGGAGCGAAATGATAAGTGAGCAGAAGTTGGTGCTGAAACCTCTGTGCGTGGAGGATGCGATGGTAGCGCTGTGGCGGCATGTTCAGAAGAAAAGAAAGGATGCTGCTGACGAAGACGAAGTAATGAGTGCAATTAAGGAACTGGGGAGGGACAATGAGGAAGAGCACCAGGCGCTGAAGAAACTTTGCGGAGATGAAGGAGGCTCTAGTCCAAGAGGCTCGCTGCTTGCACTGATTCAGGCAGGGCCGTACATGGCACGATTCGAAGGTTCATTTGCAAGGTCGCGTTGTATGTTCAACAATGCGAATAGAATAGAACACATGGAAGAGATGATTTGGAACGCAAAAGAAGTGAAACTGTGGTTATGTATTTGGAGCTCTTACCATTTTCAGTATTTGCGTTTTAGTTTATGGTTATCTAGCTATTCTTCTCTGATTGGTTGTAAGAAGTATGATGCTTTCTATTGTGTTCGTGCATGAAAAGCGCTCTGAGAACGCTCTTACAGAAGAAGCGAAGTCGTTCCGGAAGGTCAAGGCGCCTTATTGGAGAATTTATCTACAAAGAATACGGAATCAGAGACCATGAAAAAAGCTGTAAACCTGACGTACCATGGTGAATATATCAAGGAGTTCTTTGTCAGAGCTAGCAAGCTGTACAAGAAAGCCAAATTCAACGAAGGAACAAAGCACGGAATGGTATTGGAATTTATTATGCCTGACAAGATTTTGCTAAAATTCGTATTGCTGAGGAAGGTCAGGACATTTGAAGAAGTAAAGGAGACGTGCATGGAGTACTCTAAACATCAGAAAGCGTATTCCTTGCCCAAACAGGCTTCCGGAAACGCTTCTACTGTACTGATACCCTAACACATACGAGGCTGCAAAGAACAGATGAGCAGGTTTGAAAAAGGTGGACATGCTGTGCAGTGCAAGAAGTTCGAAGATTTAGCGTTACTCATTCCGAAGAGTGAGTCAAAACCAAATATTTAATAAGCAATTTGTCACAAATGCAGGAAGCTAGAACACTATTCCAGCCAGTGCCATATGCAAACCGAGCCAGTGAAGTCTTGCAATTATTGTGGAAGACATGGGCATTCGGAAGCAGCGTGCTACGAGAAGCAAGCAGACGAGGCGAGGGCAGTGATCCAGAGCCAGAACATGCTGAAGGTCCAGATATTGACGAAAGAAGTTGGGACACCAGTAGAGCAGGAGGAGAAATCAGTTATGCGTGTTCAAAAAAGGTAGGCGAACAGGAAGTCGAAAAGGTGTTGATGAAATGTTTCGCCTCTGGAGAACCTGTGCAGAAACAAGTCCGTTTTGAAGAAGGGTCCGGCAAAGTTCAAGACCAAAGTCATGTACAAGGTGCTGCAAGAATCAGAAGGAGACCAGTGTTCACCCCGAATGCGAAGCCGTACAAGAAGACAAATAGTTTCAAGCAAAAGGACACCAGGCAGAAGTCACCTATCCAAGCACTTGTCGAGCGTGCAGAACGCTACTACTTCCTCGAAAGCCTTGGTAGAACCCCAGCAGGAATCATGTTCGGTCAGATAGGGAACAGAGTGTCGACAAAGTAAGGAAGAAATTGCAGAAGATTATCGACAAGAAGGTTATAAGGTCAGCAAAAAATGTTACCATTGAAGGTGGGCAGCGTAAGGTTCCACCGAATCCTCTTCAAGTTGTTAAGCTTTTGGTGTACTCCGAACCGGTGTATGGACTATTGGACTCAGGGGTTATACCAAACGCTATGTCCGACACGTGAGCAGAGAAGTTGAGGTTGAAGTTGTCCGCGACAAAAAGAGGTATCGTCGTAGCAGACGGGTTCACAGTAGATTGCGCAGATTTACTTGAATAGATACCCGTAAGCTTTGGAGATATTGCCGTGCGGCTCAAATTCATGGTTATCAAGTCGTTGCCTTACGACATGATCATTGGTTCTCCAACATGTTTTGATGTGTGTGCTTACATAAAATTTTATCTCCACACAGTCAAGGTGAGGAAAGACTAGAAAATGAGGACTTTGAACCTCGTCTATGAGCCAGAGATGTACCAAGACACCGAATATGAGCTGACTATTGACACGTAGAGTGACGTCGGAGAAGAGTCTGCCAAAATAAGTACAGCGCATTCATACTAACCTTAAGTGACACAACCAAGCCGCTGTTCGTTGAAATGGATGTTGATCAGGTTGAAGGAAAGATAGCACACCTTCCGAGCGAATATGCAGCAGAGCTGAAGCATTTATTTCAGATCAATCCAGACCTAATCACATACTCATCCGACGATGTTCGACCATCCAAGTGTAAGACGACAAATAGGTTCAAAGTTACGTCAGATGAACTGATATTTCAGAACTTAAGAAAAATGCCCCAAAGTTCAACGATATTGCGAAGAAGGAAGTGGCACATATGTTGACCGCAGATATCATTACCCCAGTGAAGTCTTCATTGACATCACCCATCGTCCAAGTCACTAAGAAAGACGGAAGCCCAAGGTTTCGCATACATTACAAGAAGTTGAACGTTGTGATGAAGCGCGACAGATGGCCGTTGCCGTAGATCGATGAGATATTTGATCAAGTGAGAGGAAGCACCGTCTTCATTACATTAGAATTAGTTCAGGGATTCTGGAAAATTAAGGTGTATGAGTCATAAAAGGAGATTACAACTTTCATTTGCAGGTATAGAACGTTTCAGTTTAAAGTGATGCCGTATGGTTTGAAGAATTCAGGTGCAACATTTCAGAGAATAATGGACAACTTATTGGCAAATGTGAATAAAGTGAAGTGTTACTTAGATGATGTATTCGTCCATTCAGCGAACATGGAAGAACATGCCAAACATTTGTAGAAGGTTAGGTCGTTATTACGCAAATATGGACTCCGCGTCCGGTTAAGCAAGTGTTTCTTTATGCAACCAAGAGTACAGCTGTTGGATAACGTCATTGACGAATGTGGTGTTGATGCCGATAAAGGTAAGTTACAGCAGATAACAGATACGCAATCGCCTCGTCACGCGAAAGAGTTAAGATCTTTTCTCGGTTTAGCCTCGTATTATCGTCGATTCATCAAAGAATTTGCGAGAACAGCGAGCCCATTGTGGGAAAAGACATTAGAAAAGATCAATTTAGAGTGGACGAGCGCGATGCAGCATGCATTCGAAACGTTGAAACGGGCACTAATCACGGCCCCAGTTCTCTCGTACCCTGACTTCACAAAGCCATTTGGCGTTGCAACTGACGCGTCCAAAAGAGCAGTTAGTGCAGTGTTGTCGCTAAATGATGAAAATGGACGAGAACACCCTATCCAATATACCAGCCACTGATTGAACGACGCTGAGAAGAATTACTCCGCGTACTAACGCGAAGGACTGGCAATAGTTTTCGCACTTAAGAAGTTACGCTATTACCTCTCATGCTAGAAGTTCAAGCTGTTTACTGACCGTGAAGCATTGAAGTATGTGATTAATAAAAGAGACGCCTACGGAAAAATAGTAAGCTGTATGATCACCCTCGCTGAGTACGATTTCGAAGTCCATTACAGACCTATGCCATGTAACGGGAACGCGGATTATTTGTCGCGATCATCCACTGAAGTGGACATGGTCTTGCGTATGGTATTAGAAACGAATTTGAATTGAGTAGTTGAGTACTTGACCACCGGAATGCTGAAAGCTGATTCAATCAAGTTTGCGAAAGCTATCAAGGTCCATGCGAGGAATTGCGGCATGTACGATGGAAACCTCTATCGACAAACCGCGAAGGGTCTTCGGCTCATCCCAGCCGAGGAAAAACGAATTGTCATCATCGAAGGTCTTCATGGCGAAATTGGTCATTGGGACTTCGCTACGACGTGCGAAATGATCAAAAATATATTTTGGAAACTAAGGATGCAACCAGACATCGCGCATTTCGTTCGGAGTTGTGATCCGTGTCAGAAGACAAATTCTCCAGAACAAAGCAGTCCATACGGGAAGATACCGGTCAGCAGATTGTTCCACACCTGGGCAATCGATTTTGCCGGTCCATTGAAAGAAACAGAAGATAGAATCAAGTATCTGTTGCTCGCGGTGGGACATATGTCATGTTGGCCAGTTGCTTGCGCAATCGGCACAGATAGGTTCAATAGAGTTGGAATCATCACGTTTGTAGGAAAGCAGATATGTTGGCAGTATGGAAAACCGGCATGAATTGAAAGCGACAGCGATAGAAAGTTTGATAACGATGCGATGCGAGGCTTCGCATTACCTGTAGGTATTCATTAGAAGATTGACTCCTGATACAACGCCAGAGGAAAAGCAAAGGTAGAACGAATGGTTGGTACACTCAAGCGCGCGGTACAGAAAGACTAGAACTGGGATACAAGCATTGGAAAGATACGCGGAGGTTATAGGAAACGGTCTGGTACAGATGGTAAGTCTCCATTCGTAATCTTATTAGGGATTAAGCCCAAGTCCTCATTTAATGCCGCATATTATGGACCCATTGCAGCCAACGGTGAGCTTATTCATGGATTCGATATTGCGCTGTTTAAGTCCTTTGAGGGCATCTCGAATCGTTCCATGTATCCCTTCTAAATGGCCAAACAAGTTCGATGTTGGAGACAAAGTAATCGGAAGAAGAAGCCGGAGAAAACCTGGTTTAAAGATACGTTCGCCCGCTTGTAACGGACCCTTCATTGTCAAGGCAGAGAATCATCCGAAGTACACGCCTCGTATAGACGACCGGAGGAGATCCCGACACCCTGTTCAGGCGCGCAGATTGAGACTCTATGTGGAGCGTCAATACGATCCAGACATATCGATGTGCTGTTGGTTCCGTAACCTTGGATTCCATGATGGTGAATAACACCACCAGAATGACAGTCGAATTTCAAGTCGCTTGCAAGATATACAAGAGAAAGAACACAAAAAATAGCATGGAACCAGTAAGAAATACCGAATGGACGAATTTGTAGGGAGAGTTCCAGTGTGCAGTGAAAGAGACCGCCGAATTTGAATCACAAGAGTACGAAAGTGAAGAAACATAGAATTGCATATAACTCTGCCACTACTCTCAGACTCCAGACAGAATTTAGGTAACTATGAGCACAAGGAGACAGAATCCGGGCCCAAGCAAGCCACCCAGGCAACCCCGGAGAACTTGCAAATAGTGCGGAGTGTGGAGAAAGTACAGGACCTTGCAGCACTGGACTTCGTCTGAAGCATTCGCATAGTGTGACGAATGCAGCTACGAAGAACGACGCGAGAAACAATCGAATTGCGGAAAAGACTCCCAAAGCTCTCGTTCAGTTCCAGCAGGCAAAGCCTGGAAAACAGTTCCTGCATATGCCAGGATTGATCGCAAAAGAACAGGACGCGTCACTCCAATGCAATCCATGAGGCAGAAAAACGCCCAGGAACCAAAAAGGACGCAGAAAAGTTGCGACAAATGTAGAAAGCTAAGTGGGCTGAAATTTTAATGATCAAAGGGGACCCTACGTTGTGCATCAGTTGTTCGGCCATGCAATTTCGTGCAGAAGCTGCGCCGCATAAGGAACGGCATGCTGTTCCTGTCGACAGATATGTGCCGGAATCATTGAACGATGCGATATACCGTGGCACACTGCATACCAGAAACTGAGTCCTCAGATTGAAGACACCATCAGGATCCACTTGAAACCTACTCCAACCCAAAAAGAAAGAGGACGACACCAGTGAGGTTGTAAGCGAGGGTATCGACGTGTTATTGAGGAGGTAAGGAGCAAGGTTAAGGGCCAGGATATTTACCAGAGAAGCAGCCCGACACTAATAATATCTCACACATGTCTATCAGAGTCTGAGTCATCGCCCCCGAAATCTCCTGGGTCAATAATACCGATTCGAGTGGCGATATTAAGACCCACCGCCCACAAGCGGAGCAGCTCACCTTCTGAAGTCCCTTCGGCTTCATGACGCACTCAATTATTAAGCTTCTGGACCAAATAGTTCAAGTTGCGCTCGACAAAGTTGACCTGTTGCTCAAACAAGGTGAGAGGAGCATCCAAGATGCGTAGGGTGTCGACGTGTTGTTGGTGGAAGCCTGCGCTGTCACGGGCGGTATCAATCAGATTTCCAATGATGTCGTTGACGCGGGATGGAGAAGAAGCTAAAGGTCCTGGTACCCAGCGTGGTGCGGAAGCAGCAACGGTCACCGTGGTCTCCGCTTCTTGAGCTTCACTTGGTGATGGAGAAGGAAACGGAGTCCGAAACGCAGAACAACGAGCACCGATGCGGCGAGCTCGGGAGTTGGTGTTGTTGCGACTGATGGTAGGGATCGGTGGAAGCGCTAAGCGCTGAGAAGGACGAACGGATTCGTCCTTGCCTGATGAAGAGCTGTACGTTGACACATGGTAGAGAGGAGTGTCAACCAGATGCTGATGTATCGCTACTATCGTTCGGTTTATATATAGTTCACTTCAGAGTATGATCCCTCTTTTTGTTCATGTCTTGTCACGTTATTCGCTGATTGAAGTGTTGAATAGGTGACGATGTATATCCAGAGGAAATGCCGAACAAGCGGGAAACCTTTTACCAAAGAGGAGTATGAGACACTATGAGAAAATGTAAGATTAATCTAAATTATCAGTGTCGGAACCATAACCTTGATTAATCGCTGGTGCGTAGATTCCAATTTCTCCGACCATCTGTTTGATCGCTTCAGCAAGACCCCCACCATTTCACATGAGAGGATGACCTTCCATGGGATGCACCGAGTCGTGAAGGTGAAGGAGTGTGGTATTGAGGTTGGTGTTCAAACGCAGGATCTGGTTTCGGATCATATGTAGACAAGCTGCATTCATACGCATGTTTCCCAGATGACGGCGGTGGGGCCTTACCGACTCTGACAGGAATGCGTAAAAGTCCGATGAAGTGTTTCGGAACGTTCATGTTGGTTTGAATTAGCAGCACCGGCAGCCTTTCCAGGTGAGGTGACCGGAACATCATCAGAGCCAACAGAACGAGCTGAAGTCGAAATCTACCACTCCCATGGCTAGCTTGAAACAGACTGCCGGCAAGAGAACCGGTGGCAGGGCACCAACGGCGGATTTGGGGACAATAGCAGCGCTAAGACTTGCTAAAACGAGCTCCAAACCGCACGATTCCCGCCCAACGTTCAAGTCTCATCGCTAAATTCGAAAGTATCTGCGGCCTGTGGAGCTAATGACAAGCAAGGCGGCCTGGCTAGGTTGCATCAAGTCAACGATGAGCGAATTGCTCGACTGCACCTACAGAACTCGTACTCAAATTAAGAAGGAAGCGGTGTTGGCAATACAAACTGAGAGAAAAGATTTTATGAGAAGTTTGTTCGAAGATATGGTGTTGCTGATGGCTCATGCGATGCGAGTTACGATCGCATCTAACGATCTGGAGCGCGCCATTCGCTTGCGTGGCATGAACGGAATATAATGGGGCATTGGAAGCCCGGCACACCTAGAGAGTAGAAAGCGAGGTGGTGCGCAAATTTGATTCCGGAGTGATTCGGTTATGTATTTGGGGCTCTTACCATTTTTTAGTTCGTCTCTTTCAGTATTTGCGTTTTAGTTTATGATTATCTAGCTATTCTTCTATGATTGGTTGTAAGTAGTATGATATTTTCTATTGTTTATGTGGATGAAAAGCGTTCTGGCATGTCTGAGGACAGCAGATCACTCCGCGTTGAAATAACCTACTCTAGCTCGAAACTATCTCCAACAGAAACCTATTCATGAATCACAGAGGTCGACTTGGACGATGTGGCGAATCAATGTGCGACAATTGTCTACGGGTGCGTGCTACGTATTGCGGGAAATAGCATTGCTAGGTCAGGTTGTTCTTGGGGAAGCAATAGTGAAGGGGATAGTGAAAAAGGTCACAGTAGATGAAGGGGTCTGCTTTGATCGGATGTCTCGAAAGAACGTGATCGAATCGTAGGTTTACGGCTAGTCACTGGTTTGTCGGGATCAAGGAGAAAGAGGAGGACAAGAAGAGGTCATATACAAGATCAATCGACTTGTGCAGCAATTTGTTGTGATCGATATGGAACGTGGTTCTGCGTTCTGAGAAGAGGTGAAATGTTGCATTGCTCACCGTACATGAAGTTGCGGAGACTGAATTCAAAACAGAGGGCGAATCATTTTGCTGCTTGCCAATTGTATTTGGAGACAAGCATCGTGAAATCATATCACATGCTAATGCGCTTATAGATGGTCACATGCAGGATATTGAGATACAGCATGTCGAAAAGTCAAAGATATTCATCGATACAGTTGGAAGGTAATGGAGTTTACGGGAAAAACAGAGGAAGAAGTTCAAGTTTGAGAAGTTCTGCTGGGCATTTCGAACCAGCGGCGAGCCGAGAACCGAAAGAGCAGTTGCAATGAAAGCCTGGTGCATGCTGAGAAGATGGAGCAGTCTTGTATCGCTGGAGTATACTATGCACTGGGTAATGCTCTCATGAGAAATGGAAAGCTTAATGATGCAGCTTCTAAGCACGAACAGAGTCTAGAAATAGTTTTGTTGATCCATGGCCATGACAAGCCCCATCCTGTTATCGTCGCCTCACTCAGAAATCTCGGATGTGTGCATGAAGAACAGGGTAAATTGGAAAAAGCATTGGAGAAGTACGAAAACTGCCTGGAAATGGAGCTAGAGATCTATGGATTTAACGAAACCCGCCCTGCCATCGCAACATCATTGAACAATCTTCGGAATGTCTAAGAAAAACTAGGCAATCCGGACCAAGCTTTGCAGAAGCACGAAGAAAGCCTGAAAATGAAACTAGCGATCTACGGGCATAGCACGCCACATCCTGAAATCGCAACTTCACTGAACAATCTTGGGAACGTGTATCAACGACTGGTAAACAGAACAAAGAGGTGGAGAAACACAAAAAGTGCCTTGAAATGTATCTAGCGATCCATGGTCGTGAAAGACGCCATCCTGTCATTGCAACGTCACTCGACAACATTGGGATTGTTTACGATCGACTGGGTAAACTAGACAAAGCGCTAGAGAAGCACAATCAGAGCCTTAGAATGTATCTGGCGGTCCATGGACATGAGAAGCAACATTCTGTCGTCGCGCACGTTCTACATAATATTGGATGTGCGTACCAACAACAGGGAGAACTGAACAAGGCACTGGAGAAACAAGAACGG
>JAAUYH010003391.1_pt1 | contig 23671 bp, 12 predicted proteins | sample 7278061 | NCBI WGS metagenome assembly JAAUYH01 (sample SAMN14350203, study PRJNA611818) | marine sediment metagenome | isolation source: surface marine sediment (0.6m) | place: French Polynesia: Moorea | collected 2018-08 | reverse complement strand
TGGATGATATTAGAACTTTTTATGGATAAATTCGAGTAATAGCATCTACATTAAAGGCGCCTTCATAATATATTCATTTATTTCAACCTTTTTCTCATCTATTCCAACTGTTACATAGCGCCATTGTATGCATTCAGACTGCGTTCAGATAAATCTGAAAAATTAGGGGTGCCGACTAAAGCGTTACCAAATATTTCGTCAACGCTTCCTGCAAAGCAGAAAAGTCGAAGATTTATTTTATTTAGCACGCCTTCATCAAATCAGAAGAACGCAATGTTAGCCGATTAACTATTCTGTATGAAAAGAGATTAGGATTCCAGCATCTGAAAGTAGGCAAGGTTCAAACACAAAAATCATTATTTGTTGATCATATTCTTAACTAGGAATCTGTCGGTACCAAAAGCCAATCATGGGCGACCTCATTGGGCGGTGCGTTGTCCAACTGAGGTGATCCATCACCTCCACTCCTCTATGGCATTTGTTTCAAGTCAATTTCAATTGCCAAGAAGTATAATTTTCATACGCAGCAGGCCATACAACCAAGCTGTATGAAAATAATCATTGCAACTCATTATCCCTTTGCGACGCAGAATATTTTCCCTGTTTCTTGTCTCTTCTGCGTTAGGTTGCTCAGAAAGCATTGGACGAGTTCTTCAACATAGAAACATGTTTGTAAGAGAACCTATCGCCTAACGCATACGAATAATCAATGTGTTGTTCGGTGTATAATATCGAAAATAATGGGTTTATTTTTTAAGTCCATGTAAAAGCTCAAGGTTGCTACAAGATTGAAAACATCAAACAATAAGATCGAATAGGTATCACTAAGCTATTGCAGCTATTCCTAAGCAAAGTGAAGTAATATGTATGAGCAATTGATTTAGGTTTTCTAGAATAGGAACGAAAACTGTCTCTACTACGTATTTGATATCCCGCTTCAAGACTATCCATGTCTGTTTTTTTGAATCCATTCATCCATGGAATCGTAGGTATGTCTTGTGAAGAGCCTCAACAATGTTTGCTTCATGGGTTCTATTTTATCATTACGAATAATATGTTTTGATCAAACTTCTCTCACTCATTTTTGATCTCTAAGCATCCTGCTATACTATATACAGTACTACAATGGTTTGATTTTCTGGTTAGTCTCACTAATTTTCAATTCTTTTTTCTCACGTTGATTCTTCTTTTTCCTTTTGTAATATCTATTTCTCTGTCTTTGAACACATCACTCCTAACTATGGTTCAGACCTGACCCTCAATTAATTGCAATTTGTAATGCTAGTTGCTCATTGTAGGATGTTTAAATATTGCCGTAGGTATTGGAGCATGTTTGATACTATGTTGCTGCACGCCGCGCCGCCGGCCCGCGAGTAGAGGCAGAGCGCGTCGCCCGCTGTCGCTCGCCGATGAGCGGGAGACAGGCAACCCCGAAGTTAGTAGGTAGAGATTAAAAACGCGTCGCCCGTCTTCTTCGCCCAGAGCGAGGACGAGCGACCGCTGATGGTGTAGGTAGGTAGGCGAGGAGGCGGGCACCACGGCCGATGGTGCCCGGAGAACCCGGGCTGGTCGTGGCATTTATTCCGTTGGCCCGAGCCACTGTCAGCTCTTATGTAGAATCTTCCAGGAACTCTATTGTTTTTTGAATACTTCTCGCTAATTTCTATGATTGAACTCTGACTACTTTCTGACTGGCTGTACCAGACACTTGGCGAATTATGAATAGCTGTAACTCAGGCTCAAAAAGAACAGGGGAAAATTTCTCCGCGATACCCCTCGAAATCGATCCGAGTATGGAATACTCACCGCAGAGACCAATCTACGGCCTTGCCGGAATTGAAATGGGGACCTCGACAACTGGTATCCTGGCTGAGGAATTATGAGAGCCGCTCCACTAGGCTACGCGTCTCTGGTCCAGTGATACTCGACCAACAGTAGTCCTGATATCCCTACCACGACGCCGTGTCATTATACTGGAATAGAATTGCTCCAATTTTTAAATCTGAATAGAATCAATGAGATTCATCAGCATTACTACTCCGTCTCCGTTTTTTAAGTTCTTACAACCTTATGATATCACTGTTGTGCACCCAAGTTGCATTCATGAAGCTGCAAGAGCTCTGCGATCATGTGATCGGTATGCATTCACAGTGGTAGTATGAATTACTTTGATGTAGTCTTGCAAGGGATGAATTGCAGTGGAATTGCTCGAAGGCAGCAATATTGCAGTGTTCATTGGAAGGTGAAGCTAAATGTACCAAAAATTGCAAATTGCATCAGAAATAGCAATACGCAGCAATGTTATTGGAGTCACTTTTGCTGTGGTTTCAATGTCGAAGGATTTCGTCACTTCATCTCCTGCAACAGGACTATTAGAATTTCTATTTTTTAAGGACTGTGCAGAACATGGCCGGAAAACAGCGCAGAATGGAGAGGAAAATAAGGACTGAAGGATCATCTGCAACTTAGATTGGCTCCACAAGGTATTTGAATAGTTTAATCAACAAGCCGGTTCGAATAAGAACAAGGTGAGTCCGCCAAGGTTTTTAACGCGTGGTCCCGATCACCGTATTCAAAGGCTCGAATACATGCCGTGACCTCGCGCTCCGGTATGTACTATTGGGCAAGTTCATCGCCTGCTAGCTTCAGTCGTTAAGATTTTACCTTCACCTGCTACGAACCCACGTAACTTGCCGCTGACATAGGCACCTACGTATTATGCAGATGATGCCATCCCTGTTAGTCTATCGTCCACACAGTTGGTCGCTATCTACATCCGGAGTGAGATTCTTGATGTAGACTTTGAGTCCGTATTGACACTCGCCTTGCTCGCGACGGATGCGAGCAAATTTCTTGAGCAGTTCGGACTGGTGCTACGACTTCTTCTTAGCTCTGCAGACATACAGTGACTGCCATTACTTAATCACGTCATAGTTTCGATCCTGCCCATTTTTCTCGTCTTTCCGCTTCTGTTGTCGCTGAATCAACACGGTCGGCGTTGGTGATGGCGCCCATGCATAATGTTATCCATTCGGCGTGCCATTCCTGGGCTTGAGAAATTCACATACGTTTGCCGTTTCGGCACGCCGTCCTTGTGCCGTGGGATGATGAAAGAGGTGCTCATTCAGCACACTTTGAACAGTTCTCGAAGTGCGCCAACGCTTCCTCGCATTCTTGCCTACCCTTAAACTCCCTAACATGAACTTTCGAGCCTACAAAAAAATTCTCGTTTATCTTCTCGGTCGACTCTTTAGAAGACAATATTTCTACAGTGTGGTAGGCACCGTACCCAAGCGATTCGCCTGCGCCATCTACAGCAACCTTCCACGATGATATCTTACGAAATTCTGAAATTTCGTTTTCAACGTATATTGCTATCCTCCTGAGAAAGAAAACAACGCCACGACAACAAAAGAGACGTCCACCGCTTATATAAAACAAATGAGGCCAAAAAGCAAGATAAAGCGGCTGTAAAACTCTATCACCAACGTCAGAACACGTCTTAGTAGTACTTGCTCTCCCACAGGCGAAAATAAAGGGACAATCAAGGGCAATAAAGGTCACTGTTAACGCAATCCGTCCAATCTTGCAAGATCGGGCATTTTTGAGGAACTCGAAACCAAACCCACCAAATTGAAATGCAATAGAGACCAAAAATTGTTACTGTATCTAATGGATTGACAATGCGGCAAGATGATGAATTCTCTTCTTCCTGTTTCTGGGTTGTAGTACCAACTATCGCCGACACGCTACTCCTGAGCTACCCACCTGTAGAATCTAGAGTGTTGGTGCACGACGAAACGATCGTGTATCGATTTTTTCGCAAGGCCACTCACGAATATGTTTCTTCGTTCTGACATCGGCACAACAGAGAACGCATGTTCCACATCAGTCTTAGCGGCCTGATACGATTGATGTGAAGCATGTGTGATCTGTCGAGAACAGATAGGCATAATCGAAGCAAAAAATGTCCTAGTATCCGAGTACTGTCACGAAACAGAGCTCAAACTGTACGAAATTGAAGAGTCTAAAGAGTATCTTGTCAACGAGAAAAATCATTCTGGTATTTGCACGTTGTACCACAATGAAGTGAACACAACTTTCGTGATACTTCAAGCTAAGATAGAAGAAGTAGAGTATACACACTTGATTGAACGCTACTTGGCAACAACCACCGCAAACTATTTCCTCAGCTTTCGGTCTTCTGCACGAAAAGGTTCGACTGTTGTAAATCAATGCCTTGTGCGAATAAAGTAACTCAAAGCCCCACCCCGCCGCGAAAAATAAGTTAGCATCAACAGCGCGCTCGCCAATAGAGACATGCGCACTCAGTTCTACTACCAATCTATTTCGTCGCTACCGCTGCATGTGCTCTGTTCGCTAACACACAAACGATCACAAGAGTAAGTTGCTCAATTCCGCTCCACTTATCGTACGCGCGAGCCAACAGCGTTAACGCGAGTGTGCAGCAGCATAATGGCAACGAAGCCTATTTTAGCTGCAACCGTCGATACAAACAACACCAGCGTCACCGCTACTGTTCTCGATCTCCTCCCAAAGCAGAATCTTGATTTCGCTCTATATCGCTCAATCCATATTATTATTTGTTGTGTCACGCACTTTTTACAGTTCAATCCCGCTCACCTTTTCCCCGCCCCTTGAGCACAGTAGAGCACGCATGTTCCACATCAGTCGTAACTGCTTACTACGGCTGATGTGGAACATGCATGATCTGTCGGCTCGTTCACATTCCCCTGCGCAGCACCGGCCTGACACAACCGAACCAGAAGAAGTCAATATCTCTATTTTATCGCCTTCTCACCCGACTAAGAGAGAAATACTGTAATTGTAGGTTGCGACGCGAAATCGACGCAAACAATCTATCTGTCGCCCTTTTTTCAGGGACCAACATGTAAAAAGTCCGTCAGATATCCGTCATCTATTACATGGCAGTTAATTACGGATCGGTACAGTCCTCCTTCTCGATAGTGTGAATAGGTTTTGGACAAATCTACCTCCCTGACTGCAAATAAACCGCCACACATCTGACCGTTCGTGATCAAATCCGTAGCCGGAACCGAGCATTGCTCCCAAAGTATAAGAGGGCCTGTAGAACAGAAGTAGAGTAGACAAACAAAAAAAAGGAAAAAAAATCGACAGCAACATATGACTTGGAAACAAAAATTCGCAATTATCGTTGAGCTGGAAAAGCGCCAGAATCAAGACGTGAACTGCACAGTTGCTGAGATTTGTGAATGGGCGAAGAAGATATTTAATCTCCAAGAAATTCCTTATCGTAATACTGTTGCGAAAGTTAATCGTGAAAAAATTTTATCAAAAAATCTTTTGGTGAAAGAAAAATTGAAGAGAAATAAAGAGCCTGTCTACAATCAGTAATTCTTTAGAAACTGCAATCACTTCATAGATTTGGAATATGTACGAAAGAAAACTATTTATTTAAGATAAATCAATACAAGAAAAAGCACGCAGAATTCAAATACTCCTAAATTAACAAATTCCTGTTGAAAATCAACAGCATTTAAAATCCTTTAATGGTTGGTTCCAAAAACTGAGAATCCGAAACAATTCTAAGTGCTGCAGATCTCAAGTTGAGAGTCGTAATGTTGATTTAAATGTACTCAGTTCTGAACTACTTAAATTGCTAGGAAAAAATCGAAACTCTTTCCAGAAATGATATTTAAAATGCAGACGAATTAAGTATTTTTCATAAATGCCTCCAAGAGGTACTATTGCACCTGCTCAAATTCCTGAGTGAAAAAAGACGAAAGAAAAAATAAACTGCTTAGCATGTAGTAATGCGAATAGGACCGAAAAAGTACTACTTTTCTCGTTGGAAAATTTGACAATCCTCCCTGTTTTAATGGCAAAACATCATCTGAACTGAATGTTTATTATTTAAAAATCCAACGAGCCTGTTTGAAATTTTCAATTTTTTCTACTGGTTTGAAAAAGTTTGATATTGATACATCGAAAACTTCCGAATAAGTTGTTGCATTACTTCTTGACGATGTATCTACTTATGGGCAATTAAAAGATCTTCCTAATGTCTTTAAATGTGGAGGTTATTTTCCTCTCAAAAATTGCTGCTGCATTTTTACAACCTTTAGATGCTGGTTTGATCGCTTCTTTAAAGAAACGATACACAACAAAAGCAATATCAACGTGCTTCGTCACTGATTGAAAATGAGAATACAAAAGATTTATACAGTGCCAATTTGTTCCAAGCAATGAGATAATTATGTTTTAATTAGGATAAAGTACATGAAAATGTATTTATAATTGCTGGAGAAAAACTTGAATAATAATAAATTCACGTACTGCTATAAATATGGAAGAAGAGGCTGAAGAAGAAATCCAAATAATTGATTATGGAGGAGAAGACAGTTGAGTAGGTTCTATCACGGAGTCAGAAATAGTGCAGACGGGCTTAGAAGAAAATAACTTTTGAAATAGTAAAGAAGTTAAATCGGACCGATCGGAATAGGAATACGTTTCTAGTGCGATCGTAATTTTGAAATTTCCAAAACTCTAATATTTTTCATCTGGAATCAAGCTGTCAACTATAATTCAATTGTGTGTTCTGCGTACAATTATCAGTATTATCTCTTAACTGTTCGAAATTTCGGATCTATTTTCGTCCAACTTATTTGTTTCATAAATTTCTTTCTTCACGATGTAGTAGACTTAGGTTACTGCATTTTGAATAACAGTAGACTCTTGTCTAATTTAGATCCTCGAGGTAAGCTTGAAAACCGAATTTATCCTGAAGTCGAAGAAAAATTGAAAAATTAATGTACTGTGTCTCATGACCCATTTCGTACCATGCCAGAGTAGTAGAAGATAGCACAAGAGCGTTCTCTATCAGCTGTCGTTATGCGAATTAAGATCAACATCACGAAAGAAGAGAGAGATGCGTCTTTCGCAATTTTAGATCTTTAAGGTTGCTCAAGAAATCTGGGAACAGCTGTACAGCCTCCGATGGATTCTGGGAAATATAGAACCGAATAAGAACTGCTTTGTGACCAAATCATCAAATAATTTTTGTGCTTTTGGACAGAAATAGGATCCAAAGATTAAAATTCGTAAAGGCTCAAATATAGTAGCAAATTAGATGAAGAGATATTTAATTGAAATCCGATCTCGTTTGGCTTCGCTGCAGTTCCATTGAATACTGACGATTCGGCTGAAGTTCAACCCTCCGCAATTAAATCCGATCGCGCTTTGTTTTGCTACAGTTCAATTGATTATTGACGATTCAGCTGAAGTTCAAACCTCTACAATTATCGTTCCCTCGCTTCAGCTATCGCTTAACTATATACTCTCCTCTATGTATGAATTAAGGCCTTATGGCCAGCAGCTATCAATTCTAGTAGAAACGGTTCTACCTGCGCCTTTTTCTGCACTCTGATATTGCAATAATTCGGAACCCTGTCTTTGCTGTAGATCCTGGTGTACAGGGGGTGGACAAAATTGTAGAACACCCTAGTTTGAAGTATCGTCCGTGATTACTAAACAGGGCAAAATTGAACAAAAATTTAGGGTTTCGCCTTCTAATGCTATGAGAGAAGTGTTCACGAAAACTAGCTATTGAGACGACAAAAAAATTTCAACTTTTTACGCAGTACTAGATCTGTAGAGAATCTAATCCAGCATCTAGTCCGTAGCTTGAAAAATTTTCACAGCGACCGGATGCCGTTGGAAGAGCCTTTTCAATGCAGATCAGCATTGATAACGAGTGTTCATACGAAATTATGCGAATTACTTGTATACGAAAGTTCGCAGTTGCGATTATACAAATTCGTGTCAACAAAAATTTATGAAGCAATAGAGCAACATCTCCGCCTACAAACAGACTTATCATTCACTTCTTTTTGGAATTCAACTCTGGTATGGCATCAAAAAATTTTCGTGGCTCAGAAGCTCGTTTTCTTTTGCAATTTTTTTAAAGCTTTTGAGGCGAAACCCTAAATTTTTGTTGAATTTGCCCTGTTTAATCAATACGGACGATACTCCAACTGGGTTGTTCTTGAATTTCGTCCACCCCCTGTACACTATCGATAGGGAGGATTGTATTGCCTTCATTTCGCTATGGTCCATTTTATAATAGTTAAAATGGTAACTGCAATTTTAGCTTCCATGTAGCTTCATCATGCATGACTTTTCTCCCGCTGAAGAGGTAAAAATAAACTTTATTGTTATCTGATCGGTTGTTTTACTATTCAACATGAGAATCAGCACCCCGTCTATTCATTGCAATATACTAAACTAAATATTCCGAACCATCGGTGATGAAACGTGGCGGTGGCAGACTAACTGCATTATCGAGGTGTGAAGTCTATATTACTAAGTAATTATTGAATGTCTCCTGAAAAAGGGCGACGAGCGAAAAGTGGATTGTTACCCTTCCCTCGTGGAACATGTGCAACTTGACATAAAAAATTCAATCTCGATCTAGACTTGAAGACCTTGGGTCATATATCCTCGGTCCTCAAGTTAAGATCTCGCTTGATTTTTTTTCCCCTCCTTTTCATGTTTACGCTCTCGAAAGGGCAAGAACCACTTCTCGTATCTGGTCATGACACTATTGTCAGTGTATCGCACGTTCCAGCGTCTATTGTATTCGCACACTTCCTAACACCGGAAATAAATGTTTTTGCGTATGGTACGACCATGCGGCTAGAAGCCCACAAAAAAACTTGGACGGTAGTCTCATCTTCAATTTAGCTGAATATGGACATGTTTGGAAAATCAACACTGGTCTGATACGTTCTCCTTGTCGTCACCACATTCCTGTTGGCACGACTTTGAAACATATGCGCTCAATATCGCTGTGCAGCAATAAGCTGTCAGTGTCTTAGAGCAGACAGCGAATCGGGCTAACACATTAAATACATCGACCAGCTCGGTTCTCCGCGCATCATCGGCCGTTGAGACCATTCTCTTGCCAGCCCGCGTTTCTTTCACAAACATAACTTCCGGAGTCGCTCGTCCTCGCGCTGCAGCGTGAGCGGCACGGGCGACACGTTTTCTCTCGAATGTCTCTCGCGGTCGCCCGCCCCCGTCTGATGATTGAGCAGGCGGACGACGTGCTGTCCATTCTATCCATGCGTGCTGTTGTCTTTCCGGCACTACGGCGAGGCGGCGGCGGGCGACTGCTTCTATTCTATCTCCTACCTCCTCCGTCCTCCACAGACGGGCAGCTATTCATCTATACTACTGGGAGGCGGCCGCTTCTCCGCCTCTTTCCTGAGTCGGAGCCTAGCGGTGTGCCTCTATTCTACTTCAACCTCTACACTTTTCCAGCGGCGCGGCATGCGACAACAAACAGATACGCAAAATTGACTCTTACAATTTGCTTGTGTGAAAGGACTTTGGACAGTTTACAAGGTGCCGAGGAAGAAGAAGAACGCGTTTATTCACTTTTTGGTGGATTAAGATGTTGCATAGTGCTACACTGAGGTACTTAGCTTAGAGCATTTAGAAGCTACATTATTTTTATTGCAGTTTGGATAGGTTTACTTCGGTTATCCATACCGAAAGAACAATATGGAGAGGTCTCTAAATCTTTCGACAACCTAGATTAACTAGAAATGATCAATTCCAAATTAACATTGAAAGATCACACCTCGATCACACACTCAAACACCTAAAATGCTTCGAAATAGCCTTAAGTTACTAATTAGTAAGAATGTGTCACATACTCATAAAAAATAAACCAATTAAGATTACACTATCGTGTATAACGGCATTAAAACTTCATAGGTTCTGTGATAGATGCGGAATCCTTATACAAGCATAGAACCCTGAGGTATATTCAATACCGCAATAAGCTCGGCCGTTCGTATTCGAGGCGGTGAATTTCCCATAGAGTTAGCGGAGCGGTGCTGTATAAGTTAAAATTCGTTAGGCTTAAAGTAGTCTATTCATGACTATGTTTATCATATTTAATCACGTATTCCTGTTCAATTTTATCGATACTTAGAATAGGAGGCTTTTTGTGTCAACTATCTAATAGAGATAACTCTAATCTATTTTATTGTTACTGAGTACGCCACTAGAATGAGCACAGAAACGAACAGAGACAAATAAACTGAAGCAACAATGAGTCTTGTAAAACATTCGAAGACTGTCTTAACTCGACGAAAAGTTATGTACTCGTTAAATACGGACCTGCTCGCTCATTCTCAAGATGCTTACTCTGGACGAGTACAAACATGCAATTCGCCCACGCCTTTACCCTGCGAGTATATTCAAAACCGGTCAAGGTTGAACATCAGATAATTATACAAGCTGCCAACGTCAAGGAATCGAATAAAACAAAATTCGAAAGACCAACAGCCAAGCGTACTCTCCTCGCAAACATACCATATACTTAATGAAGCAAAAGTCAACTATTCAAGCCGTTCATGCCTTCCAGTCTCACAGAGTACACCCAGCTCTCTATAAATAGCGTAGTTGCTTCATTACACAAGCAAATGTTGTGGGATAAAGTCGGCGAAATCCGATGCTTTGCCGATTAGAATTGGAGTGAATTACGGAATAGAGCCGGTAATATACAGATCTTATCTAGGGACCAATTCTCTGGGACAAACAAGTACTTCCGTTCATCTACGTATCTAACTCCTAAACAGTTTCAACAATACCTCCCGTAAAATAGTTATGCAACAGATCCGTTTCCATTTTCCCGAGCTGTTGCGAGTCGTCAAATCCCGCTACTGCAGCAACACTGAGCCTATACTTCAAATAGTCTACATAACTAATTATATTCCGAACCTACCATATATGAAAGAGAGTGACCTTCTCGGCACCTGGCTATCTGCCCTAGCTCTGAACACCACCCTCCATAAGATAAATACAATATCTCGCTGTGGAAACATCAGATATTATTGCTTTTCACATAGACGATAACCTGATCATTGCCGACTATTACACTCTGAGACACACATCTCCATATTCCTGTAATCATCAGAGAAGGGGAGGCAGGCCTTCTACGTACACCTAATCGGGAATACCTGCAGAAGTACTTAAGTCAGAAAAATGTGAACGCAAGTATGAATCTGTAGTTTCCTAGATCTGCCTGTGATTTATTTCACGGAAATTTTGTTTTATCAACCAGAATATTTACATGGTCAGAAGTTTCATTTCACTTCATATTATGAAAGGCCGGGATGTTTTAACTAGATAAAAGATCATTGCGAAAATAAGGCAATAAGTATATTTTCAACCAATTATTCGCACCGGAAATCCATAAGACATAAACTAAGAAACATGGTACACAAAAGAAAACAAGGAAGCCTTCGTTGTGGAATTATTTCGAAACCATTAACTTATTTATGTAAGTTGAGATTAGAAATTTGGTAAAATAAAACGCTTTGTTTTCGTACTGCGTAATTACACGCAATGAAAAAGGGAAGTTTGAAGACCAGGTAATTCAAAATAAGAAATCATGAGTGTTTCCTTTTTTGTTGTATGCAAAAGAAAGGAGACGGCATTACGAGCATTTTTGTAGAATACATCGTTGTCTACACTAGTCGTTTCATATTATTTAACTATTATGTGCAGTTAAACATTTACATGACACTCTAGCAAACACATGAGAATACAATAATGCGCTCGCCGTAGCTCCGTTGCTGATCAGGCTTACTTTCGCTGAATCAAAATTTATGAAAGTACGCTGAAATCGAAATCGATTTCATGCACATGTTCACGAATCCTAGAGCTACATGCTATATGGTTCCTTGATCAGATCTGGATCCATATTAGATCTCAGACTGGCAGTTAATATTATTTTAGTAGAGCTGTGATGGAATCGGTCAATGTGCCACGGAATAGATTATGAAGAACAGAAGTAGGAAATGGCTTATCCCATAAAAGCATTGTTTAGAAGTTCTCTTCACTGTAAATAACTCAACTACGGTTGAAGCGAGAAAAATAATTCCTCCTGCTTTACGAAACAGAAATAACAGAAATATTTTAAAATAAAAGCCAGAAAGGAAATTTCTGAGAATCGATAGGCTTATAATACATATGCTTGCTAGCACATCGCGGTTAATTCCCATTTATTGAATTTTTGAGGTCCTCTTATATCTAGAACAGCAGAGATATTATGTAGGCTATCTCGCTTCGTCTGCTCTTTAGATTCTAATAGAATTTTCATAATTCAAAGTTGAAACCCCTTTATTTCGTCAAAGCAGATGCAATTACTAATTAAATAACCTTGAGCTTCCATTTATAAATAATGAGGAGTAGGTTTCTGCGAATAATCAATAATTCCTATTCGGGTGCTCTTACAAATAAATAACTCAGTTGGATAATTCTTATACATTTAGATAAAATACCTTTTCCTAAATTCTCTTATGTTGAATTGAAATTATATTGTTACTAAAAACGGGCAGGATCAAAACGAAAGATTTGAAGTATTCAAACTAACAAATCCGACACGTTTCGAAAGCTAAAATTTACAAATGCAGAACATTAACTATGAGACAAAGTTAGTAATCAATTTTCTATGAAAAATAGTCTTTTAGCAAGTCTACTATGGACATTTTTGATTCGGTATAGTCTTTTCTTACTTATTGAAAATTCCGAGTTTTGACCTGTACCATCTCAACAAGACTTGAGGAAGGCAGCCTCGAGTAGCGGGAAAGTAAAAGATCGGACCTTGAAGATGGGACTAAAAACCAAATTAGAAGTGCCTATCATGCTTAAGTAGCCATCACTGTCGAATATAGAGATACAAATAGCAATTTTCGGAAACAATTTCTGACATACTGTGCATCTGGAAATAATTATTCAATACTATATTCACTTTTCCAAGAACGTGGAATAAGTTACTTTTTTGGTGAGAGATCAAACAAATAAGTTATTTCTTGTACACGTTAGAGAACTGAGAAATTCTTGAGCTCGTTGTGGGTTCAAATTAATAATTCTTTACAAATAATTCGGATTATTCCCTGGGAAGCACATCTCGAACATTTTTCAGCATATGATGTGCATTCTCAGTGCCTCGTTGTACCAAGTCTCTGCTGTCGTAATTGAAGTGTTGCTAACAAATCACGTACGATTTCTACGTGTTATTCGAGCCGAAATACCTAAGGGAATAGAAAACTTTCTGAAATAATTCGAACAACTTAAACAGAGTTTTATTTTTCCAAATGTATGATTAGGTATTCCTGAAAGATAGTGCTTTCTATGAAGTGACCAAATTTATAAGGTATGTACAGTACAGTACAGTACCGTACGTCGAATAGTGAAAAGATGAAAATTGAGATTTCGGTTTCAAATTGCGGGAGCAAGCAAGTGGACAGCACATTGACCAACAACTCGACAGGCACTGAAAGGTCGTGTACTAGTTTTGAAAATGATCTGGAGAGCTTTTAAGAGTTGTCATGCCTATTTTCCCGGAGCAAACAAAGAATTCTAATTAAACAGGATAGAAGCTACATCAATATCTATAGGTTTCCGAAATAGAGGGTGTTTTAGAAGGTCTGTACTGGAGGGCACTGAATATTTTAAGAGCGTCGGAAAGATTTGCAGGACAGCAGTCTCAAGCGAAATTTGAAACCACTTCAGATATGGAATACTGTATTGGTGGGGTGTAGCCAGTTGGAATCTAGTTGACGTCTAGTACAGTACTGGAGCAAGTTGCTAAGGGTTTATGATTCACAACTTCAAAAATAGTTTTCGTCTCTTTTGTAGGGCGTTCGGCCGCAATCACGTATGGTGCGCAAGAGAGGTTGCATAGTCATTGAAGAAATAGGTTCTGAATCTCAGATGATGAAACCAAGAATCAATTAAAAGATCACCATTGAAATTTCCATCACCTACTAAATTTAGCCTAGTATCTCCTCGATGAGCCGACGCGCAATTACACGTCTGTCACATCTCACCCACCTCTGTTTTGAGGCATATGACGTACAGTATAACATAGCACTCATTCACCACATGGTCCTCTGATCTATTCGATCTGTGGCTGTGATGTAGAACGTTTGAAGTGATTTTCTGCTTGAAACTGAAGAAACTCAAGTGATTGACCTTCATATTTCTTGAATACTAAATTTAGACTGCGAAATTGTGGCGGACATACCGAAATTCCGTACTGTACCTTCAAAATTCGCGATTAATAGATAATGATTCGTCATACACTTTTACAAGTAATACTATTTTTATCATCATAATGATCCAGTTTTAGAAGTCAAGCAATGACTCCTCGTACATTTCCTGGACAAAACCCATCACAGCCATGAACGAGTTGCGTGGATCCTGCGACACGAATCTCTTGTCCCAGGATGACAATCTGTCCACGCAACAGGCCAGGAAACTTGAGGAAAGTATGCAAGTGAAGCCAGATGTCAAGATGACAAAAGTCAGGGTAAACTTACAAAAACGAGAAAAGTGTATCATATCGTAATGAAATGCTGTGCGAGGATGAGATACGATATGTGCAGGTGCACCTCAAGTGCAAGGAGTCAAGGAGATCGAGAAATTGGATGGGACGACAATCTACGGTCCTGTATCTATAGAAACGACCCCAGATAACGATGCAGTCGAGACAGAAAATGAAACGATGAAGTGTACAGTACGTTGTACAGTAATACTGTACGAAAAGTAACAACGATAAAGTACGATCACTAAAATAAAAGATGCTGAAAGAAATCAATCACAGCGAAGGACTTGATGGATGCATGGCAGGTGTGGAGGCAGCGACACCGTGATAGCGACCTAAGCAAAGAGACGTGCAGGCGGCAAGTCGCACGAATTGCGAAAACCAGCGAGCCGGTGTGTGTGGTGGCAATATCTGTGGTGGAGCGCAGGGAGCGATCGACAGTGAGTATCTGAGGTTAGACAGTGAGGAGGGTGATATCTGTGGCTAAGGACGGCGAGAACCAAGTGAAGAATATCTATGGCTAAGCCAAGTTGGCGATGGGCTGTGACCTCGCGTTGTGTCGATGACAATAATTTGCGATGTACGAATATGCCGAGTGCGTGTGCGTGTGACGAACAACAGGGGTGAGAGTGTGACTATCGAATGAAAGAGCGAGCGCTGTTGGTTGAAGTGAGACTCGTCGAGGCGTGACATAGCAGGGCATACAAAGCAGTGGGCGGCCAGAAAACGCAGTCGCAGAAGAACGAGCCGAATGATTCGCCACTAAGACGACACGCTCTTTGAGAAAACAAATTCCAGCAATAAAAATGGAATGACGAAAAAGTCGAATTGCGTGTGCCCCACTCGGCGATTCGCTAAGATCCTCCAACAAAACGATTGCTGACGCGTCGTCGGATCGAAAAACACAGGGCCCGCCGGCGCTGGTGCACGGAAACGGTTTAGTTTTTCGTACAGTACCGATAGATGCATATCGCGACAACGAGTAGGAGTGGCTTAGGTGTGGACTAATTGTGTCGTGCGAAGTCTCGCGACATTACGGTTGCGGATCGGCTGGACTAAGTGTTCGCATGAATTAACGTCGAAATAATGGTACAGGCACGTAGGGAAGACGGCCCAAATTAAGCGAGAAACGCTAGCACCCCATTCAGCCTCCTTGCCCTACTCGCTCAGATTGCGCAACATATCGATCGATACACGATCAAGCAATTGCTGTTGAATATCTTGTGGGCCATTATTTATTCACAGTCATTCTCGTCTCGATACTGTACCATTTGCTTTGCGCTCACTGGATCGTACAGTAGACTTTTTCGAGGAGATTTAGCAACAATCACCTTAACAAAATACTGTACTCCACTTCCCACTGTACAGGGTACTGCATTGCGTGCGTCTTGAGCATGGTCGAAAAGGATGCGAACACTTTTGTCGCTGCAGCCGCCACCACCACAAACCCTCATGGTAACTAGAGTACAGTGTAGTGTAGTGCAGTACAGTACAGTGATACAGTGTGCGGTTGTAGGTCATTATGATTGTGGGACGTTTGATTTCACCGCGTTCCCTGTTCCATCTCAACTCTAGATTTGTCTAAACTTAGTATATATCATTACTTATTTTATCACATTTTTTCATTTGTCACCTTATCGCATTACGGTGGCTGGCACTATCGTAGTACTGTATAGTGTAGTATATATTGGACGATAGTAGAGTGAATGTTATGTAGATATTGATTTGACTGGTACTGTAGTACCGTACTGCAGTTGGGATGTGGCTTATCAGTCACACTGGCCAGTGTTGATTGGTACACCGTACTGGTAATGAGTGTCAGAAGAGGAGCAATGTAGATCTGACGGAGAATAAGAGGACACATCCTTCAATCGACAGGGACAGTGTTTGGAAGAGCACGGTAGTACAGTGTTAGTCGATGCAGATACGCATTCACAGTCAAGATAAAAAGTGTGCTCCTCGAAAACGCTGAGTCCAATTCGAATCATTGAACAACAATCGATGTACAGTTTATCTTTGCGTTTTCAAAATTGTTAAAGATCAATGACCATTAACGAACATGCTAGCAATAGTGTACAGTACGTTATGGAAGGAATGTACACGCTCCGAAAACTGGATCATAATGGTGAAGAACATTGCGGCGTAATAAAAAGTGAGCTCGGGAGAGTCGCGGAGGAGATTGAATGATCGAGAAAGTTAACTTACCAACATGATTATGGATTCAATTCATTTTTTGATGCGACGAGAGGAAGTGTGAGTGAATGAATGAGTGAGTGAGTGGTAAATGACGGAAATAAAAAAAGGGAAGTACGGACCTGTAGTGGAGGAGGCTTTTTTACTAAGATGGGCATCTCACTTTCCTGTTATCTCACACAAGCGCACGCAAAAGCACGCGCTCAAGGCCGTATTGGTTTTAAAAGGTTTGAATCATTCGGCTGGCTGATAATGTAGTAGGACTACTGTGGTATTAGTTAGTAGTAGGAGGATATGAGACGCAGGTACAAAAGGCAAGGAATAATAGGAAAAAAGGTACATCTGCTAAGAGCGGGAGCAGTGTACGAAAAACATGCTTCCAAGGTTCACTAGTTGATAGTTGTCACTCATAGAAAGCAAACGAATAATGCTAGGAAGGAAGTGATGATGCGCGGAACTTTTTCGCAATTGCGAAAATTAAGCGATTGCCAATTATTTGGAGACGGATAAATTAGGAATGGAAACAAATTATGAAAACAATTGAAAAAAGCGAAAAGCGGAGAATGAATCGAAAATTGCCAACCACAAACTCGGCTCAGTTTCCACTCGAAAATGTCGAGTCGTCGATCGCCCTACGGAAGGGAAGCAAAATAAGTCATACCCTAATTGGACAGTGTGTTTTTGACGATGTTTTCGTATGAATGGGGCACACATTCGCTGTCAACGCCCGAAATTGAAAAGTGCGCTACGCAATACTCATTACAGTGGCCAACTGACAAACAAAGAAACGTCAGTAATTTTTTACGATCAATCCCATGGAGCGCCATATCCGACCTCTTTTGCTAGAACTCGATGTGATGCCTTTCCTTTAGTCTGGGCTCAAATGGGCCGTCAAACTAACGAAGACCAAGGATACCTAGTACCACGTCGTCTGACCTTTGTTTCCATTTTCGGCCTCCTTTCTTAACCTGCCAAGCGCCTCCCCACACTTACTTCTACTTTCCCTTTCGCGAGCACGTCGCGAATGTGCGCCGCGGCGCGTACGCGTGTGTTGTGTTGTTGTTCCAAGCTGCTGTCCTTGCCATCGCCTTGTTTCCGGTCCATGGGGACGACCATAGTCTAATCACAACTGTCTGTCTTTATCTACTACTCTTTTGTGTTGGCCTAGACTATGCAGTCGTCACGTGAACCTACCGGAACGAGTGCTGCGATTGGTGTTACTACTGCTGGTGCTACTGCTGGTGGTGCGGCTGCCGCTCCGCCACCACCACCACCACCTCCCTCTCTACTACATCATCACCATCATCAACAACAACGTTCTTTCTCCGCTTCTGCGCCTGCCGTGCCTCCATCTCTTCCAAATATTCCGCCGGTTTCTCCTGGTTTACATCAACAACATCATCTACATCATCAACCGCCTAATACTTCTCGTTCTATTCCTTCTATTGATGAATTGCGCAATGCCTCGTCGAGGGGTCTCACCCGACTAAACGCGCCCAATCTTACCACTTATATCGAACATTACCGTACGTTATCTCGCGCACCTAATCTTTCGTTGTTTCTTTCGCTCACCATTTCGATGTCCATTTTTTTATTTCACCACCGCAGATTACTACCATTTCGCTGGAAATTGCACCGTGTACCAGGCTCCTGATGGGTCGAGACATTCTCGTTCGGTTCAGATCGTTGCCGAGCGGCAGAGTTCCGCACCTAGTGGTGCTGGTGGAAATGACGCTCCTAGTGGCGCTACTTTTACACCTGTCAATACGTCTACTGGTGGTGGTGCTGGTCCTGGTCCTTCCGTTCCTCATCATGGATATAATCTACCACAACCTCCGCCTCCATATTCGCATCCGTTACCTAGCACTCGTCCTATCGCCACTCAACCGCTTCCTGCAGTTGCAACGCTTGCAGCTGGTGCCGCTGCAGCGCGGCTGAACCCTATCGTGGGTGAAATATTTGGTGAAGATGGACGACTCAAGCGTTCACTTGGTGGCACATTCGAACATCGAAGTGTGAAACGCACTCGTCCATTAAGTTTGTCAGCAGCGGATATGGGCCGTCGTGCCGAGGCGCGCAGTTCAAGTGCTCGCGCTACCTCTTCGCATTCCCCACCCGGTGGCGCGTCGAATAGTTCTTCATTATCACGTTCGCCAAGTCGTCGTCGTGGGGGACCAGAAAGTGAATTAATGATGAATGACTGGGAACATGTGGTACAAATGTATTTAACAGGTGAGGGCACACCGGACGGACGGCCGTTACGTGACATTACGAGAGGCGATGGGCGTCGTGTGGAAGATCGAAAATTGCTGGAGAAACGACGCACTATTGGCAAAACTTACGAACGTCTTGGGAAGGAATTGTTTGAACGCGCGATCGGCTACAAAATGGATGGCAAATATCGGCGCAAACAGAAGATGTATCATGTGATTGCGCGTTGTCGTATTGTGAATGGACTGCGTAAGGCTGGCGAGCCATTGCCCACCGACGCAGAGCAACTTACGGCGTTAATCGATCAGAGGTTGATAGAGAAGGCGAACGCGGGTGCGGCGACTCGCGCGGAGGCGGTGCGTCGTATTCGACCCGTGGGCACGTCAGCGGTGGGGGCGGTGGCGTCCAAAACAGATACACCGGCAATTTTGGCGCCTGCGCCTGCACCGCGCGCAGACACGCTGGTTGGGCCGCCTCGTTTACTGAGCGCACCACCGCCACCGTCGGCGTCAGGTCTCGAGCCGCGGCATGGATAGAATATACAAACGCTTTGTGACGACTTGGTCGGAAATTCTGCGTTTTTCGGCGACTTTAGTGGTGCAGTACGATTCTCTTACACTACGTTAAGTTACTTTCGCCGCTCACTTCGCTTACGTACTTACAATTCAGGTCTCAAAAAGAAATAGTGACTCTTTCTAATATCTTCTCTTTTGTCGCATGTCTCGAGTAGTCAGGCTTGCTGAGTATTTCGCTTGCGAAGTCGAGCGCGCTCAAACCAATACCTCTGGCATTCATGTCTCGACGTTTTACGAAATGAATTAGCGTGTGTGTCGCATCCGTAATATTCGGCGTGGAGAAAAGAGAAAAGCTGTTTGGTACATACATTCCACAGTACAGTACATACCTGCGTTTCAGATTGCCAGCAGATAACCTGTTTACTACTGTACCAGCCTCAAATTGTCCCGATTTCGCAACAACTACGGTACAGTACGCGACTAGAAATTAGGACAATTTGTAGGGCACACGATTCCTAGGGCAACGATTTCGTTGAGATGAGAGACACAACGAAAATCCACAACAACAGCAAGGCTACCCACGAAACATTGTCGACTTTATGAGGATTCACATGTGAATTGCTGTACAGTATTGGTATTACTGAGAGGAATGGAAAAGATCTCGCGCTGAGGGGGGGAGAAATGTGCAAAACTCTGTGCTGAAATCAAAGGTTTCGACGAGGGCCGGTCATTGTTCGGGGCGTTCTTTGAGGAACATTCATCGTGTGGGCACGTGAACGTTCGCACATGTATTAACTTGCGATTACGTGCTTAAACGCGCTGACCTTGCTGTACGAATAAGTCGCTCAATAATTCGCATCGGCTTTGACGTGTATGTGCTGAGTATTCAGGGGACCGATGCAACACGCACATACACACACGCTGCCCATTACCTCATTGTTTTCAGTAACAATGTTAGCACCGTTTTTCTAAGCTCACACTCACTTGCACACCGCTGACCGAGATACTTTTGACAACCTTTTCCGTTGATGAGTATCTGTTGATGTTTACGGAAGACAGCTCACTCCTTGATCCTTCCCTTGGGCTGAATTCGTTGCCCGCCACACACACCCATTTGTTGAGTCCTTTTTTCTTGCATTGCCACGACTGGTCTGTACGGCATTGTACCGTACCGCACCGTACCACACAATCACGTCCCCTACTTCGATAGTTCACACTATTATTACTTAAATCTTTCCCTCGCGCGGTCCAGTATTTCGCTGAAATTGTGATTTACTTTTCTTGTTGTACCTCAAAGCTCGAGTCGTGATCTAGTTACGATTGGACGAATAAAATCTATTCCATTCGGTTACACCAGTTTCTATTAGTGTAGGATAGCGAATGCCTCCGTTTTTTCTTCGAGTTCCTGATCTCCCCGCTTTGCATTTTCTTCCACAATTACTGTGCCTGGGCCCAGAAATGAAACGCTCTCAGCTTGCAGGGTGACACGTCGAGACACTTGGCAAATTCGTCGATCACTTTTCCGCGCCATAAGTCAACTTATTGCAACCTCCCATCACGATGCCGCTCACGCCCAATGCCTTTTCCCATATATGAAAAAAGCCGTATATTGGCCGAATTCATTCGAAATGGACGCTCCCCAATATTGACCCAGCGCTGGGTGCGCCGTGTGTTGCGCAAGAAGGCCCCCACCGCTTCAAGTCTGCGTTTGTGGGACAAAAAGTTTGCCGAGACTGGCAACCTAGCACACCGACCACGCAGCGGCAGACCGCCCACCCCGACCGAAACTGTCAATCGGGTGAGGAATCTTTTCAAGGAAAATCCTCAAGTTAGCTTGCGCAAAGCCGCTACTCAACTCAACATTCCCTTATCTACCGCGGCTAAGATAATGAAGAAGCGCACCTCCTAGTTTCTCTCCAGTAAATGTTCATATAGTTTCTGCTGAATTGCGCAACTTCACTTACAGTTACTCACCCGGCTTTCGTTGACTATCAGTTTGCAGATTTGTATATTCATGGTACAGTATGAAGTATCGATATGGACAACTTTCAATTCTAAGCTATGTATTTTACGAGCTGATGATTCAGCAATTTTCTCAACATTCAACAGTGTCTGTCCAAATGTCGCCTGATAAAGAGCAGTAGCGATAGAATAATTTCTGAAGCAAAATTTTGTCGCACACCAATAGAGCCGCAACTTTCGACATGCAGCTCGTACAATGACTTCAGATCTTATCGATCCCCGGTATCATGGGTGACGCAAACAATGCCAGATATACTGTATTGACTTGTGTGAAAAAGCTACATCCACTGACTGCTCATTGTTTTAATCCTAAGTGGCAGAATTTAACAAAACAGTTCTGCAGTTAGAATAGTCGACCGATAAAAGGCTATTTCTGCAAAAACTCGTCATGAGCTCACTTCGTAGAATAGTTTACAATAAGTAATCTTTTTTTTCGAATCATGATTTTTCGTCAATATTCGATTTGATAGTCGTTATCACGGACAGAAATAATGTCACGAATTTTTGCACTTCAATTCTTTTAGGAACAGAAAAAGAACAAGGAGTCCGCTCGGAAGCGAATGTCATTGCTTTCATGGGCGCATTCGATCTTACCTGTACAAAAAGATGCACATCCAAAATATTATATTTTCACCAATGGATTTTGAGAAAGTGATCGAAATCCTGCTGATGGACCGACTCAGTCCGGAGAGAAATATTGCTTTAAATTAGTAATGGGTGAATGAGAATGAAAGAGGCATTCATGAAAATATGAAAATTTAATTGGTGCTGCTTCAGCATGTACCCCTCCTTCAGAACATGTCTAAACAGATTATTATAACTTTCAAATTATAACTTATATTTGGGCAGGATGGTAGGAATAAGATAGAAAGGAATAAGGTATAGGGGAACATGGAAATTGAAATTATACTTATTTTATTTCGACATGTATTGAAGGAGTGGTTCCCGATTTTTTTCTTATAAGAATTATTATTAAAAAGTTTTATCGAGACTAACCGCTCAATAGCCTTTTGTTTCAAGCGCAAGTTAGAAATCCTCATTATCAATCGATTGCTCCAATTGTGAAGAATTAATCTCTACTTAGTTTTTTCCATCTTTTCCTTTTTTCTTCAACGTCTTGTTTCATACATCCCTTTAGATTTACTATACCTTCTTGCTCAACAATGTTGGACTTCGTGCATGGTCATATTCTGGAACTAACTGACTTCACAACCTATGCTGTCAAATTAATAATTCGTCAATCAGATACGATTTGGAACTTTTTCGGCAGTTTCTAGTTGTATCTTGCTATGAAATAGAAAAGTTCAAATCAACTATCTGATAGAGATTGGTCTGTATTTTTGACACAAATGATTTTCATAATTTTGAAAATTTTCCTTCGAAGCTAAATAGTCTATAGATTGATTATTTCACGTTTTGGATATCAAAGTCAAGCACTAAGCTCACTTTAATATTTGCAGAATATAATCTAATTAAATATAGAGGAAACTCAATGATATCGAAATTCAATTAGGTTGCAGTACATTTGAGCTAACGTTAAAAGATGCGAAGTGAAAGTATAGTCTAGAACACTTGATCATTCGTCCATACTTTCTTCTCACAGTTTTCGGAAAAATTGATCAGACACATGCAACTCCTTGGTCTAGAACATTAGATATCTAGACAGTATACTAACGACAGTAAAGTCCTGCAAATTAAAAATAAGAAATGAACAAGCAACTAAACGAAAGGAATGAGTGTACCACAAGCCAATACTCAGTGGCTCCTATTGTCACAAGACTTTCGAGGGCTTTAGTTGCAACCCGATGTGGGATGCGGTGTGTAGCGATGGGTGGAAGCACCAGGCGCCTTCTACACGGTTGCGTCGCCGCCGGTAGGAGACCGACTACGCACAATGGAGCGGAACCCGTGAGGGAACGATCCCTAGAATTTCGTCTAGTACAGGTGCCTGGTGTACCGATAGAGTTGTACTTGTCGATAATCTATCGACTCTTCCTAGAAGAGATACCAAGGATTTATTCTCTACCAAACTTTACATCTGTAATGAATTAAATGAACTGAAAGCACAAAAAAGGGAATTGAGTAGCACCTATCTTAGCAACTATCTAACCAAACTGGGAGAACAGCACAATGATACAAATTTTATGGATGCAGAATGCAATAGTATATAGATTTCTGCCCATCTAAACTATATATTGAACCCAAAATACTACGGCTAAGTCATGCCATCTAAGACAAGTTGCCTTAGTACGTTGCGCTCCTATCCATTTATAGCTCACCATAATAATTCCTTCACTTCAGTTTATGCTATACTGTAGATCAG
>JAAUYH010228669.1_pt1 | contig 23691 bp, 26 predicted proteins | sample 7278061 | NCBI WGS metagenome assembly JAAUYH01 (sample SAMN14350203, study PRJNA611818) | marine sediment metagenome | isolation source: surface marine sediment (0.6m) | place: French Polynesia: Moorea | collected 2018-08 | reverse complement strand
CGTAACACTCTGGTTGTCAGTTCTAGCCGTGGGGGACTTCGAAACATGGTTGTTCTCAAGGTTCTCTTCTCTAGAGATTTTCTTGCTTTCGTCTTTCCTCCGACCGGCTGGCTGTTTGTCCTGTCGGCTACTCTCATGCTCCTGCTGAAGAACAGATTTGGCGTGATACTCGGTGCTGTCTCACTCGGATTTGGTGCTTGGCTTAGCTGGTACATGATGGTTCTGCTGGCAAGCTAGACTATGCTGACCAACGGTAGCAAAGTCCCGCAAAGATGTCATTTTTGCACGACGCAACGAAAGGCTCCTTCCATCTCAAAGCGGACCCAAGTGTATGTGCATTCAGAAGTTTTCTTGAAGACGGTCTAGGGTCCGCAAAGAAAGGCAGTGTGGATACTCGGCGTCGACGCCCCGAAAAGACGAGGGTCTGAACGCCCAGAACAGGTATGGCTGGGGGCAATTCTGGGGGTCTTCAGGGAAGAGTGAAATACTCTACGACTGGTTTGTCGTATTGCGCCCAAAGCTGACCGCAGTCACTCTAAAAGAACCGCGGTAGGAAGCATTGGTAGGAGCAGGAATTGCGCGTAGACAGCCATCACCACTTCTGGCAGCCGTGCCGTGCAGATTATGGCTGGATGCCCAAGGATGATCCAACGCTTTCGCGGACCTATGGACCGTCAGACCTGAAGGCCCAATTGGCTGACTGCGGGGTTACGCAAACCATACTGGTGCAGGCAGCCCCAACAGTGAACGAGACCGAGTATTTGCTGGGCATTGCGGATGCCACTGACTTCGTCGCCGGCGTCGTGGGTTGGGTCGATTTCGAGAACCCGGGCGAACTTGGCACTTTGGAGAGACTGGCTGGTCACCCGAAACTGAGGGGCGTGCGGCCCATGGTTCAGGACATCGCGGACGATGACTGGCTGCTAAGGGGTGACGTTCAGTGGGCGTTCGGCGCCATCGCCGAGATGGGACTTACGTTCGATGCGCTTGGCTTCCCGCGCCATCTTTCGAACTTCTTGTCGGTCTTCAAGCGGTATCCGGACATGCGGGTCGTGATCGATCACTTCATGAAGCCTCGGATCGGGGAGGACGCTTTATTTCAGGATTGGGCCGATGGAATGTCTCGCATCGCGGCTGAAACAAGTGCCTATTGCAAACTGTCTGGCCTGATCACCGAAGCAGGGCCGAATTGGTCGGTCAATGAACTGAGGCGGTATGTTGAGCATGTTCTGGACGTCTTCGGACCTGGCCGTGTCATGTGGGGCTCGGACTGGCCAGTCTGCCGCCTTCGGGCAGAATATGGTGACTGGTTCGCAGCGGCGACCGAGTTGACGGCTGGCCTGGATGGGTCCGAAAAGGATCAGGTCTTTGGTAGCACAGCCGCCGCCTTCTACCGTGTCAGTCCCGATTGATCTGACGGCAAAGCAACAATGTCGGAAACAACCCGATTGCCGCAATTACAAGGCTTGGAACTGCTGCACTGGCCAATCGTTCGTCAGATGCCAGGCGAAACGCCTGCACCGCCAGCGTGTCGAAGTTGAACGGTCGCAGGATCAGGGTTGCCGGCAATTCCTTCATGATATCGACAAAGACAATCAGCCCGGCAGTCACCAAGCTTGGCGTCAGAAGGGGCGAATGCACGCGCCAAGCCGTCCGGAAAGGCGACGCACCCAGCACGCGCGAGGCGCTGTCCAAGTTGGGGTTGATGGCGCTGGCACCGCTTTCATAGGCGCCGATGGCGGCGGCAAGGAACCGGATCAGATAGGCGGCCAGCAACAAGGCAATGGACCCTGTAACAAGCAGTCCGGTGGAGATGCCGAAAATCTGGGTCAGTGTCCGGTCCAACCAATTGTCAAACGCGGCCATCGGCACCATCAGACCAACGGCGATCACGCCGCCGGGCACGGCATAACCCAGTCGCGCTGCCTGGAATGCGGATCGCGAGAGCTTGCTTGGAAAGATACGACGTGCGCTGCCCAGAACCATCGCAGCGGCTACGGTCAGAACCGCTCCGATCCCCGCCAATGTCAGGCTGTTCCAAATGAAACCCTGATACCGACGGCTCAGCAGATCCTGCTCCGAGCCATGCGCCATGAAGGCCAGCGCGATCGCAGGCAAGACCGCGCCCAAAAGAACGGGTAAGCCGCAAAAGGCGGCCGCCGACCATGCCTTTGCGCCCTGCAGTTCAAACCTCGGCATGGCCTCGCGGCGGCGACCATGCGTGGTTACCGACGTGCGGCGCGTGATCTTTTCAAGGAAGGCCAGAAGCAAGGCAAAGCTGAGAAGCCCCAGGGCCAGTTGCGCCGCAGCCGCCCTGTCGCCCATCGAAAACCAGCTTTGATAAATGCCTGTCGCGAAGGTCTGGACGCCGAAATAGGAGACGGTGCCAAAATCTGCGATGGTCTCCATCGCGACCAACAAGGCGCCACCAAATGCCGCCGCTCTTGCCATCGGTAGCGAGACGCTGACGAAGATGCGCAAAGGACTGCGTCCAAGCGTTCTGGCCGCGATGAACTGTGCGCCGCTTTGCGACAGGAAGGCGGCGCGCGCCAACAGGTAGACATAAGGATACAGAACCAGCGACAGCATCGCTGCAGCACCGCCAAATGACCTGATCTCAGGGAACCAATAGTCTCTCGGTCCCCAGCCAAAGATGTCGCGCAAGGTGGATTGCACGATGCCCGGATGGTCCAGGATGTGCGTATACGCATAGGCCAGAACATAAGCCGGAAACGCAAAGGGCAGGACCAGAAGGACTTCCAGAATGCGGCGTCCCGGGAACTCGGTCATGGCAACCAGCCACGCCGTGGACAGACCGATCAACAAACTTATCGCCGCCGTGATCACAACCAGACCGACCGTGTTCAGAACGAAGCCGGGCAAGACCGTGTTCCAAAGACCAAGCAGGGTCTCACTTGAGCCGGTGAACGCAGCAAGCGCGACCGCAACAATCGGAAACGCGCAGATCACGAAGACAAGCGACACGATCGCCAACATCAATATGGATGAATACTTGGTCACACTTGTCCGTCCCCTTGTTCAAACAGCGTCTTAGCCGGGTCCCGGTGATTTTCCAATGGAAATGGTCGGGTTTGGGGAAAAGACACTAAAGACTTGCCGAAACCGGTTTCGTAACCGAACCTGTGATTCGGGAGGAGTCATCGTTGCCCTTGACGGAGGATCGTGCGGTACAGGCCACGCGCGTCACGATCAGTGACGTCGCCGACGCCGCTGGTGTCACCAAGGGAACGGTGTCCCGCGCCCTGAACGACTATCCCGACATCTCGGAAGCCACGCGGACACGCGTTCTGCGCAAGGCAAAACAGATGGGCTATCAGCCTTTGGCGCAAGCGCAGGCCATCAAGACCGGCCGCACAAGGACGATTGGCCTTGTTCTGCAAACCGACATTCCGGGCGCGCAACGTCCGTTCCTGTCCGATTTCCTTGCCGGATTGTCCCAAACAGCCAGCGACGCAAGTTGGACCATGACCGTTGCGACCTCTGCGGGCGGACAGGAGATGCTGACAACCATCAAGCGCCTGGTTCAGGAACGCAAAGCCGACGGTTTCATTCTGCCGCGCACGTTCGCAAACGATGAACGTGTGACGCTCTTGCGGACACTCAAGGTGCCCTATGTTCTTTACGGTCGCCTTCAGGATATCCAGGACAGCGCCTGGTTCGATATTTTGGGCGAAGAGGCAATGCGCGATGCGGTCCTGCGGTTGGCACAACACGGACACCAGCGCATCGGTTTCGTGAATGGCGGCAGCGAGTACAACTTCAGTCGGCTACGCGCCGCCGGATTCGAAAATGGCATGAACGAAGCCCGTTTGGACATCGACGAAAGCCTCATAACCGGCGATGCCATGACCCGCGAACAAGGGACGGCTGCAACGCTTGGAATGCTGGCAAGATCATTGCCGCCAACAGCGATTGTGTTCGCTGTCGATATGGCGGCACTTGGTGCCTACGACGCCGCCGAGAAACACGGTCTTGTCATAGGGCAAGACCTTTCGCTGATTTCCTATGACGGCATTCCGGAATGCCAGTGGGTCCGACCGCAACTGACCAGCTTTCGCGTCGACAGCCAGATGGCCGGAAGCCGCCTGGCCAGCCTGTTGATCCGCCAGATCCGCGGCGAAGACCCAACGACATTGCGCGAAAGCGCCAAGGCAATGCTTTGGCCCGGTGGGTCAGATGGACCGCCGCGCCGGTCGCCAATCGAAATCGCCCGGATCGTTCGATCCGGACAGGAACACAACTCATGCGAAACGGGAGGAACAGCATGACACTCACCAAACTGATGACAACGACCTGTGTCGGCTTTGCGCTTACAGCCAGCGCAGCAATGGCGGACATTCGGTTCTGGACGACCGAAACGCAGCCCGCGCGTCTTGAGCGGCAACAGCAGATGGCTGCCGACTTCGAAGCCGCTTCCGGCATCGCCGTTGAAGTCATCCCGGTCGAAGAGAAAGACCTCGGCACCCGCGCCACTGCGGCCTTTGCGGCAGGTGACCTGCCGGACGTGATCTATCATCCGCTTCAGTACGCACTTCCATGGACCGAAGCGGGCATTCTGGACGCGGAAGCGGCCAACGAAGTGGTCGAAAGCCTTGGCAAGGGCACCTTTGCGCCCGGCCCGCTGTCGATGGCCATGACGCCGGAAGGTGTGGCAGCTGTTCCGGTCGACGGCTGGACGCAGATGGTCGTTTATCGCAAGGACCTCTTCGACGCGAACGGGTTGGAAGCGCCGACGTCTTACGCAAACGTCCTTGCGGCCATCGAAAAGCTGCACAATCCGCCTGAGATGTTCGGCTTCGTGGCGCCCACGAAAGTGGATGAGGGCTATATGGGTCAGGTGCTCGAACACATCCTTCTGGCCAACGGCGCATCGCCGGTCGATGCCAGCGGTTTCACCGGTTTCGACGAAGCTAAGACCGTCGAGGCACTGGAGTTCTACAAGGCCATCGCCGAAGCCTCGCCTCCAGGAGAGCTCTTCTGGGATCAGGCTCGGACTGTGTTCTTTGCCGGTCAGACCGCGATGATCATCTGGTCACCGTTCATCCTGGACGAAATGGCCGGTCTTCGCGACAGCGCGCCGCCGACAATCAATGATGATCCCATGACGCGTGATCTGGCCGCTGCCGCTGGCATCGTGACCAACTTCTCGGGTCCGTCGAACCCCGATGGCGCGGCCTGGGCCGACGCCCGGTACTTCGGCATCACGGCGGATGCCGACATCGAAGCGGCGCAGAAATTCGTCGAGTTCTCGATGAACGACGGTTATACCCAGACGCTGGCCATCGCACCGGAAGGCAAGTTCCCGGTCCGTCGTGGCGCTTCCGACGGCTCGACCGAGTTCGTTGAAGCCTGGTCGAAGCTGGATGTGGGCGTTGACCGCAAGGCGCCGCTGGGCGAGCTTTACCCGCAAGAAATGATCGACGAGATTGTCGGTGGACTGGACGTCGGCAAGCGCTGGGGTGTGGCCGAAGGTCAACTGGCTCTGGCGTCCAAGATCATCAACAGCCAGGCGATCAACCGCGTCTTCCGCGAGTACTTTGACGGCGCCATCGATGCGCCTGCAGCGGTCGCGAAACTGAACGAAGAACTGAGTGCTATCGAATAATTCGAAAGCGCTTCTGCCGGGGCCTCTAACCGCTCTGAGGCCCCGGCAATTGGGGTGAGACAGTTGCATGTCAACTAACAGCGAACCGACGCCACCGATCGGTACGGGACCTTTGGCCAAGCGCGAGGCGCAATTGGCCTGGGGCCTTTTGTTGCCGACGATTGCCATCGTGTCGGCGGTTGTTGTCTTGCCGCTGCTGTCGATTTTCTGGATCAGTTTCAAACCGATCGGGCTGGCTGATTTGCGCCCGCCCGCACCGGTCGTCCGTGAAGCGCTGCGCGGTTCGGACGATAACCTTCGGATCGAGTACCGCCTTCGAAACTCCAGCCAGGATCAGGCAATTTCCGGTGTCACACTAAGCGACACAATCCCCGACGGACTGACCGTGACTGACGGAGCAGATATCGCGCCCTGCGTGGTCAACGGTCGACGTTTGTTGTGTGACTTCGGCGATCTCGAACCAGGATTTCGGACACGGATCAACATCCCTGTTCAACTGACGGGTGACGAAGATGCGGTGAAGGACGCCATTTCGGGATCGGAACCCGACATTACCGGGTCCAGCAACAGCATCCTGACGAATTTCGAGTTCACGGGCGAAAACTTTGCGCGGGTTTTCGACGGTCGCGAGTTTTGGACCGTCCTTTGGGTGACGATGTTCTACACCGTGTTCGGCACCATTGGCGCGTTGGTTTTCGGACTGTTTGCAGCGCTCCTTCTGAACAAGGAATTCAAAGGGCAAGGTGTCCTTAGAGGATTGTATTTATTCCCTTATGTCGCGCCCGTAATTGCCGTTGCCTTTGCCTGGGTGATTTTGTTCGATCCGTTTTCGGGATCGGCGAACGCGCTTCTTGTGCAGATGGGGGTCACCAACGAGGCGATCAATTTCTTCGGGGAAAGACCGCTGGCGCTGATCATGGTCACGGTCTTCGAGATCTGGCGATATTTCCCGCTGTCGTTCCTGTTCATCCTGGCCCGGATGCAGTCCATCGACACGGATATGTACGAAGCCGCCGACATGGACGGGGCCTCGCCCTTTCAGAAGTTCTGGTATCTGAGCGTGCCGCAACTGCTTGGAATCCTGAGTGTTCTGTTCCTGCTGCGGTTCATCTGGACGTTCAACAAGTTCGACGACATCTTCCTTCTGACAGGGGGAAATGCGGGCACGCGGACGCTGACCGTCAACGTCTATGAACAGGCCTTTGCGGTGTCGAACATCGGGGCCGGAGCGGCGGTGGCGGTGGTAATCTTCTGCTGCTTACTGATTTTCTCTTACTTCTTCTTCCGCTTCATGAGCCGGGAGGAGGGGCTATGAACGCGCTCCGCTTTGGATATATCGCAGGACCGCTCATCGGCGCGCTTTGGAGCTTCGTCATTGCCGTTGTCGTCTGCATCGCGGTCAGTTTCATCAGCGGCGAAGGCGTGCGGCCCGTGCTGCTGCCAAGCTTGTTGTTCGGCGCATGGCTTGGATTTGCCTGGTTGCCCGACGGTGGGCGCGCGCGCGGTCAACGCATCGGGATGAACGTGGTTACGGCGGCCATCCCGGCGCTGGCTTTCCTTTTCATCGCGACACCCATCGTCGGCTCTGGCGAGTCGCGCCAAAGCACCGTTATTCTCGCCTGGGCGCTCTACGCTGCTGCGGCGTTCTGGGGCACGCTGGTGATGATCCGCCCGCTGCCGTTCGGGCGCGCCACCCGGCACGAGTTCGAAGACGCGGTCATACGCTTCCTGACAGGCTTCGGATACATTTTCTTCACCGCCATCGTCGCCATTCCGTTCTACGTTATGGTGATGACCAGCCTGAAGAACCAGGCCGAGCTTTTGCAGAACCCGCTGGATTTCACCATCGATCTTTCAAAGGGCTGGGGGCTGTTCCGAAGCTATGAAGAGCTGTTCACCGAGTTTAGCTTCGGACGCTACATGTGGACGTCGTTCTATGTCTCGGTCATCACGGTGTTCCTGACGCTCTTGTTCAGCGTCCCCGGCGCTTATGCGGTGGCGCGCCTGCGCTTCAAGGGGCGGGCCGCCTTTTCGCGCTCGATCCTCTTAATCTACATGGTGCCGATGATCGTTTTGGCGCTGCCGATTTATATCGCGTTTTCGATGACCGGGCTGCGGAACACGATCGTCGGGCTGGTCCTGATCTATCCGGTTACCACGATCCCGGTCGCCCTTTACATGCTGCAAGGCTACTTCCGGGGGCTCCCGGCGGAAGTCGAGGACGCTGGCCTCATGGACGGGCTGAACCGGCTGCAAGTGATCTGGAAGATCACGCTGCCGCTGGCGCTGCCCGCGCTCGCCAGTGTCTCACTCTATGTCTTTATGATCGCATGGAACGAATTCCTGCTAGCCTTCATGTTGCTGGACGATCCGTCGATCTTCACACTTACGCGGGGGATCGCGTCACTCGATTCTTCGGAAATTCCACGTCAGCACCTGATGGCCGGGTCGGTGATCGCCACCGTACCGATCATGGTGCTGTTCCTTGGGCTGGAACGCTTCATGACCAAGGGACTGACAGCAGGGAGCGTCAAGGGATGACGACCATGGACCCGATCGAACGCGATGAACAGGCCCGTTCCATCCTGCGGGGAAACGACCGTGGCAGCTACACTGTACCGACCGCTGGGCTTTATCCCTATCAATGGAACTGGGATTCGGCCTTTAGTGCTTGGGGCATCGCCACGTTCGACCCCGACCGTGCCTGGACCGAGGTCGAGACGCTAATGTCCGGGCAATGGCCGTCCGGCATGGTGCCACACATTCTGTTCCACAAGCCCGATCCCGGCTATTTCCCGGGACCCGAGGTCTGGGGGGCTGACCATGGCCCGATCCCGTCTTCGGGGATCAGTCAGCCGCCGGTCGCGGCAACCTTGATCCGCGAGATCCACAAACGCGACGCCGATGACAAGCGGTTGCGCACTCTCTTCCCGAAGCTCAAGGCGTGGCACGCCTGGTTCATGAATTGGCGCAGCGACAAAGGCGCCATCTTCATCACGCACCCCTGGGAGCCGGGGCGCGACAACGCGCCGGACTGGGACGCCGCCATGGCTGCAATCGATCCGGTGGGCGTCGGAGAATACGCGCGTCGGGACACCTCCCATGTCGATCCGTCGATGCGTCCGACGAAAGAAGAATACGACCGCTATGTCTGGCTGGTGCAGCACGGGCGCAGGCTCGGCTGGGACGAAGCGGCCATGGCAAAGGACCGGCCATTGGCTGTTGCCGACCCGACGATGACCTTCATCCTTCTGCGCGCCAATCGCGACCTTGCTCATTTCGCCGATGTCTTGGGTGAGGATAGGACCGAGATCGACGGCTGGATCGAGACATTGGAAGCAGGCGCCAAACGACTTTGGAATGCCGAGCTTGCTGCCTTCGATGCCATCGATCTTGCGACCGGGGAACACACTGGAAACGTCTCTAACGCGTCGTTTTTGTGCTGGTACGCCGGTTTGGATGAACCGCAGATGCTGGCGCATCTGGAGACCACCTTTGAAGCCTGCCGCTATCCGGTGCCGAGCCATCCGGTCGGAACACCGAAGTTCGACGCCCGGCGGTATTGGCGCGGCCCGACCTGGGCCTTCATGAACTCGATGATCGGGCGCGGGCTGGCGGAAATGGGGCACAGGACGCAGGCGGATCGGTTACGGCTCGCGACGCGCGATCTGATCGGCGAGCATGGGTTCGCCGAGTATTTCGATCCGTTGACCGGTGCGCCCGCAGGCGGCGGCATGTTCAGCTGGACGGCGGCGGTATGGCTGGCCTGGGCCAGCCCCAGCGCAGAGGTGGCATGATGGGGGCGATCACGCTGGAAGCGGTCGAAAAGTGGTTTGATGATCTGCAAGTCATCAAGGGGGTCGACCTGCAGATCGAAGACGGCGAGTTCGTTGTTTTTGTCGGGCCATCGGGCTGCGGAAAGTCGACTTTGCTGCGCATGATCGGCGGATTGGAAGAGATCAGCCGGGGCCGGCTCTTGATTGATGGCGAAGACAAGACGGCCGATCCACCCTCGAAACGCGGACTGACGATGGTGTTCCAGTCCTACGCGCTTTATCCCCACATGTCGGTCCGCGACAATATGGGCTTCTCGCTGAAGACTGCCGGACGTCCCAAGGCGGAGATTACCGAAAAGGTCGATGCCGCGGCGAGTGTTCTGAAGCTGGAACCCTATCTGGACCGTCGGCCCAAGGCGCTGTCAGGTGGTCAGCGACAAAGGGTGGCAATCGGGCGCTCGATCGTGCGCGATCCGACCGCTTTCCTTTTCGACGAGCCGTTGTCGAACCTCGATGCCGCCTTGCGGGTCGAGATGCGGTACGAAATCGCGAAGCTGCACCAGTCGCTGGGCCGCACGATGATCTATGTCACGCACGATCAGGTGGAAGCGATGACGCTGGCGGACCGGATCGTGGTGCTGGAGTTTGGCGTGATCGCGCAGGTGGGTACGCCGCGGGAGCTTTACGAAAACCCGGCGAACCTCTTCGTGGCGGAGTTCATCGGCAGCCCCAAGATGAACATCATGGACGCGGGAACCGGGCTGCGGCTGGACGATCAGCGTGGTGCAGCAAAGGTCGGGATCCGGCCCGAACACCTGGACATTGTGGACGAAGGGCAGGGCATTTTCGACGCGACGGTCGATGTGCTGGAGTACCTCGGCGCCGATACGTTCCTGATCGTCGATGGCGGACATTTGGGCCAAGTGACCGTGCGGACCGATGGGGATACAGAGCTGAAACCAGGGCAACGCATCGGCTTGAATGCCGCCAATGACCGACTTCACTTCTTTGGATCAGATGGGCTGGCGATTTAATCGTTGCAAAAGCAACACGTTGGCAACACCTTCCCGTCTATGTTGGGATTCCCAGACGCAAACTTCCACGCTAGGCTGCAGGAAAAATTGGGAAGAGGCATGCAGGTTTTTCTAAGACTGGCGATTTCGATCGTCCTATTGTCATTGCTGGCGGGCTGCTCGTCGAAATTCCGGTCGTATGACGGGCCGGAGGTCACGAAGATCATCGTGTTCAAGGAAGCGCGTGCGATGCATCTGATGCACCAGAAAACGGTGCTGAAATCCTATCGTATCGACCTTGGCTTCGAGCCGCGCGGGCACAAGACCGTCTCTGGTGACGGGAAGACGCCGGAAGGGCTTTATTACATCGACCGGCGCAACCCGAAGAGCGAATTTCACTTGTCGCTTGGCATCAGCTATCCGAACGAACGGGACACGGCGCGCGCCGAGAAACTGGGAAAAAGCCCGGGCGGTGACATCTTCATTCACGGCCGCGGCAACCCGGTTCAGGCCTGGATGCGTGACTGGACCTGGGGCTGCATCGCCGTCACCAACGAAGAGATGGAAGAGATCTATTCCATGGTGCGCACAGGCACACCGATTGCGATCTATCGGTAGGACGCTAGCTTACCACATACTGGGGGTGTGAGGCGGGATCGCATGACCGACACCTACACAATCGACATCCCTGCGTTGCCCCGGTCCTTTCGCATTCTCTTTCTGCTATTCGGGTTGATGTTCCTTCCCATCGGCGTGTTCAGCTTGGTCAAGGTCCTGCTCGCCGTCGCCACGGTGCTTTCAGGAGGCACGCAAGAGGGGTCGTGGATCATAGGCATTGTGGTCACGGTTCTTCTGACCGGGATCGGCGGCGTGGCTCTCTGGGCCTTCTTCATACCTGCGAAAACGTTGCGTTTCATAGGACAAGAACGACGGGCGACATTGACGCTAACGTATCCTTTTGGCCTTTCCTCACAGCAAACGTTTGATTTCTCTGACATCCCTTCGCCGGAAGTCGTTTGGATCGACGATTTCGATCGTATGGACGAAGGGTATTGGGCCTTGAAGATCGCGCTGCCGAACGGCACGGTTTTGACACGCCCGGCGTGGGACGAAGACCGGGTCGCTCAACAAAGAGAGGCCGCAGAGGCATGGCGCGACCGTATCACTGAGCTGGTCTGCACTTGAAACTTGGCCGAAGACGCCGATCGGCATATCAGGACGTTTGCCCGCAATCTTCGGCCAGGGTCATTTGGTCAGTTCTTGACCGGGCAGGTGCTGATCCCAAGGATCGAATAGATCGGACATATGCCGACGAGGCCCGTTGCCAACGGGATGATGCCGATCAGACCCCACATCGTTTGCGGTCCGACGAACACCAGCGACAACAGGACGAGACCAAGGATGACGCGAAGCACGCGGTCAACGGTTCCTTCATTTCTGGACATGTCAGTTCCTCCTTTGAACAGAATATGCCCAACCATACGACCGGAGATGCGGCAGGGGCGGTGACAGAGTCACCGCTCGTCTGCGGCAATCCGCTGCAGTTCCGATGTGTTCAGGATCGCGACACCGTTTTCCAACTGTCGTACCAGACCGCGCTTTGCGAACTCCGAAAGCCGACGCGTGACATAGGCGCGTCCCGAAGCCGTCTCGGATGCAAGATCGGAATGCGTGGCCAAAACCCTGCCATCATCGTCTGCAAGCCGCAGCAACACTTTCGCCAAACGCGCGTCAAAGCCTGTCAAAGCGACATCCTCGATGAGTTGCTGGTACTCGGAAAACCGTGCCGCGACGGAACTCATTATGCGGCTGCGAAATACCGCGTCTTCCGCAAGGCGTTTGTTGAATTGGTCGGCTGGGATCAACTCTCCATCCAAATCGGTTTCGGCGACACCCTCCGCTCCGTAGGTGTGCCCATCGACCAAACAGGAAAAGGTTTGAAGACAGACCTGGCCTGGCCTGACCCGATACAGGACGACTTCGCGCCCGCTCGGGCCTGTGAGGGTCACTTTGATCGTCCCTTCGGACAGAAGCACGAAGCCTGGACAGTCCTGACCAGGCTGAAAGATCACCTTTCCCTTCGAGGCCGAGAAATGACGTATCATCTGACGATACCGTGCCTGCCAAACCCGTTGTTTCGTTGACGATATTGAGCTTGGTGGATTTATCGGCCGGTTAAAAGGACAATATCTGTCGCTGCCTGCCGGACGAGGTGCTGCTGCCGCCCGCGTCGGGCCGCGGGTCAGCTGGAGGGCCGACCAGAACTTCGCGGTTGAGCCAAAATCATCGTCCACCAGATCTTGCCCGAGGACTCCTGATGCCACGCGAAGCCCAGATCGCGGGCCCGAGGGTCGAGGATAACCTGGCGTGTTTCGGGGGTATCCATCCATGCTGCAAGCGTCTGCAATTCGGTCTCGTAGGTTTCCGAGATATTCTCGCCGATCAGCCGCCCCTGGTACCCGGCGCGCTGAACGCGCTGGATGGGGTTCGAGCCGTCGGACCCAAAGTGCCAGGGCCGGTTCTGCACGGACATGTCGCGCGAATGCGTCTTGGCAGCGGCCGTCAATTCGGACGACAGGCGCACCGGGGCAGCGCCACGGGCCTGACGCAGTGCGTTGACACCATCAAGCATGCGGAACTGTATTTCGGCGGTGTCACCTGAGTTGATACGATAGATTTGCGGCAGCGGTTTGCCGTCCGGGCCGAATCGCGGCTCTGGCGTCGAACAGGCCGAAATCGCCAAAAGAGCCGCAAAGATGATGGAAAAACGCAACATATGTGCCTACCTCAGGTGTTATTGGTGCAGCATTATCGTCAAGTTCGACACGGTTCAAACGAGATCGGCAAACAAACGCTACTGTGAATTGCGACCTGTGACCCGTTTCCTTATGTTCTGCGTCGATCACGCCCATGAAGGAGACATCTATAGTGGCTGACGTTAAATCTCCGTTTTTGAACCGCCGCTTGTTTCTTGGTGGAACGGCCGCAGCTGTCGCATTGCCCGCCTTCGCGCAAAACGATGCGGATACAACAGAGTTTCGTGATCGGGTCGGAGCGGTCCGTCGCAACGCATCGAGCTTTCGTGCGCTGGACTGGCAACCCTATTTCGACAACACGCGGAACGGTGCGATCCTGGTCGACTTGTCGTCGCGCGCACTACACTACTGGGGTCCGGATCAGACGACTTACAAGCTATTCCCAACCAGCGTGCCACTGTCCGAAGACCTGACACGTCGTGGTCGCACGAAGGTTGTGCGCAAGGTTGAAGGCCCGGAGTGGCGCCCGACACCCGCGATGAAGAAGAGGAATCCCGATTGGCCGGATTACGTCGGACCCGGCCCCGAGAATCCGCTGGGGACACACGCGCTTTATCTGAGTTGGACGTATTACCGCATCCACGGCACCCATGATACGCGCAAGATCGGTCGCCGGTCTTCGAACGGCTGTATCGGTCTCTACAACGAACACATCTCGGAGCTTTTCGCGCTTTCGAAAGTGGGCACTCAGGTTTTGGTCATCTGAGAATCAAAACGTAGCTAACGAACAAAGGCGCGCCACATTTGGCGCGCCTTTTGTTTGCTCGGCGAAACGATCCGCCGCTGTTAAGGTGACTGTTTCCAGCCATTGGTCCCACTGAGGACCTAATGCGGCGCGATCGGGGCAAATTGTGGCACCTGCGAGGCAGATTTTGCGGAAATCAGTAGTTTTCGCAGGAAATTGCTGAAGGGGCGGAAGATCTGCGCTACACAGATTGCGGTAAGTTTGTGTTCATGGAGTGGTGTACCCCAATGCGTGCTGTTCTTCTTCTTCTCTTCTTCCTGCCCATCGTCCCTTACATCGCTGTTCAGATGGGTGCCAACACCGTCACTCCGGTTCTTCTGACCATGTGTGCGGCCGCCATGACCGTACAGCTGTTCATGCAGTTCAGGGGCCGCGCCTGACGCCTAGCTGGCCCAACCAGCCAGGCTTTCCTCGATCGCTTCCGACAGCGCCTTGATATGCGCGTCGTCGTCATTGAGGCAGGGAATATAGGTGAAATGCTCGCCGCCTGCCTCTTCGAAGCTTTCCTTGATCTCTTCGTTGATCTCTTCAAGCGTTTCGATGCAATCGGCCGAAAAAGCCGGCGCGCAGACGGCGATGTGCTTCTTGCCCGCCTCTGCCAAACGCGCGACTTCTTCCACCGTATAAGGCTTTAGCCACTCTTCCGGCCCGAAACGGGACTGGAAGGTCGTGACGATCTCGCTGTCGTCCCAGCCCAGGCGTTCCTTCAATAGCCGCGTCGTTTTCTGACATTGGCAGTGATAGGGGTCACCTTCCAGTAGGTACCGCTTCGGGACACCGTGGTAGGAACAGACCAGAATGTCGGGCTTGCTGTCCGCAGCAGCATAGGCGCGTTCGACGGATTGCGCCAAGGCGTCGATATAGGTCGGCCGGGCGAAATAGGGGGGCACCGTGCGCACCTCGGGCACCCACTTTTCATCGATCAGCGCGCGAAAGAACTGATCGTTCGCCGTCGCCGTCGTGGCGCCTGCGTATTGCGGGTAAAGGGGGAAGAACAGGATCTTCCGGCAACCCTGTTCGACCAGCGCCCGAACCTTGGACTTGGTCGAAGGGTTGCCGTAGCGCATGCAGAAATCGACGATCACATTGTCGCCATAGCGTTCTTCCATGGCGGTCTTGATCTTGGCCGTCTGATCCTTGGTGATCGTCATCAGGGGGCTTTCGCCCGCCTCTTCGTTCCAGATCGACTTGTAGGCGGCTCCAGAGGTGAAAGGGCGCTTGGTAAGGATGATGAGCTGCAAAAGCGGCTGCCACTTCCATGGGCTATAGTCGATTACGCGCCGGTCCGAGAGGAATTCGTTCAGATACCGGCGCATTGACCAATAGTCGTAACCATCGGGGGTACCGAGGTTGGCCAGCAGAATGCCGATCTTTTCTTGCGGAACCGGGGGATGGTCCGGGGGCAGGTGGTTTGCAACGTCAGTCATGTTCTTGGCATCCAGCATAGCGCAAACCCTTTTTCCGAGACTAGCAGGGAGTTAATCGGAATATCTTGGGGGTCAACATTATGCACCGCGACGGTCAGTCACGCTTCAAGGGAGTTTCTGTTACGCCGAGCGCGTCAGACAGTCGTGACTGTGCCGAGCCGGGGCGCAAGGGCCGTGGTTGACTGGCGTCAGGGGCCCAACCGGTCAGAAAGACGACTTCAAAAGTTGCCGGAAGGTATCCGTCGTCTGAAAACGCTCGTTTGTAGGTCGCCTCAGTCTCGTGAAAAAGGCGTTTCCCGGGATAGCGGCGATGTCTTTGAGCCAGCGCGTTGGTTTCCCCCATGCCGCGCAGGTCGCGCACCAAAGTGGCAAGGTCCGGGTAGCGCACCGTCAGCTTCAGACTATCGGCCACCGGCAACGCGAAACCTGCGCGCTGCAGAAGTCCGCCCAGATCGCGAATGTCCGCCATCGGCAGAACACGGGGCGATATGCCGCCCGATACACGTGTTTCCGCGTCGGCCAGGCTGGCGCGCAGTTCCTGAAGGGTCGCTCCGCCGAACATGACACCCAGGAACAGACCATCAGGTTTCAAGGCCAGACGGGACTGGACCAGCTGGCCGACAGGATCTTCGGCCCAGTGTAGCCCGAAGGCGTGCAGGACCAGGTCGTGCGCCTGCTCTGTCACTTCCAGCCGGGGATCATCGCCGACAATCGGCACCGAAGGCAGCACGCTTGCCATGGGTGAGGCCCCGGGTCCGATAAAGAGCGGCGCGGTAAACGATTTGTTAATCTCCCCCAGCCTTTGGTGCAGCTCGGAAGCTGCCTCTTCATGGAGGAACCACGCAGGGCGGCCTGCGGCGCGCTGGCGATGCAGATCAAGCGCCTTGCGGTCGGTCAGAAGCGGCGGGTCAAACATAACGAGCGGAACGTAAAGCCCCATGCGCCAATTGCAACGCGCCTTGTCGCTGATCTATCCGGACCAATGCATCATGTGCGAAGCTCGCGTCGAGCATCGCGGCGGCCTGTGCGGCCCCTGCTGGCGTCAGATGCCGTTTCTGAATGGGCTCGTTTGCCATAGCTGCGGCACCTCATTGCCCGGCGAGGACACCGGCGAGGTCTTTTGCGACGACTGCATGGCCATGCCCCGCCCGTGGGAGATCGGACGTGGTGCACTGTCCTATCGCGACGCCGGGCGGCGGCTGGTGCTGTCGATCAAGCATGCTGACCGGCTGGACCTAATTCCTCCGGCGTCGCAGTGGATGGCGCGCGCCGGGCAGTCGCTTGTGTCTGATGATACGGTTCTTGTGCCCGTCCCGGCCCATTGGTCGCGGCTGGTTCGGCGCCGCTATAACCAGGCGGCGGAGTTGGCCCGCGGCATTGCGCGAGAAACCGGGCTGTCCGCCGAACCCGATGCGTTGATCCGCGTTCGTCGAACGACCGTCCAGGACGGGATGACCGTGGATCAGCGCTTTGCCAATCTGCGCGACTGCATGGCGCCGAACCCGAAACGACCGGACGTGCTTCTGGGCAAGCCCGTCTGCCTGATCGATGACGTCATGACATCGGGCGCGACGTTGACCATTGCGACCGAGGCCGCCTTTGCCGCAGGCGCGTCCCGGGTATGCGTTCTGGTACTGGCACGGGTCGAAAAAGCACCCTAAGTAGGAATGCATGAAAACAGTCGAGATCTATACCTCGCCGCTTTGCGGCTATTGCCATGCGGCCAAGCGCCTTCTGACACAAAAGGGCGTGAGCTTCGCCGAAATCGACGTCGCCCGCGACCCCGAACGCCGGGCCGAGATGATGGCGCGCGCGAACGGACGCCACACCGTGCCGCAAATTTTCGTCGGCGACACCCATGTCGGCGGGTATGACGATCTTTCGGCGCTGGAGCGTGCGGGCAAGCTCGACCCGTTGCTGGCCGCCTGAGGTCCCTTGCGCGTCGCCCTGATCCAAATGACCAGCTCGGACACCCCGTCTGAGAATCTCGCAACCGTCAAAACCTATCTGTCCGAAGCCGCAGAAAAAGGCGCGCAGTTCATCCTGACGCCCGAGGTGACGAACTGCGTTTCGGCCAGCCGGACCCATCAGTCGCAGGTGCTGCGAACCGAGGTTGAGGATCAAACCCTCGCAGCCTTGCGCGAAGACGCGGCCCGCCTTGGTGTCTGGCTGTTGATCGGCTCGCTTGCGCTGAAGGCGGGTGATGACCCCCGTTTCGTGAACCGGTCCTTTCTCATCACACCGTCAGGGGACATCGCGGCGTCCTATGACAAGATGCACATGTTCGACGTCACGCTGTCGGAAACCGAGACCTATCGCGAAAGCGATGGCTACCGCCCCGGTGGCCGCGCGGTCGTCGCTGAAGTCGATGGCGTGTCAGTGGGACTGACGATCTGCTACGATGTGCGGTTTGCATACCTCTATCGTGATCTTGCGCAGATGGGGGCCCGCCTCCTGACCGTTCCCTCGGCGTTTTCACCTGACACGGGCCCGGACCATTGGGAGCCTCTTTTGAAGGCTCGCGCCATTGAGACCGGCAGCTTCGTTCTTGCGCCAGCCCAGACTGGCGCGCATAACGCAAGTCGAGGACGGGCGCGCCGCACTTGGGGGCATTCGCTGGCCATCGATCCATGGGGTCGGGTTCTGGCGGACGCGGGTGAAGCGCCCGGGGTGACGATCGTGGATCTGGACCTGGCGCTGGTGGACGATGTGCGACGGCGCTTGCCGTCCCTGGCCCATGATCGCAGCTATCGGAAGGTGTGATGTGAGCGATTTGAAGGAGCAAACCGACCAATTGGCGATCGCGCTTTTCAGCGAGATCTTCATGGCCGATCAGTTGGCGCGTTCCCGTCTGGCCAAGGTCTTGCCGAAAGGCATGGAGCTTAGCCATTTCTCGGTCCTGCATCACCTTGCGCGCGGTGGGGTAGAGAAGTCGCCAGCCGAACTCGCGAGGGCCTTCAACGTCACCCGTGGCGCCATGACCAATACCATCAGCAAACTGGAATGGGCGGGTTATGTGCACGTGCGCCCCGATTGGGACGATGCGCGGCGAAAGCATATTTCGATCAGCCCGGCGGGGACGAAGGCGCGCGACGCTGCTCTGGAAGCCATTGCACCGATCCTTGCCGAAGCCGTCAAGGCCATTGGGCCCGACAGGGTCAAACATGCCCTGCCGGTCCTGCGCGAACTCAGGACACGGTTCAGCGACGAAGGGAAGTGGTGACGTAGTTGACCGACAGGTCGCGGTCCGACAGGCGCCAGTTCCACGCGACGGGGTTGAAGACGAAGCCTTTTTTGTCGACCGGATCCAGCCCCGCCTGTCGCAACAGATCGTAAAGCTCGTCCGGCGTAATGAACTTCGACCATTCATGTGTGCCTTTGGGCAACCAGCGCATAACATATTCGGCCCCGACGATGGCCATCGCAAAACTCTTCGGGTTCCGGTTGATGGTCGAGCAGGTCATCAGCCCACCGGGTTTCAACAGATCGTGGCAGGCGGTCAGATAGGCCAGCGGGTCCGACACATGTTCGACCACTTCCATGTTCAGGACAGCGTCGAACTGCTCGCCCTCGGCGACCAGCGCTTCGGCAGTGGTGTGGCGATAGTCGATATCCAGCCCCTGTTCTTCGGCGTGAACCCTTGCGACGGGGATGTTCCGTTCTGCGGCATCGGCGCCCACCACCTCGGCGCCCAATCGCGCCATGGGTTCCGAAAGCAGCCCGCCACCGCAGCCGATATCGAGAATGCGCAATCCCTTGAACGGCGCAGGCGCGGTCAGGTCGCGGTCGAATTCGGCAGCGATCTGTGCGGTAATGTAATCCAAACGGCAGGGGTTCAGCATATGAAGCGGCTTGAACTTGCCGTTCGGATCCCACCATTCGGCTGCCATGGCCTGAAACTTCTCGATCTCGGCACTGTCTGTTGTCGTCGCTGCAATCGCCATTCTCAGACCCTGTTAAGAGTTCGTTCAAAAACGCCGTGTCACGGTCGTATTAGCGGTATATAGGTCGGACATGGACAGACCGTCAGGAAAAAAGACTGCGTCACAATATCTCTATGCGCCGATCGACCCCTTCGATCAGCGCATGATGGACGTGGGCGACGGGCACAGGGTGTATGTCGAGCAATGCGGCAACCCGGATGGAATACCCGTCGTGGTTCTGCACGGCGGGCCGGGTGGCGGATGCAGCCCGACGATGCGGCGCTATTTCGATCCGAAGTGCTATCGCATTGTCCTGTTCGACCAGCGCGGCTGCGGACGCTCGCGCCCGCACGCCAGCGTGGACGCCAACACAACATGGCATCTGGTTTCCGATATCGAGCACATTCGCGAGAAGTTGGGCATTTCAAGCTGGATGGTCTTCGGCGGAAGTTGGGGTGCGACATTGGCGCTGATCTATGCCATCAGCCATCCCGAACGTGTGTCGAACCTTGTGCTGCGCAGCGTGTTCCTGATGACGCGAACCGAGCTCGACTGGTTCTATGGCGGTGGTGCTGCGATGTTCTGGCCAGAGGTGTGGCGCAACTTCACCTCGCTTATTCCGGAAAACGAACGCGACGATTTGATCGCGGCCTATGCGCGGCGGCTGTTCACCGGCGACGTCGCAAGTGAGACGCGTTTCGCGCGGGCTTGGGCAAGCTGGGAGAATTCGCTGGCCTCCATTCGCAACGACGGGCCGGTGGGCGATAGCCCCGCCGAATTCGCGCGCGCCTTTGCCAGGCTGGAGAACCACTATTTCTCGAACCTCGGGTTTCTCGAACATGACGGGTGGATCGAAGCCAATCTGGACAAGATCTCACATATCCCGGGCGTCGTCGTTCAGGGGCGCTATGACATGATTTGTCCGCCGGTCGTTGCGTTCAGATTGAAGGAACGCTGGAAGAGCGCATCGCTCAGGATCATTCCGCGCGCGGGTCACGCGTTGAGCGAACCCGGGATCAGCGCGGAACTTGTGCGCACCACGGACGGCCTGAAAAGGTCCATATCGTAAAGAACGGGCTAAGCGATAACCTGCCGAAGGTGAGGGAATCGTTTGATTCATAGCGGATGATCGTTTTGAAATTCCCCACGACTGCCGATGTGACGCCGCGGTTTCGCCTCAATTGCTGGATTGGGTGTGTGTCGTAGAGGGATGTCTTTGAGGGGACCTGGGGAATGAAGTTTCGGTTTGCGATCATCGCAACGCTTGCTGCACTATCGTTGACGCTTCCATCTGCGGCGGACGCCTGTTCGCGCAGTGTGTCGAAGAAGGCTGCTCAGACTGTCGTTCCAACGGGCAAGATCAACCAGAGCATGCTGGATGACGCGATCCGCGCCGAGGTGAACTATCACCGCTGCCGTGCCGGACTGCGCAGCGTCGGCAATGCTGGAAAGAGCCTTGCCCGCCAGGCCGAAAAGCACAGCAAGTGGATGGCCAGAAGCCAGCAACTGACCCATCGCAGCACACAACCCGGACTTGCAACGCTGAAACAGCGGGTCAAGGCTTCGGGCGTGAAATTCAGGACCGGGTCCGAGAATATCGGCATGGTTCACCGCTATCGTATCGACAATCGTCGGTTCAAGATTGTGGATTCGCGGAACTGCAAGTTCGCCACATTCAAGGGCCAGCCTCTGCCCGCGCATTCCTACGCCTCGCTTGCGAGGCACATCGTCGATCTTTGGATGAACTCACCGGGTCACCGGAAGAACATTCTGGATCGCCGGGTCAACAAGGTCAGCACAGCAGTGGCCTTTGATCCGAAAGCTCAGTACTGTGGACGCTTCTGGCTGACGCAGAACTTTGTGGGCTAAGCCCGCCTCACTCACGTACCCAACCGAGAACCGCCCGGCCGACACGCCGGGCGATTTTCGTAGGATGACCGGTCAAACTCGCGTCTTTCCGTGAAAGCCCTGTGAAACGGATCGCGTCCCGGTTGATTCAACGCAATTCCGGGTCCTACGCTTCTGGTATTCCAAGAAGTGCATTATTCTGGAGAGGCGTCATGTCCCTTCGAGATCTGATCGTTCAAACCCTTGAATACATCTATGGTCCCCTCCTGATCGGAATCGGGTTCGCCGTCCTCTATCTGACGCAGGACCCGGCGCATGAGGTCATACTTGGGTTTCTCCATGAACTCTCGCCACCCGGCTCCGGGGCTTTCGATCCCTTAACCTTCGCCCGTCAAGTCGTCAGCCTCATCCTGCTCTGGTCACTGCCCATCGCCATCTGGTCCGCGGCCAGCCTCGCCGTCCGTCAATCAAGCGCCTACGGCACCCGAACGGCGCGATGGATCCCCATCCTCGCAGGCGGGTTCATCTTCCTTGCGCTTCTCTTCGGAACGTGGGGGGTGGCGACGGGCAAAGAGGCGAAGAACCTGCCCGACATCAACATCTGGATGTTTTACATCGGCATTCTCGGCGGGCTCGTCTAGGGCTACTTCCTGCACATGGCGGTCCGAGGTCTGGGCGAATACACGCTTTTTGACAGCCGCATTCCGAACAAAACCGAAGGCGCCCAGTCGATTGGGGCGTTCATCGTGCTCATCATCCCGGTTCTCTGGATCGGGTTCTTCCGGCCGCAAGACGCCTATTTCATCGGCCCGGTGGGCATCGCCGCGGTTTTCGCGATTTCGGCAGCTTATTTCCTTGCCGCTCTCACCGTCATCAGCGCGCGCGGCCCCTACAAGATCCCGATGATCGTTGTCCTGCTTTTCATGATCTGGGCCACGACAAACCGCTGGGTGGCGGCGATTCTGGCCGCCGTATCATTCGGGGTGGTGGTTCTCTGGATCGTGCGATGGGTCTATGAGCGCGCGAACAAACCACTCAAACCATGGGTGACCGGGTGGCGCGGACTATGGACGCTGGCCGGCGCGCTGCTCTTGACCGCCTTCGGCGCCGTCTCCGCCGTCCTGCTCTGGACCCCGCCCGCCTGCGGGACGCTTTCAGGCTGCAACGTCGTCAAGGGGGTCGAGCCTGGGAGCCGGGCACAGCTGCGCACCGTCGACAGTTTCGAGGCGTGGGAAGGCAGGACCGCGCCCACCGTGCGCCTCGTCGCGGCACAGGGCGGCGGGCTCTACGCAGCCTACCACACCGCCTACTATCTGGCGGCCCGCGCCGACCTCGAAGAAGACTTCGCCAACTCCGTCTTCGCCATCAGCGGTGTCTCCGGCGGGTCGGTCGGTGCGGCGGTCTTCTGGGCCATCGTCAAAAGCGGGCACTGTGAAAACAGCGCCGAAACCGACCGTTGCCACCGCGATGCCGTGCAAGACATCCTGCGTTACGATTTCCTGTCGCCCACGCTTGCGACGTTCCTGTTCCGCGATGCCTTCGACACGGTGGTCCCGATCTCCTACCTGTCGGACGCGCCCATCGACCGCGCCTCCGTGCTCGAATCCATGTTCTCCGCCAAGGTCGACGGCGTCCTCGGCACCGAAAACCTGCTTGGCACCGCGCTGGCCGATAGCTGGGCGCCCGATGCCGGCGTGCCCGTCCTGATGCTGAACGCAACCGAGGTCGGCACCGGCGAACGGCGTATCCTTTCGCCCCTTCCGCTTCTGCCCCGCGACGTTCCGGCGCGCATTCTTCTCGAGGGCGGCAATGACCTGACCATCGGGAATGCCATGACCATCTCAGCGCGCTTCCCCTTCGTGACCCCACCGGCCCGCATTCGGCGCGCCGACGAAACCGGGAAGATCGTCGTCCGCCAGTTGGTCGATGGCGGATATTTCGACAATTCCGGTATCGAAACGCTGCTCGAAGCGGTGGGCGACCTCGTGGAACTGAAACAGGCCGGGCAACTCGAAGTGCTGGCCTTCGACGTCGAAGGCGGCGGGCCCGAGATCACGATCAAGGGCCTGATCGGGGCGCCCATCGGTGCATTCACCGGGGCATGGCGCGCCCGACGCGACCTGACGGGCGCACGGCTCGGCGCGATGGTGGCCGACCAGCAGAACGATCTCGACCCGCTGGTGTCGCGCCAACCTGTCGAATCGCTCCTCAGGCCGCTTCGCACGGCGAAATCCGCCTATGCCGTCCTGCCTGTCGAGAAACTGCAGGTCTGCCAGGTGCGAATGTTCGAGCAGACCATGAATTTCACCGTGAGCTGGTATCTGACGCCCGATACCTTCCGGGAAATCGAAATCCAGATGGACGATCTGGCCGAACGAATGGCAGGCGGATTGTGTCCCGACGGGTAATCGGCCCCTTGCAGGTGGGCGCATCGCGGCGTATATGACCTTCAACAGCGGTGCCTCGGCTTCCACCCCCAAGGCTCCACCGGAACACACCACGGGCCCGCTGGCCCGT
>JAAUYH010155057.1_pt1 | contig 23697 bp, 24 predicted proteins | sample 7278061 | NCBI WGS metagenome assembly JAAUYH01 (sample SAMN14350203, study PRJNA611818) | marine sediment metagenome | isolation source: surface marine sediment (0.6m) | place: French Polynesia: Moorea | collected 2018-08 | reverse complement strand
TCGTCCTTCTTTGCGTTGATTTCGCCCGGGCTTTCGCAGAGGGTCAAGGCAAGAAACTGACAGGGAGGACAGGCACATGCGCACACGTGCCGCCGTTGCAACCGCCGCCGGGAAGCCGCTTGAAGTGATGGAGGTCAATCTCGACGGCCCCCGCGCGGGCGAGGTTCTGGTCGAAATCAAGGCCACGGGCATCTGCCACACAGACGAATTCACGCTGTCGGGCGCGGACCCGGAAGGGCTCTTCCCGGCGATCCTCGGCCATGAGGGCGCGGGCGTCGTGATGGAGGTCGGCGAAGGTGTGACGAGCGTGAAGCCGGGCGATCACGTCATCCCGCTCTACACACCGGAATGCCGGGAGTGCGAATACTGCCTGCACCCCAAGACCAACCTCTGCCAAAAGGTCCGCTCGACCCAAGGTCAGGGACTGATGCCCGACGGGACCTCGCGGTTCTCGACATTGGATGGCGATCCGATCCTGCATTACATGGGCTGCTCGACATTTTCGAACCACACCGTGCTGCCGGAGATCGCGGTGGCGAAGGTGCGGGAGGACGCGCCTTTCGACAAGATCTGCTACATCGGATGCGGTGTGACCACGGGGATCGGCGCGGTGATCTATACCGCGAAGGTTGAAGAGGGCAGCCGTGCGATCGTCTTTGGACTGGGCGGCATCGGATTGAATGTTATCCAAGGTCTTCGGCTGGCTGGCGCGGACCAGATCGTCGGCGTCGATGTGAACCCGGGCAAGAAAGCGATGGCCGAGAAGTTCGGCATGACCGATTTCGTGAACCCGAAAGAGGTGGAGGGCGATCTGGTCCCCTACCTCGTCGATCTGACGAAGGGCGGTGCGGATTATACCTTTGACGCTACTGGAAACGTGGACGTGATGCGCGCTGCACTGGAATCGGCGCATAAGGGGTGGGGCGAAAGCATCATCATCGGTGTGGCCCCGGCGGGTGCCGAGATCTCCACCCGTCCGTTCCAACTCGTCACGGGCCGGGTCTGGCGCGGCACCGCCTTCGGCGGCGCGCGCGGACGGACGGACGTGCCGAAGATCGTGGACTGGTACATGGACGGCAAGATCGAGATCGATCCAATGATCACGCACACGTTGACGCTGGACAACATCAACGAAGGCTTCGACCTGATGCACGAAGGCAAGTCGATCCGGAGCGTCGTGGTTTATTGATTTCGCCGAGGCTGCGCCTCGTCGACCCGCCGGGGGGACGCTGTCCCCCCGGACCCCCCTGGGATATTTAAGGGTCGATGGAGGCAGAAGGTCTTCATATCCGGCCAGTCGCCGAGGGCGAAGATGACGCGATCTGGGGTATGTTGGAACCAGTCTTCCGGGCCGGTGACACTTATGCGATCGATCCGCAGATCGGGCGCGCGGATGCCTTGGCCTATTGGACGTCAGAGCACGCTTATATTGCCGATGCGAGTGGCCCTGTCGGTACCTTCTACATCCGGCGGAACCAGCGGGGCGGCGGGTCCCATGTCTGCAACTGCGGCTACATCACCGCGCGCGGGGCCGAAGGGAAGGGCATCGCGCGCGCGATGCTTTCGTTTTCGCTGGTCGAGGCCAAGCGGCTGGGGTTCGAAGCCATGCAGTACAATTTCGTCCTCGACACGAACACGCGCGCCATCGACACCTGGGCGCGTGCCGGCTTCACGCAGATCGGGCGCATCCCGAAGGCGTTCAAGCTGCCGGACGGCACCTATACCGACGCGCTGATCCTGCACAGATTTCTCTGAGGCAAAGGTTTCTTAAACACCCCTTGTCATTCCCCTTCCAAGCACCGACATTCCGCCAAAGTAATTTGAGGAGACGCGCAGATGGCCGACGACGACAAGAAGAACGACGACAAGCAGGAAGGTCCTGGCGCGAAGGCGGGTGAGCTGTTTTTCAAGTCCCGCACCGTGCTGATCACAGGCGAGATCAACGACAAGCTGGCCAACCGCGTAACGACGCAATTAATCGCGCTGGCCGAGGATAGCGACGACCCGATCAACGTCTTCATCTCTTCGCCAGGCGGTCATGTCGAATCGGGCGACATGGTTCACGACATGATCACCTTCATCAAACCGACCGTGCGCTGCATCGGCTCGGGCTGGGTGGCAAGTGCCGGTGCGCTGATCTTCGTAGGCGCCAAGAAGGAAAACCGCTTTTGCCTGCCGAATACGCGGTTCCTGCTGCATGAACCGCGCGGCGGCGTTGGCGGCTCGGTCAGCGACATCCAGATCCAGGCCGAACAGATCAGCATCATGCGCAAGCGTTTCCATCGGATTTTCGCCGAAGCAACCGGCCAGACCGAGAAGAAGATCGCCGCAGATACCGAACGCGACTTCTGGCTCAACACCGACGAGGCCATTGAATACGGGCTTCTCGGCAAGGTCATCCGCTCGGCCGACGAATTGAGCTGACGTGGCCGACCGCGACCGCCCGCTTTACGCCGTTCTGATCGACGCCGACAACATTCCGGCGAAGTATGCGGAAGCCATCCTGAAGGAGATTACGACCTTCGGGGAACCTGCGCTGAGAAGAGTCTATGGCGACTGGTCGTCGGGCAGGCTCAACACGTGGTCAAAGGCCGTGCGCGAGCTTGGGCTGGTCGCACATCAGGAAACCGCGAACACAGTCGGCAAGAACGCCAGCGACATCGGCCTTGTGATCGACGCGATGGATATCCTGCACACGGGCCGCTTTGACGGGTTCGTACTGGTCTCTTCCGACAGCGACTTCACTGCCCTTGCCAACCGGGCGCGCGAACAGGGGATCGATGTGATCGGCATTGGCGAACAAAAGGCGCCGGAAAGCCTGCGGAACGTCTGCAACCGGTTCATCCTGCTGGAGAACATCGTGGAAGAGCCTGCGCCCGCCGCGAAGGGCGCGGGCAAGTCCATGAAGCTGGACCCAAGCAAGGCGATCCCACTCATCACGCGGGCCATGGACAAGATCGCTTCGGAAGACGACTGGTATGCGCTTGGCCAGCTTGGCCAGTACATCACCCGCGACACGCCCGATTTCGATCCCCGCACCTATGGCAAGAAGAAGCTTTCGGATCTTGTCGTGGGACTGGCGCGGTTCGAGACGAAGAAGATCGGCAACCAGCTTCACGTCCGCCGGATTGACTGACGCGTCAGCCCGCGCTGTACTTGCAGAGGAACATGTCGACCGCACCGTCTATGACACGGTCAATTTCCTCGTTCGTCGGTGGCTCGCGCAGACCCAGCACCATCTTCAGATGAAGACCCGCCTTGCAAAGCTCGGGGAATTGGTCGGCGGCGAGGTCGACATCTTCGATGTTCAAGTTGCCGCGATCCACTTCCTTCTGCAGAAAACTCCGCAGGATCGCGTGGACGCGAGCCGGTCCGCTTTCATAAAACTCACGTCCTATCTCGGGAAATCGCTGGCTTTCACCGACGATAATCCGGTGCACCTGCAGGCCGACGTCGGACATGAAGAACCGTGTCATGCGCTTGGCCGCAGTGGTCAGAGCCTCGCGCACATCGTCGGTTGCCTCGACCTGGGCGACGGCGGCATCCGATTGCGCCTGACACTCGCATTTGGCCACTTCAATGAACAGCAAACGTTTGTCGGGGAAATAGGAATATAGCGTCGCTTTGGAGACACCCGCCTCTCGCACGATATCGTCAACGCTGGCACCCTCGAAACCGTCTCTCATAAACACCGTGCGTGCACCGTTCAGGACCTGGTCCCACTTCCGGCCGTGTTTCACGATTGCCTGCGGTGCGTTCATGCGTGGGCTGCCTCTTTTTTAAGCTATTTGTAAATATAGACTGACCAGTTCACTTTTTTCAAGGTTTCCTGCCGCAACGTCTGTTGCATTTGCGTACATTGGACTATTTAGAATAATTCTAAAAAGGAGAGTGTCGATGATCCCTGGTGTGACCCACCGCCGTCGGTTTTCCGATCTGTCGGAACAGGAAATTCTGGCCCTGGCCATTTCCTCGGAAGAGGACGATGCGCGCATCTATCGGACCTACGCCGAGCGGTTGCGGGCGGAGTTCCCGGCGTCTGCGGCCATCTTCGATGGTATGGCCGAGGAAGAGGACGGGCACCGACAGCGCTTGATCGACCTGCATCAGAAGCGGTTCGGCAATGTCATCCCGCTGATCCGGCGCGAGCACGTATCCGGCTTCTATGCGCGTCGCCCCGTATGGCTGGTCGAGAACCTTGGCCTTGACCGGATGCGGGACGAAGCCGAAGCGATGGAACGCGATGCCGAGCGGTTCTATCGCGCCGCCGCGGCGCGAACGTCGGACGCCGATACGCGGCGGTTGCTTGGGGATCTGGCAGCAGCCGAGGCGGGGCACGGTGAAAAGGCCGACGACCTGGTGGCCACCCATCTGGACGAGGACACCCGCGATGAAGAGGACCGCGCGGCGCATCGTCAGTTCATCCTGACCTGGGTGCAGCCCGGGCTTGCGGGCCTGATGGATGGCTCGGTATCGACCCTCGCGCCGATCTTTGCCGCAGCCTTCGCCACCGGCGACACCTGGAACACGTTCCTGATCGGGCTGGCCGCGAGCGTTGGCGCCGGCATCTCGATGGGCTTCACCGAGGCCGCTTCGGATGATGGGCAAATCTCGGGTCGTGGCTCACCGATCAAGCGCGGCTTTGCCTCGGGGATCATGACGACGATTGGCGGCCTGGGCCATGCCCTGCCCTACCTGATCCCGGATTTCTGGACGGCGACAACCATTGCGATCATCGTTGTGTTTATCGAGCTTTGGGCAATTGCCTGGATCCAGAACCGTTTCATGGAAACCCCATTTTTCCGGGCGACCCTACAGGTTGTTCTGGGGGGCGCGCTGGTGCTGGCAGCCGGCATTCTGATCGGGTCCGGGTAGCCGGGGCGCGTGCGCCCTGATGCAATCGTGATTGGATGGTGAGGGCTTTCAGCGCCTATGCATTCTGGGCCTACCTTCGCGAAAGATGCCATGATGACACTCATTGTCCCAACCGCCAGACTGCCCTTTGTGCTTCTCCTGGTGGCGGTCTTCCTGCCTTTGGCCAATTGCGCTGCCGCCGAGGAAACCCCCGATTATGTGGTGCAGGAATATGGAACTCCGCCGGCTGTGCCCGACGGTCCACTGACGGAAGAGATGCAAGCGGCCTTGAAAACCGCTTTCGTCGACAGTGTTGCCGAAGGTCGCTGGGGGCCGGATCAGACCCTTGCCCTTGAAACCGTCGCGGCCTCGGGGGATCCACGGCTTGGATGGATCATCAGCGATCTGATGCGGTTCGTGCCCGATCGCGGGCTGACCACAGTGTTGCTTGAGACGACATCTGACCTTTTCGGGAAAGAGCTTGGGACCGAGAACGCCTGGGGGGTCGTGACCGATCACCTGATCGCCTGGGACATTCCTGCACCGCCCGATTACCTGACCTACAAGCGCGCCATATTCACCGGCATCATACCTGGCTGGGAGAGGATTTTCGTCGACGGCGATGTCGACTGGCGCCTGGTGTCCTGGGGCGGCGTTCTGATCGACGACCGGCCATTCGACACCACTGACGACCCCTGCAATTGCATACCGGCGGCCGACAACCCGCCGGTCATAGCGGCGGAGGAGGCCACATGGCTCGATGACGATGACGTGGTCTTCGGTGTCGAAGTGAACGGCGAATACCGCGCCTATCCGCGCCAGATCATGGAGGTCCGCGAGATGGTGAACGACACCCTTGGCGGGCGCGATCTGGGCATTCCTTATTGTACGCTTTGCGGCGCGGCACAGGCGTATTTCACAGACGATCTGCCCGATGGCGTCGAGCGCCCCATTCTGCGCACCTCGGGCCTGCTCAGCCGGTCGAACAAGGTGATGTACGATCTGACGACCTATTCGGTCTTTGACACCTTCCTTGGCACGGCGCTGACGGGCCCCCTGGCCGAGAAAGGCGTAACGTTGAAACAGGCGACCGTGATCACCACGGACTGGGGCACCTGGAAAGCCGAGCACCCGGAGACCACCGTTCTGGTCGAGCGCTTGGCGCTTGGGCGCGACCCCGACTTCCGGAACACCCGCGACGCCAACGGCCCGATTTTTCCGGTGGGCGACGTGGACCCGCGTCTGCCCGTCCACGAAGACGTCATCGGCGCGATCACCGCCTCGGGCCAGCCGGTTGCATTCCAGCGAAGTGCTGCGCTTGTGGCGCTGCGGCAGGGGCAAGAGATCGCGTTCGAGGATGTGCAGCTGGAACTGGACGCTGGCGGCATTCGGGCCACACGTACGGACGGAACCGATATCGGCAGCCATCAGGCGTTCTGGTTCGCCTGGTCGCAGTTCCATCCCGACACCGCACTTTGGCCGGGTCCCTAGGTGTCGTCGGCGTCGTAGGCTTCGATGATCTTGGCGACCAGCGGGTGGCGCACAACGTCCTTCGAGGTGAAGTAATTGAAGCCGATCTTGTCGATGCCGGACAGCAGGCGTTCGGCATCATGCAAGCCCGACATCACGCCGCGCGGCAGATCGACCTGGCTGCGGTCGCCGGTGATGACCATGCGGCTGCCTTCACCAAGGCGTGTCAGGAACATCTTCATCTGCATCGTCGTCGCGTTCTGCGCTTCGTCCAGAACGACGAAAGCATTGGCCAGCGTACGGCCCCGCATGAACGCCAGAGGTGCGATTTCAATCCGCTTTTCTTCCATCATCTTGCCGAGCTGCTTGGAGGGCAGGAAATCGTTCAGCGCATCGTACAAGGGCTGCATGTAAGGATCGACTTTCTCCTTCATGTCGCCCGGTAGGAAGCCAAGCCGCTCACCTGCTTCGACCGCCGGGCGGCTGAGGATGATCTTGTCGACATGGCCGTTGATGAACATGTTCACGCCCACCGCGACCGCCAGATAGGTCTTGCCGGTACCTGCGGGCCCGATGCCGAAGCCAAGCTCATTCTCGAACAGTGACCGCACATAGGCCTTCTGCGCCTCGGTCCGGGGCTCGATTGTTTTCTTGCGCGTCTTGATCTCGATCCGGCCGCCTTGGAACAGTTCCATCTGATCGGCGGGCGATCCGGCTGACGCGCCTTCGCCCATACGAATTTCGGCGTCGATGTCGGCAGGCAGTATCTCGCGCCCGGCTTCGGCCCGGACGTAGAGCGCCTGCAGCACGTCGGAAGCTTTCTTGATCGCATCCGCCTCGCCAAAGACAGAGACCTGATTGCCGTTGTGTATGATTTGCACGCCTAGCGCCTGTTCGATCTGGGCGAGGTTGCGGTTGAACTCTCCGAAGAGGTCGATCAACAGGCGGTTGTCCGGAAACTCTAGATGCGTCTCAAGCATATCTTCGGTCGGGGCTGTCGGGCTCAGCGCGCGCGTGGACAAATACCAAAACTCCGTTTCTCAAGGCCTGTAATCTGGGATGGTGCCAAGGCTTTTCCATAGGCGCAAGCATATCTCGTGGAATTTTACCAAAGGTTCACGAGATGTTGCGGAAGTCTCATTCATCTTTTCGGTTGACTGAGGTGTTTTGAGCATCTAATTCATACATATGGTTGAACGAGAATCAGATGAAGACCTGACGGCCATCCTGAAAGCCGCCGCCGACCCGACCCGCCGGGCCATATGCACGCTTCTGGCGCAGCATGGGCCGATGCGGGTCACGGATCTGGCGTGTCACTTCGAGATGAGCCTGAATTCGGTGTCCAAGCACATCAAGGTGCTGGAAGCCGCCCAAATCGTCACCCGTCGCACGGAATGGCGAGAACATCTGATCGAGCTTCAAACCGACCGCCTTGCCTTGGTCGACGCGTGGTTCAAGGACCTGCGCTCGATCTGGGAGATGCGATTGGACACCCTAGAAACCCTTGTCACCGAGGAGACTTCCAATGACTGACACTGCCCTGGAACTGGAACTGACCTGCGAACGCTTCATCGCCGCCCCGCGCGAAGCCTTGTTCGACGCCTGGCTCGACCCGGCGATGCTGAGCAAGATCATGCGGCCCATGCCCGCCGTCACCATCACCGAGGCTGTGGCCGACGCCCGGGTCGGCGGACGCTTCCGCGTCGTCATGACCGCGGACGGGAAGGACATGCCACACGAAGGCACCTACAAGACGATCGACCGCCCGAATGAACTGGCCTTCACCTGGGAAAGCGCGGCGTCAACAGAGCCCGACAGCACAGTGACCCTACGCTTTGCCGAGGCCGACGGCGGCACGAACGTCACGCTTCAGCACGTGCGCTTCCCTTCCGAAGAAATCCGCGACAATCACCAGAAGGGCTGGACTCACATTCTGGAGATGCTGGCAGAGGCGGCCTAAAGCTCGCCCGCCAGCGAATTGCTGTTCGACGCAGTGATCGTCACAGGCTTGAGGTCGCCGGGCGCCAGTCCGGCGGCTTCGACGTGAACGGCATGCAGGTACTCGGACTTGCCGACCATTTGCCCGTCGAACCGCCCGGGTTTTTCAAACAGAACCTTGACCGTCCGTCCGACCATCGCGTCCTGCGCCGCGCGCTGCTGGTCCTTCAGAAGTCCTTGCAACTGTTGTAGGCGCGCGTCCTTGACCTCTTCGGCCACCTGTTCGCGTTCGGCGGCAGGTGTGCCCGGTCGCGTCGAATACTTGAAGCTATAGGCCTGGCCGTAACCCACGGTTTCGATCAGCGCCATCGTGTCGGCGAAATCGGCGTCCGTCTCTTCCGGGAAGCCCACGATGAAATCGCCCGAGAGCAAAAGATCGGGTCGCGCGGCGCGAAGGCGTTCGATCAGCCGGATGTACTCTTCTGCGGTATGCTTGCGGTTCATGCGCTTCAGGATGCGATCTGAGCCGGATTGCACCGGCAAGTGCAGGTACGGCATGAGTTTTTCACATGTTCCATGCGCGTCGATCAGCGCGTCGTCCATGTCGTTCGGGTGGCTGGTGGTGAAGCGGATCCGCTCCAGCCCGTCGATGTCTGAGAGCGCCCAGATGAGCCCAGCGAGCCCGCCCTCGTGCCCATGGTAGGCGTTGACGTTCTGGCCCAGAAAAGTGATCTCACGCACGCCGCGCTCGACCAGATCACGCGCCTCGTCCAACACCTTTTCCGCCGGGCGTGACACCTCGGCCCCACGGGTGTAAGGCACCACGCAGAACGCGCAGAACTTGTCGCAGCCTTCCTGCACGGTCAGAAACGCCGTCGGTCCACGCGTGGCTTTGGGCCGGCGCGCCAGATGGTCGAACTTGTCCTCTTCGGGAAACTCAGTATCGAGCGCCTTCTCCTCGCTGCGGGCCTTGGCTTCCAACTCTGGCAGACGGTGATAGCTTTGCGGCCCCACCACCAGATCGACCAGCGGCTGCCGCGCCATGATCTCGGCCCCTTCGGCCTGCGCGACGCAGCCGGCAACGCCGATCTTCAGGTCGGGCTTGGCCTGCTTCAGGGGACGAAAACGGCCAAGCTCGGAATAGACCTTTTCAGCTGCCTTTTCCCGGATGTGACAGGTGTTCAGCAGGATCATGTCCGCATCGTCGGCACTGTCGGTGGGCACATAGCCCTGCCCGCCCAGCGCTTCGGCCATGCGTTCGCTGTCATAGACATTCATCTGACAGCCATAAGTCTTGATGAACAGCTTCTTGGGCGACGACATGGGCAGACCGGTTTCCTTTGGCAACGGCAGGCTTGGCTCCTATCACCCAACGGCCTCTCTTGCCAAGGGCGCGGCCAGACACGTAAAGGAGATCATGCGTTTTTCGGGGCTCAAACATGCGTGCAACAGCAGCGCCATCGGGGAGGCGAAGGGCCCCGTTGCGGTCCTGATCGCCGAAGACGATGTCGAGGTGCCGACGACAATTGGCTATCACGCCGACCGGGGCTTCAAGACCATCATTCTGGTCGCGCCCGCCGAGCTTGAGCTGGACGCGAGCGTGGAAAGTAGCGTGATCCGCGTCGACCACCCAACGATGGAACCCGATGCGCTGCTCAACATCGTCAATGCGATCCAACCCGCGCTGCCGGAGAAGACGTGGCTTTATTACGGCTACAATGCCGAGTTCCTGTTCTATCCCTTCAGCGAAACCCGGTCGGTGGGCGAATTGCTGGCCTTTCATGCCGAGGAACGCCGGTTTTCGATGCTGACCTATGTGATCGACGTCTATGCCGCCGATCTTGGGCAGGCCGACAATGCGGTGTCATTGACCGACGCGCATTTGGACCGGTCGGGTTATTACGCCTTGGCGCGGCACGACGACGAAGGCCCGAAAGACCGCCAATTGGACTTCTATGGCGGGCTTCGCTGGCGGTTCGAGGAACATATCGCCGAGAGCAAGCGCCGGATCGACCGGATCTCGATCATCCGGACGCGCCGCGACGCGGTCCTGCGGCCCGATCACACCTGGTCAGACGACGAGTTGAACACCTATTCCTGCCCCTGGCATCACAATCTGACGGCCGCGGTCGTGTCGTTCCGGACCGCGAAGGCGCTTCGCCTGAATGCGGCCAGCCGGTTTCACATCGACACGTTCCGCTGGCACAACTCGGTGCCGTTCGAGTGGAAATCGCAGCAGTTGCTGGACCTGGGCCTGATGGAGCCCGGACAATGGTTCTGAGCGGACGCATTTTCTGACACGGAAAACGAACTCATTTTCCGGGTACGCGTGCGAGACCGTCGAGACGCGACAACACCGCCAGCACGGCAAGGAAACCGCAGCCAACCGCCGCGAAGACGCCAAGGACAAGGCGCACTTCGTCCGGCGCCATTTCGCCCACATCCGACGCGGACCCGGACGCAAGGTATAGGCTGGCCGCGAACAGGATACGCCCGGCCAGACTTTGCAGCGACAGATAGGTCGCACGGATGCCATCCGGCAGTTCGGTCTGAATCCGTGCCAGAATGAACGGTCGCGAAAAACTGTCGGGCACCATGCGCAGCAGCAAAAGCGCGATGGCAAAGACGCTGCCGGTCAGCGCAAGACCACCCACAAGGAAGACCTGAAGCCCGAACGCCAAAAGCAGGATACCGGTCAGCCCGATGCGCTCGCGAAGTCCCGGCGCCATCCAGGATGTCAGGACAGAGACCAGCATCATGCACGCGGTGACAGCACCGCTGACCAACGGGGCATTCGCCTCCATCCCGATCTGGGCCAGGGCGCCAAGGATGTAGGGCTGGCCGAAGACGAACGGCAAATGGCTGAAGCCGTACATCAGGGCCGAAAGCGCAAAGAGCCACATCAGAACCGGCTGGCGCAAGGCGATGCGCAAGGCATCGAGCCGGGCGCCGTCCGTCACCTCTTGTTTGGCATGCTTCGGCTCGCGAAAGCGGAAGACGACAACGGCAACGAAAACGAAAGCGACAGCACTGGCCAAATACGGCACGCGCAGGGACCAAAGAGCCATTGCGCCGCCGAGCACGGCCGAAATGGCGAGGGCGACAAAGTTGAACCGCCACGCTTTCAATTCGTGCGCTTCGATCTCGTCTTCACGCCCGTCTTCGGCAAGGCTTTCGTACAAGAGCGAGCTGTCGGTGCCGGAGGCAAAAGCGATGTGTATGCCCATGGCGACCTGCGCCAGCGCGAAGACCCAGAATTCGGAGCCGACCGCTTGCATGGTCGCCGAAAGCAGTCCCGCCAGCGCCGACAGGATCAGTGTGAAACGCCGCCCGACCCTGTCGGACATGTAGCCGGACGGCACTTCCAGAACGGTCGTGGCGATGTCATAGAAAACATAGATCAGGATCGCCTGGGCCGCCGAAAGCTCGGACTGAAAGAACAGAAACCAGGTGGCCTGCCAGAAGAGCAGGTTCTGAAAGAACTTGAACCACGGGTACAGCGCGACGTTGCGGGCCGCGTCTGTCATTCGACAACGGCAGCGTCGATGCGATCCATGTCAAAGACCGGGGCAAGGATCTCGCGCAGCTCCTGCCGACGCGGATGATCCGGGTTGGCGAAGGCGAAACAGAGGTAGTCCTCGACAATCGCCGCCTGCTGTTCGAAGCCGAAACTGAAGAACGTGTCCGCGCCCTCCGAAAAATACGGATCGGCCAGGTTGATGCTTTCGGCGACGGCCCGGCCCGGCGAATAGCCGGTGACCTGACGGTTTTGCCACTGCCAGACGTGGACCATTTCATGCGCAAAAACCAAAGCCTGCGGTATGCGCAACCGGTCCGGCCATTCGGTCATCATGTCACTGGAATAAAGGCCTGTTTCGAAGTGAATGCGGTTTTGGAAGGCAAATGCCTGCGGCGGTTGCGCCCCGCGCGGTTGCGGGACGCGCAGGCACGCCTGATCCGTGCCTTCGACCAGTGTCACTTTGGACGGAACCGTCTGATAAACGGGCAGAATGCCCAACCCTTGCGCGACCCGGACACGCGACGTGTCGACCTCTTCGCCGAAAAGATCATTGGCAAATGCCTCTTCCGCCTGGGTCAGGGATCGGGCGCAACCCGACAGGGTCGCGACGATCAGGACGAACGGGATGAGGAGTTTCGTCAAGGACCGGACCTCTCTTACAACATGGACGGAACCACCAGGTCGGGTGGCCGGTGACCGTCTTCGAATGTCTTGATATTGATGATGACACGCTCACCCTGTTCGATCCGGCCCTCTAGCGTGGCCGACCCCATGTGTGGCAACAGCACGACATTCGGCAGTTCGCGAAGGCGCGGATTGACCTCGGCCCCGTGCTCGAACACGTCCAGACCCGCGCCGGCAATCTCTCCCGCTCTCAACATACGCGTCAGCGCGTTCTCGTCGATCACCTCGCCGCGCGAGGTGTTCACGATCACAGCGGTGGGCTTCATCAGCTTCAGCCGGCGCGCATTCATCAGGTGAAAGGTGGACGGCGTGTGCGGGCAGTTGATCGACAGGATATCGACCCGGCTGACCATCTGGTCCAGGCTTTCCCAATAGGTCGCCTGCAGCTCGCTTTCAGTCTCGGGGCGCAACCGTCGCCGGTTGTGGTAGTGAACCTGACAGCCAAAGACCGCCGCGCGCCGCGCCACGGCCTGCCCGATCCGCCCCATCCCCAGAATGCCCAGGCGCCGACCGCCCAGACGACCACCAAGGAAGGCCGTCGGCGACCAGCCGTCCCACTCGCCCTTTTGCATGACGGCCAGACCTTCGGGGATACGGCGCGTAATCGACAGGATCAGCGCCATGGTCATGTCCGCCGTATCCTCGGTAACGACGCCCGGCGTGTTGGACACCAGTATGCCCCGCTGCCGCGCGGTCGTGACGTCGATGTGATCGACGCCCGCGCCAAAGCTTGCAATCAGCTTCAGCCGATCCCCGGCCTGCGCCAGCAAGCTTGCATCGATCTGGTCGGTGATGGTCGGCACAACGACATCCGTATCACGCATGGCCGCTGCCAGGGCATCGCGTGTCATGCGCGTATCATCACCCGCCAGCGTGACATCGAACAATTCTGACAAGCGCGTTTCCACGACATCTGGTAATCGCCGTGTCACCACCACTTTCAAACGCGCATCAGGCATTGTTTCTGGGTCCTCCCATCTTTCATTCGCCGCCGGTTGGTGGCAAAGTGACAAGGAACTGACGCTGGCACAAGCGCCGTCATCAGAATGGCGCAACAGGCGAAAGGACGAGCAGAGAGTGAATCAGGCGATCCTTGGGGTATTCGCATTCCTGTTGCTGACTGCGGTCGGCACAATCACGCACGCGAGCGAACGCGGCAAGGTGACGAACCTGCCCATTCCGCGTTTCGTGTCGCTGAAGGCCGAGGAGGGGAACGTGCGGCGTGGCCCCTCGCTGTCGCACCGGATCGACTGGGTTTACACGCGGCGGAACATGCCGTTGGAAGTCACCGGTGAGCATGGCCACTGGCGCCGCGTCCGCGACCGTGACGGCCAAGGCGGATGGGTGCACTATTCTCTTCTGTCGGGCGCGCGCCATGTGATCGTGGAGCAGGACCTGACCCCTTTGCGCGTCAAGCCCGGCGAGGCGGCCGAGGTGAACGCCTATGCCGAAGCGGGCGTCGTGGCCCGGCTTGGCAGTTGCGATGCCGACTGGTGCCGGGTCAACGCAAATGGCAAGCGCGGATGGGTGCAAAAGACCGCGCTTTGGGGTGTGGGGCTGGGTGAGATAAGGGATTGACCTCAAGTTCACTTGAGGAATTATCGTCCATGGCATCTTGAGAATTGGAGGTGCCGAAATGGCCGCACGACTTGAACATCTGAACGTCACCGTCAGCGATCCGCAGAAGACCGCCGCATGGATCGAACGCGTCTTCGGCTGGAAGATCCGTTGGGAAGGTGCGGGCATGCAGACGGGGTACACCATCCACATCGGCGACGACGACACTTATGTGGCGCTTTTCACGTATCCCGAGACGCCCGAGGCCAAATCCTCCAGCTATCGGACGAAAGGCGGCCTCAATCACTGGGCGGTTGTCGTCGACGATCTGGATGCGGTCGAAGAACGTGTGAAGGCTGAGGGCTTCACGCCGGTGAACCACGCGGATTATGAGCCGGGCCGACGGTTCTATTTCCACGACAACGACGGGATCGAAATCGAAGTCGTGCAATACGACTGAGGATTTTCGTTGCCCCGCGGGCGCGGGGCTGTCTATAGCGGGCCCATGCAAACCGAGACCCTTTCGACAGCGCCGCGCGTCAGCGTCGGCGGCGAGGCCCGTGCCCTTCTGGCACTGGGCCTGCCGCTGGTGGGCAGCCATATCGCGCAGATGCTGATCTCGGTCACGGATGCCGTGATGATGGGCTGGTATTCGGTTCCCGGTCTCGCGGCGTTATCCGTTTCGGGGCCGATTTTCTTCATTGTTTTCATACTCGGATCGGGATTTGCCTGGGCCGTGACACCGATGATCGCCTCGGCGCTGGCGCAGGGCGAGGACCGGCAGGTGAGGCGCGTGACGCGCATGGGGCTTTGGCTCTCGATCGGGTTCGGCGCGCTGGTCACGCCGTTCTTTTTCTTTGGCGAACCCCTGCTCTTGGCGATGGGACAGGAACCTGAGGTCGCGCGCCTTGCCGGGCAGTACATGCCGCTCATCGGCCTTGGCATGATCCCAGCGCTTCTGGTGCAAACACTGAAAAGCTACCTGTCGGCGCTGGAACTGACGCGCGCGATCCTCTTCGCCGTGATCGGGGCTGCCCTTTTGAACGCGCTTGCCAACTATATGTTTATATTCGGAAATTTTGGCGCGCCCGAGTTGGGAATTGTCGGTGCTGGCATCGCCTCGCTCGTCAGTCACACGGTCAGCCTGCTGGCGTTGATGGTCTACGCGCTGAGGAAACGACCGGACCACGCGCTGTTGCAGAACTTCCACCGCCCTGACCCCGAGGCCTTGTCGAAAGTGTTCTTTCTAGGTCTGCCTATCGGTTTGACCTTATTGGCAGAAACCGGGCTTTTCGCCGCCACGAGCGTCATGATGGGATGGCTCGGGACTATTCCGCTGGCCGCGCATGGTATCGCGCTGCAGATCACCAGCATCACGTTCATGGTGCCGCTTGGGCTGTCTCAGGCCGTGACGGTGCGGGTCGGACGGGCTTGGGGCAAGTCCGACACGCAGGCGCTGCGGACAACGGCGCAGGCCGGACTGGTGCTGGCCGGTATCACCATCGCGCCGATTATCGCCGCCTTTTTACTTATTCCAGAGGAGCTTATCGGGTTGTTCGTCGATCCGACCGATCCGGATCGCCCGACGATCCTGCAGATCGGCGCGGCGCTTCTGGCGGTGTCTGCGCTGTTCCAACTGGTCGACTTCGGACAGGTCATGGGGCTGGGTATGCTGCGGGGCGTCCATGACACGCGCGTGCCCATGGTGATGGCGATCATCAGTTACTGGCTGATCGGGCTGCCCACCAGCTATGTCCTTGGTTTCATTCTGGGTCTTGAAGGCATTGGCGTCTGGCTGGGCCTGACCGTTGGCCTCGCCTGCGCCTGCGTGGCGATGCACACCCGGTTCTGGCCGACCTACGCGCGCGCCTGAGCCACCGATTGGCAAGGTTTCTGACCAGAGTGTGACCTGTACATCCGCGGAAGCTGGCAAAGTTCACTTTTGTTCAGGTTTGAAACCCCCGAATTCACATTTGTACAGACGGGCGCGCGGTGGGGTTGCCGCATTGTTAAGCAGCGGGGCGCATGAATGCGCACCCTACGCGTTTAAGACTTTGTGGCGTGGTCGAACGGTGCGAATACTGTGCACTTCAATGTCATCTACGCTTCAAGCGCATTCATTGCTCAACATACTTACGCAAAATGCGCATCACTCTCTCTGACAGCTTGTCTTCGAAGAAATTTGACAGTCTTTTCCCTTCGTGATGCCTCATCAAAGAATTGAAACTCGACACCACGTCTTTTGCACCAGAACTGAAAACTCCGTCCTTGTCGCCATCTAAAATCGAGGCTTCCAAGCCGTCTTCGAATTGGCTTCCGAATACACTTGGATCGACGTTGTTCATTTCGACGGCATAGTCACGGTAGGCAACTATCAATTCTTTCCGCTCTGGATTTGAAAGAAGCGCAAGCGTCTGTCTGATCCGCTCGCTCTTCTTCCTCGCAGAATGCACTATTGCGCCTCGCCCCGGAGCCACTCCATCACATCGCCCCGGACCGACTGCACGCCACTGTTGCAGGCGCGGTCGATCACCTTGCGGGCCTCGCCCAGATCGACGCGACGGATGAGGTGCTTCACCGGGCCGACGGAGGCCGGGCGCATGGAGAGGGAGCGGAGGCCCATGGCGGCGAAGCACATCGCTTCGATAGGACGGCCCGCATCCTCGCCACAGAAGCTGACAGGCGTGTTCGTCTCATCACATCGCCGCACGATCTGCGCGATGAACGTCAGAAAGCTGACGTTCAGCGTATCGTACCGCCGCCGCACCCGTTCGTTTTCACGGTCGGCGGCGAAGAAGAACTGCTTCAGATCGTTGCCACCGATCGAGATGAAGTCCGCCATCTCGAAGAACTGCCGGGGCGCAAAGGCAATCGACGGGGTTTCCAGCATTGTGCCGATTTCGACCTTTTCCGGCAGGACATGACCCAGCTTCCGCTCGCGCTCGATCTCGTCCAGCAGATGCTGGCGCGCCGCCTTGAATTCCTCGAACTGCGCGACGAAGGGGAACATGACGGTCAGCGGCCGCCCGTTCGCCGCCCGAATGAGCGCCTGCAACTGCATGCGCATGACGCCCACCTTGTCGAGCCCGACGCGGATCGCGCGCCAGCCCAGAGCCGGGTTCGGCTCGTCTTCGCGCTTCATGTAAGGCAGCACCTTGTCCGACCCGATATCGAGCGTCCGGAACACCACGCGCCGCCCGCCTGCGGCATCGAGCACACGCGAATAGATCGCTGCCAGTTCCGAGCGCTTCGGGACAGAGTTCCGCGCCAGGAACTGAAGCTCGGTCCGGAAGAGTCCCACGCCCTCGGCGCCCGAACTTTCCATGCTGGGCAGTTCGGCGATGAGGCCTGCGTTCATGTGCAATTCGATCTTGCAGCCGTCTTTCGATTCAGCCGGCAGTTCGCGAAGCCCGGCATAGCGCTCCTGGGCCTTGGCCTGCATCGCGATCTTGTCGCGAAAGGCCGAAACCACGGTTTCGTCCGGACGCAAGTGCACGATGCCCTGATCGCCATCGACCATGATGTGGTCGCCATTCAGCGCCTCGGACGTGATCTGACCGCCCGCGTGAACGATCAGCGGAACCGCCCAGGCGCGCGCCACGATGGCCGCATGGCTGCCGACCGACCCCTGTTCCAGCACGATGCCTTTCAACTCGCCACGTCCGTAATCAAGCAGTTCCCCGGGCCCGATGTTGCGCGCGACTAGGATCGCGTTTTCCGGCCGGCCCGCACCGGTGTCGTTCCCCTGACCGGTGAGGATCCGCAAAAGCCGGTTCGACAGGTCGTCCAGATCCTGCAAGCGTTCGCGCAAATAGGCATCGGACGACTCCCCCAACCGCGCCCGCGCAGCAGACTGTTCCTTTTCCACCGCCGCTTCCGCCGAGAGGCCCGCTGCGATGTCTTCCTCCATGCGCTTCAGCCACGACCGCGAGTTCGCGAACATCCGGAACGCTTCCAGAACCTCGCGTTGTTCCTTGTCGATCGGGTCCTGACCGACCGATTTCAGCATGTCGTCGACCGAGACGCGAAGCTGGTCGATGGCATTGCGCAATCGCTCGGTCTCGGCCACCGGATCGTCGGCCACGGGATTGGTCACCACCACGCGGGGCTCGTGCAGCCAGACGTGACCTTCGGCGACCCCTTCCTGCCCCACCCCACCACGGAACAGCATCGGGTTCGTGTGTCGCGCCCGAAGCGCCTCGCCTTCGCCGACGAAAGCGCCAAGCTCGGTCATCTCGGCCAGCACCATCGCGACGACTTCCAGCGCATAGACCTCGTCTTCTGAAAACGCCCGCGCCTCGCGCGATTGCACCACCAGCACGCCCAGCTTGTCGCCGAGCCGCGTGATCGGCACACCACAGAAGGATGGGAAAACCTCCTCGCCCGTCTCGGGCATGTACCGGAAGCCACGGGCGTTCGGCGCATCCGCTTCATTGACCACGCGCCCGTCGCGCGCGGCGCGTCCGACCAGCCCCTCGCCCAGCTTCATCCGCGTCTGGTGCACGGCTTCGGGGTTGAGCCCTTCGGTGGCGCAAAGCTCGAGCGTTTCGGCGTCGCGAAAAAGATAGATCGAACAGACCTCGGTCTGCATCGACGAGGCGATCAGCCCGACCACCTGATCCAGCCGCGCCTGCCCTGCGGTATCCTCGGCCAGCGTGTCCTTGAGCCGCCGCAGCAGATTACGGCTTTTACTTTCTGTCTGCTCGGCCATGCACTCTCCCAGACGGCGGATACTCCGCCTTGAGTGGAGTAGAACACGGGGGGCGCAGTGCGTAAAACGGAAAAATTGGGACTGTCACGAAGAATGGGCATGGACGAGTTCGGAACAGGCAGCTTCGATCAAATCAAGGGCTTCTTCGAAATCGCCGGTGAAGTAGGGATCGGGGACCTCTTGGCGTCCGAGGGCTGGCGCGTGGTCCAGCAGGAGGCGTGCAGGCGTTGCCGCGCCGGGTGGCCGTAGAGTTTCTATGTCGGCCAGATTCTGGCGGTCCATTGCGAGAATTAGCTCGAAGACGGTGAAATCGTCCGTGTTGAACTGCCGCGCCCGAAGCGGGGAAAGGTCATAGCCCCGCGCCGCGCCGGCCTCGATGGCAGGGCCATACGGGGGCTTGCCGATGTGCCAGTCCCCGGTTCCCGCGCTGTCGATGGACCAATCTCGACCCGCTTTCGCGCGCAAAACCGCCTCGGCCGTGGGCGAGCGGCAAATATTGCCAAGACAAACGAAAAGCACACGCATGGGGGTGGTTCTTTCTGATCCGCGACTTAGGGTTTGGGAAGATTACAGGGGCAAACGCTTGAGATGAAGATCACCATTCTTACCGGCGCAGGTGTCTCGGCCGAAAGCGGCCTTGGCACCTTCCGCGACAAGGGCGGCGTCTGGACGAAGTACGACCTGCAAGAGGTCGCCACGCCGCAGGGGTTCGCGCGCGATCCGGAAAAGGTCATCGACTTCTACAACATGCGCCGCAAGAACGCGCGGGGCGCCAAGCCGAATGCCGCGCATTTCGCCCTTGCCCGACTACAGGCGGAATTCCGAGGCGAGGTCGAACTGATCACGCAGAACGTGGATTCCCTCCATGAAGCTGCAGGATCAACAGCGCTTCACATGCACGGCGCGCATGGCCGGGCGCGCTGCATGTCCTGCCATGCGAAGTGGGACGCGCCCCTGGTCATGGCGGTGGATGACCCCTGCCCCACCTGCGGCGAAGCGACGACGCGCCCTGATGTGGTCTGGTTCGGCGAAACCCCGCACTACCTGCCAGAAATCGCCACCCACCTGGCAAGCGCCGATCTATTCGTGGCGATCGGCACCAGCGGCACTGTCTATCCCGCCGCAGGCTTCGTCGCGGAAGCCAGGGGCCGGGGTGCCAGAACTCTGGAAATCAATCTGGAACCCTCGAATTTCGCCGACCTTTTTGATGACGTCATTCTCGGCCCTGCGAGCGAAACCGTCCCCCAATGGGTCGACACCCTGCTGTAGAACCAGATTTAGCCTTTTCTTCTTGGCGCAAATATCCCGGGGTTTGGGGCAGAGCCCCAATCAAGGCATCCTGTGCGCCGACAGGCGCGCGATCAGAACACGCCTTGCCCCGCGCGGGGCAATCCCGTAACAGGCGCTCCGAAACCGGACGGCCTGAAGCGATGCCCATTCTTGTCATGAAATTCGGCGGCACCTCTGTCGCCTCGCTGGATCGCATCCGGCGCGCCGCCAAGCGCGTGGGCCGCGAGGTGGCGAACGGCTATGACGTGATCGTCATCGTCTCGGCCATGGCGGGCAAAACCAACGAACTGGTGGGCTGGGTCGAGGAAACCTCGAAGCTCTATGACGCGCGCGAATACGACGCCGTCGTCTCGAGCGGAGAACAGGTGACCGCGGGGCTGATGGCGCTGACGCTTCAGGAAATGGACGTGCCCGCGCGCAGCTGGCAGGGCTGGCAGGTGCCGCTTCAAACGACCAGCGCGCATGCCAGCGCGCGGATCGAGGACATCGGCACAGACGCCATCAACGCGAAGTTCGCCGAAGGCATGAAAGTGGCCGTTGTCGCGGGCTTCCAGGGAATCAGCCCCGAAGGCCGCGTCACGACGCTGGGTCGGGGCGGCTCTGACACGACGGCGGTCGCCTTCGCGGCTGCCTTTGGGGCCGAGCGTTGTGACATCTATACGGATGTCGACGGCGTCTATACGACCGACCCCCGGATCACCTCGAAGGCGCGGCGGCTCGACCGGATTGCTTTCGAGGAAATGCTGGAACTGGCGTCGCTTGGCGCCAAGGTGCTGCAAACCCGCTCGGTCGAACTGGCCATGCGCTATAAGGTGAAGCTGAGGGTCCTTTCGAGTTTCGAGGACAATGACATCGACGGGACGGCGGGGACGCTGGTCTGCGACGAGGAGGATATCGTGGAAAAGAACGTGGTGGCCGGTGTGGCCTATAGCCGGGACGAAGCCAAGATGACCCTTCTGTCGGTCGCGGACCGGCCCGGCATTGCAGCCGCCATCTTCGGCCCCCTTTCCGAAGCGAGTGTGAACGTGGACATGATCGTCCAGAACATCTCGGAAGACGGTCGGACGGACATGACGTTTTCGCTGCCGATCAACCAGGTCGAGCGCGCCAAGGCGGCGATGGAAGCCGTGAAGGAAAGCGGTGATGTGAATTACGCCACCTTGGTAACGGATGAAGATGTCGCCAAGATCTCGGTCGTCGGCATCGGCATGCGGAGCCATGCAGGCGTCGCCGCCCAGATGTTCAAGGCACTGAAGGACGAGGGCATCAACATCAAGGTCATCTCGACGTCGGAGATCAAGATCTCGGTCCTGATCGACCGGAAGTACACCGAACTGGCGGTGCAGGCGCTGCACGATTCCTTCGGACTTGAGAAAGCGGCCTGAGGCGGATCTTTGACGGGCGCGTCGAACATCCATTGAGCCCGGCGGCACCGCCGGGCCGCGCCCGCCCCGCCCCCCGGGAGGGCGCATGTTGAAACGATGCAGTTGGCTCAAGCCTAGGTGCTTTCTTACGACTCGCTCTACTTCGTGACCGACAGGCTGCGCCCACCCAGGGTCGGGCGCGGCCCTCGTTTCTGTAAGTCTGTGCCTAGCGTTGAGACGTTTCCCACTTGGGGTGAAGCCAGGGCGCGCGGTCATCGCGCGGCAGGGGCTGGCCAAGGATGTGTGCGGCAACTTTCTCGCCGACCATGATCGACGGCGCATTCAGGTTGCCGTTGGGGATTTGCGGAAAGATCGAGCTGTCGGCGACACGCAGTCCCTCGACACCGATCACCCGAGCCTCCGGATCGACGACGGCGCCCGGATCGTCCGCCCCGCCCATCCGGCAGGTGCCACAGGGGTGATAGGCGCTTTCGGCATGCTCGCGGATGAAGGCGTCGATGGCATCGTCCGAGGTGGCCTCTGCCCCAGGCGAAATTTCACCGGCAACGAAGGGCTTCATGGCGGGTTGACCGAAGATCTCGCGCGTAAGCCGAATGGCCTGCCGAAAGTCCACCCAATCCTCGGGCGTCGACATGTAGTTGAACCGGATTTCGGGCGCAGCGTCCGCCGCGCCATCCCGAAGCCGGACCGTGCCGCGCGAGGGCGACCGCATGGGCCCGACATGGGCCTGAAAGCCATGTCCCTTGACGCCAAGCGAGCCGTCGTAGCGGACGGCGAGCGGCAGGAAATGAAACTGGATGTCGGGGTATTCGACACCGGCGCGTGACCGGATGAAGCCACAGCTTTCAAAGTTGTTCGAGGCCCCGGGGCCTCGGCCGCCCATGAGCCAGCGGGCCCCGACCCAGGCTTTGCCGGGCAGGTTCCAGTATCGGTAGAGCGTCACCGGCTGCGCGGACCGCATCTGAAAATAGACCTCCAGATGGTCCTGCAGATTCGACCCCACGCCGGGTCGATCCACCAGCACAGGGATCCCACGATCGGTCAAATGCGCGCCCGGCCCGATCCCGGAGAGCATCAGAAGCTTCGGGGAATTGAAAGCCGAGGCCGAAAGGATCACCTCACGCCGGGCACGCACCTGCTCGACCGCACCATTAAGCGCGACACCGATGGCGCGGCGCCCGTCGAAGAGGACGCGCTCAGCCAGGCCGTTCACCAGCCGGACGTTGAAACGCCTAAGTGAAGGTTTCAGATAGGCATCCGCCGCCGACCATCGCCGCCCGCGCCAGACGGTTTGCTCGAAAGCGCCGAACCCCTCTTGCTTGGCACCGTTGTAATCATCGGTGACCTCGTATCCGGCCTGCGATCCGGCATTGACGAATGCGTGATAGAGCGGGTTCTTTCGCGGGCCTCGTGTGACGTGAAGCGGGCCGTCGGTGCCGCGCCAGTCCGAGGGCGAGGGCCCATGCCAGGTTTCCATCCGCCGGAAGTACGGCAGCACGTCGGCATAGGCCCAGCCTGACGCCCCCATCTGCGCCCAGGTGTCGAAGTCGCGGGCGTGGCCGCGGACGAAGACCATCCCGTTGATCGAAGACGAGCCCCCCGTCACCTTGCCGCGTGGTGCAGCCAGGGTTCGATCGTTGAGATGCGGCTCGGGCTCGGTCCGATAGCCCCAGTCGTAACGCGCCATGTTCATCGGATAGCTCAGCGCGGCCGGCATCCGGATGAACGGGCCCCAGTCGCTGCCGCCATGTTCCACGACGATGACCGTGTGGCCCGCTTCGGCCAGACGGAACGCCAGGGCGCAACCTGCCGAGCCTGCGCCGACTATGACGTAATCTGCCTGCATGGTTTCCTTTTACTTTGTACTTGGGTTCGACAGCGGTTTGACACCGATGCACCACGGATGACTGCAGAAAACCGCCGTTTCTGTCGCATAAGCGCCTCGTTTTGTACGGAAACGGTCCAAATATTGTCTGTTTATGGTATTTTAAGCAAAAATGCCGGAAACATGCGCTAAATTCCAAGCAGCGGGTGTTTCATCTTCGTTGCAGAACAAGAGCAGAGGCAAGAAATGGACCGACGTACACTTATTCTGGCTGGTGCCAGCACCTTTTTGGCTGGGTGCTCCGGACAATGGCAGGTCGACTACGAGAACGGAATAGACCCGGCCATCAGCAAATCCTGGCATGTTCATAAAGTGCGCGTGGCGGTGCCCGGCACTCTAACGGTAAGCAATGAAAATACCTTCGCACCCAACGCTGATATCGTTTGGCATGGTGACCTGGAAG